>Ga0310811_10006308_pt1 | contig 15151 bp, 15 predicted proteins | sample YCmetagenome_FD_207642 | JGI IMG/M metagenome (GOLD analysis project Ga0310811, IMG submission 207642) | Soil microbial communities from experimental microcosm in Duke University, North Carolina, United States - YC | ecosystem: Engineered > Artificial ecosystem > Soil microcosm > Unclassified ...
CCGTCCACATTTCTGCGCGTTCGTCGCGCGGCTGCACAAAAATGATCTCGTTGTATTGAGCTCCATTGTTGGCCGTTTGCATGTCCTTGAAAACAAGTAATACAGCATCGGGCTCTTTATATCCTGTAAAATAATAGAAGTTAGGGTCTTGATGATAAACAAAGTCGACATCATTGGCGCGGTTTCGCACTGCGCTGGCAAAGAAAGCCGCCACGGAATTAGGGGGCATCTTTTCGCGTAGCTTCTCCCTACGGTCTTTAAAAAATGCTTTGTTCAAAAAGTCCTCAGGCATCAGGGGCTGTCCGAAAACAGACAGTGACACGAGGAAAATGAAAATCAGGGTAAAAAATGATTTCATGGGTTTAGTTTTTGTGCAATTAAACTGTTTTTTTCTCGGACGGTTTCAATAATTTGATTGGTGGGTATGTTCGACTTTATAAAAACGCCCCGCGACACTATAAAAACCGCCTTACTAAGCCTTTTACGCCCCGTTCATTTGCTAAAAAACAAATGAGTATGCTTACACAACAAACACTTGAAACCCCTCCACGCAGGCATGACCTGGACTGGTTACGACTAATCGCTATCCTAATCCTTCTGTTTTTCCACACCGGCATGTGGTTCAACACCTGGGAATGGCATGTCAAAAACAACGAAACCACTGATAGTTTCAATTATTGGATGGTGTGGCTGCATTTCTGGCGGATGCCGATGTTGTTGTTTATTTCTGGCGCCGGCACCTATATGGCCTTGGGCAAACGATCGCCTCTCCAGTTTGCAGGAGAACGTCTCAGAAAACTTTTTATTCCATTGGTTTTTGGGATGTTCGTGATCGTACCGCCACAGATCTATTATGAACACATTAAAGAGTATAGCGGCTATGCAGATTTTTATAAAACCGTCTTCAATTTTGTGCCTTATCCGAAGGGAAGTTTTAGCTGGCACCACCTTTGGTTTGTCGCTTATTTGTTTTTGTATTCACTCGTCGTCATTCCGTTTCTGATCTTCTTGCGGTCTCCGAAATCGTTAGATTTTAGAAACAAAGTAACCAAGTTTCTTTCCAGTCCTGCGGGGATGTTGTTCATTCCATCGATTATAATTTTGGTTACGCAGATTCTGCTCCGCCCTTATTTTCCAGATGAGAAGCACAATCTTCGCGACCTGTCTTATGTGGTGTACTATTTCTGTTTTTTCCTTTTTGGAATGATCTGCTACTCATCGCAGCAGCTATGGGAATTGATCGGAGAAAACAGAAAGTATTTTTTGGTGGCTACCGTTTTCGCACTCGTTCCTTTTTATGCCGTGTATCTTCACTTCAGAGGTGTACTGCACTACCCTTGGAGCGACGACACCGTTGAAACCATATTCGATGTGATCGCCATTTTCGTGGGGTGGTTTTCGCTGATAACCATTATTGCATACGGCCAACGTTATCTCAGTCGTTCTCATCCATGGCTGAAATACTTTAATGAAGGACTCTACCCCTTTTATATTCTGCATCAGACCGTGATCATCGCCATCGGTTATTACATGTGTCAATGGGATTGGAGCATTGGCGCGAAATTCTGGGCAATCAGTTTGTTGACGCTGACAAGCTGCGTATTACTTTACTTCGTGATTCGCACGAACAACGTTACTCGCCTTTTATTCGGGTTAAAATTGAAGAAAGCGAATACCCTCACCGACGCATCGGAGCGTCCTATTCTGGAGGCATAGGTTTTTCTGGTTGGTCTTGGTGCCTCCGTGGTCTTCGGGGGCACCAAGGCAAACTCATAGCGTTGCATTCTCATGTCTTCAATAGAAAACCTATTTTTGTGGCATTAACTGATCTTCATGCCGCACATTGCCATTATCTCCGCCAGCGTTCGCACAGGACGTCACAGTCACCGCGTTGCGATGTACTTTAAAAAATTTATAGAAGAGAATAAATCAGGAACCGCCGAGATTTTGGATTTGAACCAGTATCAATTTCCTGTTTTTAACGAAAGGTTAAAGTTCCAACCCAGTCCGTCCGCGCCTGTTTTGGATTTTGCCAATCGGATCAAAACCGCTGACGGTGTTATCATTGTTACTCCGGAGTACAACGGCGGTTATCCTGCGGCGATAAAAAACGTGGTCGATTTACTGTATGATGAGTGGTTCAAAAAACCGATCGCTATCAGCACGGTTTCTGACGGCGTTTTTGGAGGGACACAGGTAATTACATCCCTGCAGTTCTCTCTTTGGAAGATCCGATCCTGGACAGTACCAGCAATGTTCCCGGTGCCAAAAGTGGGGGAAATGTTTGATGAAAACGGAAACGCTACCGACAAAGCGAAGACCGATAAAAGAGCGATGACTTTCATAAAGGAATTGCTTTGGTGCATCGAAGCAAAAAAGAGGATGTCCGATTATCAATGAAAGAAGAATTTTTAAAACATCTTTCGAAAAAGAAGCTTTGCACAGACAAGGACAAGATTTTATTGGCCGTGAGCGGAGGCATCGACTCGATGGTCATGCTTCATTTGTTTCAGGAGTGCAAATTTGATATCAGTGTAGCTCATTGCAATTTTCAATTACGAGGAAGCGAATCAGGTGGCGACGAGCTATTCGTAAGAGAATTCTGTACTCATCATTCCATTCCATTTTTTACAAAAAGATTTGATACTTCCGAATACGCGACGACAAACTCACTGTCAACTCAAATGGCAGCACGGGAGTTGCGCTATGCATGGTTCGGCCAATTAATGGCAGACAATCATTTTGATTGCTTGGCGACGGCGCATCATTTGAACGATTCCGTTGAAACCGTTTTGATGAGTTTTGTTCGAGGCTCGAGCACCGAAGGCCTTGACGGAATTGCTGTGAAGAATGGAAAAATCGTCCGCCCGTTGCTTTTCGCTACTCGCGATCAGATCTCCAGCTATGCACAAGAAAATAAAATCAGCTGGCGAGAAGACAGTAGCAACGCGAGCAATGACTATCAGCGAAATTTCATCAGGAATAGGGTAGTTCCTTTGCTAAAGGAGCTGAATCCCTCATTAGAAAATTCTTTTCAAGATTCAATGGAAAAAATGGCCGGTGCAAATGAGTTCATCTCATTAGGCATCTCACGTTGGCGCGAAAAGTTTGAACAAAGGAACTCGGATCAAATTTTATTCTCAAAAAGCGGGCTTGACCATTTCCCAAACCAGGTAGGGATCCTATGGAACCTAGTCAAAGAGTTTGGGTTCAATCTCGATCAGTGTAGACAGATTGTCAACGGGCTTCATGGCCAATCAGGGAAGCATTTCCTTTCTCATGATTATGAATTGACCATCGATCGCGAGCATTTAGTCATTTCGAAAAAAGAAAATACTCCAGTTGAAGTTAGAATTGCCAAAGGTCTATCCGAGGTACGTTTGGGTGACCGTACCCTAACGATTGAACAAACTGAAAACCTCGAAATTTCTAAAGATCTTTCCGTTGCCAACCTCGATGCTTCAAAAATCACATTTCCTTTGGTGTGGCGAACTTGGAAGCCGGGAGACGCATTTCATCCCCTGGGCATGGACCACAAAAAAAAATTGAGCGATTTTTTGATCGATCAAAAAATTTCGGTGGCGGATAAAGAAAGAATTACGGTGCTAGAGTCAGGTGGTGAGATCGTGTGGGTGGTTGGTCACCGTGTTGATGACCGCTTTAAGATTTCAACGGGATCTACAAAAAAGACGTTAAGGATTAGCCTTACCTCCGTCCAATGACCAAATAAAGTATCGGCCCTAGGATAGGAAGAAAGACTACGGCAATAATCCACAAAATCCTTTTCTCTGTGTCCTTGTTGCTTTTCAGAATATCTAGGATAACGATGACATCCAAAACTATTACAGCAAGTGAAATCAGTCGGCCCATGGTTAGTTGGCGTTTAGAATTTTAAACAATTCATCCAAGTTTGGCGTCACTATAATCTCTGTACGTCGGTTTTTCTGTTTGTTGGCGGCGTTGTCATTTGATGCCACCGGTGTGTATTCGCCCTTACCCGCCGCTGTAACTTGATTTGGCGACATTCCGGCTTTTGTAAGAATCCTCGTAATCTGTGTCGCACGCATCACGCTCAAATCCCAGTTGTCTTCCATGTACTGCGACTTTTTAGAAATCTGCACATTGTCGGTATGTCCTTCGATCATCACTTGGATATCTTTTTGATCTTTCAATGCCTTTGCCAGTTGCTGCAGTGCTCCCACCCCTTTCTTATCCACCTCGATACTCCCCGACCCAAACAAAAGTTGTTCCGCAAGAGACACGTACACTTTTCCGTTCTTCACCTTTACGGTCAGGTCGTTCTCCTTGAAGTTAAGAAGCGCATTGCTGATCCTGGATTTCAACTCTTGCACTGCTTTGTCTTTATTGGCAAGCACGTGCTCCAACTCGTTTACCTTTTTTTCCCGTTCGGCCAAGCTATTGCTTAGAGAGTCATTTTGTTTCCTGGTTCTCTCCAAGTTGTCCTGAATAGCTAGTAATTGATCGCGTTGCTGAAGAAGGTCGGCGCTTAGTTTCCCGCTTTTGTTCAAAGATGATTTGTAGTTCGCGTTCAGTCGATCGTACTCATTGTTGAGTTCCGAAAGTTTTTTACTGGACGTCTGAAGGTTTGAAGCGATATCGGTGGAGTCTTGTTTCAATTTCTTCAGCGTCTCGTTCAATTTGGAAGCCGACGTATTGGCCTCTTCCAGTTTCTTTGTCTTGTCGGCCAACTCGCCCTCGGCTTTAATCTTTTGAGCAAGGATGTCATCAAATTTTTTTTTGGAGACGATACACGAGGAAAGGGTGCACGAGAGCACAATGAGCAATACGGTGGTGTTTTTCATAAAGAGCGAGTTTAAAAAATAATTAAGGCAAAATTATCATAATTCATTGGAAGGCAACAGTGGTTACCGCTATCTTTCCAATAAAAACCAACGTATGGAAGGCATGCTCAAACCCGACTCATTAAAAGGCAAAACCATTATCGTTACGGGAGGCGGAACTGGTCTTGGTCGATCAATTGGAAAATACCTGTTGGAGCTCGGTGCCAATCTCGTCATCACAAGTCGAAAAAAGGAAGTGCTTGACAAAACAGCTACCGAGCTCGAACAACAGACCGGTGGAAAAGTGCTTGCCGTTGCGTGCGATGTTCGTAAGTACGAAGAGATCGTAAATATGCTTAAAGAAACAGAAACTCGTTTCGGAAAAGTGGATGCCGTGTTGAATAACGCAGCTGGAAATTTTATCAGCCCTACCGAGCGCTTGTCTCATCGCGCTTTTGATATCGTGGTGGATATCGTGCTGCGTGGAACTTATTATACCACGCTTGCCGTTGGCAAAAATTGGATAGAGAAAAAACAACCTGGTGTTTTCCTAAATATTGTCACCACATATGCTTGGACGGGGTCAGGATACGTTGTGCCTTCTGCCTGCGGTAAGGCCGGTGTACTTGCACTCACACGTTCATTGGCCGTGGAGTGGGCGAAGTATGGAATTCGAAGCAACGCCATCGCTCCGGGGCCTTTCCCAACTGAAGGTGCGTGGTCCAGATTGCTCCCGGGTGACCTCGTCAAAAAGTTTGATCCCGCCAAAAGGATTCCGCTCGGCCGCGTCGGTGAGCACCAGGAACTCGCTAACCTGGCCGCCTACTTGTTGTCTGATTATTCGGCTTATGTCAATGGTGAAGTGATGACCATCGACGGTGGTGAGTGGTTGAAGAACGGCGGCGAGTTTAGCCATTTGGAAATGGTGCCCAATGAGATGTGGGACATGCTGGAGAAGATGCGAGGGAAATAACCTTTTCATGTGAAAATAGCGTTGGTTGTAGCTCTGTCATCAGTACCATTATTTGCTTATGCGCAAGCCGCCTGCAAACTTCGCAAAGACGTGGATGGAATAAAGGTCTACACTTGCAACACCGACACATCGAAATTCAAGTTGATCAAAGTGGAATGTGAGCTGAAATGCTCGCTTGACATACTCGAAAAGTGCTTGCTCGATTTTGACAACTACATGCATTGGCAGTTCAATACAGTAGAATCCAAGACCGTAAAAAGAATTAGCGACTCCGAATTCATCTACTACACAAAGATTGAAGCGCCTTGGCCCGTCAGTGACCGTGACATGGTGGTCCGACTTCGATCGAACAGATTAGATCATCAACTCATCATATCTGCTAACAGTGACAAAGGCATCATGGCAGAAAAAGAAGGTCTGGTACGCGTGCCGGCATCCCGATCGCTGTGGATAGTCAACGAGGAAAATGAGGAGCGACTTGAAGTCAGGTACTCGATACAAATAGACCCAGGTGGAAACGTACCCGCGTGGTTGGTGAACTGGGTTTGTGCCCATGCACCTTTGCAATCTTTTCAGGCGCTTAAAAAAAGAGTAGAGAAAGCTAATCAGTGATCACTTGCTTCTCGATCAGGAGCATAAGAATATGGATAATCTTGATATGCACTTCTTGAATGCGATCGGCATATCCGTGGTGAGACACCCTGAGCTCGACGTCGGCCAGGGGCGCAAGTTTGCCGCCATCTTTTCCCGAAAGGATGATGACTTTCATGCTCTTTTCTTTGGCTATCTCCGCCGCACGAATGATGTTCATGGAGTTTCCGCTCGTACTTATGCCCAACATCACATCGCCTTTATTACCCAGCGCATCAATGTAACGAGAGAAAATAAATTCGTAGCCATAGTCATTCCCAACGCACGAAATATGGCTTGGGTCTGAGATACAAATGGCAGGAATTGCTTTTCTGTTTTCTCTGTATTTGCCGGTGAGTTCCTCCGCAAAATGCATAGCGTCACAGTGCGAGCCGCCGTTGCCGCAGGATATCACCTTTCCGCCCTGAAGGATCGAATCAGCAATCACTTTTGCTGCACGTTCTACCAACGTAATGTTATGTTCATTGTTCATGAACTTTTCCAGCACTTGCGCAGCCTGCGAAAGCTCAGCTTGAATAACTTGCTTAAAGTCCATACCTGTCATTCTGGATTAGTGACATTTTTTGCGTCATTGCGCGACCAGAGAAACTCGATCACGAGCAACACTACGCCGATCATTGCACCATACTTAAACAATGAAATGTCCTTAAACATTTCGAACAAAAAATTGAGGTCATTCTTTTTGGACTCCATGTAAATCGTGAACAGCAAGATGGAGATCTGATACAGCCCAAAGAGGGAGAGGAAAATGATTCGGCGGGTGTTCATGGGTTGGTTTTAAAGGTCGCAAACATAGGCGTTTCCAAGTTATACAAAATTGCAATTCTCATCAAAACCTTGCATGGCAGGCACTTACACGGTTCTCTGAATGTCGACCAATTTTCTGTACAATCCGTTCTGGCTGTTCAAATCCTCATGGCTTCCCCGCTCTACAATTTGGCCTTGTTGAATCACCAGAATTTCGTCCGCATGCTGAATGGTGCTAAGGCGATGGGCAATAACCAGGGAGGTACGGTTCTTCATTAAATTAAAAAGGGCCTCTTGCACCAGTTTTTCGGACTCCGAATCCAATGCTGAGGTAGCCTCATCCAATATTAATATTGGCGGGTTTTTCAAAACAGCACGGGCGATGCTCAACCGCTGACGCTGGCCGCCAGAGAGCTTCGACCCTCGCTCCCCGATGAGCGTTTGATAACCATTTTCTGTCTGTGTAATGAAGTCGTGGGCATTGGCAATTTTTGCTGCCCGCATCACGGCCTCCTCCGTCGCGTTTGGACTACCAAAGGCGATGTTATTATAAATCGTATCATTGAATAGGATAGACTCTTGCGTAACAATGCCCATGTGCTGACGAAGAGATTCAATCTCATAGTCTCTAATGGACTTCCCATCAATGCATACTTCACCTTTCGAAGGATCATAGAATCTAGGAACCAAGTCGGCCAACGTTGACTTACCTCCCCCCGACGGCCCCACGAGGGCGATCGTTTTCCCTTTTCTTACCTTCAAGTTGATGTCCTTCAAAACAAAATCGGACTCATAAGCAAACGAGACATCCCTGAATTCAATTTCGCTTTCAAAACTCTTCAATTCGATCGCGTCAGGCTTATTTTGAATGGCGGGCTCACTATCGATCACCTGAAAAATTCGTTTGGCTGAAGCAGTGCCTCGCTGCAACGACGTAATTCCATTGGAGAAATTCTTTGCCGGTTGTATGATCTGTGAAAAAACACCGATGAAACCCAAAAACACTTCGGGCGGCAAGCCTTGTCCATCGCTGTTAAGAACCATATTGCCACCGAAGAAAATGATGCCCGCAATAATCACGGTTCCCAAAATCTCGGAAACAGGCGATGCCAATTCGTTTTTGTACGACATCGATTTGTTTACTTTTTTGTAATAGTCACTTTCGGCTTCGAGTTTGCCCAAAATAAATTTTCGAGCGTTGAACGCTTTCACCACCCGCATGCCCCCAAAAGTCTCGTCCAGAATATTCACAATTCTGCCGAGCGACTCCTGACTATCTTTCGCTTGCCGTTTCAATCGCTTTATAATTTCAGCTAGCACACCGCCGGTGATCGGCAAGACCAGCAACGTGAACACGGTGAGCTGCGGCGACAGTGTAAAAAGAACAAAAAAGAAAACAATGATTGTGATCGGTTCTTTCAATACGGCCTTTAAGCTGTTCATGATTGCACTTTCCACTTCCAACACATCATTGGTAAAGCGCGACATCAAATCTCCTTTACGCTCGCTGTTGAAATAGCCAATGTGGAGTAGCGTTACTTTACCGAAAATGTCCATTCGGATATTCTTCACCAGATCTACCCTGATTTTGGTGGCAACCACTCGCTCCAAAAACCGGAATACATTGGCCAGCGTCATACTTAAGATCAACAACGCGCAGACGAAAAGCAACGCATTCAATGTACCATAATCACGTATGATGAGCGCGTTATAATGATTGAAAAGGCTATTGATATAATCCCCCGAAACTTCAAACCGTGGAATTGGGGGAACAGTGACGGGGCCTTTGCCTTGGCTGAACAGAAGTCTCAGCATCGGGATAGCGAGCAGTATGTTAAAGACGCTGAAGACAATCCCCAGAACTGAATAAATAAAAAAGAACACGAGTCTTCGCCCGATGAAGTCGGCATAAGACAAGATGCGAACGAAAATCTTCATTTGTTAAAAATCATAAGTACGCGCAGGAATATTCCATCGCAGTGATACGGAAGTAATTGTAGAGTTGTTGTTATACAAGACTACCGGGCTTGAGCTCTTACGCATCGTTGCTTTGAAATCGATGAACACATTGTGCTTGATCATGTACGAGGCAGTGAAATCCATAAAAGCAATCGTGTTGTTCACCCCTTCGCCGATTTTATGTCCATAATCTCCGCCCGTTCGGGTAGAGTTGTCCTTCAAAATATCGCTGCCCCAATTCACGCCCGTTGTGTCTCTCCCAATTTTGGTATAAAAGCTCTTCGCGATCAAGTTCAATTTGGGCAACGGCTGGTAACGAATGATGGCAACTCCCTCTAATAGATTTGCCCCCAACGGATGTGCCAGTGGCTGGCCGTAGTTGCTATAATTGCTGTATTGCGTATCGTGGGAGTACGTATACGGTTTCACCACATTGGCCTCCAACTGTATATCCAAGTTAGAGACGTTAAACGCATCGATATATTTTAGTCCACCTTGCATGGCGAACTTGTTTCCCCACCAGCCCTTACCTGCTTTTAACTCATGCAAAACAAACTCATCGATCACAATTTGCCCGTAGAAGGAGACTTTTTTGAGCGCATTCCATTTGAAATCACCTCCCAACAAAACGTTGTCGGGGCTTCCCCCTTGCTGCTCTATGGCGCGATAGAAAATAATCGGGTTGAGATAATTTAATTGAAAATTGTTTTTGTTGATCGTGTCTTGTGGAGTAAACACTACCGACTCGAAAACACCGAGGTTAAATTTCTTACCTATGTTCAAGCTAGCGTGGTGAAAAGCCATAAACTTCACCGGATAGTTCTTGTTCGCAGTCGATCCTCCCGGCGTTCCCATTGGATCTGCCGTCAAACGATTGAGTTGAAAAAGATAGTTCAGCTTCCAGATTTTTGCATTCGCGCGAAGAAAAAGATTGGGAGGCGAATAGTCAGAAAAAATCAATGACCTAAAACCGTTGCCAATGAACGTGCGGTCATTTCCGAACTGCACATAAATATTTTTGCTGACATTAAAATCGATGTACCCGCGTACCTGGAAAAAATCCACCCCATTCGATTTAAATGTTTTCCAAAACCCTTCGTGCGGCACAACATAGGTGTTGTTGTACATCATGGCATCTCGAGCATAAGCAGGGAGGATGGCTTGATTGTCGGTGAAGAAGGTGTAGAATCCAATTTTCTTATCGATCATACCCCGCATCTCCACGCCTCGAGAGTTGATGTACATCGATTGGTTCAGCCGGCTATCCTTCCCGGTTCCGAAGTATAAAACGGGGCTCACATGAAAATCAAATTCCGGGATATCAACATACGCCAGATCCGACTTCTTTTTATAGACACCCAGTATCGACTTCGAGCTATTATTCGTCTCCGCGCGGCTCCATTCCCAGTTGTCGTTTCTTAGATACTCATAATTGAACTTGTCAGCGGCTGAAGTGAATACATGGTCCCTTTTTTCGACCGAGTCCACAAAAGCAGCAATGGCTTTGCGAGAGAAAGGCTTGACTGAAGAGAAAATTTCGGGGGCTATTTTCCCTGTTTTTATCTCATATCGAGTAATCCAATGGTAATAGTCCTCATTGAGCGTGGCATTGGTACTTTGACTGTACGAAACCACCCACCCGAGCGTAAAAAGACCGATGAGAGATGTTTTTTTCAAAACTGTGACGCCTTTAAAGCCCAAAAATGCCCATTTTTATTCGATTTTTGGTCCATTTCTTAAGTTTCACCAAAATGGTTAATGCCTATTATTGCAAATCCGTCGGGTTTCCCTATTTTTGCAGTCCTTTTTAGTGAAAAGAATATGAAGAAAGACATTCACCCGAATTATCAAGAAGTTGTTTTTTGGGATACCTCGAGCGATTTCAAGTTTTTGAGCCGTTCTACGAACGTACCCAAAGAAAAGATCAAATTTACCGATGGTAAAGAGTATCCAGTGATCAAAGTGGAAGTAAGCTCAGCTTCTCATCCCTATTTCACTGGCAAGAAAATGTTTGTTGACACCGCTGGCCGTGTGGAGAAATTCCAAAAGAAATACGGCAAGAAATAATATTGCTATTAGCGTTTTTGACAAAAGAATCCCGCCCCGCGGGATTCTTTTTTTTGCCTTACCTTTAAAAACATTTTTATTTGATGAACCTGATTTTATTTGACGATCCTGCTATTCGAGCGAATCTTTTGCCTTTAACGTTTACGAGGCCGGTCGCTGAAATCCGTATCGGTATTTTGAAGATTTCAGAAAAATGGGAGAAGCTATTTCAAACGAAACCTTCGTTTTCCACGACGTCATACTTATCAAAGAAATACACGAAAGAGGCTTCATCAGACAACCTTTGGATCAATGGAGGCGTTTGCCCCGACCCTGCCTTGGTGGACGCTATCAAGAAATTGAAATTAGGTGAGGGCATTTATAAGAACTCAATGATCATCGGGGTGCGCACCGACGACCATGACCTGCCCGAAGTAATTCCGGGGAAAGTCGCCGAGTATCCAAACGACCTGACTATCATCGACCAGCCTTGGAAAATTTTTCAAAATAACGGAAATCAAATTCGAGCGGATTTTAAGTTGATCACTACGGGAAGGAAATCGGCCGCGATCAAAGACCCGCATACCCATACCTACAACGCCTCAGAGATTTTTATCGAAGAAGGAGCCGTACTTCACACCGCAGTTCTTAATGCTGAAGGAGGACCGATCTATTTGGGGAAAAATTCGCAAGTGCAGGAAGGTGCCATTCTACGCGGCCCGTTTTCACTGGGCGAGGGAGCCATTGTCAACATGGGTGGAAAGATGCGCGCCGACACCACCATCGGACCTTTTTGCAAAATAGGAGGAGAAGTGAGCAACGCCATTCTGTTTGCGCACAGCAACAAATCGCACGACGGTTTCTTGGGGAACTCCATCATCGGCGAATGGTGCAATCTCGGTGCTGACACGAATACTTCCAATCTGAAAAACAATTACGACAGTGTACGCCTCTGGAGTTACGCTAGGAAAAGTTTTGTGAACACGGGCTTGCCTTTCTGCGGGTTGATCATGGGCGATCATAGTAAAAGCGGGATCAACACCATGTTCAACACCGGAACAGTGGTTGGTGTGAGTTCGAATATCTTTGGGGCCGGTTACCCTAGAAATTTCATTCCGTCATTTCAATGGGGTGGTGCCGCGGGTTTTGTCACCTACCAATACGAGAAAGCGATGGAAACGGCACACCGCGTGATGGCGAGAAGAAATATCAAGCTCGATGAAACGGAACGGGAGATTTTGAAGTGTGTGTTTGATGAAACAAATAAATAGCTTCAAGCCGCTAGCCTCAGGCTTCAAGCAATTTTTAGAAAACTTAAAACCTGTAGCCTAAAGCCTGAAGCTTGAGGCCTAAATACCAGCAGACAAAATGACCTTCTCCTCCATCCCCGGTCTTGAAGAAATCAAAAGCAAGCTCACTTCATCTGTGGGTTCGAATCATATTGCACATGCATTGCTGTTTGCCGGAAAAGACGGCGCATTGAATTTGCCTTTGGCACTCGCCTTTGCGCAATATCTTCACTGCACAAACAAAAATGAAAACGATGCATGTGGTACCTGTGCCGCGTGCAGCAAGAGCCTGAAATACATTCACCCTGACACTCATTTTGTTTTTCCCTTAGGAAATGTCAGCAACGACAAGGACGAAGATCGTTTTCGTGCTGAGATCTTGAAAACGTGGCGAAGTTTTTTGATCGAACAGCCTTTTGGAAATCTGGCACAATGGATGGCGTCATACGAAGGAGAAGACAAACAAGCATTAATTGCCCGTGAAGAAAGCCGGAAAATCGTACAGACACTGTCTTTGAAGCCGTTTGAGAGTACAAATAAAGTAATGATCATTTGGTTGCCCGAGTTGATGCATTCATCGGCCGCCAATGGTATTTTGAAAATTCTGGAGGAACCACCGCCACAAACATTTTTCCTTTTAGTGACTAACGGGGTGGAGCAATTGCTCCCCACCATTTTGTCGCGAACGCAAATCGTGCACGTGCCGATGTTGAATGACTCGGAGGTAGAGAATTATTTAGCAAAAAATTTTTCCCTCACCGTGGAGCAGCAAAATGAAATCATTCAGATAGCTGAAGGGGACTTAAATTTCGCCATTCAGTTGACCGATGCCGAGGAAGACCATCATCAGCAGCGTTTCATTGACTGGATGCGGTCATGTTTTAAAAAGGACAACATCAAGCTTCTTAGTTTGGCCGATGAATTTCATGAATTGGATAAACTAGCCCAGCGCAATTTATTTCATTATGCGTTGGGGATGATACGTGAGGTATTGATTCAAATTTCGGAGGCTAACAAAATCAGCCGAATAAAAGGGGCTGAGGAAAAGTTCGTCAAGGACTTTAGCAAAGTAATAACCCTTCCCAAAATCGAAAACTTCAATCGCTTGATAAATGAAGCTACTTATCACCTCGAGCGAAACGGCAGCGCGAAGATGATTTTTATGGATCTGTCTTTGCAGCTTTCAAAAACCATCAATCCATAATTCGTTATTTTTGCGGCTAAAATTTCCGAGCATGAGAAATCGCTTTTCAATTTTCTTTCTTTCCTTCATTGTTTTGAGTGTGTGCGCTCAGAAAAAAGATTTTTTGGTTAAAATCAAAACCAACTACGGCGAGATGGTTGCTATTCTGTACGACGAAACACCAAATCACAAAGAAAATTTTATCAAATTGGCTCAGGGGCACTACTATGACAGCACGCTTTTTCATCGAGTGATGGCCGGTTTTATGATTCAAGGCGGAGACCCCAGTTCAAAGCGCGCAAAAGCAGGTGAGCATCTAGGCAATGGCGGCCCTGGGTACACGATCCCGCCGGAGTTCAATCCGAAGTTTTTTCATAAGAAAGGTGCGCTTGCAGCAGCTCGATTGAATGACGATCAGAATCCGACCAAAGCCTCCAGTGGCAGTCAGTTTTATATTGTACAAGGGAAAACTCTTCTCCCGGAAGAAGTGAATTCATTGAAGATCGACCAGGCGAAACTCAATCAAGGGTTGCAGCAGTTTTTGTCGAAAGTCGAAAATAAACCGATTGGCGATTCGCTCCGTCAGCTTTATAGAGCCGGTGATATCAATGCATTCAACAATAAAGTTTTTAGCTTAGCTCCTCGCGTTGAAAAAGCAACGGGCATCAAGGTGACGACCGACGTTACCCCTGAAAAAATAAAAGCGTACACCACCATTGGAGGAACACCCTTTCTAGACAATGGCTATACCGTCTTTGGTGAAGTGATCAAAGGGATTGAAGTAGTTGACAAAATTGCGGCCCTAAAAACAGCTCCCGGAGATCGGCCAATAGAAGATGTGCGCATGTTCGTAACCGTGGAAGAGATGTCGAGGAAAAAAATCACAAAAGAGTACGGTTATGTTTTTCCTGAAGAACCTGTGAAACCATGAGAATCCTTGTCACGGGTAGTAATGGACTGTTAGGTCAAAAACTCGTTGAATTGATATCCGCTCAACAAGACTGTCACTTAATCGCCACAGCAAAGTCTAAGTTAATTCCTGCTTTAGGCCGAGGGGAGTTTTACCACCTTGATATCACCAATCAAATGGAGGTCGATGATGTGATCTCAAGAACAAAACCTGATGTCGTGATCCATACTGCCGCGATGACACAGGTGGATCAATGCGAAACAGAGAAAGAAAAATGCTGGCTATCGAATGTGACGGCAGTCGAGTATGTGGTGCAAGCTTGCGAGAAAAATAATGTACATCTCGTTCACCTTTCTACCGATTTCATTTTCGATGGAACTCACGGCCCGCTTGATGAAAATGAAAAACCGAACCCTTTGAGTTACTATGGTGAAAGCAAATTGGCAGGGGAACACGCCGTCCAAAACAGTAAATTGAATTGGTCAATTCTACGAACAGTGTTAGTCTTCGGGATAACAAAAGATATGAGTCGCAGCAACATTGTGTTGTGGGTGAAGAAAAGTTTAGAGGACGGAAAATCGATCCATGTAG
>Ga0310811_10006309_pt1 | contig 15150 bp, 22 predicted proteins | sample YCmetagenome_FD_207642 | JGI IMG/M metagenome (GOLD analysis project Ga0310811, IMG submission 207642) | Soil microbial communities from experimental microcosm in Duke University, North Carolina, United States - YC | ecosystem: Engineered > Artificial ecosystem > Soil microcosm > Unclassified ...
GCTTCAACTGGACGACACGATGTCGCATGAGGCAGAGTTCGGCCACGAGGAGACAGCCGTGGCTCTCAACTGAACGGCCGCTGCTGCAACAGCACCAGCCATTGCAATAGATCTGTGAGGCAGGGTGATCGGCGTGTTACTGCAGATTTTTCGAAAGCTGTCGGCGCAAGGTATCTGCCATCTTTTGCAAGATATCCGGCAAGAGAACCTGCGCTTCAAGCGGGCCCACAACGGAATAGCCCGACCCCGACAAGCCGTCGATCACTATTACGGCTGCGCAGCGCGCTTGCGTCATGTTGCGCACGTGGTTGCATGCGGTGTCAAATTGCCCGGCCGACTCGCCGGCCGGTACGACTTTTGGCTCAAAGGCCGATGTCATCGCGCCCTCGCAAAATGTATAAACAGAGCATAGGACGAAGTGTCATTCTGAGACGGGTTTATCTTGCCCAATAGGTGGATCATGGGTACGCGGTCTATTCTTCACGTCAGTTGTGGACGCAAAGATCAAGCGCATTGTCGAAGCAGAGCTCATGTTGCCAGTGAACTCAATGCGTTTGCGGGCGAACTCACTATAGAACCGGACTGGACGATGTTCGAGGTTGAAAGGATTGAGATGCAGTCAACGTGGTATCTCCGCGCACCATCCGCCATTGCGAGATGCATTGCGACCAATTCACGCAGCCCCACTTGAGATGCTCTGGCCGAGGGCGTCACGAATTTTTTCGCCGTGATACGCTTCCCACCGTTTTCGTTCTCGCATCACTGGGCGCCCGATCTGGATTCGTTGCATGGCAAAGATCTCACAGAACATAACGGGCACTGCTGGTTATTTTCTTTCTCTCACCTTTCGCATCTCCATGAATTCCACCTGTTCAGCCCACTCCCCGAAAGAAGAATCGTTTAACTGTGCTGCGTTTGGCAGCTGGAGATCTCCCATTACTTCCCATGTGGTTGTCGACGCAACGATGCGCCTCGGACAGCCCCGCATTGGCAGCGATGGCATTTACTGGACCGAGGGACGCCCGGAGCAGAAGGGAAGGAACGCGGTAGTCCGGCTTCGTGCCGGCACTGAAGTGGAAGAACTGACTGCTGCACCATTCGACGCTGCAACTCGTGCGCACGAATACGGCGGCGGCGCGCTTGCGGTTACTGCGGCAGGCCTGTTCTTCTGCAACTTTCAGGATCAGCAGGTCTATACGCTCGATCATTTCGGCCAACCGAAAGCGGTGACAAAGACAGAGGGCCTGCGCTATGCGGACTTGATCGCCGATCAAGCTCGTGGGCGTTTGATCAGTGTTTGCGAAGACCACCGGGAAGCCGGGCGTGAACCGGTTAATACACTGGCCAGCATCGATCTGGTAACCGGTGCGACCGATGTGCTCGCGGACGGTCACGATTTCTTTTCCTCTCCGTGCATGAGCCCTGACGGAACGCATCTCGCATGGCTGACCTGGGACCACCCCAACATGCCATGGGACGGCACGGAACTCTGGGTGGCGGATGTTGCGGCCAACGGCGTGATCGGTACGCCGCGACGGGTTGCGGGCGGCAATACCGAGTCGCTCTTTCAACCCGCGTGGTCGCCGGCCGGCGATCTGTACGTCGTGTCTGACCGCAGTGATTGGTGGAATCTGTATCGGGTACAAGGCTATTCGTCCGACGCTGGACGCGCAGCCGACGCGCTTGTTGCGCTTCACACGGTCGACGCCGAATTCGGCAAACCGCAGTGGATCTTCGGGATGACAACCTATGGTTTCGCGGCGGACGGACGTATCGTGTGTCTCTATGAGCGAAACGGCATCACGCATCTGGCTGTGTGCGATCCGCTAACTGGCGCGTTCGACGAGATTCCAACATCGTATAGCACCATGCGCGACCTGCAGGTCAACGGCGAACAGGTGGTTTTCGTCGGCGCTTCGCCGACCGCGGGTGAAGCAATCGTTGCATTCGATTTGCGCACACATGCGTCGCGCGTTCTGCGCAGTTCGGATCGTGCCGGGGTAGATGCACGCTATGTATCGATACCCGAGCCGATTTACTTCCCGACTGAAGGCGGTCTGCACGCGCATGGGTTCTTCTATCCGCCGGCCAATCCCGATTTCACCGGTCCGGAGGGAACGTTGCCGCCGCTGCTTGTGATCGCCCACGGCGGTCCGACCTCAGCGACCCATTCTGGGTTCAGATGGTCAATCCAATACTGGACCAGCCGCGGTTTTGCCGTCGTCGATGTCGACTACGGCGGTAGCAGCGGGTACGGGCGAGCGTACCGGCAACGCCTCCTCGGTCAATGGGGAATCACCGATGTCAACGACGCGATCAATGCGGCGCGCTACCTGATCCAGCAGGGTCGTGTGAGGGAACGAGGACTAGCGGTTCGCGGCGCCAGCGCAGGGGGGTATCTGGTGCTGTGCGCGTTGGCCTTCCACGATTTTTTCGAGGCCGGTGCCAGCTATTTTGGGGTTGGCGACCTCGAGGCGTTACACAGGGAAACGCATAAATTCGAGTCGCACTATCTGCTTCGGCTGGTGGGCAAATATCCCGAGGAACAAGCCCTTTATCGTGCGCGTTCACCAATCCATTTCGTGGAACAGATGTCGAGCGCGATGATCCTCTTCCAGGGTGGAGAGGACAAGGTCGTTCCGCCAAACCAGGCCGAATCGATATATCAGGCTGTACGTGCAAAGGGACTACCTGTGGCCCACGTGTTGTATGAAGCGGAAGGACATGGTTTTAGGCGAGCTGAAAACATCACGCATTCCCTCGACGCCGAATTGTATTTCTACGGAAAGATTTTCGGATTCGAGCCCGCCGATGGGATCACAACGGTGCCGATTGAGAATATCTGATATTCAGGCTGGCCTGCATTTCGGTCCGGTATCGACGGTGGCTTTTGTCCCGTCGACTCCCGCTTATTCGATGGATGATGCCAATTGAACGAAGTCGACTGCAACCAATCCATGCCCATTTCGGCTGAATTAGAGCAACTCGAAATGATGACGACAATGGACTTGTTTGATGCCATGCCTCAGGATCTGTCGCTCGACTGGGGGGCGCAAAGAATCCGCACCCCTGACGGTGTTCTAATGGCGATGAAGAACGTCCCGTTTCAGTTTTTCAACCGATCGCTGGGCTTGGGTATCGAACAGCCGGTCACCGAGCATGCGCTGGATCATGTGGTCCAGTGGCTTCATGCCAACGCGCAGCCTCCTTGGGGATTGGATATTCTCGAACCCAGCGGCGAGATATCGCAATGGCTGGCGGACCGCGGTTTGGTAACCACCGGCGATGGGAGGGCGAAATTATGGAGATCGAACAGCGCGCCTGTGCCAGCCGCCGCATGTGAGTTCGCCGTGAAGAAGATCGGCCAGAAAGACGCTCATGCCTTTGGCAGTTTGGTCCAGCAGTCGTTCGGCCTGCCCGAAACTACGGCTAGATGGTTCGGCGCCTTGGTGGGCCGCAAACACTGGCATTGCTACCTGGTCAAGAGTGGTTCGACGCCTGTCTCGGCGGCCGCCTTGCGAATCGTTGATTCGATGGCGGTCCTGAGTATGGGGGCTACGCTGCCGATGTATCGGGGACGTGGTGCGCAGAGCGCTTTAATTGCTCGACGAGTCAACGATGCCATAGCGCTCGGCGCGAAGCATATTGTCTCGACAGTGCAATTCCCGAGCGATGTGTCAAGAAGAGGGCCGTCGTTGCGCAACATGCTTAAAGCGGGATTTACGGTGTCGTACGTTCGTCCCACCTATGTCACGCGCTAATCCGGCAATGTGGCTGGAACGCTGGGCGAGTGCAACGGGGTCGCCATACGCCAAACGCATCGCCATTACGTGGCCCATTTGAGGCGATCGAAAGCGCGAGCGACGGCACCGGCAGCGATATTCATACTCGTGCCGGATGTTGCCGCTGGACGTTATGACGTCTTCACGATCCGGGCTTTTCCGCAGCCACCATCGCGGTTTCAAAGTTGAGGAATTCGCCGCTGCTCACCGAGCCATCGCCGTTGCTGTCCATCAGTTGCAAAAGTGCTTGCGCCGATGAGCTGTTCGGGCTAGTGGCAGTACCGGCCAGCGCGTTTAGCATTTCGCTATTCGATAGCGAATTGCTGTCGCTGGTATCGATCGCCGTGAAAAGCTGATCAGCTTCGGTTTTACTACCGCCGAATTGCGCCACCACCGCTTCGAAGGCCGATTGCGAAATATAACCGTCGTCTTGACCTTTGCCGTTCGTCGGTGGGGCAATCGGGGTGAAGCCTTTCAATGCCTGGGTAAGCTGCTGTGCGTAATCGGTAAACGACTCATTGGCGGAGCGCGACGGCAGGTTCAGTCCCGACAGGCTCGTGACAGTTACAGTCACGCCCTCCGCGTTGAGCTTGGCGAGCTGTTGCGCCTCCGGGCTAAGCGTGACCTGCGCCGAGGAGCTGTCCGCGGATGCTTGTGAGCTCGCCGATGCGGTAGCGGGCGCCGTACTGGCTCCGTCATTTGATGCAGCAGGATCGGGCGATGCCGATTGCGCGTTGGATTGCGAGAGCGCGGCCGAGTTGTTGCCTGCGAGAGCGGATATAGACATATTCAATTCCATTGTGGATTCGGATGCTCTGCACCCGGGATTCGGGAAATGCTACTAAACAGGATTACGGTTGAATCAAACGGATCTTTAACCGAATCGCGGTGTAAATAGAGAATCCCTTGAATAGCCCGGTGTCTCGCCCGCAGTGTCGCGGCGAGTGAAAATTGCCCCTGCGCAGAGATACTCTTTAGACGCCGTCCCAGCCGTCGGGACTCAGAAGTTGCGGTTTCTTCTTACGCGTTACTTTCATACTCATGCATCTCAGATGGCCTGCGCGAGCACCGTTCCGGGCCCGTACGCAAAGATGTTTTGGCCGGCCGCCCGATTATCGATTCCGTCCCGGCGAATTACCATTTTCTCCACGCGTCGTCACCGCGCTGCGTTTGGAACCGCGCGGCCGAGCCTCCCGAATCAATTGCAGATGGAATTCCGTATGGAAACTAAACGTCGCTCCGTTGTACTCCGCAGCCGCCCTGAAGGTTCTCCGCAGACAGGCAACTTCGCTCTCGTCGAGGACGAGATCCCGGCACTGAGCGATGGGGAAGTGCTGACCCAGACGCTTTGGCTGTCGCTTGATCCGTACATGCGGGGCCGGATGGATGACGTGGCGTCGTATGCGCCCTCGGTGAGACTCGGTGAAACGATGACGGGCGAAACCGTCGGTCAGGTGATCGCATCGAAGCATGGCGGTTTCAAGCCCGGGGAAATTGTCGTCGGCGCGCGCGGCTGGCAGAGCCACATCGTGTCGAGCGGTGACGATTTGCTGGTGCTGTCGCCCAGCGCGCCGCATTCAGCGTATCTCGGCGTGCTGGGTATGCCAGGCGCGACCGCATATGCCGGCATGAAGGAGATCGGCGAGCCGAAGGCCGGTGAAACGGTAGTCGTGTCGGCCGCGGCCGGTGCGGTTGGTTCGGTGGCGGGTCAGTTGGCTCGTCGAGCCGGGGCGCGCGTAGTCGGCGTTGCGGGTGGTGAGGAAAAGTGTCGCTTCGTCGAAGACGAGCTTGGCTTTGACACATGCATCGACTATCGCTCGGCCACAGACTTGTCTGCTGCGATTCGCGACGCCTGTCCGGACGGCATCGACGTGTACTACGAGAACGTCGGAGGTGAATTGCAACACGCTGTATTCAGCCAGATGAACCCATTCGGACGATTGATCATGTGCGGAATGGTTGGTGAATACAGCGATCGGGTCTTGCGTCCCGGCCCGAATCTGCGTGACACGTTTATCAAACGGTTGCGCATTCAGGGATTCATCGTGCTGGATCGCAAGGAGAACTTCACTGAGTGGCGCGAACTCGCAGAGCCGTGGGTGAAAGAGGGTTCGCTGCGCTATCTGGAGCATGTCGTCGTCGGACTGGAGAACGCGCCGGCCGCATTCATCGACCTGTTGCGCGGCACACATCTTGGCAAGGTTGTCGTGCGCGTGGCCGACACGCTCGACAAGGCGGCATTCACACGAAGCACGAGCGTCGACTTGATGCCGAGCGACGCTTCGTTATCTTGATCAAACTGGACAATCAGGAGTATCGATGCAAGTACTAGGTGAAATGCTAATCGGACGCGAATCTGTACGTGGCGGGCAGGCCGAGATGCGCGCATTGAATCCCTCGACCAACGCGCCAATCGCTCCGGTGTTCGGGGCGGGCGGCGCAGCCGAGGTTGATCGCGCGTGCCGGCTCGCAGCCGCTGCGTTCGATTCTTACAGCCGGATCACGCCGCAATTGCGCGCCCGCTTCCTCGATTCGATCGCGGAGAATCTCGAAGGGTTGGGTGATACGCTGGTGACACGCTGCGTTGCGGAGACGGGGCTTCCGGCGGAACGTGTGTCCGGCGAAATTGCATGGACGGCGGGCCAGCTTCGCATGTTCGCCCGCGTCGTAGTGCGCGGCTTGTGGCGCAGCGCGACGATCGACTCCGCGGATCCGAACCGGCAACCGCTGCCACGCGTCGACCTGCGGATGCAAAAGGTGCCGCTCGGCCCTGTCGTGGTATTCGGCGCAAGCAACTTTCCGATCCTGTATTCGGTGGCCGGTGGCGACACGGCATCTGCACTTGCTTCCGGCTGCCCGGTTGTTGCCAAGGCGCATCCGTCGCATCTGGGCACATCCGAACTGGTTGGCCGCGCAATCCAGAAAGCCGTGGCCGACAACGGTCTGCACGAAGGCGTGTTTTCGCTGATCATCGGCGACGGCAACCCGATCGGCGAAGCGCTGGTTGATCATCCGGAAACAAAGGCCGTCGCATTCACCGGCTCCGAAGCGGGTGGCATGGCGCTGGTGCGACGCGGCCTGATGCGTGCCCAGCCCATTCCGGTATTCGCGGAGATGACGAGCGCCAATCCGCACTTCGTACTGCCAGCCGCGCTCGCAGCGCGTGCAGATACGTTCGCCACACGCTTCGTCGAACAGATGGTCGCCAGCGTGGGCCAGATGTGCCTGACGCCGGGCATTATCCTCGCGGTCGACGGACCGGGATTCGATGCGCTGCGCAGCACTCTGCGCAAGACGCTCGCTGATACGCCTTCGGCCACGATGCTGGCGCGCAATATTCACGCGAACTTCGAGCGCGGCGTCGAACGTCTGCGGTGCAGTACCGGTGTTACCGAGTTTGCGCGCGGTGCCGAACGCGCGGGGGTTCTCAACGGACGGGCGTACCTGTTCGAAGTCGACGCAAAGGCGGTGTTGGACGACATACAGCTCCTCGACGAAGTGTTCGGACCGTCCGCGATCCTCGTGCACTGCCAGTCGGTAGACGAGATGCTGGCGGTTGCCGGCGCCATGCGTGGACAGCTGAGTACGGTTGTTCACCTGGAACCGGCTGACCACGAACTCGCGCATCGGCTGCTTCCGCTTGTCGAGGCGAAGACAGGGAGGATCGTCATCAATGCCTTCTCGAACATGGTCGAGATATCGGATGCGCAGGTCCATGGTGGTCCGTTTCCGGCAACCTCCGATCCGCGTTTCACCGCAGTCGGCAGCACCGCGATCGACCGCTTCCTGCGCCCCGTTGCGTATCAGAACTTTCCGCACGAGCTGTTGCCTCCAGCGTTGCGCGACGACAATCCGCTTGGGCTTTGGCGTCTGCGTGACGATGTGCCCGGCAGCGCGTAACGCAGATCTCGTCTATCGTATTGATTCACTGCGTCAGCGCTTTTGGCAAGTCTGCAGGAGCTTGGGCCGGCATCACGCTGGTCACCCGGCATTGACGGGCATTCACACATGAAGGATACGAGATGGACGGGGCGTACATGGACGAAATTGCGGCCTTCCTGTCGGTGCTCGGCACGGGCAGTTTCGTGCGGGCGGCCGATGCACTCGGCAAAGACGTCTCGACGGTTTCGCGGCGCGTCAGCGCGCTAGAAGCGCGTCTCGCGGTTCGTCTTCTCGAACGCTCGACCCGCAAGCTGACCCCGACGGAAGCCGGTGCCGCGCTCTACGAACGGATGACGGCCGCGACGAACGCAATGGAGGAGGGCCTGCTGGAAGTGGCGCAAGCGGGCAACGTCGCGAAGGGCTTGTTGCACATCGCGTTGCCGGCGACGTTCGGGCGGATGTGCATTGCGCCACTGTTGCCCGAGTTCCTCGCGCTGCATCCGGGCGTGTCGATTGACGCCGAGTTCTCGGACCGCTACGTCGATCTGATTGGCGAGCGGTTCGACGTCGCGATCAGGATCGGCGAACTGCAGGACAGCCGCCTGATCAGCCGGCGGCTCATGACAAACGAACGCTTCGTCTATGCATCGCCCGCGTATCTCGCCGCACACGGTACGCCGCAAAAACCGGATGATTTGACGCGGCATGTGTGCCTCGCGAACTCGCGCTTCAAGCGCAATCCCGAATGGTGCCTGGTCAAGGATGCGGACGCGGTCGCCGTGCGCATCGACGCCCGCTACACCGCCGACGATCCAGAGAGCCTGATTGCTGCCGCTGTCGCAGGCGTCGGCATCGTCGCCGGCGCGACATGGCTTGTTGCGGACCCGGTCGCACAAGGTGCGCTCGTGCCGGTGCTGCCCGGCTGGACGCTAGGCACTCCTGGCACCATCCATTTGCTGCTGCCGTCGGGGCGCTTCAGGGCAGGCAAGACACGAAGTTTCATCGACTGGATGGTCGCGCGCGTGAAAGCACAGCCGTGGGCTCAAGGTTAATGCGCGGATCGGTCCGCCGACCGGACAATCGTATAAATTCCGCGCGAAGATGTTCGCTTCCGGCTAAAGCGAATATCGCAGCAGGATCGTTGCAGCGCGGCCGCCAGCCGTCGATGCTCGGGCACAAACGGTTAGTCGTCAGGCGTGAATAGATCGTCGACACCCATTAGGGGCCAGGTGCCAAGTGAGCGAACAATGGACCACAAAGAACTCCTTCAGTTTTCTCGACAGCTCTCACCTGCGGATGTATGTGCACAGCTGCTCGCCCTGTGCGTCGTCGAATGTAGCCATACGCCGAATTTAAGCATCGCCCTCGAACTCAATGACGCTGAAGGAAAGCTCACCGACACCGGCCGGGGAATGAGATTGACGCCGGATAAGGGTGACACGCTCGCACATGCCGAGCGGGCGCTTACCGGCTTCTACCCATGTCTTCCTTCAAGTCCAGAATTTGACGCGATTCTTCGCGAATTGGTCTGGGGCGAACACGGCTCACTGGCCCGTCGGTCGCTAACTTTGCCTGTCGATCGTTGAAGTTCACCAGCATGAGAGATGGCGAGGTTTGGTCGCAGAGTTACAGCTATGGAGCACCTTCCGGCCCTGCGGTGAGGCTCGGCTCGACGGAAATGACCGGTACTGTCATTGATTTCGAAACCACCGCGCCGATCAATCATGCCGTTGTCACGACGCTGGTAGAGGCGCTGCGTTCTCGCATCCAAGGGCTTCCCATAGTTCTTCGATCTCACGGCAGAAGTCAGTAGCCGGCCAGGAACGGACGGTCATCGGCGAATACTGAATCGTCGACAATTTCGACGCTGCGGGCAGCTAGTAGAATGTGGCGGATTGCCCCGATACCCTTTCCCGCGTTTGCCTAGTTGGAAAAAACAATGGCTCATGTGATCCGCATCGTCCGATGGGAGGAGTTAAGTCCGACCCAGAAAATCGACGTTGAGAATTTGAAAATTTCTGATCAACAGATTGAATATGCCGGGCCGACTCACCGAGCAGTCGACGCTTGCGCATCCGATCTGACTGGCGACATTCAGGGTGCGGCTATCTTCGACGGAGACGTCACTGTAGGCTTCCTCGTTCTGAAGAGGCGAAGCGCCGCACCCAGTTGGGCTTTAACGGGAGCGGCCGTCATTTCGGCCCTACGTATCGACTTGCGCTTCCAAGGTTTGGGACTCGGAACGGCTGCGCTCCGGTATCTGCCGGAATGGCTCTTGATCCACTGGGTCGACACCTCGCCCATTATGCTTTCCGTCGACGAAGAGAATGAGGCTGGCTGTAGTTCGTATGCAAAAGCCGGCTGGTTGGATCTGGGAACTCGGGACAAAGGAAGAATCGGATGGGTTCGCTATATGAAGCGCGACCTCCAGGCAGTGTTTTCTGTTCCTGATTGAGAACGGCAAGGACGTGCTTCGGCCAACAACGGGCAATCGGCATGCATCCGTAGATTGTCGACAGTCATTAGGCGTTTCGCAAACGTTCATATAGCGCGTGTCCGCGCGCAAAGGAGATATTGCGCCCCTGAGAAGCCGGTCACTTGCGACGGTAAGTGACCGGCTCAATTGATCTGATCCAAACCTCATTACGCGTGCTGGCGAGCGAAGTACATGTGGACGATCTGCATTGATTGATGCGAGCGGAGTGTCTGCTTAGGAGAAAAATGAAAGGCAGGAGTGGGTCGATCAGCGACGTTCGGAACGCCATCAAAAGATCCGTTTATTGAGGGCACCCCCTGTTGATGCCAAGGATGTGCCAGTCTAAAGGCAGCGAATCTGTTGCCAATCTGCTACGCAGAGATCTAACCATCCATTTGCAGGCATTCCACCAGTGCGAAACACTGTTGCTAACTGGGAGAAGCGGTGCGTGTATTTCACCGGCCGCAAGCTAATTGATGCACTGGAGCGCTACCTTTCCTACCGCGTCAAACACGATCTAGGTGCGACACTGGCAGGCACCTCGTATCGACGCCTCAACCCCGAGTTGCCGCTGATCCTAAGTCGAAGGGGATATCCCTTCTCGCTCAACAGGAAGGTGCGCGGGTCTTCCTCTGGCGACCTGGTCGACTATTGGGCGGCCGACTCGTTGCAGGCATACGTCACAGGCCTATATCAAGCCGCTGGCATCAAGGCGTCAAGCCATAGCGGCCGACGGACGTTCGCGACGCGCTTGCTCGCGCGAGGCGCGTCTATCGAGCAAGTGCAATTGCTACTCGGTCACGAGTCTATTGATGACACGCGGCGATATGTCGACGTGGACAGGGCGGTTCTCCGCAGGGCATTTGAAGAGGCGATCCGATCGTGCAGCCATCAAGAAAGGCGAGCGTTGCGCCGATATAGGACGGTGAAACTTCTTGCTTCGCGCCATTCCTTACCTTAAAGTAAGGACTGGAAATGAGGAGGTGAAATGACTTCTGCAACCGTCACATCAAAGGGACAGGTCACCATTCCCGTGGACGTACGCACCCACCTGGGGCTCGCAACCGGGGACCGAATCGAGTTCATCCTGAACGAGGACACCGGACGCTATGAGGTGGTGCCCGCCACGCGTTCGGTGACGGCCCTCAAGGGCATCATCCGCAAGCCCGCGAAGCCAGTGTCCATTGAGGACATGAATGCGGCGATCGCGGAACAGGGGGCATCGGCCCGATGATCGGTCTCGATACCAATGTCCTGGTGCGGTATTTCGCGCAGGACGACGCCGTGCAGGCCAGGAAGGCGACCGCGATGATCGAGTCACTGACGGCGGACCGCCCCGGCTACGTGACGCAGGTCGCGCTGGTCGAGGTGGTTTGGGTGCTCGGCCGCGCTTACGGCGCAGAGCGTGCCGAGATCGCGCAGGTGATCGAGACGTTACTGCGCACCAAGGAACTGGTGGTCGAGTCGGCTGAAACGGTCTGGAAGGCCCTTCGGCTATACGCTGGGTCCTCGGCGGACTTCGCGGACTGCCTGATCGAGCGGACCTGTCACGAGGCGCAGTGCGAATACACGGCCACGTTTGATACAAAAGCGGCCAAAACGGCGGGCATGCGACTCATCAAGTAAGGAAAACAACCTGGCGCACGAGCGCCCCGCGCGGCCGGTAGCCGGGATATCGGACTAATAGATATGTTTGGGCGTTGTGTGGTGATGTCGTTGCTGGTGGGCACGTTGCTTTCGTTGACGGGCTGCAATACGGTGGCCGGTTTCGGTAAGGACGTCCACGATTCAGCCTGTTCCGTTCAGCGTGCGTTGTAGCGACGGACATAAAGGGCGGGCCGCCTTTTTGGCGAACCCGCTGCGAATAGGAAAAAGAATATGAAGCGAGACTGGGACCTGCTACGCAAGCAACTGACGGATATAGAAGCAGGGGATGACGTGCTCGCGGACATTCCCGATGCACCGAAATGGACGGATGACCTGACGTGGGAAGCCTACGATAGCCTCGCAAAAGAGCAAAGGATGGTTGAAGAGCGAATCGCGGGACACTTGGAACTGCTCATCGACAGTGGCTATGTCGAAGGCCTCCAAGTACTTCGAGGCGCAGACGGCCATTTTGCTTATGGCGTTTCAGTTCCCCGCCTCACTATGGCGGGTCATGATCTGCTCGACACGATGCGATCATCGCCAATCTGGGAATCGATTAAGTCGGCGGCTCGATCAAAGGGGATCGAACTGACCTTCGATGTAATCAAGGCCCTCGGCGCACTTGCATTGAAGCACATGCTTGGGCACGCATAACACGGAAAACAATCACCATGTTGATCGAACAACGCAAAGATCTCGGCGGGGACGTGCGACCAGCGCGACAAGCCCGTATCGTGATCGGGCTACTTATGTTTGTCGGCATCGCCTTGGACCACTTTGGCGGTAACCTGCACTTGCACGCTGTGGGAACGCTCGTGCTCGGGCTCTGCTGAGGAATCCTCATTGGTCCGCGACTCGCGATCTGGAAAGCCTAAAACCACGGAAAAGCGATGGAGCGTGCTGAGCGAATCGGCGAGCCGCTTGGCCGGCGCGGCGGCCGCCATTGCGCGATATGCGGACGGCCGCTAAACAATGCGGAGGATCCGCTGAGCGTTGACTGTGGCGGTGACTGCCTGGGATGCATGGCCGATTGCGAAGACCCAGATTGCGTCGCAGCTGTTCAGGCGCTGAAACAAGCGGGCAGCATTTGAGAACAGAACGCCGCATGGCGATATGGGCGCGGACGCGGAAATCGCTTGATCGAAGGGGCACGACGGAGAAGGTCGAGATCGAGCAACTTGGCGACGGAAGCTTTTTGTTGATGCGCTACGAATCACTGGAGGCGCAGCACCCAACGTCGGATCACTGGTTCACGTCGATCCAGGATGCAATGGACGAGTGCGAGCGCGTCTACGGCGTTGGCGCAGCAGATTGGCAACGCCTCGACAACGATCAGATCAGGTAGGAAAACAACTAGGCGCGATCGCGCCCCGCACACGGCCGGTAGCCGGGATCGACGAAAGCATGTCCAAGAGATACAAAGAATTGATGGCTGAACGGCGGGAGCTAGAAGTGCGCATTGAAGCCGCGAAGCAAGCCGAGCGTGGCCAAGCGCTGACGACGATTCGCGAGCTGATGGCCCAGTTTGGCATCACCGCTGGCGAACTCGCAACGAAGCGCGGCCGGAAGAAGACTGGGCCGTTGCCGGCGAAGTATCGCGACCCGATCAGCGGCAAGACGTGGAGCGGTCAGGGACGCGAACCGCAGTGGATCGCGGGCAAGGATCGAGCCGCGTTCGCCATCGTTGCTGACACGATCCACCAGGCTGCCTAACGCCGCTGGCAACGCGCAAGGAAAAGCAATCGTGAATAACAACATATCGGCAGCGGTTCTTCGCGCCACTATCGCTGTGGAGCCCGTGGTTGACCTGTTCGCCACCGATGACTCTGGCGTCCAGAAGCGAATCGCAACCAAGGGAAGGCCATACGCAGTGTTCTGGGCGCAACCCGACAAGCTGTCTCTTAGCTTCGTGGGAGACACGGGCGTCCGACACGAAATTTCCGGCGAGTACTTCGAGAATTTTCGCCTTATTGATCGCGGCCAGGCAGGCGAACGGCCGGGCGCATAAAAAAACAAGGAAGGGAAAGTAATGATGACGCGAGACGAATGCCTTGGGGCGATCAGTGCCGCATTTGGCGGGGTTAAGGTGGAAGCCGTTGTGGGCTACTGGAATGTGAGAATTTATTCCGTACCCGCTCGTGAGCTCATTCTCGAAAGCTCCTTTGTCGCACAGCACGTACACGGTGATGGGATGACACCTGGAGAACTGTCTGAGTACATCAAGATCATCCCAGATAGCCGCTGGGCAAAACATGACGACGGCGTCCTAATGCTTGGTCTCAGATAAGTGAGGCAAGGAAAACGCCGCGATGACTCAGCCGACGACATTGGTGCATGGGCAAGGTGAACGCTGTGCACAGTGGAAGATGCACAGTAACTTGCGGTTCTCGGAATCCGCGACGTGCTTCCACTGCGATCACTTTCATCAGCCGATGGATGAAGATGGAGAGACGCCCTGGTCGCTTGAGTTTGATGACAAGGGTACATGCCTGATCGGCATGACGAACGCTGACGAATAGACGGGAAAACAAATTCAACGGGGTGTCGAACGACATGAATCCTGATGGCGAGCACGCACCGCGCACGCTTCCGGCGTTGCCGCTTTACCCAGACAGGCTTAAGTACGCGATGGAGCGTGCGAGGGTGTCCCCCGCGCAACTGGTTTGCGGTCGTCTCCAATATGCGGGGGCGACAGCACCGAAGCTACAGCGGGCCATATCTGAAACAGGTCGCGGCGGCACTCGATGTGCCCGTTGAATGGCTGGCGTGGAATAACGAAGGGGTTCCCGCGAGCAAAGGCGACGGGGACGTTGTTGGAGAGTTGTCGGCAGTCGTGGCTAGGCTCGTCGCAAAGAAGGTGATGAGCAGGAACGAGGTGATCGCGCTGACTGGCCTGCTAAGGATTCGAGAAAACGAGGCATAGGAAAAACCTGGCGCAGGTGCGCCCCGTAAGCCGGTCGGCAACCGGGTTGAGAAGATAAAAAATGCAGACATATCACGATGCACTCATGCTTGCGCCACTTGCGTTGCTCCTCCCCGCATTCGCGCACGCCCTCGTCGAAGATACCTTCGATCCTCTGTCCGCAGAGCAGGTCGCTGAATTGCGCCAACTCTCCATGCAGCACCCGTCTGTCGATCGCCTGGTGCAGACTTGGCTCAAACGGAATCGGAAGTTGCGCGTACACCATTTGGAGAAGGCACAGGCTGCGGCCAAAGCCGAAAGCGCGAGCCGAGAGCGCGAACGCGAAGCGCGGCTCGTTCAGGCCGAGATGTCGTTGCTGGTCGGCGACGCTACGCGCGCATAAGGTTGACCACATGATTAAGTTTGTCATCCGCTGTGTGATCGCTGTCGCCGCGTTGGCG
>Ga0310811_10006310_pt1 | contig 15147 bp, 10 predicted proteins | sample YCmetagenome_FD_207642 | JGI IMG/M metagenome (GOLD analysis project Ga0310811, IMG submission 207642) | Soil microbial communities from experimental microcosm in Duke University, North Carolina, United States - YC | ecosystem: Engineered > Artificial ecosystem > Soil microcosm > Unclassified ...
ATAGCCGCCGTAGCTACCGTGGCCGCCCGAGCGCCCCGAGCTTTCGTGGGTGGTCGACTGCGTGATGCTACCGTCCGGCCCGTAGTGGGTTTGCGTGGTGGTGCGCTCAAAGCCGCCTTGCTGGCCGTGGTGACTGCGCAGATCGTGCGCGCCGGACGCGCAATGCGCATCGAACTTTGAAGCGCACGCGCGTGCGCTGCGGCTGCCGCAAACGCCGCTTGCGGCACTTGTGGCACTTGCGGACGCGCCGCTAGCTGCGCCGCCGAACCCCCACGCCTGCATTTCCTTCGCACATGCGCCTGCGATGTCGCCGCTCAGCAGGCTCGCAATTGCCTTGATACACATAGCTTTCTTCCTTTTCGGTGTGATTGCCAGATGACCCGTCTGGCCGGGTACAGACCGGCGGCGCTGTCGGCCGCCGGTCGATTCTTGTGGTGCGCCGCGTGTGCTGCGCGGGTGCTGGTTAGGCGTGCGGCCTGCGACAGGCAACCGGCAACCGGCAACCGGCAACCGGCAACCGGCAACCCTGCAGCGTGCAACCAGCGGCGTGCAACCAGCGGCGTGCAACCAGCGAGCGTGCGCGCGCCGACAGGCTCACCACCGACACGCGAGGCACGCGCCGCCGCGCAATACGCAGCCTTATGCCGCTCACGCGTAACGGATCTCGACCTGCCAGCCGCCGCCACTCGCGGCAAGGCTCGGCGCGATCAGGTCGTGACTAGACCACGCGTCGGCCGCGCGCAGCGCCGCGAGCTGATGCTGTGCGTGCGCGATGTCGCGGGCAACGTGCGCGGCGAGCGGGTTCGCCGTGCCGGATGCGCCCCCGCGCAGCGCCGGCGCGCAGTAATCCGCGCGGTTCAAGCCGTTGCGCGCGGCCGGGTTGCCCGATGCGATGCGAGAAGTCGTCGTCGTTTGCGTGACGCTGCCGTCCGCGCCGAAACGGGTTTGCGTCGTGCTGCTGCAATACCCGCCCCGGCCAGCATCGCCGTAGCGCGCGGCAGCAGAGCCGGCATCGAACCGCACGCCGTGGCAGCCGTCGCGGGCGGCGGCGCTGGCATACCCGCCGCCGCGCCATGACGTGCTGGTGTCGAGCAAGCTTCGCGTATGGCTCCAGTCGCGAGCGCGCGCGTCCCCGCAAGCGCCTGACGGCTTGCACGCCGACGCCGACTGGCCGCCGCGCCATTCCTTTTCGAAGTGGTAATCGACCGAGCCTTTGCCGCCGAGCATCCGGCCGAGCCCCTCCATACACTTCGATGCTCCGTAGCCGAGCGAGTCCGCTGCCAGATGAATCAGCGGCAAGCCGAAGCCGATCTTGTTGAAGGTCTGCCCGACCGACGACATCGCCTTGGTATTGAGCATCTTGTTGAACGCGTTGTCCGCGCCGATGATGCCGCTGCCAAGCGCGCTCAAAAAGCCGCCGCGGCCGCCCGGTGGGTCGTTCGAATACGATGAAGCTGAAAGCATGTTGATGTCCTCGTCGTTGCAAATTCCAGAGAGCCCGTCTGGCCGGGTGAAACAGGCAGGTTCGGGCGGGTGTCCGGCAGGCCCCGGGCGGCGGGTCGCCGGCGCCTTGTGCGAGCCGCCACGCCGCGCACGGCGATAAACCCGCACGGCGATAAACCCACGCTGCGATCAGCCATCACGCCAACCGGTGGTGGGCCGCCATCACGCAAACCATCGCGCGGTCCATCACGCAGCCCCTCAGGCAAGCCATCACGCAGCCCATCACGCAAACAGCCGGTCGAGCAGCGGCGACGAAAACACCCGCTGCGGATCGTAGCGATCGAGCGTCGCGCGCGCGCTTTGCCAACCGCGTGCCGCCGGCTGCCCGTCGCTGTGCAACTGCGCGATGGTCGAGCCGAGCATGGCCGGGTCCTGCCACGCGGCGGCGTCCGTGTACGCCCAGCCCTTCGACCACTCGGGGCGCACCGTCGCGTACGAGCCCGCGTAGTTCGACAGCATCCATTGCTCGATCTCGCGGTAGAAGCGATTCGCGCCGGGTGTGCCGGGCATGGTCAGGATGTCGAAGTAGACCGCGATGTTCCAGTCCGGACGATCCGGCCGCGGCTTGAGCGGCGAAAGCAGCGCCACCTGCGCGCCGTTGCCGATATCGGAGGGCTGATCGAGCCCGGTCACGCGAATTTCCACCGGCCCGTTCATCGGATACTCGCCGCGCTGCCGGTACACGTCGACGCGGTTCTGGTAGAACTGCACGAACTCGGCGATCACGCGTTGCAGATCCGCGCGCCGCGCGAGCACCGCATAACCGTTGGCGGTGACGCGCAGCGTCGACGGCCGGATGTACTGCAGCAGGTTGCGCGACCAGCCCCACAGGTCGGTGGACAGCGTCAGCGCAAGACCGGCCGCGGTGATGGACATCTGCGTCTGGCCGAACAGCGGCGTCAGATGCCGCTCGCCGCTCACGACGATGCGCCGGATCAGTTCCGACACCGGCTGTGGAATCGAGTCCGAAAACGGGTAGTTGTAGGGCTTCGACACGCTGCGCGAAAACAGCGGCTTGACCGGCTGCGCGGTCCACACCTTGAGCCACGGGCAACTCGTAAACGGAAACCAGATCGCCTCCATGCGGCCCGCCTGCTGCAGAAACGACGCGACCGTACGGCCACGCGAGGCATCCGGCGCGAACAGCTCGCTGGCCGGAATATCGACGTAGCTCTGGCAGCGCAGCCGCTGGTTGGGACCCGCCATCAGCGTGACCTCGACCACCAGTGCGCGCCCCAGATGCACGAGCAGTGCGCCGATATCGGGGTCGCTGCGCGTGAAGCTGCGCAGCACGTATTGCTGCTGGGCTGCATCGAATACGACGGCGGTGAGCGAGAGCACGAGGTTGCTGAGCGAACCGTAGGTGTGACCGGCCAGCGGCGTTTCGCGCGCGGCTGGAATCGCGGTGCCGTGCGCGCCGATCGCGAGCGCGCCGCCCAGCGTGATGTCGCCGGGAGCGGGGCACGCGGTGACGCCCAGCCCGTGGCTTTCCAGCGTGGCGAGCAGCGTCTCCATCGACACGCCGGTCTGTGCGATCACGCGTGCCGGGCGCGCCGCTGCGTCGACCCACACGCCGGTCAGCGATTTCGTCATATCGAGCAGCACCACCGGCTGGCCTGCCGCGTTGGCCTCGATGGTCAGCGGCGACCAGTTGTGCATGAAGCCGCGCGGCCGCACGCGATAGCCATTCGCACGTGCCCAGTTGACGATCGCAACCACGGCCTCGGGCGTGGCCGGTGCCGCGGTCCACAGGTTCGACACGGCGATTTCGCCGCTCCAGTTCTGAAATGCCTGCTTATACAGTGGGATGCCGCCCGGAAAATTTGCGGGGGCCGGTCCTGCGCCTTGCGCATGCGCGGCGAGCTGGCAGAGCGGCGTCCAGCCGCCGGCCACGCCGGCCGCAGCGAGCCTGGCCAGATCGGCGATGAAGGTGCGGCGCGCTGCTGCGCATTCGGCATGCGGATGTTGGGCCATGGTGTCGTTCAAATTGCCTCGTCTCAAATCGGTTTATGGGTAACCGACCCGTGCGGTGGCTCGCGCGAGGTGCGCGAGCGGCGCAACAGGTTTCGCGAACACATGCTAGGTTTGCGCGGCTCGTGCCGGGTGATGACTATCCATGGCACGGGTGAGCACGAGGGCGGAGGGCGAGGGCGCTGGTAAGGTTGACAGCCACGTGCGGCACGGAGGACTCGATGCTTGTGACACGCATGCGAGGCGCATGCAAAGGCAGCCGGCGATATCTCACCGCATGCGGCGCAACGAGACGCCAAAGCAACAGCAACACGCGGTGGAATAGACGGCACCACCGAGGCGTTCTCCGAACGGAGACGCTTCATTCCAATGAACGGCCGGCAGGAACCCCGATCCGGCGACCGGCGATCCCGTGATCCCGCGATCGGGCGCGTCCCGTTCCTGTCCCGGCGTTGCAAAGGCCGAACGAAGATGGACGATGTACAGCTGTGGACCGACAACCGCATCGACGCGATCCTGTCACGCCGAAGGGAGGTCGAAAGCTATGAGGAGCGCTGCCAGTACGCGCTTGATCTGGTGCACATGCGTCTGGAGGAAGAGGGTTTGCCGCGCCTCGATGAAAGCCTGCGCCTGTTTGCCTTCGACGCGATATGGGAGGCGCCGACCCGCGACGTGATGTGCCGCGGGCTCGAAGCGATCAGGGCGAACTTCGTGCGCGTGTTTCGCAACATCGACGACTACAGCGTGACGCCGCTCGAACAGTTCGCCACGCCGGAACGCGTGTTCGTCGATTCGATGCTGCGCTTCCGGATCGCGGGCCCCGGTTTCGACCGCTGCCCGCTGCCGGTCGGCACGCGGGTGCGCATGCGTCTGTTGCGCACCTTCCAGATTGCCGACGGGCTGATCCGCCGCGAGACCTGCCACGAGATCTGGGAACGCGAGCACGCGTGACGTTTGATCCGCATGGCTCGCGCACTGGGTTCAGCCTTTGCGCGAGACCCGCAGCATACGCATCAGCGTCGCATCCTTGAACACAAAGTGATGCGCGAGCGCGGCGAGCGCATGCAGTCCGATCAGCCAGAACGCCGTGTTGCCGATCAGAAAGTGCGCATCGTGCAGGAACTTGTGCACGACCGGATCGGTGGGCAGCAGCCGCACCATCAAGCCGGTGCCGGCGAGATTCACCGGATTGCCGCCGGTATTCACCATCATGATACCGAGCAGCGGCTGTACGAAAATCAGCAGATACAGCGCGAGATGCACGAGCCGCGCGAGAAACAGCTGGACGCGGCTGTGTTCGAGCTCGGGCGGTGTGCCGTGCCACAGCGTCCACAGCACGCGCAGCACCGACAGGCACAGTACGGTGCTGCCGGCCCAGATGTGCACGGCGTTCCACATTGCCCGGCTGTCCGAACCTTTCGGTCCGCGTATTTCGATGGCAAACAGCGCGAGCACGACCAGCAGCGCGGTAGCCCAATGAAAGAAGATCGACAGCGGCGACCAGCGGGTCGCGCGCGCCGTATCGTGTGCAGCGGTGTTGGCGTTGTGCATGAGTTGATATCGGTACGTAAGAAGCGTTGAGGTCTGTCGGCATTCTTGAGCGATGCCGATTGTTGAACGCAATACCCGCGCCGATTATTCCCGCTTATGCCGCGTTTTGCCGCACTGTTTTGTAATGGAATGTGTTGGTGTGTTGCAGGCTTTACGTCGTGCCGTGTGAAGGCATGGATGGCGGATTCCATCGCATGTTAGTCGTGCATGACAAACTCGAGATGGTGCCTGATCGATCAAAAAAGGCGGCGTTGCCCGCGATGCAGGCAACGCCGCCCTGGTGCGCCTTGAAGCCTTCGCGCTTTAACGCCTCAACGCCACAGATTGGTCTGCGCGAGATTGATCACCTCATCGGTCTTGCCGTTGAGGATAGCCTTCAGCATATAAAGCGAGAAGCCCTTGGCCATTTCCAGATTGATCGCGGGCGGAATCGCCAGCTCCATCCGGTTGACTACCGCATCGATCAGCACCGGCCCGTCATGCTTCAGCGCGGCCGCGATTCCCGCTTCGACGTCCGACGGCTTTTCGAGGCGTATGCCCTTGATGCCGATCGCTTCGGCCATCGCCGCGAAGTTCGGGTTCTTCAGTTCGGTGCCCACCGGAATGAACGACGTGGATTTCTGTTCGAGCTCGATAAAGCCCAGCGCACCGTTATTGAACACGCAGACCTTCACCGGCAGCCCGAGCTGCACCAGGCTGATGAAGTCGCCCATCAGCATCGTAAAGCCGCCGTCGCCCGACATCGAGATCACCTGGCGCTGCGGAAACGCCGCTTGCGCGCCAATCGCCTGCGCCATTGCATTGGCCATCGAGCCGTGCCAGAACGAGCCGAGCAGATTGCGCTTGCCGGTCATCTCGACGTAGCGCGCGCCCCACACGGTCGGCAGCCCGACGTCGCAGGTGAAGATCGCGTCGTCGTCGGCCTGATCGCTGAGTGCCCTGGCGATCTGCTGCGGATGAATCAGCGAGCCGCGCGAGCTTTCCAGCGCGAGCGCATCGAGTTCCTTGCGCGCGGCGCGGTAGTGATCCTGCGCCTTGGTCAGATGGCTGGCGTCGGTTTTCGGCGTGAGCTTGGGCAGCAGCGCCGCGAGCGTCGCTTTCACATCGCCGACGATGCCCAGATCGATCGGCGTGCGCCGCCCGAGGTTGCCCGGCGCGAGGTCGACCTGCGCGATCTGCGTGCCTTTCTTCGACGGATAGAACTGCATGTATGGGAAGTCGGTGCCGAGCATCAGCAGCATGTCGCAGTCGAGCATCGCGTAGTAGCCCGACGAAAAGCCGATCAGGCCGGTCATGCCGACGTCATAAGGGTTGTTCGCTTCGACGTGTTCCTTGCCGCGCAGCGCATGCACGATCGGCGCCTTGGCCGCCTCGGCCAGCGCGAGCAGTTCCGGCTGCGCGCCCGCACAACCGGAGCCGCACAGCAGCGTGACGCGCGCGTTGCCGTTGATCAGCTCGGCGAGCGCGTCGATATCGGCGGCGGCCGGCGTCACGGTTGCACGCGGCGGCAACAGGCCCGCGCGTATCGGCGCCGGTGCGGGCACGGCCTCATGCAGCGCGACGTCGCCGGGCAGCACGATCACCGACACGCCGCGCTTGCCCACCGCCTCACGCACGGCGATCTCGACCGAGCGCGGCATCTGGTTGGCACTCGACACCAGCTCGCAGTAATGGCTGCATTCGGCAAACAGCGTCTGCGGATGGGTCTCCTGAAAGTAGCCGCTGCCGATTTCGCGCGACGGGATATGCGCGGCGATCGCCAGCACCGGTACGCGGTTGCGATGACAATCGAACAGCCCGTTGATCAGATGCAGGTTGCCCGGCCCGCAACTGCCCGCGCACACCGCGAGGCTGCCGGTCAGATGCGCTTCGGCGCCGGCCGCAAAAGCGGCCACCTCTTCGTGGCGCACGTGAATCCATTCGATTTCATCACGCTTGCGGATCACATCGGTGAGTCCGTTCAGGCTGTCGCCGACGATGCCATACACGCGCTTTACACCGGCTGCGACTAGCACATCGACGAATTGATCGGCTACGAGGGTCATTGCTGTTCTCCTGATGAGCGGCATTCGCACGCGGCAAAATGCAAGGACAAGAAAGAAAGCATCGGCAAGACATCGGGGTCGCACTTCGATTCCCAATGCGGCAGTGTGCCTGACGTATTACGCGTTTGCAGTGATGTCGCGTTGTGTGCGGTAGCGCCTGTCTGCTGGCCGTTTTCGTTATGCTTTACCCTGGTTTTTGATCGACCTTTGCATCGACGTCTGCATCGATCTTCACTCCGGCGCGGCCGGCAGTGTGAAGCAAAAGCGCGCGCCGCCGAGCCGCGACTCGTTGTCGACCGCAATGCGGCCGCCATGCGCCTCGATGATGGTGCGGCAAATCGCGAGGCCCATTCCCATGCCCGATTCGCTGGTCGTGAAGAAACGGTTGAACAAGCGTTTCAGATGGTCTTGCCGGATGCCGCGGCCGTTGTCTTCGACCTGGCACATCACCGCGCCGGGCGCGGGCGCATCGGCCACCGCATGCACCGTAATGAGGATTCGCCCTTTGCCGGCACCGATCGCCGCGAGCGCCTGAATCGCATTGATCGCGAGATTGACGATCACCTGCTGCAACTGCGTGCGGTCGGCGAGAATGGCCGGCGCGGTGCTATCGGGCCGGTGCACGATGTCGACGCCTTTCATCTGGGCTTCATGGCGCAGCAGCAACAGCGCTTCGTCGACCACCTCGTCGAGGCGCATCCGCTCGTGGCGCGGCAGACCCTTCACGGCCATCGCGCGGGTGCGCACGATGATGTCGCTGGCGCGCCGCGCCGAAGCCAGCGTCAGCGCGGCCAGTTCGCGTACCTCATGGATATCGGGCTGCGGCCGGTCGAGCCAGTTCTGCATTGCCTGCGCGCTGGCCGATACCGCGCCGAGCGGCTGGTTGATCTCATGCGCGATCGACGCCATCAATTCGCCGAGCAGCGAGATGCGTCCCGCGTGCGCCAGATCGCTTTCGAGCTGCTGTTGCTTGCCGCGAGCGCGTACGCGTTCGGTAATGTCGATCAGCGCCATCAGCGTCGAGCTGGTCGGGCTGATCGGCTGCATCCGCGACAGCGTGCACAGCACGTCGATCACGCGGCCGTCGAGCGCGACCACGCGCATCTCTTCGGAAAAGCGCGCCTCGCCGCGAAAGCGGCTGGCGAATGCATTGAGCAACGTGTCCGGGCTTTCGCTCCACAGCCGCCCGGCGGGGCCAACCAGTTGGGCGGCGTCGCCGGCGCGAAACAGTTCGACCGCGCGCGCATTGACCTCGTCGATCACCACGGTCGACATCAGATCGCGCAATACGTCGGGGTGCTCCTTGATGTGCGCGGCCAGATCGCAGACGCCCGCGGCATGCAGCGCGGCAAATGTATCGAATTTGCCGCGCATCTGGATCAGCGCGATCGGCATGTGATGAAACAGCAGCCGGTAGCGCTGCTCGGCCTCGCGCAGCGCGTCTTCTTTCTTGATGCGCATCGAGACGTCCTGCGCGAGCGCCTCATTGGCGGTTTTCAGGTTGCGATAAGCGGTTTGCAGGCTGCTGCACAGGTCGTTGAACGATGTGACGACCTGGTCGAGTTCGTCGGGCTCCGCGGGCGCCCTGCGGGCGAGCAGCAGCGGCGTAACAGGCCGATGAAAGTCGTAGCTGCGCATGAACTGCGCAACCGTTTTCAGATGCCGCGTGACAAGCCAGTGAAAAAAGAAAATGATGAATAGCGAAACCAGAAAGGTCTTCGCGCCCTGGCTGATCAGAATCACGAGCGCTTCGCCGAATAGCCGCCGGTATGCGTCGTTCAAGGTGGCTTCGACATACAGCGTACCGATCTGGCGTTGCTTGCCTTCGACCTCGCGGTTGATCGGCAACTCGCGCGTGAGCACCGGGCCGCCGCGCCGCTCGCCCACTGAAATGACCAGCGGATGCGCGGTGCCGACTTCGCGCACGGTGACCGCGCGCACGTCCGGCAATTTCAGAATGCCTTCGAGTTCGATGCGCAGATGTTCGCGGTCCAGATGCCACAGGCTTTCGCCGATGATGCCGGGGTAGCCTTCGCCGATATCGTTCAGGCGCCGTTCGATCAGCTCGACGTTATAGCGGAAGTCGAGGTACAGCTGCACGGCGGTGAGGATCAGCGTGATCGCGGAGCTGAACAGCAGCACGCCAATCAGCAGACGTATGCCGATACTGCGGCGCATGCCTTCGACCGTGTGCCACGCTTCGGCGTTGCCGGCAGCCGGTATCGGTGCGCGCAGCGCGCTGCTTGCGCGGTCCGCATCGGCCGCGCCGGATACCTCGGGATGGCCGTACGCGACATCAGGCTCTGGCGCGTCAGGCCGGATGGTTTTGCCTCGCCTCAGCAAGTCGGACCCTCCGCTCGAACCCAGCTTCCTAGTATAGTAAGCAAGGCTGAGCATAACAGTGTTCCGGCTTCGGTCGTAATCGGCATTGGGCTGCATCGGTGTGACGGTACGCAATGCCGGCATGCCGTACCGGCCACGGCTATACGCAACAGGTGACGCGATGGGCAGCATGCATGCCGTGCAAGCTTGGTGGCGAGATGGGCGGCGGCGCGGGCGGCTGGCACGACCGCGAAGTTGGCGCGGCGCGTTGCGATGGGTCGTGCGTGTGGTGTGTGCGCTCGGCCTGCTGGGGGCGGGCGGTATAGTGCCGGTGTTGCCTGCAGTGCCGATGGCGCAAGCTGCCGATTACGGCGCAGTGCTCGCCGGCGCGCAAAGCGAATTCTGGCGCGCGATGGAAGCGGGCATCGAGCAGGCGGCCAGCGATCGCCGCGTGCAGGTCATGGTACGCAGCCCGATGGACGACGATCCGCGCACCATGTCCGACAATCTGCAGCTCAAGCTGGTGCAGCGCATGATCGACGCCGGCGTGAAGTCGATAATCCTCGCGCCGATTCCGGTTACCGGTATCGCGACGCCGGTCGTATTGCCGGTGCCGGTCGTGTTCGTCGATCGGCCGAGCAAGGACTACCGCGGCTTATCCACCATTTCCACCGACAATTACGAAGCCGGGCGCACTGCGGCGCGCACGCTGCAAGGCGTGTTGCCGCGCGGCGCGAAGATCGCGGTGCTCAGGCTTGCGCCGGACGTGGTGTCGACCAGCGCTCGCGAAAAAGGCTTTGTCGACGCGGCGAAGCAGCTCGGCTTCGAGATCGCGGTCGACGCCTATATCGGCCATGGCATTCACGAGCCCGAACTCGCCGCCGTCGATGCGATCAAGGCGTACCAGGAGCGTGTGCCGGCGCAGCCGCTCGATGCGATCTTCACGCCGACCGATTTCACCACGCTTGCTGCGCTGCGCGCGGTCGACACGCTCAGCATGATGCCGCGCCCGAAGCTGGTCGGCTTCGACTACCGGCCGGCGTTCAAGCAGTATCTGCAAAGCGGCGTGCTGCACGCGGTGATCGCGCAGGACGCGTATCAGATGGGCTACGTCGGGATGCAGACGCTGCTGAAAGCCGAGGCCGGCGAGCGCGTGCCGCCGTCGATCAGCATCGACGTGCTGGTGCTGACGGCGGCCAATGTCGGCGATCCTTCGATCGAGAAGAAGTTGCGCCAGTATCAGCGTTGAAGCATGCGTTGCATGCGCGCGTGCGCTGTCAGCCGCCGGGCGCGCCCTGCGTATTGACGAACACCGAATAGATCGACTGCGACGAAGCCATGAAGAGCCGGTTGCGCGCGCGCCCGCCAAAGCACAGGTTGGCGCAGCGTTCCGGCAGCGCGATACGCCCGATGATCTTGCCGGCGGGCGAGATCACCATCACGCCGTCCATCTCGTCGCTGCCCATGCCCCAGCCGCACCACAGGTTGCCGTCGACATCGGCGCGCATGCCGTCGATGGTGCCCGCGCCGGCATCGAAGAACACCCGGCCCGCACCGATACGGCGGCCGTCGGCCGACATCTCATACACGTGGATCAGCCGGTTCGGCACACCGCGCGATTCGATGATGTACAGCAGTTTCTCGTCCGGCGAAAAACACAAACCATTCGGTCCTTTCAGATCGCGCGTCACGACTTCGGCTTCGCCGCTCGCACCGTCGATGCGGTACACCGAATGCGGCAATTCCTGCTCGGCCTTGTTGCCTTCATAAAAGCCCGCGATTCCCATCGGCGGATCGGTGAACCAGATCGAGCCGTCCGATTTGACGACCAGATCGTTCGGCGAATTGAGCCGCTTGCCTTCGAAGCGCTCGAGCAGCACCGTCACGCTGCCGTCATATTCGGTGCGCGTCACGCGCCGGCCATGTTCGCAGGTCACGAGCCGCCCCTGACGGTCGCGCGTGTTGCCGTTGGCAAAATTCGACGGCTTGCGAAACACGCTGACCGCACCGGTCTCTTCGTCCCAGCGCAGCATCTGGTTGTTCGGAATGTCGCTCCACAGCAGATAGCGGCCGTCGCCGAACCAGACCGGCCCCTCGGTCCAGCGATAACCGGTCGCAAGCCGCTCCACCGCGGAAAACGCGACGCGGTACCGGTCGAACGACGGATCGAGCGAGATCACGCGTGGGTCGGGGTAGCGCTCAGCCTGTTGCCACATGGGTTCGTCTCCTGAGAGGGCGCCGCGACGGTGCGGCAAGAGCGCCAGTATAGTCAGCGCGTCGTCATTTGAGTAAGCGCTTTCTCTTGAAATCGTCACCGATTTCTTCTACAGTGGCCGAAATATTCAGATCGGCTGACGCTCGAAGCCAGTTCGAATCTGAGGTTGAGCAAGCGATTACTTGTGCCGTACCCCGCAACTCGTGCAGCGGCCCGTCGAAGAGGCCCGCCATCGAGACCGCAGGCAGTCCCATCGCAAGACCACCGAAATACGGAGACGATCTTGAGCAACGGCATGGCGGTAGCGGCGCACGGCAGCGACGCGTCGAGCGATTCGATTTACGCGCGGGTGACGTGGCGCTTCATGCCCTTACTGTTTATCTGTTACGTGGTCGCGTATCTGGACCGCGTCAACGTGGGTTTCGCGAAGCTGCAGATGCTCAACGATCTGCACTTCAGCGAGGCGATGTACGGCTTCGGCGCGGGGATCTTCTTCGTCGGCTATTTCTTCTTTGAGGTGCCGAGCAACCTGTTGCTGCACCGGCTCGGCGCGCGCCGCTGGATCGCACGCATCATGGTGACGTGGGCGGTGATCTCGGCGCTGACCGCATGGGTCACGTCGCCCACCATGTTCTACGTGCTGCGCTTCGTGCTCGGCATTGCCGAAGCGGGCTTCTTCCCGGGCCTCGTGCTGTACCTGACCTACTGGTTCCCGGCGCGCCGGCGCGGCAAGATGGTGGCGTTCCTGATGGCGGGCAATCCGGTGTCGGGCATTGTCGGCGGCCCGGTGTCGGGGCTGATCCTGCAGCGCATGGCGGGTTACCACGGCATCGCCGGCTGGCAATGGCTGTTCGTGATCGAGGCGCTGCCCGCGCTGGTGCTGGGCGTGGTCATCTATTTCTTTCTGGACGATCGTGTCAAGGATGCGCGCTGGCTGCCGGAACACGAGCGCGCCCACATCCAGAGCGAAATCGATGCGGAAGCGCGCAGCAAGAGCCATTCGTCGCTTGGGCAGACCTTTTCGTCGGTGAAGGTGTGGCTGTGCTGTCTGATCCTGTTCGGCACCGTGATGGGCTCGTATGCGGTGGGCTTCTGGCAGCCGACCATCATCAAGAGCTCGGGCATCTCGGACCCGTTGACGATCGGTCTGTTGACGATCGTGCCGTATCTCTGTGCGCTGATCTCGATGATCCTGGTCGGGCGGCACGCCGATAAAACGCGCGAACGGCGCTGGCACGTGGTGATTCCGCAACTGGTCGCCGCGACTGGTTTCGTGTTGTGCGCGTTTGCCGGCAGCAACCCATGGATCGCGCTGACCGGTCTGACGCTGGCCGCAAGCGGTGTAGTGACTGCGCTGCCGATGTTCTGGGCGCTGCCCACTTCGTTTCTCGGCGGCACGGGCGCCGCAGCCGGTATCGCGCTGATCAATTCGACCGGCAATCTGGCCGGCTTCGTTAGCCCCGCGGTGGTCGGCTGGCTCAAGACGCTGACCCATTCGCTCGATTCGAGCCTGTATCTGATCGCGGCTTCGCTGTGCATCTCGGCGCTGCTGATCCTCACGCAAATGCCAGCCAGGCTGGTCAATCAATAAACGGACCGGGTGGGTGAGCGCCACTGCGCGCCGCGCGCTGCGTTTGACACGCGGCGCGCAGGCACACCCGCACACCCGCACCTCAGCCCGGATCAAGACGAATCAGGACGACCCAGGACGACCCAGGAGACATATGAAAACCGGTAAATATCGCTACGTGGTCGCAGGCCTGCTGTTTGCGGCCGGCGCGATCAACTACATGGACCGCGCGGCACTCGGCATCGTAGCGCCGATCGTCAGCAAGACGCTCGAGTTATCGCCGTCGCAGCTTGGCATCATCTTTAGCGTGTTCTTTATCGGCTACTCGATCTTCTCGTTTCTCGGCGGCTACTTCGCCGACAAGTGGGGCACGCTGCGCGTATTCACGTGGGCGATGGGCATCTGGTCGCTGTTTTGCGGGCTGACCGCGGCGGCCACCGGTTTCGTTTCACTGCTGCTGTGCCGGGTCTTTTTCGGCATCGGCGAAGGGCCGATGAGTTCGAACACCAACCGCACCATCTCGAACTGGTTTCCGCGCCACGAAACCGCGACGATGATCGGCTTCACGTTTTCCGGGCAAACGCTCGGCAATGCGATTGCCGGGCCGGTGGTCGGACTGATCGCGCTAGGCTTCGGCTGGCGCGCGTCGTTTATCGTGATTGCGGTGCTCGGTTTCCTGTGGCTCGCGGTATGGCGCCTGTTCGTGACCGACAAGCCGGCGCAGAATCGCCGCGTCGACCCGAGCGAAACGCAGATGATCGACGAGAGCCGCGCCGCGGCCGAAGTGGCGAACGTCGAGGACGACGGCATGACGCTCGGCGCGTATCTGCGCCGGCCGAGCACGCTCGCGCTCGGCGCGGGGCTGTTCGCGGTCAACTACACGCAGTACGTGTTTATCTCGTGGCTGCCGAGTTACCTGACCAATGTGATGCATCTGGACCTGAAGCAGATGAGCATCATCACGTCGATTCCGTGGATCTGCGGCGCGATCGGTTATTTCGGCGGCGGCCTCGTGGGCGACTTCATCTACAAGCGAATGGACGATCCGGTGAAGGCGCGCAAGCTGGTCGCGACGATTCCGCTCGCGCTGTCGGGCGTCGCGGTGCTGAGCATCACGTCGGCGACCTCGCTGGTGTCGGCGGTTGCGCTGATTGCCGCGGCGCTGCTGTTCCTGACCGGTTCGTGCCAGTCGATCTGGGCCGTGCAGCACGAAATCCTGCCGCTGCACCGGCAGGGTGGCGTGGGCGGCTTCATTCATTTTCTGAGCAACCTGTCGGGCATCATCGGGCCGGCGTTGACCGGTTTTCTGATCCAGTACTTCGGTGGCTATCACAGCGCGTTTCTGTTCGGCGCGCTGATCGATTTCGCCGGCGTGGCAGCGATGGTGCTGTTCGTGCACAGCCGTCGTCCGGTTACGTCGCGCGTGGCGGCGGCTTCATCCAACTAGGTATTGCGCAGCAGACGCGATACGTATCTTCCTCACTCGTGAAATGAGACGTCATGAATCAGGCTAAAGCTGAACCTCTGCAGGCATCGTGGCAGGCGGCCGCGCGCATCGTCGCCGTCGAAGCGCGCACGGTGCGCGTGCCGCTCGATCGCGTCACTTCGTTTGCGACGCGGGCGGTGAGCGCGCGCGATTACACGGTGGTGCGTGTGCGCACCGCGGACGGACACCAGGGCATCGGCTTCTGTTACGGCGGCCACCGTGCCGGTTCGCTGGTCACGCATGCGGTGCGCGAGCTGTTTGCGCCGGTGCTGATGGAGCGCAGCGCGATCGACGTCGAAGGGCTATGGCTCGACCTGTACCGCGAATCGCTGCTGCAGGGCCGCGCGGGCAGCGTGATGCGCGCGCTGTCGATTCTCGACGTGGCGCTGTGGGATCGCAACGCACGTGCGGCTGGCCTGCCGCTTAGCCGCTATCTGGGCGGCATGTCGGTGGCGCAGGTGCCGGCATATGCGAGCGGCGGCTA
>Ga0310811_10006312_pt1 | contig 15145 bp, 10 predicted proteins | sample YCmetagenome_FD_207642 | JGI IMG/M metagenome (GOLD analysis project Ga0310811, IMG submission 207642) | Soil microbial communities from experimental microcosm in Duke University, North Carolina, United States - YC | ecosystem: Engineered > Artificial ecosystem > Soil microcosm > Unclassified ...
CGCAGAAGAACGTCTGCGGGCCCAGGCGCGCGACGGTTTCGGAGAAGCGCTCCTCCCCGTCGCGCCCGAGCTCGTACAAACGCAGCAGCGCTTCGATCGCGGGGATGACACGCGCGCGGGGGATCTTGCGCGCGTACGTGACGCCGAGCCGGCGCTCGCGCGCGTTTCCGCCCAAATAGAGGACGAATGCCTCGACGCGCTCGCCTTCGAACTCCGTCATCCCGCCGGCGAGGCCGATGTCGGCCACCTGGTGCTTCGCACACGAGTGCGGGCACCCCGAGACGTGGATCCGGAAGTCGGCGTAGCGCGGATCGGTGCGCCGCGGCTCCATCGCGCGCGCGATCTCCTCGCCGAGCGTCATCGACCCGGCGACCGCGAGTGCGCAATATTCCAACCCGACGCACGAGAGCACGTCCGCGATCCCGCCACGCCCGCGCGTGCGCATTCCGAGCGACTCCAGCGTCGCGATCGCATCGGCGAGTCGCTCGTCGGGGACGTCGTGCAGCTCCGCGTTCTGGTCGGGCGTGAGGTGGACGACGCCGTCACCGAACCGCTCCGATGCGTCGGCGAGCGCGCGCGCCGCGTCGCTCGTCAGCTCGCCCATCGGGATGAGCGCGGGGATCGTGAAGAGCCCCGCTTGGCGCTGCTCGGTAGGACCGCCCACCTCCGCCGCCGGAACGGTACGGCGCTCGTGCGCGGGCGCGAACGAGAGCGCGGGAAACGCCTGCGCCTTCGCGGCTGCGAACTCTTCGGCGAAGACCTCGCGCACGCGCTCCTCGCCCCACGCCTCGACGAGCAGCTTGATCTTCGCCTTCGCCCGGTTCTGGCGGTTCCCGTACTTCTCGCCGAACGCGACCAGCGCGGTGAAGGCAGCCAGGATGTCTTCCTGCGCGATGAACGGCGCGATCTCGATCGCCAGCCGCGGCGCGGCACCCAGCCCGCCCGCGCCCCAGAGCGCGAAGCCCGGCGGGCCGTCCGGCTGTTCGACCGCGACGAAGCCGATGTCGCTCGTCGCAACGTGATCGTCGCACTCGGGCGAGCACGCGATCGCGACGTTCATCTTCCGCGAGATGTTCGTCGCGTCGCTGATCGCGACGATCTGGTCGTGGAGGAGCCGCGCGAACGGCTCGGGCGGCAACACCTCACCGGCGTACGTCCCCGCGTGCGGACAGACGACGACGTTGCGGATCGTGTCTCCGCAGGTGCCTTTCGTCGTCAGTCCGACCTCGGCGAGCGCGCTCCACGCCGCCGGCACGTCGGCGATGTCGACGTGGTGCAGCTCGAGCCCGCCCCGTGACGTGACGTGCAATCCGCCGTGCCCGTAGCGGTCGGCCAGCTCGGCGACGCGCCGCAGCTGCGCGACGTTCGCCTTCCCGCCCGGGACGCGGATGCGCAGCATGAACACGCCGACCTGGCGCTGCGCGCAGATCCCCTGCGTCTTGAGGCGATACCGATCCTCGTCCGAGATCGACGCGAACCCGGTTTGCGCCAACGCGTCGACGTCGATCGCGACGCCGGCCCGTTTCACGTCTTCGATGCGAAGAACTGCCATCGTTCGATCATCCTTCCTCGAGAGCGAACGCGAACGCCGTCTTTCGCGCGGTGAGGAACGTCCGCGACCAGACGCGGCCCGTCAGCGTGATCAGCAGGGCGCCCGCAAACGCGAGCACGGCGAACGCGATGAAGCCGGCGGCGAACGTCCCGGTCGCGGCGCGCAGGACGCCCAGCACGTTGGGAAGATAGAAGCCGCCGATCCCGCCGGCGGCGCCGACGATCCCCGTGATGATCCCGATCTCGGCGGGGAAGCGCTGCGGGACGATCTGGAACACCGCGCCGTTCCCCATCCCGAGCAGTCCGGTCGCGATGATGACGATCGCGAGGCAGAGCGGCAGCGAGGGCTGCGCGGCGATCATCAGCGCGCACACCGCGAACGCGACGTAGACGATGCGCGCGAGGTTGACGCCGCCGATGCGATCGGCGATCCACCCGCCGACGGGGCGCATCCCGCTTCCGGCGAGCGTCGCCGCGGCGACGAGCATCCCGACCTTCACCTTGTCGACGCCGTAGGCGGTGTTGAAGTAGATCGCGAGGTAGCTCGCGAGCGCGAGAAAGCCGCCGAACGTGATCGAGTAGAAGAAACAGAACCACCACGTGTCGCCGTGGCGCAGCACGCCGGCGTACTCCGCGAGCGTGCGCGGCTTCGGGTGCGTCGGGCTGTCGGAGGCGAAGACGATCCAGACCGCGAGCGCGAGCAGCACCGGGATCGCGGCGAGCAGCATCGTCGCATGCCAGCCGACGCGCGCGGCGATCATCGGCACGAAGAGCGTCGAGAGCACCGTGCCGGAGTTCCCCGCGCCGGCGATCCCCATCGCGAGCCCCTGCCGCTCGGGCGGATACCAGCGGCTTGCGATCGGCAGCGCGACGGCGAAGCTCGCGCCGGCGATCCCGAGCAGCAAGCCGCACACGACGAGCATCGCGAACGACGTCCCGAGCGCCCAGCCGAGCAGCAGCGGCACGAGCGTGAGCGCCATCGAGAGCGTCCCCGTGCGCTTCGCACCGAAGCGATCCGAGAGATAGCCGAGGATCACGCGGAAGAACGCGCCGCCGAGCGGCGGGACCGAGACCAGAAAGGCCTTCTGCGTGATCGACAGGTCGAGATCGCGCGCGATGAACAGCGCGAGCGGGCCCAGCAGGACCCAGACCATGAAGGATACGTCGAAATGGACGAACGCGGCGAATAGCGTTCGTGGCGCGCGGCGCGCGGCGTCGTGCTGCACGGGTTCCTCACACGGTAGGAACGATACGTCTTACGCACAGCAGCGTACCGTGTCGCACCCGTGCAAAAAATGGCGAAATGTCGAGCGTGTCGGCGAAAACGCTATGCGTTTGGCACGCGCTCGACCCGCACCGCGCAAGCCTTGAACGACGGCATCGCCGAGTACGGGTCGCTGCGGTGATCGACCAGATCGTTCACGGTGAGCACGCCGCCCCAGTGGAACGGGGCGAAGAGCGTGTCGGGACGGATGCCGTCCGTGATTCTTGTTTTCAAAACGACGGCGCCACGCCTGGATACGATTTTCACGCCGTCTCCTTCGCCGACGCCGATGAGCCCGGCGAGGCGCGGATGCATCTCGACGTGCGGTTCCGCCGCGGCGCGGGCGAGCGTCGCGACGCGCCGCGTCTGCGTGCCGGAGAGATAGTGCTCGCGTAGACGGCCGGTCGTGAAGTGCCACGGATACTGCGCATCGGGCTCTTCGGCGCTCGAGACCGCCTCGACCGGAACAAAGCGCGCGCGGCCGTCGTCGGTCGGGAACGCGTGCGTAAAGAGCGCCGGAACGCCATGGTCATCGACGGAAGCGACCGGCCATTGCAGTCGTTCGCCGGCGCGCAGTCGCGCGTAGGTGACGCCGGCATAGTCGGCGGCGCCGCCGGCCGAGGCGCGCCGCAGCTCGTCGAACACCACTTCAGGATCCTCGCCGCACGCGCCCTCGGGGCGTCCTAGACGCAGCGCGAGCGCGCGCAGGATCGCGAGGTCGCTGCGCGGGCCGTCGGGCGGCTCCACGACGCGCTCCCGCAACAGGACGCGCCCTTCGAGGTTCGTCATCGTCCCCGTCTCCTCGGCCCATTGCAGCGCGGGGAGCACGACGTGCGCGTACGCGGTCGTCTCGGAGGGGAAGAAATCGCAAACGACGAGATGCTCGGCGCGCGAGAGCGCATCGCGGATCGTCGACGCGTCGGGTGCGGAGACGACGGGGTTGGAGGCGACGACGAGCATCCCGCGCACCGCGCTGCCGACACCGGAGAGAAGCGCGTACCCGCGCTCGCCGGCCTGCCCGAGGGCGTCGGGTGAGACGCCCCAGACGTGCGCGACGTGGGCGCGCGCGTCCGCGTCGTCGGCGCGCCGGTAGCCCGGAAGCTGATCGGATTTCTGGCCGTGCTCGCGGCCGCCCTGACCGTTGCCCTGTCCGGTGAGCGTCCCGAACCCCGAATGTTCGCGGCCGGGCAGCCCGAGCGCCAGCGCGACGTTGATGAACGCGTTCACGGCGTCGGTGCCGTTGGCGTGCTGCTCGACGCCGCGCGCGGTGAGGATGATCGCGCTCGGCGCGTCGGCGAGTGCGCGCGCCGCCGCGCGGATCGCGTCGGCGGGGACGCCGGTTCGGCGCTCGACGCGCTCGGGATCCTCGCGCTCGGCGAGCCGCGCGACGGCCTCGAAGTCGCGCGTGCGCGCCGCGACGTACGCGTGGTCGACGCGCCCTTCCGCGACCAGAACGTGGAGGAGCCCCGTCGCGAGGATCGCGTCGGTTCCGGGTGCGGGCTGGAGATGGATCGTGGCCGCCGCGGCGAGTTCGGTGCGCCGCGGGTCGACGACGATCGCCGTCCCCGCCGCGCGCTGCGCGTCGAGATACCGCCCGAGCGGCGGCATCGTGGCGAGCGGGTTGCCGCCGGCGATCAGCAGGCAGGCCGTGCGCTCGAGCCAGGCGAGCGGAAACGGAAGCCCGCGATCGACGCCCAGCGAACGCTGTACCGCCGCGGCGGCCGACGACATGCAGAAGCGGCCGTTGTAGTCGAAGCGCGACGTCCGCAGCGCCAAGCGCGCGAACTTTCCGAGCGCGTACGCCTTCTCGTTGGTGAGCGCGCCGCTCCCGAAGACGGCGTTGGCATCATCGCCCCAGCGCTCCGCAACGGCGCGAAAGCCGTCGGCGGCCGCCGCGAGCGCCTCTTCCCAGCCGGCGGGACGCAACACGCCGTCCCGCCGGATCAACGGCGTCGTCAAACGTTCCGGATGACGCAGTGTCGCCGGGGCCGTGTGGCCTTTCACGCACAACGCGCCGGCGTTGACGTCGAACGACTCGTCGCCCTGCACGCGCACGCGCTCACCGTCGTCGACCAGCCGCATCGCACACTGCAGCGCGCAGTAGGGGCAGTGCGTTCGCATCCCGGTGCCATGCGGCGGACGCGCTCCGAGTCCGTTGGCCGCATGGCCACGCCCGAGGGCCCGGATGCCGCTCCGGTAGAACAGCCGCGACCCTGCCGACGAACGAATACTAGGGGCAGACCACCTGATCTGTCTGTCCGCGGGTTGCGGCACGCCGGAACCACCCTCGCGATGTCCAATCACTGCGGTGTGGACGCGATCGGACTCGCCGCCCGTGTCGCCGAACTTGCCGCCTTCGTCCGGGCGGCGGCGCCCTCGATCGAGATGCGGGAGGCCTTCGCCGCTTTGCGGCTCGAGGAGATCGCCGGGTCGGCGCAGCTCGCCGGCGCGCACCTCGACCGAACCGAGGTGCGGGTCCTCTTGGAGCGCGGCCGCGCGCTCGGCGGCCATCGGCTCGAGGACTACCTCGTGGTGCGCGGTTACGCCGAGGCCTCCGCCTGGGCGGCTACTCATGCCTCGCGTTCACGGTCGATCACCGTCGAGGATCTGCGCGTCCTCCACCGTCTCGCGCTGCGCGGGACCAGCGACGATGCCGGCGCGTGGCGTACGCGCAACCTGCCCGCGCTCCCCGACGGCACGGTCCCGCCGCCGTACTGGATGGTGCCCTTCGAAACGGAGACGGCGATCGGACGCATCGCGTTGAGCGAGAACGACCCCGCGCCGGCCGCGCTGGCGAGCGCGATCGCGCGGCTGACGCGGCTGCGTCCGTTCGCGACCGCCAACGGGCGTGTCGCACGGCTCGCCGCGAACCTGCTCGCCTATCGGCGCGGACTTCCGCCGCTCGCGATGGATGCGCGCGCGCGACGCGCCTATGAGGACGCCCTCCGCGCCGCCGACGGCCGCGATCTGACCCCCCTCACGCAGTTGATCGGTCGCGTCCTCGTGCGCGGCTTGGAACGGCTGCGCGACGCGGCGGAGGCGCCCGGCGACCTGCGGCCGCTCGCCGCGTTCGCAGGCGACGCGGGGGCCGACGCGCTCTACAAAGCCGCGCAGCGCGGACGCCTGCGCGTCGTACGCCGCGACGGGCGGCTCTACACGACGCCCGCGTGGCTCGACGCCTATCGCGCCTAACCCTCACCACACCCTCACGCGGGCCTGGATCGCCGACAGGCACGTCGTGTGGGCGGCCGAGCCTACAGCTGAGCCGGCTCGGGTGTGGGCAGCGTGCCGACGCCGTCCCCACCGGGCGGCGTCGGGCGCTTTCCGTGCCCGAAGCCGAAGCGGTCCTCGATGCGCGCGATCAGCACGTAGAGTACCGGCGTGATGACGAGGTTGAGGATCGTCGAGACGATCATCCCGCCGAACACCGCCGTCCCCAGCGAGTGCCGCGCCGCGCTCCCCGCGCCCGACGCGAAGACGAGCGGCGAGACGCCCAGGACGAAGGCGATCGAGGTCATCAGGATCGGCCGCAACCGCGTCTCGGCGGCGCGCCGCACGGCGGTGATGGCGTCCAATCCCTGCTCGCGCAGCTGGTTCGCGAATTCGACGATCAGAATCGCGTTCTTCGAGGCCAGGCCGATCAGCATCACGTAGCCGACCTGCGCGAACACGTCGGAGACGATGTGCCGAAGCCACAGGCCGCCGAGCGCGCCGAGCAGCGCGAGCGGGACGGCGAACAGGATGATCAGCGGGTCGGCGAACGACTCGTACTGCGCCGCCAGCACCAGGAACACGAACACGATTCCGAGCGCGAAGATCAGCGCCGCCTGCGCGCCGCCCTCGACCTGCTCGCGCGAGATCCCGCTCCACTCGTAGTTGAAGCCGGCCGGGAGCTGCGAGGCGAGCTGCTGCATCTTGGCGATCGCCTCCCCGCTGCCGTGGCCCTGCGCCGGGCTTCCGCTGATCTCGACCGAGCGGTAGAGGTTGAAATGCGTGATGACCTGCGGTCCCTTGACTTCGGACACCTTCACGAGCGAGGCGAGCGGGATCGGCGGATTCGTCTGCAGGACGCCGTTGACGAGCTGCGGCGTCGTGCTGCGCACGTAGATCGTCTCCAGATCGTTCACCCGCGAGCGGTACGGCGCGTCGGCCTGCACGTAGACGCGATACGCCTTCCCGTTCATGTCGAAGTCGTTCACGTAGACCGAGCCGAGGTACACCTGCATCGTGCTGAACAGCAAGCCCAGATCGACGCCGGTCGAGAGCACCTTGTCGCGGTTGACGTCGACCTGGATCGTCGGCGTCTTGTCGTCGAAGGTCGTGTAGACGCGGTAGAGCGGGGTGTTCGGCGCCATGTTCGCCGGGCCGATGACCTGGTAGGCCGCGCCGAGCATCGCCGGGATCCCGGCGTTGCCGCGGTCCTCCAACTCGAAGGTGAAGCCGCCTTGGAAGCCCAGACCCGGGATCGCCGGGGGGTTGATCGCGAACGCCTGCGCGCCCGCGAGGAAGAACAGCCGCTGGTTGACGCGCGCGAGCACGGCGTCGAGCGTGTGGTTCGTCCCCGTGCGCTCCGCCCACGGCCGCAGGCGGATGAACATCGTCGCGTAGTTCGAGCCGTTCCCGGTGAAGCTGAAGCCCGCGGCGTCGAAGACGTCGGTGATCTCGGGCTGGTCCTTGAGGATCGCCTCGACTTTCCGCTGGATCCGGTGCGTGTAGTCGAGCGAGACGCCGGGCGGCGCTTGGAGCGAGATGATCGCGAAGCCCTGGTCCTCGTCGGGGATGAACCCCGTCGGCGTGCGCGTGTAGATCACGCCCGTGAACGCGAGCAGCGCCATGAAGACGACGAGCACGCCGGCCCGGAACGCGATCACGCGCGGGAGCAGGCGCCGGTAGCCCGAGCGCGTCGCATCGATCGCGCGGTTGACGGGCCGGAAGAACTTCGAGCGGCCGTGCTCTTTGCCGAGCAGCAGCGAGGAGAGGACCGGCGTGAGCGTCAGCGCGGTGAAGAGCGAGATCGTGATCGAGCACGCGATCGTCAGCGCGAACTGCTTGTAGAGCAGCCCCGTCGTTCCCGGGAAGAACGCGACCGGGACGAACACCGCGAGCAGGACCAGCGAGGACGCGACGACCGCGCCCTGGATCTCGCTCATCGCCTCTCGCGCGCCCTCGAGGGGCGGCATCCCCTTCTCTTGGATGAAGCGCGCGATGTTCTCGATGACGACGATCGCGTCGTCGACGACCAGCCCCGTCGCGAGCGTGAGCCCGAAGAGCGTGAGGGTGTTGATCGAGAACCCGAGCACCTGCATCAGGAAGAACGTCCCGATCAGCGAGATCGGGATCGTCAGCGCCGGGATCAGCGTCGTGCGCCAGTCCTGCAGGAAGAGGAAGATGACGAGCACGACGAGCCCGATCGCGACCAGCAGCGTGATGACCACTTCCTTGATCGACTCGCGCACGAACTCGGTCGTGTCGAAGGCGATGTGGTAGGTCATCCCGGCCGGAAACTTCTGCGCCAGGCGATCCATCGTCGCGCGCACCTGCTGCGAGACCTGGAGCGCGTTGCCGCTCTGGAGCTGCAGGACGCCCAGGCCAATCCCGGGGCGGCCGTTGAACCACAGCGAGCCGGCGTACGTCTCGGCGCCCAGCGTCACGCGGCCGACGTCCGCGACCCGCACGTAGCCGCCGTCGGGATTCGTCTTGAGCACGATGTTCGCGAACTCGCTGGTGTCGTGCAGCCGCCCGTTGGCGCGCACCGTGTACTCGTAGGGCTGATTGCCGTTGGTCGGCGGCGCGCCGATCGAGCCGGCGGCGACCTGAACGTTCTGTGCCTGCAGCGCGGTCGTCACGTCGCCCGCGCTCAGCCCGTTGTCGGCGAGCTTCTTCGGATCGACCCAGAGCCGCATCGCGTACTTGCGCTCGCCGAACACCCGCACGTCCGAGACGCCGCTGATGCGCTTGAGATCGTTCGTGACGTTGTTCTCGAGGTAGTTCGTCATGTAGATCTCGTCCCAACGCTTGTCGGTCGACGTGACCCCCATGGCGATGACGAACGTCCCGGAGTTCTTCGAGACGGTGACCCCGGTCAGCTTGACCTCGTTCGGCAGACGCCCTTGCGCGAGGTTGACGGCATTCTGCACGTCGTTCGCGGCCTGATCGAGGCTGCGGTCGAGGCTGAAGGTGCAGGTGATCTGCGAGGTGCCGTCGTTCCCGCTCTGCGAGCTGATGTAGCGCAGGCCTTGGACGCCGTTGATCGCCTCTTCGAGCGGCGTCGTCACCGACGATTCGACGGCTTCGGCGCTGGCGCCGGTGTAGAGCGCCGTCACCGTCACGGTCGGCGGCGCGATGTTGGGATATTGCGCGATCGGCAGGATCGGGATCGCGATCAGACCGAGCAGCAGGATCACGAGCGAGACGACCGATGCGAAGATCGGACGCCGTAGGAAGAACTCCGTCACGCCGATTGCGACTCCGTGAGAGAGCGAGGGGTTGCTGACACGGCTGCCCGGATGCGCTGTTTTCCGCGATGGATCCGTGACGCCGCGGTTTTGTGCGGGAGGCCCAACCGCTCACCGACCGCCTCGAGCGTCAACCCGTCGAGCACGTGCAGCGCGAAAGCAGGTTCGTCCCGCACGAGGTTGCGCACGCGTATCTCGGCTTCTCGCGCGAGGGCCTCCTCCTCGGCGGACGGCATCACGTCCGGCGCCGCGGGAAGGGGTGCTCGGCGCCGCTGCGAGATGACGTTCAGCGCCTTGTGCCGGGTGATCGTCGCGAGCCAGGGCAGCGGGTCCCGGGTCCGGTCGAACTCGGTACGCGCGCGCCACGCCGCGAGAAACGCGTCGTGGACGGCGTCATCGGCGTCGTCGGGATTTCCGGTGATGCGCGCGGCGAGGCCGTAAACGCGGGGTGCGTAAGAGGCGTACCAGCGACCGACCTCGGCACGAGCTGCGGCGGTTGATACCATGAAGCCCGTCGGTTATACTGGTCAACGATGGTAGATGTCAAGTAGTGGTGGACGGGCCTGGAAGGCGCTGATCGACCTCATCCGCCTCGAGAAAGCCCACGCCGTCGCGCTCTTCGCCCCGTACGATCTCACGCCGCAGCTCGCGCACGCGCTCCACGTGATTCCGCCTGACGGGATGACGATGCGCGCGCTGGCGACCGAGCTCGTGTGCGACGCCTCGAACGCGACCGGGATCGTCGACCGGCTCGAACAGCGCGGCTTCCTGGAGCGGATCGCCTGCGACCACGACCGCCGCATCAAGCGCGTTCGGCTCACCGAGGCGGGGCGCCGGATGCGCGAGACGCTCGAGACCCTTCTGCTCACGCCGCCGCCCTCGATCGCCGCGCTGAACGCGGCCGATCAGCGCATGCTCTGCGAGATCATCGAGCACGCGCTGCTCATCGCCGAGACGGAGCGCGCGGGAACCCGCGAGAGCGCCTGACCCGGAGTCACCGTCGCTCCGCGGTCTCCGCCGGAATCCAGTCCTCCAGCGCGGCTATCTCGCCGACGAGCGCTCCGGCGACGTTCTTGACCGCGAGGCGCGCGTGCGGCTCGAGCGCCGCGCGCGCTTCGGGCTCGAGGATGCGTAGCGCGTCGAGGAGCGCGATCGTCGCCGGGGCGGCGGCTCGGCGCGAGCCGTCGATCACCTTCACGGCGAGGCCCAACCCCGCGTCGAGCAGCGCGTCGCAATGGACGGCTTCGGCCCCGGCCTTGGCGACGACCCGGCCCGCGCTCGCGCGCATCAGGTCGGTGTCGAACCGTCCGGTTCCCGCGACGTACCAGGGCTCGTTCGTCATCGCCGAGGTCACCCGCGCAAGGGCGCGCGCGTCTTCGTCGTCGAGTCCCTCGAGCGTCGCCAAGCGCGCGAACGAGCGCGCGGCGTTACGCAGCGAGGTCGCGTAGACGGGGATCCCGCAGCCGTCGACGCCGAGCTTGTCCTCGCCGAAGACGTCGTCGCTCACGCGCTCGCAGAGCGCGAGGATCGCGCGCTGCGCGGGGTGCGTCGGTTCGAGGTAGCCCTCGAACGGCGCGCCGAGCGCCTTCGCGAGCGCCAAGATCCCGGCGTGCTTCCCGCTGCAATTGTTGTGCAGCGCGCTGGGATGTTCTCCCCGCGCAGCGAGCGCCTTCGCGGCCGGCTCGTACGACGGCGCGTGCGCGCCGCAGGCGAGGTCCTCGACGCGTGCGCCGATGCGTTCCAACATCGACGCGACCAGCTCCGTGTGGCCCGGCTCGCCGTTGTGCGAGGCGCACATCACCGCTAGCTCGCGCTCGCCGAAACCGAAGCGTTCGAGCACGCCGGCGCGTACCGACGCCGCCGCAATGAACGGCTTCGCCGAGGAGCGCAGGAAGACGGGTGTCTCGACCGTGCCCACCTTCAGCACGATCTCGCCGTGAGGATCGCAGACGCAAGCCGCTACCTGATGGACCGATTCGACGCGTGTGCCGCGGCGCACCGCGACGGCCGGGACGCCGGCCAATTCCCAGAACATGACGGGGACCCGGCGTACGCCTCCCGCGTCGCGATCTCCCTCCACGGGTAGACGGCGGGGCATGGAAGCTCGCACGAACCTCTCCGTCACACCCGAGGTGCTGGCACGGTTCGACCACTGGCCCTCCGGGATCGCGCCCGCGCGCGACGGGCGCATCTTCCTCTCCTTCCCGCGCGTCGACGAGCCGCCCGCACCCGTGACGCTGGCGGAATTGATCGACGGTCACGCGGTGCCGTTCCCCGACGAGCTGGTCAACAGCGACGACCCGACCGACGCGCAGCATCATTTCGTCTCGGTGCACGGGATCGCGCTCGGGCCCGCTGGACGGCTGGTCGTGCTGGACACCGGCGCGCGCAGCTTCGACGGCTGCGATCCGCGCGCGGCGAAGCTCTACGTCATCGACCTCGACCGCAACGCGATCGTGCACGGGATCGGCTTCGGCGCCGACGTCTGCCTGCCGACGTCGTATCTGAACGATCTGGTGATCGACTACACGCGCGGCAAAGCGGGCTACGCCTACATCAGCGACTCGGGGCCCAAGGGCCCGAACGGGATCGTCGTCGTCGATCTGGATAGCGGCGACGCCTGGCGCCGGCTCAGCGGTCATCCGAGCGTGCGTGCGGTCTCCACTCCCGGCTTCGGGATCGCGACGGAGAGCGGGACGAAGACGGTCACCGCCGGGATCGACGGGATCGCGCTCTCACCCGACGGCCGCACGCTCTGGTGGACGCCGCTCGGTTCGTACGAGCTGTTCAGCATCGACACGGATATCCTGGTCGACCGGCACGCCAACCAAGAATTGCTCGCGCGACACGTCGTGACGCATACACGGCGTGAGTTCGCCTGCGACGGGCTCGACTGCGACCGCCAAGGGCGCGTCTACTTCACCGACGGGACGAACGGCGGCTTGCAACGGTTCATCCCCGGTGAGGAACGGTACGAACGCCTTCTCCACGGCGACAGCCGTATGGTGTGGCCCGACGCGGTGAAGATCGGACCCGACCGGACGATCTACGTCACCGACAGCCAGCTCGACCGCGCGCCGACGTGGAACGGCGGCCGCGACTTGCGCGAACCGCCGTACCTGGTCTACCGCGCGGCGATCGACGGCGACCCCGCGCAATACTAACGGCTCAGCGCTCGGCGAAGCTCGAGCGCGCTTCCTTACGGTCGTCGCATGCGTCGAAGTCGGCGCAGCGACGACCTTTCCCGTCGAGGGCGGGGATCGTCTCCGCAGGGTCGATCGCATGCCCGCACTCATCGCACGTCGTCGCGACCACAATCGCGTCTGTGGCGCTCGTCATAGCACCGATTCTTCCCGAACCGGGCGCCGAATCACATGGCCAAACGGGAAATCGTTCAGCGCCCGCCGTGTCCGCCGCCGCCATGGCCGCCGCCACCATGGCCACGGCCGCCGCCATGGTAACCGCCGCCGCCTTGGTATCCGCCGCCGCCGTGATAGCCGCCGCCTTGGTACGCACCGCCGTGATACGTGCCGCCGTAGCCGCCGCCACGGTAGGCGCCGCCGTTGTACGTGCCGCCGTGGTAAGCACCGCCGTTGTACGCGCCGTGATAATACGGGGTCCCGTGATAACCGCCGTGATACGGACTGCCGTAGTAACCGCCGCGATAGTACGGGTAGCCGTAGGAGCCGCCGCGGTAATACGGGGCGCCATAGTACCCGACGCCGATCGCATAGCCGCCGGCGGCATACGAGAACGCCAGGCCGAACGGCGCGTATCCGAACCACGCGTGACCGTAAAACGGACCGCGCGCATAGTGATATCCGCCGTTACCGAAGACCAGACTCAAGCTGAACGCCGGACCGTAGCCGTATCCGAAGCCCGGATACCACCATCCGGCACCGTAATAGACCGGCGTTGGGGCGGGACCCGAGTAGGTGTAGGGCGTGTCGATCTCGTTCGCGGTGAACGACGAGCCTGACGGATACCCGATGACCGTGACGCTCATCCCGGGCGCGAGCGTCAACCCGGTCGGGTTGATGATCGTGCCTTGGTGCAGCTCGACCGAATCGACGTATCCGCGCTCGTCGTGCACGGTGATGTGGAACGCTCCGTCGATCGAGGCAATGCGCCCGCGAATCGTTTGGTCCTGGCTGACCGGCGCCGGTTGTGCATACGGCGGGAGAGCTTGCGCACGCGCGGTCATCGGAGCACCGAGCAGCACGGTGACGGTGAGAGCGAGCGCGGCGGCGAACATCCGCGAGAGCGGCTTGACGAGCGCAGCCATGGTGCGAAACCTCGGTGTCCTCCCTGGAGCGGGAGAGCACGTTCAGCGTAGCACGAACCCGTCGCGCGAACGTGATAACGGCGTGAACGCTCGATGAACGCGGAGCGAACGCTCAGGAGATCGCGACGAGCTGCTTGGCGCGTGCCGGGACGTCGGGCAACAACACCGCGGCGACTTGCAGCGGGTCGTAGGCGCTCGGTTCGACCAGCGGAGTGTCGTCGGCGGCACGGCGAGCGGCGCGCAGTGCGTCGAGCGCCTCGGGGAGCGCGTATTGCTCGCCGACGTAACCCGCGACGAACCGTCCGCCGCGAATCTCGCCGCGCGCCTCGAGCCGGCGCAGGACCGCAAGCAGCTCGCGCCACGTCGGTGCGAGCGGCTCGCGCGCGACGACGTCGCGGAAGACGACGCCCCACCGCGCGAGAAGCCGGCGCGCGAACGTCTCGGCTTCGATGCGCTCCGTCTCCGAGGCGAGCAGCGTCCAGCGCCCGCTCGACGAACGCGGTCGCTCGCGCAGACCTTTCTCGCCGAGCCGGCGCTTCGCGTCGATCAGCGACCGCAGCGCATCGAAGCCGTCGGCGGTGACGAGTCCGGCGGCGACGAGCTGCCAGAGCGCCTCCTCGACCTCGCTCGGCAGCCGCTTCGTCGCGCGCACGATGTCGCCGAAGAACGGCGCGCCGCGCCGCCCGATCTCCTCGAGCACCTCGCGCGCGGCGTGCGAGAGCCCTGCCGTCTCGGCTCCCTTCGCGACCACGAGCGCTTCGGCGTCCTCGCGCGCGAAGAGCGCGATCGGCGCGAGCTTCGTCGGGCGCACCTTGCGCGCCGGCTTCTCGGCATCGGCGACGAGCGCGGGATGCGGCGAGAGCCGTCCCCACATCACCTCGCCGCTGTAGCACAGGTGATCGAGATACTCGCGCTTGTAGCCGGCGACGCGCGCCGGCAGGATCTGCGCCTCCCACGCCGCGGCCGGGATCTCGTAGCCTTCGAGCTGCTTGATCACCTGCAGCGTGCCGTCGATCCCGTGCAGCCGCGCCGACGGCGCGACGTGCTGCCAGCGCTGGAGGAAGCGGACGAACTCGAGGCTCGAGACCGGCTCGATCTCGCGGCGCAGCGTCCCCAGCGTGAGGCGGTGGATGCGAGCGAGGACGCGCCGGTTGCACCACTCCTCGTCGCTTCCGCCGCGGAACCGCCCGCGTAGCAGCTGCCCTTCGGTTTCCAGACGAATCAGCGCGATCTCGATCGCCTGCGGGTCGAGGGCGAGCCGCTCCGCCATCTCGGCGACCGTCAGCGGACCGGACGACTCGAGCCAGCCGCGGAGGATCTCCGCGACCGCGTCCTCGTGCCGCTCGGGCGGCGGACTCGCCGCCGGAACCGCCGCGATCGCGGGCGAGCAGATCACCTGCGGGTAGGCGACGCGCGCGAGGTCGAGGCGCTCCGCGCTCGTCCAGAGCGCGCGCTCGCCGACGTGCAGCGTCGTCGCACGGCGCTCCGCGACGAGCGCGTCGAACCACCCCTGCCATTCGGCGGCGGGCGGACAGACGGTCAGCGTCGCGAGCGCGTCATGCAGCTCGTCCGGATCGCGCACGAGCGGCC
>Ga0310811_10006313_pt1 | contig 15145 bp, 13 predicted proteins | sample YCmetagenome_FD_207642 | JGI IMG/M metagenome (GOLD analysis project Ga0310811, IMG submission 207642) | Soil microbial communities from experimental microcosm in Duke University, North Carolina, United States - YC | ecosystem: Engineered > Artificial ecosystem > Soil microcosm > Unclassified ...
GTTGTAATAATTGAACAGGATCGACGCGGCGTTGAGACGGAAGTTGAGCGGGACCTCGAGCGCCGATTCGTCGGCGATGCGGCGCGCGACCTCGTCGGCGATCGCGCCGATCCGCGGATGCTCGGGCCGGCGAAACAGCAGCGCGATCAGGAACGCCGAATACACGCGCAGCGCGTCGTACGGCGCGTCGAGCGGTGCATCCGGCGTCAGATGCTGCTCGAACACGGCGATCCAGCGATCGAGCGGGCCGAAGTCCGCCCACTCGAAATAATGGCAGTCCACGGCGTGCGCGGCGGTCATCAGCACGCGCCGCACGTCGCCGTTCGCGACGAATCCGTCGAACGCCGCTTCGAGCAGCCGCTTCGCCCGCTGCGGATCGCTGTAGAGCAGTGCAACGCCCAGGTAGAGCGAAAGCCGCGGCTCGCGCTGGCGGAACGGCTCGGGCAGCGCGTCGATCCATTGCGCGAGCGTGTTGGCGCGGCCGTCGGCGATGAGCGCCGCACCCGCGTGCAGCGCGAGCCCCGTCAGCGCCGGCCACGCCTGCGCTTCGCGGTACAGCGCCGCGGCGGCGTCGAACTCGCCGCGCGACACGAGTTGGCCCGCCGCGCGATCGAGCGCGTCGCGGCGCTCGTCGGGAGTGAGGCGCCGACGCCCTTCCTCGAGCAGGAACTCGCGGAACAGCGCATGGAACTGGTACACCGGCTCGGCGCCCGTACGCCGCCGGTCGGTGAACAGATGCTGGCGATACAGGTAATCGAGCACGCGCGGCGCGTCCTCGTCGCCGGTGATTGCCGCCGCGTCGCTGCCGGTGAGCGACGGCAGCAGTGCTGCGAGCAGCAGCGTGCGGCGGTTGTTCGGCCGCGCGCGCTCGAAGATTTCGCCGGTGAAATAGGCGAACACCGCCTCCTTGCTGTCGCCCACGCGCGCGCTCGTGTCGAGCGCGCCGGCGCGCGCGAGGTGCTCGCGCATCAGCACGATGCCGGCGGCCCAGCCGTCGCTCGCGCGATGGATTTCGCGCGCCACGGCCGGGGCGAGATGCGCGCTCGCCGTCATGGCGCTCGCTTCGTCGGCCGTGAAGCGCAGCTCGCTCCAGTCGATCTGCGTAATCGACTGGTCGGCGATGAGACGCGCCATCTCGGGCGGCGGCGGCATCCGCGACACGAACACGAGATTGAGCCCCGCCGGCAATTCGCGCAGGCCCTCGCTGAATGCGTGCCGCCAGGCGGCGGTGGCCGGTGCCTCGTGGAAGTTGTCGATGACGAGGACCGAGCGCGGCGGAAAAAGCGCGAAGAATGCGCGCAGGAAACGGCGCGTGAAGCTCGCGAGGTCCGCCGCGTATTCGGGTCCGAAGCGCGGCAGCGCGGCGAGGCGATTCGCGCGCGCCTGCAGCAACTGCGTCGCGGCGAGCGTCAGGTAATGGAAGAACGTGCCGGGATCGGCGTCGCCGGCATCGGTCTGGAACCAGATGCCCGGCGCCTTGCGTGCGTCGAGGTAGCTAGCGATCAGCGTCGACTTCCCCGCGCCCGGCGGGCCGGCGATCCACACGATCGGATGCGCGCGCGCCGCGTCGATGCGCTCGAACAGGCGCTCGCGCCGCAGCACGTCGTAGAGCCGCGGCCGGCTGAATTTTGCAAGCGTGAGCGGCGGGGAGCGGGGTGATGACCTCGTCATGGCAACGTGTTTCTCTTCGTCGAATTGTAGCGCCATCGGGCATGCAACTTGCCAGCGATACCGGCTGTTTGCCGGCGACGGCGATCCATCCGCGAACCATTCGAACTGCACAACATGTCACAACTTTCCGAAGAACAGGCACGCGCGTACATGCACAAGCTGCTCGCGACGATGAGCGAGGGCGGCGGCTCGGACCTCTTCATCGCGAGCGACTTTCCGCCGAGCATGAAGTCGCACGGCGAGATCCGGCCGCTCGCGAGCCAGAAACTGACCGGGGCGGTCACCCGCCAGCTCGCGCACTCGATCATGAACGAGCGGCAGCGCGAGGAGTTCGCGCGCGAGCTCGAGTGCAATTTCGCGATCGCGCTGCCGGGGCGAGCGCGGTTTCGCGTCAACGTGTTGGTGCAGCAGCAGAACGTCGGCATGGTCGTGCGCACGATCGCCTCGGAGATCCCGAATTTCGAGCAGCTCGGCCTGCCCGATACGCTCAAGGACATCGTGATGCAGAAGCGCGGCCTCGTGCTGGTCGTGGGGGCCACCGGCTCGGGCAAGTCGACGTCGCTCGCCGCGATGATCGACCACCGCAACCGCGCCTCGTCGGGCCACATCATCACGATCGAGGACCCGGTCGAGTACGTGCATGAGTCGCGCAACTGCCTCGTCACGCACCGCGAGGTGGGCGTCGACACGCATTCGTGGCATCACGCGCTCAAGAACACGCTGCGGCAGGCGCCCGACGTCATCCTGATCGGCGAGATCCGCGACGCCGAGACGATGGAGCACGCGATCGCGTTCGCGGAGACGGGGCACCTGTGCCTCGGCACGCTGCATGCGAACAGCGCGAACCAGACGCTCGACCGCATCATCAACTTCTTCCCCGAAGAGCGGCGCAACCAGCTGCTGATGGACCTTTCGGCGAACCTGCGGGCGATCGTGTCGCAGCGGCTCGTGCGGCGCGAGAACGGCGAGGGCCGCAAGGCGGCGGTCGAGATCCTGCTCAACACGCCGACGATCTCGGAGCGGATCTTCAAGGGCGAGTTCCACGAGCTCAAGACGATCATGGCGCGCTCGCGCGAGCTCGGTATGCGCACGTTCGATTGGGCGCTGTTCGAGCTCTACAACGAAGGGCACATCGCGTACGAGGAGGCGATCCGCAACGCCGATTCGGCGAACGAGCTGCGGCTCAACATCAAGCTCAAGAGCGAGCGCGGCGAGCCGCAGTCGTCATCCGGCATCACGTTGTCGATGCACGAGGGGCCGACCGAGGACGACCGCCGGCAGGAGCTGCACAAGCAGCAGGACAAGCGGCGCGAGCTCGAGGAGCGTCAGCTCGAGGCGCTGCGGCAGCGCAAGTTGCAGCGGGTCGCGGGCGGCAACTGACGCGCTTGCCGCGTCAGCGGGCGGTGCGCTGCGCGAGTGCCTCGATGCGCGCATCGAGCGCGTCGATGCGCGCATCGAGCAACGTCGTCTCGTCGGCGAGTGCGCGGAGGTCCGCCGGATGCGCAAGGACCTGCGCCTCGTCGCGCGCGTAGGTGCCCACGTTCGCCGCGACACGCGCTGCCGCATATTCGGGAAAGCCCAGCAGCCTGCGGCCGGCGTCGGCCACGCGCTGGCCGACGATGGGCCCGAGCGAGCGTGAGAACAGCCGCTCGACGAACCAGGGCAGTGTCTGCGCGAGCTCCTTCAGCGCGCCACCGAGCTCGGCGTCGCCTTCCTCGGTGATGAATTCGTTCCAGCGCTTCGGATCGGCGAGGAACGCCGGCACGTTGAACGGCGATAGCGCAAGCGCGAGGTCGGGCGTCGCGCCGGCGAGCGGCGCCGTCTCGAGCAGCCCGTGCTCGTCGATGCGGAAGCCGGCGACCGCCGGCCCCACGCGCAACACGAAGGAGCGGCCCGCGAACGGCGCGAGCCGCTCGCGCGCCCACGGCTCGCGCTCGAGCACGCGATTCGCGGCGGAATCGGCGAAAGTCATCGGCGTGCCGCTACGCGGCGGCCTCCTTGCAGGAACGGGGCATGCGCATGGCTACTGTGTCGGCCTCTCGCGCTCGCGCGGCGCCGCCCCCTTCGGGCCTCGGCTCGCTTCGCTCGCCCGCCGCGCTCACGCGTCGGCCTCCTTGCAGGAACGGGGCATGCGCATGGCTACTGTGTCGGCCTCTCGCGCTCGCGCGGCGCCGCCCCCTTCGGGCCTCGGCTCGCTTCGCTCGCCCGCCGCGCTCACGCGTACTGTTGGATCCCGGCCAGAAGCCAGCCGCTGGAGCCGTCGACCGGCTTCACGAGGTGCCACAGCTCCTCGAACGGCAGCGGCGCCGCCGAGCCGTTCTCCCGCAGCGTGCCGTGAAAGCGCACGCTGGCGACGTAGCGATCGCCCTCCTGCACGACTTCGACCAGCTCGGCGTCGAGTGCGACGACGTCGGTCGGGACGTGCGTTCCGCGCGTGGCGAGGTCGCGCGCAATTTCCGCCTGCATCTGCGGCGTGGTCACGTCGTCGAGCAGCGCCATGTCGGCGCGATCGTAGGCGGCCTGCAACCGGCGAAATTGCTGCTTCGCCTGCGCCAGGAACGGCGCTGGGTCGAAGCCGGGCGGATAACGGCCGCTGGAAGGCGCGCTCCCCGCGCCCCACGCGGATCCGATCGTCGGCTCGCGCGCGGGCTCGTACGTGCTGCGCGGCGTCGCGCCGGGCGTGCCGGCGTAGCCGAGCGGTGCACGGCTGCGCCCCGCGAACAACATCCGCACGAGAAACACCGCACCGACGACGAGCAGGCCGAGCAGAAGGATCGTGCCGAGGCCTTCGGGGAGGCCGAAATGCGACAGCAGCGCGGCGAGCCCGAGCCCGGCCGCGATGCCTGCGATCGGTGCGAGCCAGCGCGACGCGCGCGATGCCGGTGCGGTCGCGGCGGCAGCGCCCGCGGCGGGTGCTGCGCGCGTGGCACTCGTGCCCGGCGTCGCCGGCATCACCGGATTCGAGGCGGGACCCGAGATCGAGTTGGACGTCGACGGCGCGGTCTTCGCAGCCGGCGGCGTGATGCTCCGCTGCATGCCGAAGCTGCGGCCGCCACCTAGCCGCGCCGCGTCAGCGAAGTCGGCGTGCGCCACGGCGAATACGGCGAAGGCGGCGAGAGCGACAACGAGCAGGCGATTCACGTGTTTCCTCCGAAGAAGCGGCCGCATGGAAGGCGGCGCAGGCGTCATATGAGGGCAGCAGGGCCCCGTGTCAATCCGGGGAACGCGGATGTCGCGCCGGCCCGCTCAATATACGCGACCCACGTGCAGCGCCACGGCGCCCGCGACCAGGTTGTAGTAATCGACGCGATCGAACCCGGATCGTTCCATCAGCGCCTTGAGCGCCTCCTGGTCGGGGTGGACGCGGATCGATTCGGCGAGGTAGCGGTAGCTCGCGGCGTCGTTGACGACCACGCGGCCGAGCGCCGGCAGCACGGTGAAGCTGTACCAGTCGTACGCGGGCGCGAGCGGCGCGGCGATGCGCGAGAACTCGAGCACGAGCGCGACGCCGCCCGGTGCCAGCACGCGCGCCATCTCGGCGAGCGCGCGGTCCTTGCGCGTCACGTTGCGCAGCCCGAAGCCGATCGACACGCAGTCGAACGCGCGGTCGCGAAACGGAAGCACCTCCGCGTTGCATTGCACGGTCGGCAGCGCCACGCCGCGGTCGAGCAGCTTGTCGCGGCCCGCAGCGAGCATCGCGCCATTGATGTCGGTATGGACGACGGTGCCCGCCGGCCCGACGCGGCGCGCGAAAAGACGTGCGAGATCGCCTGTGCCGCCGGCGAGATCGAGCACGCGGGCGCCGGCTCGCACGCCCGACAGTTCCACGGTGAAGCGCTTCCAGCCGCGGTGCAGGCCGAACGACATCAGGTCGTTCATCACGTCGTACTTGTCCGTGACCGAATCGAAGACGCCGCGCACGCGCCGCGCCTTCTCCTCGGGCGAAACCTGCTCGTAGCCGAAATGGGTGGTTTCCATCAGTCCCTGCTCGCGCCCGCCTTCGCGAGCCTCTCGAGGTAATGGCGCCACAAGTCGTCCTGCCGCTCGCCGAGATCGTACAGGTATTCCCACGAGTAGATGCCCGAGCCGTGGCCGTCCGAGAATTGTGGCCGCAGCGCGTAGTGGCCGACTGGCTCGACGGAGGTGATCGTGACGTCGCGCTTGCCGACCTGCAGCACTTCCTGGCCGGGTCCGTGGCCGCGCACCTCCGCCGACGGCGAATGCACGCGCAGGAACTCGTACGGCAGGTTGAAGCGGCGGCCGTCCGAGAAGCTGATCTCGAGGACGTGCGACGCCTGGTGGAGCTTGATCTCGGTGGGATGCACGGGGGTCAGAGCAAAAAGCGGCGCTTGGGGTCAGAGCAGCGACGTGGCCGCATCATACGCACCACGATACGCTTTTCCTGCTCTGACCCCAAACGCCGCTTTTTGCTCTGACCCCGCTGTTACTCATTCGCCTCGGGCACGATGTCGAGGTTGCCGATGCCGGAGAACATGTTGCGGTTCTTCGCTTCCTTGCCCTTGAGCTTGATGTCGAGCCGCAGGTCGTTCAGCGAGTCGGCGTTGCGCAGCGCATCCTCGTACGAGATCAGGCCCGCCTCGTAGAGATCGAACAGCGACTGGTCGAACGTCTGCATGCCGAGCTCGCGCGAGCGCTTCATCAGGTCCTTGATCTCGCCGACGGACCCCTTGAAGATCAGGTCGGACACCAGCGGTGAATTGAGCATCACCTCGACCGCAGGCACGCGTCCCTTGCCGTCGCGGCGCGGCACGAGCCGCTGCGCGACGAACGCGCGCACGTTGAGCGACAGGTCCATCAGGAGCTGCGCGCGCCGCTCCTCGGGGAAGAAGTTGATGATGCGGTCGAGCGCCTGGTTCGTGCTGTTCGCGTGCAGCGTCGCGAGGCACAGGTGGCCGGTCTCGGCGAACGCGACCGCGTAGTCCATCGTGTGGCGGTCGCGGATTTCGCCGATCAGGATGACGTCGGGTGCCGCACGCAGCGAGTTCTTGAGCGCGATCTCCCAGTTGTCCGTGTCGACGCCGACCTCGCGCTGCGTGACGATGCAGTTCTTGTGCTCGTGCACGAACTCGATCGGATCCTCGATCGTGATGATGTGGCCGAAGCTGTTCTCGTTGCGATAGCCGAGCAGCGACGCCATCGACGTCGACTTGCCGGCGCCCGTCGCGCCGATGAACAGCATGATGCCGCGCTTCGACATGATGACGTCCTTCAGCACCGGCGGCAGGCCCAGCTCGTCGAACTTCGGGATGTCGGTGACGATCGTGCGCAACACCATGCCCACGCGGCTCTGCTGGACGAACGCGTTCACGCGGAAGCGGCCGACGCCCGGCGGGCTGATGGCGAAGTTGCATTCCTTCGTCGACTCGAACTCCGCCGCCTGCTTGTCGTTCATCACGCTGCGCACGAGCTCGATCGTGTGCTGCGGCGACAACTGCGTCTTCGACACCGGCGTGATCTTGCCGTCGACCTTGATGGCCGGCGGGAAGTTGGCGGTGATGAAGAGGTCGGAGCCCTTTTCCTTGACGAGCAGCTCCAGCAGCTCGTGAATGAAGCGGGTTGCGCGTTCTCGTTCCATGCAGAGCCTCCGCTCGGGGCGTCGCGAGAGCGTTTACGCGGCGCCGAACAGTTCCTTGTTGACCGCGCGCGTGCGGGCTTCCGGCGCGGCAATGACGTTGCGGCGCACGAGCTCGACCAGGCATTGGTCGAGCGTCTGCATGCCCACCGACTGGCTGGTCTGAATCGACGAGTACATCTGCGCGACCTTGTTCTCGCGGATCAGGTTGCGGATCGCCGGCGTGCCGATCATGATCTCGTGCGCCGCGACGCGTCCCTGCCCGTCCTTCGTCTTGATCAGCGTCTGCGAGATGACGGCGACCAGCGACTCCGACAGCATCGCGCGCACCATGTCCTTCTCGGCCGCGGGGAACACGTCGATGATCCGGTCGACCGTCTTCGCCGCCGAGCTCGTATGCAGCGTCGCGAACACGAGGTGCCCGGTCTCGGCCGCGGTCATCGCGAGGCGGATCGTCTCGAGATCGCGCATCTCACCGACCAGGATGTAGTCGGGATCTTCGCGCAGCGCCGCGCGCAGCGCGTTGGGGAACGACAGCGTGTGCGGGCCGAGCTCGCGCTGGTTGATCAGGCACTTCTTCGATTCGTGCAGGAACTCGATCGGGTCCTCGATCGTGAGGATGTGGCCGAACTCGTTCTCGTTGACGTGGTTCACCATCGCGGCGAGCGTCGTCGACTTGCCTGAGCCGGTCGGGCCGGTGACGAGGATCAGCCCGCGCGGGCGGTCGGTGAGGTCGGCGAACACCTTCGGCGCGTTGAGATCCTCGAGCGACAGCACTTTCGACGGAATCGTGCGGAACGCCGCGGCCGCGCCGCGATGCTGGTTGAACGCGTTGACGCGGAAGCGCGCGAGGTTCGGCACCGCGAAGCTGAAGTCGCACTCGAGGAATTCCTCGTACATCTTGCGCTGCGCGTCGCTCATGATGTCGTACACCATCGCGTGCACGTCGTCGTGCTCCATCGGCGGCAGATTGATGCGCCGGATGTCGCCGTGGACACGGATGAGCGGGGGCAGCCCCGACGACAGGTGCAGGTCGGAAGCCTTGTTCTTGACGGCGAAAGCGAGCAGTTCGGTGATATCCATGGATCAGACCCGGGTGCGCGGCTGGCGGCCGGAACGGCTGCGTATGCTTTCTCGCGAGGCACCCGAGAATGGGCGCGCGGCGCTCGACCGCATGTTCGAGGTAATTTCGATTCGTACTGCGCAGCTCGCGCGATTTGCGCACGTTTTCATGAGCGGCAGTCCATCGCGCTCCGATGGAACGCTGAACAAACGGACTGTAGTATGCAATACCTGTGCCAATATGCCAGTGTTCTAATCCCGGTCGATTATGGGCCCGAGCGCGAAAGGGTGGCAAGCCGCGTGCCGGAGGATCGAGCAGGCGGCGCGCGCCGCCGGGCGCGACCCCGGCGCGGTGCGCTTGCTCGCCGTTTCGAAGACTTTCCCGGCCGCCGACGTGCGCGCCGTGCACGCGCTGGGGCAGCGGGCGTTCGGCGAGAACTACGTGCAGGAGGCGCTCGCCAAGCAGGCGGCGCTCGCGGACGTCGCCGGGCTCGAATGGCACTTGATCGGCCCGCTCCAGGCCAACAAGGCTCGCGCGGCGGCGCTCGCGTTCGACTGGGTCGAGAGCGTGGACAGGCCGCGCATCGCCGAGCGGCTCTCCGCCGCCCGCGCGGCGAGTGCCACTCCCCTCGACGTGCTGGTGCAGGTGAACGTCAGCGGCGAGGCGACCAAGAGCGGCATCGCGCCGGCCGAGGCGCTCGCGCTCGCGCGATACGTCGCAACACTGCCGCATTTGCGCTTCCGCGGCATCATGGGCATTCCGGAGCCGACTGGGGACATCGAGCGGCTGCGCGAACAGTTCCGTGCGCTTCGGGCATGCTTCGACGCGTGCAAGGCGTCGGGGCCAGGTGCCGACACGCTGTCGATGGGGATGTCGGCCGACCTCGAGCTCGCGATCGCCGAGGGCGCGACCGAAGTCCGCGTGGGCACGGCGATCTTCGGCGCGCGGGACAAGGGGGCAACATGAACGTGACTTTCATCGGCGGCGGCAACATGGCGACGGCGATCGCCGGCGGACTTGTCGCGCGCGGCACGGACGCGTCCGCCGTGCGCATCGTCGAGCCCGTAGAGGCGCAACGAGCGCGGCTCGCCGCGCGCTTTCCCGGCATCGGCGTGCATGCATCCACGAGCGCTGCGGCGGTCGGGGGGGCCGACGTGGTCGTGCTCGCGGTGAAGCCACAACAGATGCGGGCGGCCGCGGCAGAGCTTGCGCCGCACGTCGCCGCCGTGCCGGTCGTGCTGACGATCGCCGCCGGCGTGCGCTGTGGCGACCTCGCGCGCTGGCTCGGCGGCTACCGGCGCATCGTGCGCGCGATGCCGAACACGCCCGCGTTGGTCGGCGCCGGTATCAGCGGGCTCTACGCGCTGCCCGAGGCGCGTGCGCACGCCGACGCGGCCGCGCGGGTGCTGGAGGCGTGCGGCGAGGTCTTCTGGTGCGAGCGCGAGCGCGATCTCGATACGGTCAACGCCGTATCGGGCAACGGGCCTGCGTACGTGTTCTATTTCCTCGAAGCGCTCGAGCAGGGCGCAACCGAGCTCGGGCTCGAACCCGAGCTCGCGCGGCGCCTCGCGTATGCAACGTTCGACGGCAGCATGCGGCTCGCCCGTGCAAGCCGGGAACCGCCCGCGACGCTGCGCGCGAACGTGACCTCGAAAGGCGGCACCACCGCGCGCGCGCTCGAGGTCATGAACGCCGCCGGCGTCGGCACGCACTTCATCGAGGGCATCAAGGCCGGCGCCGCGCGCGCCGCCGAACTCGGCGACGAGATCGCGCGCGACTGAAATGGAACATTCCCCTACGCTCGCTGCCCCCCCGGGGGCCGGTCAGTGCGGCCTCCTTGCGCTGCTCGTCATGGATCCGCATTGCGTGTCGGCCGCCGCCCATGCTCGCGGCCGCCCCCTTCGGGCCCTCGCTTCGTCCCTGTCGCATGGGCGTCCCGGGGCCGCCCTTCGCGCCTGACATGCTAGACACCGCGCTCGCCTACCTGATCGACGTCTTCTTCGGGCTGTTCACGTACGCGCTGCTGCTGCGCCTCGTGATGCAGCGGATGCGCGCGCCGTTTCGCAATCCTCTCGGCCAGGCGGTGATGGCGCTCACCGACTGGATCGTGAAGCCGCTGCGCCGCGTGCTGCCCGGCGTCGGCGGCATCGACTGGGCGTCCGTCGTCGCCGTCGTGCTGTTCCAGTTCACGTGGCTGCTCGCGCTCTACTTCGCGTTCGGCCGCGGCTTCGCGCTGCTCGGTCCGGGACTCGCGTTCCTCGCCGTGGCGACGCTGATCGCACTCGTGAAGGCGCTTTTGTGGATCGTCATCGTCGTCGTGTTCGCGCAGGCGATCCTGTCGTGGGTAGCCCCCGACGGGCCGCTCGCCGGCGTCCTCAACGCGCTGACGTTTCCGTTGCTCCGTCCGGTGCGTCGCGTGATTCCCCCGCTCGGCGGCACGCTCGACCTGTCGCCACTCATCGTCATCGTCCTCGCGCAGCTTCTGCTGATCACGCTCGTGCCGTGGCTCGAGAGCGGCGCGACGCGGCTCTTCATTTGATCGGCCGCGCCAAGGACGACGCAGTCTCGGCAACCCGCTGATGCTCACGGGCAGCTGCTCGGGCTGATCGGCGTCCGTGCGCGAGGGCTCCGCCGCTGAGGCCCTCGCGGCGCTTGCAATGCGCTCAGCGCGGCTCGCCCACCAGGGCGTTCGCGAGTCGCACGAAATCGGCAACTGAAAGCGTCTCGCCTCGCGCGGCCGGGTCGACCGCGGCGGCTCGCAGCGACGCTTCGCCTGCGATCGACGCGAGCGCGTTGCGCAGTGTCTTGCGTCGCTGCCCGAACGCCGCCGCTACGACGCGCGCGAACAACGCCTCGTCGGTGATCTCCGGGCGAGCACGCCCGAGCGGCACGAGTCGCGCCACCGCCGACTCGACCTTCGGCGCCGGCCGGAACGCGCCTGCCGGCACGGTGAAGAGCCGCGTGACGCGGAATCGCACCTGCAGCATCACGCTCAACCGCCCGTAGTCGCGCGTCGCCGGCGCCGCCGTCATGCGCGCGACCACTTCCCGTTGCAGCATCACGTGGATGTCGCGCAGCTGCGATTCGAACGACGCGAGATGGAACAGCAGCGGCGAGCTGATGTTGTACGGCAGGTTGCCGACGACGCGAAGTGCGGCGCCGAGCAGCGCGAAGTCGAACCTCAGCGCGTCCGTCTCGTACAGCGCGAGTCGATCCGCGGCGTAACGCTCGCGCAGCCGTGCCGCAAGATCGCGGTCGATCTCGATCGCCGCGATGCGCCCGGCGCGCGCGACGAGCGCGCCGGTCAGCGCACCGAGCCCCGGCCCGATCTCGACGAGGTTATCGCCGATCGTGGGCGCGACCGCATCGAGGATTCGCGCAACGTAGTGCGGGTCGGCGAGGAAATTCTGGCCGAAGCGCTTGCGCGCCGCGTGGCCGTGCAACTTCAGCGCTCCGCGAGCTCGATCGCGAGTTCCACGGCCGCGACGAGGCTGCCGACGTCCGCCGTGCGCGCGCGTTCGGCGTCGGCGGCGAGGTCCAGCGCAGTCCCGTGATCGACTGACGTGCGCACGAACGGCAGCCCGAGCGTGACGTTCACGCCGTGGCCGAAGCTCGCGGCTTTCAACGCCGGCAGCCCCTGGTCGTGATACATCGCGACGATCGCGTCGAAGCGGCGTGCGATGTCCGGCACGAACACCGTATCGGCCGGCACCGGCCCCGTCACGTCGGCGCCGCTCGCCCGGGCCGCGGCGATCGCCGGTGCAATGACGTCGCGGTCCTCGCGCCCGAGATGCCCGCCCTCGCCGGCGTGCGGATTGAGCCCGCACACCGCGATGGACGGCGTCGTGACCCCAAAACGCGTCGAGAGCGCTTCGCGCACGATCGCGAGCGTCTGGGTGACAGTCGCCTCGTCGATCGCATCGGCCACGTCGCGCAGCGGCAGGTGCGTGGTGACGAGCGCCACGCGCAGCGGCGCTTCGCGCGCGCCGCCGACGAGCATCATGACCACGCGCGGCGTTCCGGTGCGCGCGGCGAAGAACTCGGTGTGGCCCGAGAAGGGAATGCCCGCGTCCTGGATCGCGCTCTTCTGCACGGGACCGGTGACGAGTGCCGCGAACGCGCCGGTCGCGCACGCATCGCAACCCGTCTCGAGCATCGACAGCACGCTGCGCGCGTTGGTCGGATCCGGATGACCCGGCACGGCCGGCGCGGCCAGCGGCTGATGCCAGACCTCGATCGCGCCGCCCGGCGGCGAGAACGCGAGAGGATCGTAGCGTGCGTACCGCGGCGCGAGTCCGACGCGGTGCGCGCGTTCAACGAGCAGCGCTTCGTCGCCGAGCACGACGAGGCGCGCGGCAAAGTGCCGGCTCGCATGACGCTCCGCAAGGCGCGCGACGAGCTCGGGACCGATTCCCGCCGGCTCGCCGGACGTGATGCCGATCGTCGGATGCGCCATGCCGCTTCGCTTCAGAGCGGTAGCACGTTCACGGCCGACGCATCGCCGAACACCTGCGCATCGACGTTGAGCATCGCGCGCACGGTGAACGCGCCGCCGCGATCCTCCTCGACCTTGACCTGCCGGAAGCCTTCCAGCACGTGCGCAGGCTTGCCGAAGATCCACAGCATCTCGAGCGGGTGATCGGCGTGGATCTCGCCCGTGTGCTGCACGGCGCGCCCGAGCGGCAGCGCGAAGCCCTCGCGGCCGAACACCGGGAACTGGTCGAGCTTCGCTGCGTAGCGCAGCACCTGCGAGCCGGGATAGCGCGCGCGCGTGTTGAGGTCGTACCACGCGCCCGGTGGCAACGCGATGTCGATTTCGCCACCCTCGCGCACGATCGGTGCGACGAGGAGCGCGTCGCCGCACATGAACTGCGTCTCGAAGTCGCGCGTGAGGCGGCTGTCGGGAAAGGCGAGCGGCATCGCGCGCGCGACGGGCATCCCGCTGCGCGTCGCCTGCGCGATCGTCTGCTCGAGATAGGGGATCAGCCGGTAACGCAGCGCGAGCCACTTGCGTGCGATGCCCTCCGCCTCGGCGCCGAAGGCCCACGGCTCGCGCTCGCCGATGCCGTTGACGCGCATGTGCGAGAAGAACACGGCGGCCTGCAGCCAGCGGACGTAGAGCTCGGGCGACGGCGTCGACGAGCCGTAGTAGCCGCCGATGTCGGAGCTGTGGTACGGATTGCCGCTCATGCCCCACGAAAGCCCGCCGCGGATCGACGCGGCGAGTCCTTCCCAGTCGCTTTGCGGGTTGCCGCCGTAGCCGAGCGGATACCGCTGGCTGCCCGACCACGCGGCGCGGCTCCACACGATCGGCGGCCCGTCGTGCGGCGACTGGAAGCGTGCGGTTGCCTCGTACACGCAGCGGTTGTAGAGCAGCGGATAGACGTTGTGAAGCCGCGCGCCCGCGTCGCCGTTCGACGCGATCGCATCGTCGGGCACGTGCTCGCCGCTGTCGGTGGCGAGCACGTCGACGCCGTCCTCGAACAGCGGCCCGTGCGCATCGCGCCACCACGCGAACGCATCCGGATTCGTGAAGTCGACGATGCCGCTTTCGGGCAGGGGCGGCGCTGCGCCGACGGCCGCCGCCACGTCCCATGCGAGAACGTAGGGATCGCCGTTCTCGGTGAGCAGCAGGTACTGCTGCGACGCGAGCTCCTGGAAGAGCGGCGAGTCCACCGAGACGTACGGATGCTCGTAGACGCACACGCGAAGCGCGCGCTGCTTGATCGCCGCCAGCGCGGCGGCCGCCTCGCCCATCCGCTCGCCGTTCCAGTTGAAGTCGAAGCGCGTCTGCGCATCCCACGTGGTGTGGGCGTCGAGCGCGAGCACGTCGGCGGGGATTCGGCGCTCGCGCAGTCGCGCGGCGACGGCGGCCGCTTCCTCCACGCTCGCGAAATGCGCGCGCGACACCCACAGCCCGAGGCTCCAGCGCGGAACGCCCGCAGGGCGGCCCGTGAGCTGCGTGTACAGGTCGAGAATCGCCGCCGGCGTGTCGCCGGCGAAGAGAAACAGGTCGAGCGCCTCGTCCTCGACCATCACCGCGTAGCTGCGATGCGACCAGTCGGGATGGCCGACGCCATGCGTCACCATGCCGGGCGTGTGCACGAACGCGCCCCACGCGCCCTTGCCGTTGCCCGGGCTCCACGCGAACGGCGCGTTCTTGTGCGCAGCACCGGTGTTCACGCCCTGCGCGTCCAGCACCTGCGAATGGATGAGCTGGCCGCGCTTGTCGAGCCGGCCGAACTTCTCGCCGAGGCCGTAGACCGGCTCGCCGGTTGCAAGCGCGAACGCCGCCGACCACAGGCCTCCCTGGCGTAGCCGCCCGAACGTGGGCAGGCGCGTTCCGCCGCGGGCGTGTTCGTCGGTGATCGAGCGCAGCACGACGGAGCTCTTCCACAGCAGCCGGATGCGCAGCGGCGCGCCGCCGATCTCGAGCGTAGAGTCGCCCGACGCGAACGTCCACGTTCCGGGCAGCCGCTGCGTGACGCTGCAGCCTTGCGCGCGCGCGACGACGAGGCCGTAATCGGGCCGCGTGTGCGGACCGACGCGTAGCCGGAACGCGCCCGGGGCGAAGCATTCGACTTCGAGGATGTCGCCGCTCGACGTTGCGAACGACGCGCCGGCCGACGTCGTGCCGAGGCTGTGCGGGACGTCGAGGCGCAGGTAATCGGCCGGATCGGGTTGCATGGACGACGCGTCGCGCTTCAGCCGCGAAACAGATGTTCGGGAAGGCCCGGGACTTCGACGCGGACCGCGAAGATGCCGCCGCTTTGCGGCAGGCGCGCGAGCTCATCGGCACCGCGTTCCTGGCGCGCGGT
>Ga0310811_10006314_pt1 | contig 15143 bp, 12 predicted proteins | sample YCmetagenome_FD_207642 | JGI IMG/M metagenome (GOLD analysis project Ga0310811, IMG submission 207642) | Soil microbial communities from experimental microcosm in Duke University, North Carolina, United States - YC | ecosystem: Engineered > Artificial ecosystem > Soil microcosm > Unclassified ...
GACGCACTGATCGCCGCTTGGCCGCCACTCGTCGCGGGCATGCATCGGCTCGAATTCGATGGTGGCCGTGTCGTCTTGACACTCGCGTTTGGCGATGCCGTGCAACTGTGTCCCAAGCTGGCCCTGCGCGCCGACGCCTTCTACCTGGACGGCTTCACGCCCGCCAAGAATCCCGAATTGTGGACGCCCGGCATCTTCAAGGCGCTCGCCAAGATCGCCGATCACGGCGCGACTTTCGCGACCTACACATCTTGCGGCACGGTCAAGTCGGCGCTGACCGAAGCGGGCTTTGTCCATCGCAAGGTGGCGGGATTCGGCTGGAAGCGCGCGATGCTGACCGGTGAATTCGCGCCGCCATACCGCGTGCGGCGTCACGAGCCGCCGGCGCGAACCGACTGGCCAAGCCGCGCGGCATTGGTCATCGGTGGCGGCGTTGCCGGCTGCGCGGTGGTCGAACGACTCGCCGCGCGCGGCTGGGCGGTGACGCTGCTCGAGCGCCGCGCGGCGCCCGCGCAGGAAGCATCGGGCAACCCGGCCGCGGTATTCCACCCGATGATCGCGCGCCGCGACACGCCCGCCGCGCGGCTGGCACGCGCGGGGTTCTTGTACGCGCTGCAGCGCTGGCGCGCTTTGGAAACGCAAGGCGTAGCGCCGCTATGGCAGTCGCGGGGATTGTTGCAGGTCGCGTCGGACGACCAAAGCTTCGATGGTTTCGCCCAGGCGCTCGCCCATGCCTCGTATCCAAGCGAATTCGCGCGCATGGTGAGCCGCGACGAAGCCAGGTCGCTCGCCGGCGTGGACGTGCGCCGTGGTGGCGTGTGGTTTGCCAGCGGCGGCGTCATCGATCCGGTGTCGTTGTGCGACGCATTGCTGCGCTCAGCTGGCGGTGCCTTGACCACCCTGTTGAATGTCGCCGTCGACACGCTGGTGCGCCGCGATGGCCTCTGGCACGCGCTGGACGCCCAGGGGCGCACACTCGCGTGCGCGCCGGTGGCCGTGGTCGCCAACGCGCACGACGCGGCACGGCTTGGGGGGCTTTCGTTTGCGCCGACGCGCAGCGCGCGCGGTCAACTCACCTGGCTGGAACCGGACCCCAGCGCCTATGCCGCGCTGCACGTGCCTATCGTCGGCGACGGCTATGTGGCGCGCTTCGGTGACTCGCGCCGTGCCGCTGGCGTGCTCACGGGGGCAACCTATGAAATGGACGATTTCGACTTGTCCGAGCGCATCGCGGGCCACGAGGAAAATCTTCAGCGCCTGGGCGAGTTGGTGCCGACGCTGGCCGGCCGCTTCGACGCATCGTCGATGCGCGGCCGTGTAGGCCTACGCTGCGTGACCAGCGACCGGCTGCCGCTGGCGGGCGCGCTCGCCGATGAACCTGCGGTCCGCGAACGTGCCGCCGAGTGCAAGAGCGCGCACTTGCGGGACTTGCCTCGCGCCACCGACCTCTATGGGGCGTTCGCATACGGCTCTCGCGGACTGATATGGGCATCGCTGTGCGCCGAATTGATTGCCGCCCAGATCGAAGGCGAGCCGTGGCCGCTCGAACGCGACCTGGCCGATGCGCTGGATCCGGCGCGCTATCTGCTGCGCGCGCTGCGTCACGGTGAACTCCCCCGCTAAGCTGTGGATAAGTCTACGAAGTGACTGTGCGGTCCGTGTGGATTGAATGTGGACGTAAACTGAGTAACTGTGTCATCTCGCAGACGGCCTGGAAAGTTGTCCCGGGTTCGCGCGCGCCCCGCACGCTCTGTCAACTTGGTTATGAAGTCTGCAAACCTCTGTTTACACGCGTGAAACCGAGGTTATCCACAGAAAAACCGCAAGCTTGTTAACTATTACTACGTTTATATACAGTAAACCTTAAACAAAAGAACCGCCGTGCCGGAAGCCCGGCCAAACATGCTGTATCTGGCTGCGGCACTACTTTTTTTCGTTGTCGAACCGGACGCTCTGGAAGCGCCCTGGCTTCGTGGTCACGCTTGAACCCGTTATTCGTTTTTTGTTTTGAAAGCTGCAAGACACTTGGCATCACGCCGGTGCAATACGGGCTGCTGACCATGCCCGACGGTCTCGTGCAGTGGCTGACGCGACGCGTCGAAGCGAACAATCATCATGGCCGCACCTCGGTCGAGCCGTTCGATTAGCCGGCCGAACTTCATTCTTCTTGTGGCAGAATAGACCGCTTCTCGCGCTGCGAGCACGCTCGCGGCGTCATGGGCGGCCTGTGCGGCGCATCTCGCGCGCAAAAGCGATTGCGCATGCAACGACGGCCGTTCCGGTCAGTCGAAGTGGTCGGATCAGACCGCGCTTTTCCCCTTGTTCACCGCGCATGTCGGAACTTCGGCGCACCGCTTACGTCGTCGCGTCCGCCGACCTTGTATGTAGGAGAAAGCATTACGATGAAATCGGCGTTTTCATTTCTGCCGGACTGGCCACTGGTCCCCGATCCGGTCTTTTACGCAGGACTTGCGCTGCTCGCCGCGGGTGTCTGCGGCGAAATCGGCTGGCGCGCCATCCGTCTGCCGCGCGTTACCAGCTATGCGGTGATCGGCTTGATCGCGGCGACCTTTGGCACGCACGCGATCGATGAAAGCATTGGTTTTTCCACGCGTTTGCTGATGGACGTCTCCTTGGGACTGTTGTTATTCGAACTTGGCAGCCGCGTCGACTTTCGCTGGCTAAAAAAGAACCCTTGGCTGATCGCGTCGAGCCTTGCCGAAAGCGGACTGACGTTTGTCTTGGTACTGGCGGCGCTGCTGTTCGTGCACGTGCCCACGATGGAGGCGACCGTGCTCGCTGCGATCGCCATCGCGACCTCGCCGGCCATGGTGATCCAGTTGAAGACCGAACTGCGCGCCGAAGGACAAGTGACGCAACGCATGCTGACGCTCGCGGCGCTGAACAGCATGTATGCGGTGGTGCTGGTGAAGATCGCGTCTGGGTGGCTGCACCAGGAGTATTACGGGAACATGTTCGCGGCGGTCGTGCAACCGCTGTATCTGCTGCTTGGATCGCTGGCGCTCGCGTATTCGCTCGCCCGTGGTTGCAATCTTCTTTACCGGCGCATCAGCCTGCGCGACGAACATTCGTTTGTGGCGGTGTTCGGGCTGGTTCTGCTCGCCACCGCGCTTGCCCATTTATTCAAGTTGTCGACCATCCTGACACTGCTGAGCGCAGGGATCATCTTCAAGAACCTCGACCAGCGGCCGCAGTTGTGGCCCGAGCATTTCGGCTCGGCCGGCTGGTTGCTGACGGTGATTTTGTTCGTGCTGACGCTTATCAGCTTCGAGTGGCGCGACATCGTGCATGGCGGCCTTGCCGCGTTGATGCTGATCGCCGCGCGTTTCGTCGCAAAACTAGTCGGCGTGTTGGCGTTCTCGAAGCCGAGCGGCATCGATTTCAAGCAGGGCGCGGCGCTCGGGATATCGCTTGCGCCGATGTCCGCGCTGGCCTACCTGTTGATGGACGATACCTACATGCTTTACCCGGACTTCGATCCCGCGCTCCGCTCGATCGTGATGTGTTCTATCGTCGCCTTGCAACTGGGGGCTCCGCTGATGGTCTATTGGGGTCTGGCGAAAGCAGGTGAAAGGCGTCAATGAGCGACGCCGGCGGCAAGGCATTGGGCGGCGCCAAGCGGCGCCGCAACTTACAGGCAATTACATGGCACTCGAACCTTTCGTCAACTCAGAGCCGTTCACATTCGGCGTCGAACTGGAGATCCAGGTCGTCAACACGCACGACTACGACTTGACCAAGGCTGCGTCGGATCTGATGCGCCTGATCAAGGACACCAAAGTGCCGGGCATGATCACGCCCGAAATCACCGAAAGCATGATCGAGCTGTCCACCGGCATTTGTCGCACTCATGCGCAGGCCCTCTCCGAGCTGTGCGCTATTCGCGATGTACTCGTCGGCGCCGCGGACCAACTGAACGTCGGCCTGTGCGGTGGCGGCACCCACGCGTTCCAGCAATGGAGCGAACGGCAGATTTTCGACACGCCCCGTTTTCAATATCTCTCCGAACTGTACGGTTACCTTGCGAAACAGTTCACGGTGTTCGGGCAACACGTTCACATCGGCTGCCCGGACCCTGACAGCGCGCTGTTTCTGTTGCATTCGATGTCCCGCTATATTCCCCATTTCATCGCCTTGTCCGCGTCGTCGCCCTATGTGCAAGGCGTCGACACGGGCTTTCATTCGGCACGGTTGAACTCGGTATTCGCTTTTCCGCTGTCCGGCCGCGCGCCGTTCTTGCTGCGCTGGGAAGACTTCGAGGCCTATTTCTCGAAAATGGTCAGCACCGGCGTGGTCAACGGCATGAAGGATTTCTACTGGGACATTCGCCCGAAGCCGGGTTTCGGCACCATCGAAGTACGCGTGATGGATACGCCGCTGTCGGTCGAGCGCGCTGCAGCGATCGCCTGCTACATCCAAACACTGGCGCGCTACCTGCTGACGGACAAGCCGCTGACATTGCACGAGGACGACTATTTGGTCTACACCTTCAACCGCTTCGAGGCTTGCCGCTTCGGTCTCGCCGGTGTTTGCGTGAACCCGCAGACCCGGGAGCGCCGCACGATCGCTGAAGATATCCAATCGACGCTCGATGCGCTGGCCCCGCACGCCGAGGCGCTGGGCTCCGAAGACGCGCTGCGGACCATCGCGCGTATCGCACAGGATGGCGAAAACGACGCCACCTGGTTGCGCAGCCGGTTCGCCCGCGAAAAATCGTTGCCCGAAGTCGTGCGCCAACAGACGCTGCAGTGGCGGGGCTGACAACGCGCGTGGCGCAAAACCCCAGGCGGGCTAGAACGCGCCAATTTGTCACGTTCGACGGGGGGCTTTCACGGTCCCGGCTGTGCAGGACCCTGCTCGAGACAGTCCGCTTAATGTAATCAACGGAAATTTCCTCTGCGCGGGGCGCGTTCCTTCCGTCTCGGACACGCGTTATTAGGTTTACAACGCTAATCCGTATACAAAAATAGTAGTAGTTAACAAGGGCAGCTCGCCGCTGGGGAAAACGGCCAAAAAGCAAGGTATTTCAAGCGCTTGCGCGATCGATAACGATGGGGATTGCGAATGGATTGCGGCGGTGGCTGCGGGATAACTGGATGCCGCGGAAAACGGTCGACGGGTTTGTTCACAAATCGTCCACAGTCAGCGCGAGGGTTTTCCACTGGGTTATCCACATGTTAGGCTGGGTAACCAGCATGACCAAATGGCTCCGTCGCATTAGAATGGCGATGAACTACAATTGGCGCCTTTGACGGGAACATCGGCGTGCGAACTTTTGGCGCTGGAACGCATTGGCTGGTTTTGGCGCTTTGGGAAGGGTAGGATCGGACGCCCTGATGTCCTGGCACTCGGACCACGGGTCGATTTGCAACGGATTCGTGACTGCGAGAGGTGGTGCTGTACGTGTCCGAGTGCAGCAGACAATCGAGTTGGATACTCACTACACACAATACGACTATGAGCGAAGGCGTCTACGGAATCAAGGGAACGGGCCGCATTACCCACGGGCTGCTGCGGCTGAGCACGGCCATGCGCAGCCAGGCATGGGAATGGGCCGAAGGCGCGGGGCTGACGCCGACACAGGGCGAGATTCTGGTGCTGCTGATGCAGCGCAAGGGCCCTATGCGCCTGGGCGAGATCGCACGCGAGACGGCTCTGACGGCGGCCACGACCAGTGACGCGGTCAGCACGCTGGAAGGCAAGGGACTGGTCGAAAAGCGCCGCGCACTCGACGATGGCCGCGCCTTGGCGGTCCGTTTGACCGCGCGCGGCAAAACGGCCGCGAAGCGCGCGCTGCAATGGCCGGACTTCTTGTCCGACGCCGCTGGCACCCTGCGCAGCGACGAACAGGCGACGTTCTACCGGACGCTGCTGAAGATGATTTGGCAACTGCAGGCGCAGGACGACATTCCGGCACACCGCATGTGCCTGACCTGCAAGCATTTCGCGCCCAGCAAGACGCCCAAGAAGACGCCGCACTATTGCGCGCTTCTGGATCTGTCGTTTGCGGACACGGACGTGCGCTTGGACTGCTCCGTGCATGAAGTGGCCGACGTGAACGGGCAAAAGAAGGTCTGGAAGATCTACCAGTCGATCGCTTGAGGCGGTGCTGCTCGGCCGAGGTCGGACAGCGGGTCGTCTGACGGCTCCTGCAAGACCGGCGCGTCGCGCGGCAAGCGGCAATCCTGGGGCTCCTCGAAAAGGTGCGCATGCGTCACAGGCGCGTTGACGCGTTGAGTTGGGCGCACGGGTCCGTGTACGATGCGAACTTTGCGACACTGACCGTTCAGAGGGTAATTCGATGAGTTCACGCAGGACTGCGGTACGCCGCTCCGGTGTGCATGGAAAAGGCGTGTTCGCCACCGAAGCGATCGCCGCGGGCGAGCGGTTGATCGAGTACAAGGGTGAGCGCATCTCGTGGAAAGAAGCGCTGCGCCGTCATCCGCACGATCCGCAGGATCCGAATCACACGTTTTATTTCGCGCTCGATGGCGGCGACGTGATCGACGGCAAGGTCAACGGCAACAGCGCCCGCTGGATCAATCATTCGTGCGCGCCGAATTGCGAAGCCGAAGAAATCGATGGTCGCGTGTTCATCCACGCGAAGCGCGACGTTGCTGCGGGCGTCGAACTATTCTACGACTACGGCTTAGTCATCGAGGGTCGCCAAACCAAAAAGCTGCGCAAGGAGTACGAATGCCGCTGCGGTGCGAAGAATTGCCGCGGCACGATGCTCGCCCCGAAGCCAGGCAAAGCCGGCAGCGGCACGCAAGACGCCAATGCGCGAAAGAGTGCGAACGCGGGGAAAGCGGGCGCCGTAGGCAAGGGCGGTGAGAAGTCGGCGGAAAAAAAGACTGCCGGGACGAACGGTGGCGCCAGCAAGCCTGGCAGCAGCCCGCGACGAGGCGTTGAAGACCTTAGCGATCCGAAGACCGGTCCTCGCAAAACTGCGACCAAGGCTGCAGATAAAACAGCAACCAAAACAGCGGCCAAGCCTGCAACCAAAACAGCAACCAAGCCAGCGACCAAAGCTGCGAGGGCGCCGCGCCGCGCCTGATCTTAGGCTGCAGCGGGTGGCTGCGGACGGCTCAGGCCGCACGGGCAAGGCGTCCACTGCTTGAGCCTGCACCCGAATCGTTTAGATGACCTTGTTTGGTGCGCGGGGCGGGGACGGTATCCGTACCACGAAGCGTGCACCGCCGCCTTGCGCGTTCTCATAATGCACGCTGCCGCCGTGCAGTACGATGATGTCACGCACGATCGCCAGCCCGAGGCCTGAACCTTCGGCGCCATCGTTGCCCGATTGCGCGTCGCCACGAAAGAAGCGCTTGAATAGGTCGCGTTGTTGCGACGCCGACACGCCGGGGCCGTTGTCTTCCACGGCAATTTCCGCAACCGTCAGGGTCCGCGCCACCCGGCGCACCGGAAATGCGGAGGTGTCGCTGGCCTGAATCGGCGCGGCGTCGTGCAAGGGGTCGTCCGACCGGTCGGTACGGGCGGGCAGGTCGGCGCGCCGCACACTCACCGTCACACGGCCGTCCGCGTGCCGCGACGGCGGCACATATTTGAGCGCATTGTCGATCAGGTTCGCCATGACTTCGCGCAGCAGGACGGGATTGCCACGCACGAGCAACGGTGCGTCGGTCAACGCAGCGTCCTGATTGAAGCCTAAATCGACATCGACCGCCAAGGCTCGCGGCACCCATTCGGCGCCGGTTTCGAAGGCGAGCACCGCCAGGTCGACGTTGACGAACTGCGCCGCTTGTTCGCCGGGGTCGGCGCGCGCCAGCGACAGCAATTGGTTCGACAGCCGTACCGCGCGATCGGCGGAGGTGCGCAACTCATGGAGTGCCGTCTGCGCGTGCTGCGGGTCGCGCGCGGTGCAGGCGTGCTCCGCATGCAGCTTGATCGCGGTCAGCGGCGTGCGCAGCTGGTGGGCGGCGTCGGCGATGAATTTGCGTTGCGCTTCGAGCGCCGTTTTCAGGCGTCCGAGCAGCGCGTTCACGGCATGGGTCAGCGGCCGGATCTCGAGTGGCACGTGCGCTTCGTCGATGGGCTCGAGCGACGTGTGGGTCTGCTTGTTCAAGGAAGCAGCGAGATCGGTCAGGGGATCGAGTTCTTGGTTGACCACGCGCCACACGATGACCCATCCGGCCAGCAACAGAATCATCAGCGGCATCATGATGGCGATCAGGAATTCCGCGGCAACGCGATAGCCATGGCCAACCGGCTGCGCGACTTCGATCAGAATCGGCTCGCCCTGGGCGGCGACGCGCACCTGCGCGATGCGCATTCGATTGCCATCGTAGGGCGCCTCGAACACTTGCGCATTGTGGACGCGCCGCGCCACGGTGCCTTTGATCGGCAGCTTCGGGTCCCCGGCGATCAGCTGGTTACCGTGGCTGATTCGGTAGGTGAGGGCCTGCGCGGGGTCGGAGAAGGTGGCATGCGCGAGCGGCGGAACCGTGCGCGGCGCATCCTGGCCGGACAATTCGATTTGACGCGAAACGGCGTTCGCCAGATCGACCATGGACCGGTCGGTGACGCGCTGCGTGTACTCCATCGCCAGCCAGTAGGCCAGCAGCCCGCTCATCAGCGCGAGCAGCGACAGCGGCGCGCCTAGCCCGCGCAGCAGCGAGCGGCGAAGGCTGGTGTGCGAAGATGACCGGCTCATCGAAAGGCGTCAGGACGCCGCGCGAATTTCCTGCAGGAGGTAGCCGAAGCCGCGCACCGTGACAATTTCGACGCGGCAGCCTTCGAGCTTTTTGCGCACTCGGTGCACATAGACTTCGATGGCGGTATCGCCGAGATCGCCGCCGAAGTGGGTCAGGTGATCCTGCAGTTGCGCCTTGCTGACGACGCGGCCGTGGCGCAGCAATAGCATTTCGAGCACCGCGAATTCGCGCGGCGACAGTTCGAGCGGCTTGTCGTCGTTGAAGATGCGGCGATCGACACCCGACAGGCGCACGCCGCCGAGATTGACCTCGGGACGGACCATGTCGCCGTTCGCACCGCTGCGTCGCATCACCGCGCGGATGCGCGCTTCCAGCTCGGCCGGCTCGAACGGTTTGATGATGTAGTCGTCCGCGCCGCTATTGAGGCCCTGGACGCGGTCGTTCAACTCGTCGCGGGCGGTCAGCACGATTACCGGTATGTGCCGATTGCCTTGACGGAAGCGCGATAGCAGAGTCATCCCGTCGATGCCGGGCAATCCGAGGTCGAGGATCACCAGTTCGTGCCGGTTTTGCGTCAGCGCCTGCTCGGCAAAGATACCGTCATGAACCATATCGACCGTGAAGCCGGCTTGTTCAAGGCTACTCTGGATACCGCGCGCGATCGGGCGGTCGTCTTCGATCAGAAGGAGTCGCATGAGAATTGCTCAAGTACGGATGTGTTTAGACCGTCTGGCGGAACCACTTACTGCCGGCACGAGGCCGCATTTCCGACATCACGATCCCTGAGGTGTATGCCAACCCATGATTGGCGAAGGGGCGCTCCGCGGCCAGCGGCGACGAACCGAGTTCAGGCAAGAAACACCAGCGCGTTGTCGAAGCCATAACGCGCTACTGATTGTACAGCGCACAAGGCCAGGCCGCTTTTTGCCCGACAAACCGTAATTTTTTGTAACCGAAGCCAGGCGAGGGGCCGGCGCAAGAAAGCGTCGCGGTCGCCTTGCGGGCATTCGGCGCGAGCAAGCGCATGGCGCGCTCGCGCGTGCCCCAGCGTTGTCAGACATGACGCGCCTGCGCTGGCGTTAGAATGCCCGGCATCGTGCACTAGCGCCTTGTGGGCGCGGGAACCCCTCTCATGATCGACCTGGATCACCTCGATCTGGCACTGCTGGAGGTGCTGCAGCGCTTCGGCCGCGCGACGCATCAGCAACTCGGCGAGCAAGTGCCTTTGTCGCCGTCGCAGATCGGGCGCCGGCTGCAGCGGCTGGAATCGGCTGGCGTGATCGATGGCTATTGCGTGATGCTGAAGCCCGAGACGCTCGGCTTGGGCGTGACCGCGTTCACCAGCCTGAAACTGAAGCATCACGGCGACTCGATCGTCGAACAGTTCCGACAACAGATCGATACGCTGCCCGAAGTGCTCGAATGTCACGCCGTAGTCGGCGACGCCGACTACCTGCTGCGAATCGTCGCCGCCGACCTGAGCGCTCTATCGTCGTTCGTCATGAAAAAACTGATGCGCGTGCCGGGCGTCGACAGCGTGCGCTCCAATATTGTGCTGACCACGTTCAAGCGCAACGGCCCGCTGCCTCTGGGGCATCTGGGAGGTGGTGCGCCCGATTGAGTGGCCAGGGTCGCATGGCGGCCGCCCGCTCGTCCTGCTGCCTGTGGCCTGCCGGACCCACCGCCCACCAGCCCACACCGGCCCGCCGCCGCGTACGGGAACGAAGGTGCGCACGGCAGGCAGTGTGTTAGGCCTTTGCCGGTACCGCGTTGAGCAAATCGACGTACGCCACCGGCACCAGATCGCTCTGCGCGACGCCTAGTTGCCGGAACACCTCGTGCGCTTCGGTTTCGCCGCCGGTCGCGTCGTCGTCCGGTCCCAGCACCACTTCAAGCTCCACGAAATCGCCCAGTCCGTCGACGCGGTCCAGGTGGATGCGCGTACGGCCGGCGAAATACACATGCCGCTCCTTACTGACAATGCCGCGCGTGGACAGCGCGGTCGCCAGCAGCGCGTGCATCGCATCGGCGTTCGACACGGGGCTGCGTTGATAAAACGACACCTTCGGACCGTCGCGGTCGTCGCGTTGATAAAAAATCAGTTCCGCCGGCGTTCCATCCGCGAAGCGGCGCAGCTTGAGGCGACCGCGTGGCACTTCGTAGAAATGGTCCTGCTGCCGGTAGATCAGCGGCGCTTCGCCGCTCGCCAGGGTCGCCGCGCGTTCGCGCAGGCCCTCGAAGTCGTGCGCGCGCGCTTTTATTTCGATGTTGCGTGCCATCTTGGTCCTCCGGTTAAGTGTTCCTTTCTTCCCCGTGCGTTCCTGCATGCGAACGCCATGCGCGGGTCATTGCGACGCGATGCACGGATCTGACCCGCGCCGAGCGCGACGCGCCCGTGCAAGGGCGTGTAAGGGTATCGCATTACGTACCCCGTGTCTGCCGGCGGACGTGCCGAGCGATTGATTCGCTTGGAGACGAATTGCGCAGCGAAATACGTGTATGCGCGTGGATCAAACCTATTATTAGTTAGTCGCCTTGAGCGAGTATCAGTGCAAATCCCGATGATTGCGCTGCAGCAACGGGGCGACAATGCTGTGCCGGCGGCAATGTTCGCATGGTTTGCACCGCTTGTGCGCTGACCCATATGGCCATCGACATGCTCCAAAGCGATACGATTTTAGAGACGCGCGGTTTGACAAAGGAGTTCAAAGGATTCACCGCGGTGAATGGCGTCAACCTGCGTGTGCGGCGTGGCACGATCCATGCCCTGATCGGTCCGAACGGCGCGGGAAAGACGACCTGTTTCAATTTGCTGACCAAATTTCTCGAACCGACTGCTGGGCAAATCGTATTCAACAATATTGAGATCACCCGGGAACGGCCGGCGCAGATTGCACGGCGTGGCATTATTCGCTCTTTTCAGATTTCCGCCGTTTTTCCGCATTTGACCGCCTTGCAAAATGTGCGTGTTGGCTTGCAACGCGTCCTCGGGACCTCGTTTCATTTTTGGAAAAGTGAACGCTCGCTGCAGGTGCTGGACAAGGATGCGCTGGCGCTGCTGGATCAGGTAAATCTGGCCGATTTCGCGGATACGCCGACCGTCGAGTTGTCGTACGGCCGCAAGCGAGCGCTCGAGATCGCCACGACGCTGGCGATGGAGCCGGAGCTGATGCTACTCGACGAGCCTACCCAAGGGATGGGCCATGAGGACGTCGACCGCGTCACCGCGCTCATCAAGCAAGTGTCGGCCGGCCGGACCATCCTGATGGTCGAACACAACATGAACGTGATCGCGGGTATTTCCGACACGATCACGGTGCTGCAGCGCGGTGAAGTGCTGGCCGAAGGACCGTACGCCGAAGTATCGAAAAATCCATTGGTGATACAGGCCTATATGGGCAGCGCGGACGCGGCGATCGCAGGAGCACACGCATGAAGCACGCCGAACGCGAAGCGCTCGCCGTGGCGACCGGCGTGGCGGCGCTTGAGATCAAGGGTCTGCAGGCCTGGTACGGCGAATCGCATATCTTGCATGGCGTTGACCTGCACGTCGAGCGCGGTGAGGTGGTGACGCTGTTGGGTCGCAATGGCGCGGGCCGCACGACCACGCTGCGCTCGATCATGGGGCTGACCGGGCGGCGCACCGGATCGATCGCGGTCGCGGGCGTCGAGACGATCAACATGCCCACGCACCGCATTGCGCATTGCGGTATCGGCTATTGCCCGGAGGAGCGCGGGATCTTTTCCAGCTTGTCATGCGAGGAGAACCTGCTGCTGCCGCCGCTGATTGGCGAGCGAGAGTATTCCATGTCGCTCGACGAAATCTACGCAATGTTCCCGAATCTCGTGCAGCGTCGTCACAGTCAGGGCACCCGGTTGTCGGGCGGCGAACAGCAGATGCTGGCGGTCGCGCGCATCCTGCGTACCGGGGCGAACTTGCTGCTGCTCGATGAGATCTCCGAAGGACTTGCGCCTGTGATCGTACAGGCGCTCGCACGGATGATCGTCACATTGAAATCACGCGGCTACACGATCGTGATGGTCGAACAGAATTTCCGGTTTGCCGCGCCCCTGGCTGATCGGTTCTATGTGATGGAGCATGGGACCATCGTCGAACATTTCTTGGCGGCGGATCTAGCCGCCAAGATGCGCGTGCTGCATGACCTGCTCGGGGTGTGAACACGGACGCGCCAACAAAAATTCATAAGCGGATCGACCAGGAGACGAACCATGACATCGAAGAAGCTCGCGCGCCTCGTTTCAATCTGTGCCATGGCCTTGCTTGGCGCGATGCAGGCTCGCGCGGCAGACAGCGTGAAGATCGGCTTTATCAGCGATCTGTCCGGCTTGTACGCGGATATCGATGGCACGGGGGGGCTCGAAGCGATCCGCATGGCGGTGGCGGACTTTGGCGGCAAGGTGCTTGGCAAGCCGATCGAGGTGATTTATTCGGACCACCAGAACAAGGCGGACATCGCTGCGTCGCGTGCCCGGGAATGGTTCGACCGCGACGGCGTCGACCTGCTGATCGCCGGCACGAATTCGGCGACCGCGCTGTCGATGAACCAGGTGGCCGCGGAGAAGAAAAAGGTGATCATAGTCATCGGTTCCGGGGCCGATACGCTGACCAATGAGCAGTGCACACCCTACACGATCCACTATGCGTACGACACGGTCGCGCTGGCGAAGGGTACCGGCACGGCGGTGACCAAGCAGGGCGGCAAGACGTGGTATTTCCTGACGGCCGACTACGCGTTCGGCAAAGCGCTGGAAAAGAACACCGCGGACGTCGTCAAGGCGAACGGCGGGCAGGTGCTGGGTGCGGTGCGGCACCCGTTGTCGGCGTCGGACTTCTCCTCGTTCCTGCTGCAAGCGCAGTCGTCGAAGGCGCAGGTGCTGGCGCTGGCGAATGCGGGCGGCGATACGATCAATGCGATCAAGGCGGCAAAGGAATTCGGCATCACCAAATCGATGAAAATTGCCGCGCTGCTGATCTTTATCAACGATATACACAGTCTCGGTCTTGAGACCACGCAAGGGCTGCTGCTGACCGACAGCTGGTACTGGAACAAGGACGCGAAGGCGCGTGAGTGGTCGAAGCGCTATTTCCAGAAAATGAAGAAGATGCCGTCGAGCCTGCAGGCGGCCGACTATTCGGCGACCATGAACTATCTGAACGCGGTCAAGGCGGTCGGTTCCACGGACTCCGACAAGGTGATGGCGCAGCTGAAACGGCAGAAGATCGATGACTTCTACGCCAATGGCTACGTGCGTGCCGACGGCAGCATGGTTCACGACATGTACCTGATGCAGGTGAAGAAGCCTTCCGAGTCGAAGGAGCCATGGGACTATTACACGGTGTCCGCGACGATTTCCGGCGAGCAGGCGTTCACGACCAAGGCCGAGTCCCGCTGCAAGCTGTGGAAGTAAGAGGCCGAGCGAGCCTGTCGGCGGCGGCGAGCCGTGCCGCTTTGAGCCGGCGCGGTGCGCGACGTGCGCTGCGTGGCCAATGCGATTTTTTCTGAAGACCGAGTCGATGGAAATCTTTGGCATCCCGTTATCGGCGTTTCTGAGCCAATTGCTGCTGGGGCTGGTGAACGGATCGTTCTATGCGATCCTGAGCCTAGGGCTGGCGGTCATCTTTGGCTTGCTGAACGTGATCAACTTCGCGCATGGCGCGATGTTCATGCTCGGGGCGATGCTCACATGGATGGGCCTGAATTACTTCCACCTGTCCTATTGGTGGATGCTGCTGCTCGCACCGCTGATGGTGGGCGCATTCGGGATGGCGATCGAGCGCTCGATGCTGCGCTGGCTGTACAAGGTCGATCACCTCTATGGCCTGCTGCTGACCTTCGGGCTGACGCTGGTGGTGGAGGGCGTGTTTCGCTCCTTCTACGGATCGTCCGGGCAGCCGTACAGCGTTCCTGAGCTGCTGGCCGGGGGAACCAATCTGGGCTTCATGTATCTGCCGAACTATCGCGCCTGGGTTGTACTCGCGTCGCTGGCCGTGTGTTTCGCGACCTGGTTCGTGATCGAAAAAACGCCGCTGGGTGCATACCTGCGCGCCGGCACTGAAAACCCCAAGCTGGTCGAGGCATTCGGCATCAACGTGCCCGTGATGGTGACGCTGACCTATGGCTTCGGCATCGCGCTGGCGGCCTTCGCGGGCGTGCTGGCGGCGCCGGTCATCCAGGTCTCGCCGCTGATGGGGCAGTCGATGATCATCACGGTGTTCGCGGTCGTGGTGATCGGCGGGATGGGCTCGATCATGGGTTCGATTGTGACCGGCTTGTTGCTCGGACTGATCGAAGGGCTGACGCGGGTGTTCTACCCGGAAGCGTCGGCCACGGTGGTGTTCGTCATCATGGCGCTGGTGCTGCTGGTGCGCCCGGCTGGCCTGTTCGGCAAGGAACGATGATGCGCAGAAAATGGCTGTACGCGCTG
>Ga0310811_10006322_pt1 | contig 15134 bp, 10 predicted proteins | sample YCmetagenome_FD_207642 | JGI IMG/M metagenome (GOLD analysis project Ga0310811, IMG submission 207642) | Soil microbial communities from experimental microcosm in Duke University, North Carolina, United States - YC | ecosystem: Engineered > Artificial ecosystem > Soil microcosm > Unclassified ...
TGTCGCTAAAGTCCCGCTGTACCCTGAGGCGACGGGCCTCACGGGAAAGCCGGGTGGCTAGCCTTGTGCTCCCCGAGGCTGACTACTGTGCCAGCGGCGCTTGATAGGGACAGCGCCTTCCTTCCTCCATGGGAGGTGCCGAGTCATGTCGCTCCTGGCTCGCCGGCGAAGCGGATGCGGCAGAGATAGCGCATTTGTCCACCCTCCCCGGATGGATATGGGCGCCGAGCCGCATCCGCTGCTTTCCGTTCGCTTTGCGCCTCGCTGATGGGCCTGATGGAGCTTGGTAACGCATTTTGAGAAACGGGCACAATCGTCTTCAATACGACAAACCAACGTGGAGCTTGACCAACTGAACGCCACGGGCGTTTAGCGCGGAGCGGTTGCCGCTGATCGCAAGCGCGCCGAATGGCTATTGTCTGAGGCGTAAACGTCGTAATTGCTCTCAACTGCCAGCGGCCACATAGGCCGCCTTTCGTTGTAAATTGCTGCGCAGGTCTGTCAGCTTTCGGTAAGCCAGGCTCGATAAAGAATCGTTGGGTTTAACGGGAGCGTGGCAGGGACAGCGCATGAGCTGAAGGACCACCATGTGCTGAGTTACGCTTCCGTTAAGCTCATTGCAGTGCGGATGCGGCAGGGTTAGTGCCTCATGATGCCCCAGGCCGTCAGGCGCCGAACCGCGTTCGCACTGCTTCCAACTCACGAGTTAGTTCTCGTTTTTTGGCGGTTTCACTCGGTCCGCTGGCGATAAGCTCCCGATCAGCTTCTTGCCGCCGCTTGAAGCTGAGTTTGGAGCAGGTTAGCTGCAGGGACAGAGCGCTGCCCCTGTGTGTCCGCGGGGAGATAAGCGCCGAGCCAAGTTCTGCTAAGTTCAACTGGCGGGCGGGTAGGGACAGCGCCTGCTCCAGCGCAACCAAACGGCACCGGGTCGCGCCCGCACTGCTTCCGATCAATCATCAGCAATACTTTGGAAGGGAAGAAGACTGCGTGGCTGAATCCCCTCCACCCTTATCTTCGTGCCATTCTCTCCGCCAGGCGTGCCGACGAGCGACGCCGGCAGCGTCGCCCATTTTTCAACGAGGTACTCCTCATCGCGGTCTACGAGGGTCTCGGATAACTTTCCAGCGGCTTTCTATCGTGCTCCGCCTCGATTGACTCTGCCCACATACTTGCGTCGCTCATGTGCGATTGGCATGTTTTCTTGTTCATGCAACGTGCATGTGTCTGGTCGTGCTGGTGTCTCCAATTCAAGGCAAAAACTAGCTTAGAGAGTCGCCGACGAGGAGGGGAGCCACCGATTTTGGTAGGTGCCCCTTGGTACTTCTCGAAGATACAACTTTGTAGCCCTTTAGAATTGGAGCCTCTTGGGAGCAAAGGTGGCCAGCCCCAGTCTTTGCGACCGGGTTGGCCACCAGCGCTCGCGACATCATGCCCACAGGGCAGCTACAGGCCAACGAATGCATATATTCGAGCGGCATATTACGTCCTTGCGGCCGCAAGCGCTTGCGGTGCTTGCAGCCAATCGGGTCCGCGCCCCCCATCGGTCTCTGGGACTATCAGATCGCAGGGCGGCCACATTTAACGTCGACGAAGTTCTGGCGATGCTGGCCATACTCGATTGCGTGGAACCCAACCTGCGGCCGAAAAGCGCGACAGATCGCTGCGCGCATACGCGCGCCTCTAGAGGGGCCGCATGGGGGGGCAACCAGTTCGGGTAGGATGTCTGTGAGACCATGAGGTGTGAGCTTTCAGTAGGTTGTCCATCCGGTCCTGAACGAGGAAGCAACCTGCCGAAGCTTTAGCCTACCCCTTAAGGATCGGATGAACGCCCCCAAGAATGCGCCATTGACGCCGAAAGGCCATGGCGCCAATCTTGATCGAGGCTGGCCTAACGAAGGCTGCAGTGCGCTGCAACTCGCCGTTTTCGGCGAGGACGGTCGCCAAGTTTAAGCGTTCGGCGAGGAAGGAGTGGATGGACCGTGATCGCTCCACAAGACCTCTTTTATCCAAGCCAAATCCTGCCTTCCCATGCGCAGAAGCCGGAACGTTGGGACGACAGCGCCACAGGTCAAACAGATCTCAATCGAGGCCGGTAGTGTCGCCGGCGACCTTCAGCCCTATCCGGCGCCGGCTGGGATTAAACCGATTGCGCAACCTGGGCCCGGCTGAGCCGGAGCGACGCTATGAACGTGAGCATTCCGGCGGACCCGATCCGGGTCGGTATCAAAAAGCTCGGCAAGGTGACCATATAGGCCAGCGGTTAATGGACCGGACAGGACAGAGCAGCCTGCGGGGGAGGACTGCCGAGACGGACGCCTCGGTCTCAAGCACATCGGTACAAAACTCTATAGGAGCTCTTTACCGATCAATCGGCTCAGAAATACAATCTGTTGCATGCCGCCTTATGCTCACCTCGGTGGATTTAACACTGGAAAAAATCGATGCATCAAAAGTGCGCTGTAGAAGTAAACCCGATCGGTCCGACGCGACAGCCGGCCCGCGAATCGGCCGAAGCCGAACACGCCCGCAAGACCTACAGCAAGCGAAGGAAGCCTTCTGGCGTTGATGACGCAACCAAAAGGAATTTTCACCATCTGCGGGTGATTTCCGAGAGGGTCTTTCCTTTCTTCTTGGCGGGTCGACAGATTTCTTCCGCTCTCACAGGGAAGTCGCGGGTGCGCAAAACACTTGGCGAGAAAAGTAGTCGCTGCGAAGGATGTGCTGGAGGCCAATCTTCATTGTCGCGGTTCCGCCACCCTCGATCCACATCCTTATTTCGAAGTGGCCATTCCACCGATGGGCTTGTGGAGATATGGAACAAGAACTCCTATGGGCGACTTCGACCTATGTCATTCTCGCGCACGTGCCTCGCGATGGTGTGTTCTCAACGGCGCTGGTGCGCGGATCCACCAAGCCCATACGCAACTCACTTTTTGCCCTTTGTCCTTCTTGGACAGCGACGAAGAGCGGATTGACGCTGAAGAATTGTAGCAACCAGACTGCTGATCGCGTGGGATACTCGATCAACTCGAGCGCTGGGGATCGCTATAACTTTGCAATAGGCGGCGAGTTGGTTGAAGTTCAAAGCTTTGTCAGTTCGCAGCTAAAAATCGAACTGAGTTCAAATGAGTCGCGTTTCGGAGCAACCGGTCGACCGCATCACAATTCCCCTCCTGCAGCGGTGGAAGCAGGACGGCCGGCGTCTAGTCATGACGACTGCCTACGACGCGGTTGCGGCGCCTATCCCGGATCCTTCCATCGATATCAGTCTCGTCGGTGACAGCGGGGGTAACGTCTGCCTTGGATTCGAAAACACGCCTCCAGTAAGTGTTGCGATGATGAACCATCACCTCGAAGCCGCCGTACGCAGCAAACCGCGTGCCTTGCTCGTCGCCGATATGTCCTTTCTTAGCTTCCACGTCAGCGTTGAGGAGACCATACGAAATGCTGGCGGATTTCTGCAGCGAGGAGCAGCTGCGGCGAGACTCGAGGGCGGTGGCAAAAGAATCGAGATGGTGCGTGCCATTGTCGATTGCGAGATTCCCGTGATGGGTCATCTCGGTCTTATTCCGCAGAGCGTTAATGTCATGGGCGGCTTCAAAGTGCAGGGCCGCAAAGTGGATGAAGCGCTGCGTTTGCTCGATGATGCTCATCGTCTGCAGGAGGCCAGCTGTTTCGCTTTGGTATTGGAGGGCACTCCGGCTGAGCTTACTGCTCGAGTAAGCGATTCCTTGACAATACCGACGATCGGAATCGGCTCGGGCCCAGACTGTTCAGAGCAGGTGCTCTGTTTCATGACGTGCTGGGCCAAACCGAAGGTCATCGCCCCAAATTCGTTCCCGCCTATACGGAAGGCTTTCAGCAGTTCCATGATGCGCTTTCGCGCGGGGCAGCGGATGTCCGCCGTGGCGCGTTCCCCGGCCCGCAAGAGTCCTATCGGCTTCCCGAAGGCGTTGGGGAGGCAATTGCCAACTGGGCGCCATCCACCTCAAATTATCACGAGCGTCGCTGAACTTCGCCGCACTCTCGCAAAATCCCGCAGTGCCAATCAAAGGGCCGGATTGTGCCGACGGTGGGCTATCTCCACGATGGCCACCTGGCGCTGATCGCAGCGAGCCAAGCAAAATGCGATGTGACCGTCGTCAGCATCTTCGTTAACCCCACTCAGTTCGGAGCAAATGAAGATCTCAGCACCTATCTGCGCGACTTCTTGCGCGATGAAGAACTGTGCCGGGATCTGGTGTTGCGATCCTCTTCGCGCCCGATGCACAGGAAGTCTATCCGAGCAATTTCGAAACCTTTGTTGGACCTGGCGACCTCGCGAAACCTCTATGCGGCGCTTTCAGGCCCGGACATTTTCGCGGTGTGGCGACTGTCGTCTGCAAGTTGTTCAACATGGTGCAGCCCCACGTCGCTTTTTTGGCCAGAAGGATGTTCAGCAATGCGTAGTCGTGCGTCGCATGGTGGTTGATCTCAATGTCCCGATCGAGATCGTCACCGTACCGACGGTTCGTGAAAAGGATGGGCCCGCCATGAGTAGTCGCAATCGCTATCTCAGCTAGGAAGCGCGCAGCAGGCCCTTGCAATCAACCAGGGGCTGCCCGCGGCGCTCGATGATTTTCGGTCTGGAGAGTGCAACGTACAAAAGCTGATTGCGGCTGCCAAGGCATTTGGAGGCGGTTGACACATTGCAGTATCTTGACTTATCGACGGTGACACGCCCAAAACCGCCGATAGTCCACTGCGACTCCCCGCGGCGCTATGTACGGCCGCCTACGTTGGCTCAACGCGTCGGATCGACAAAGTGGTATTGGCGTTGCCAACTCGGTAGCGCAAGGCGTGGACAAGCCAGAGCGCAGCTTATTGAGCTGACAGAAACGCTCAAAGCACTGTTCCGAGAGGCATATCGAACTGGCAGCAGAGGGCAAGCCCCGAGACGGCTTTGTTCGGCGAGTTAGCGAAGCGATAGCGGGCGCGCACTGAATATGCGGGGCTAAAAATTTGTGTTTAGCAACTCCGCAAGTCTTGCGACGGTGATCAGCGGCGAACTCGATAAACCTTGGTATAGTGCTTTGCAGCCGATGCTATATCACTCACTTACCTTTGTAGAGTTGAGTACCGGTCAGGTCGTTTGTAATTCCGATGTCGAAGTGCGAAGCCTGAACTAATGCCCGGCTAGAAGTCGTTGCGTTCTAATCAACTATTCTTGTCGGGCCTTTCGCCGATAAACGCAAAAAGGGCACGAGCTCTACAGCGGGGGCTCTAGCACAGTCGCCGCATTGCTGACCATTGCCTTAAAGTTGGTGGCAGATTTACATCCCAATCCCGAATACGAGTTGACATGACATTTACCGCGCTTTTCATCAAACGTCCGGTATTGTCAATCGTCGTGAGTTTCCTGATCTTGCTGATCGGCTTGCGCGCCGCGGTCCTACTGCCGATCCGGCAATATCCGAAGCTAACCAATACGGTCATCAATATCACGACTGCCTATCCTGGCGCCTCGGCCGACATGATCCAGGGGTTCATCACCACTCCCCTGGAGCAAGCAGTCGCGTCCGCCGAAGGCGTCGACTACATCAGTTCCTCGTCTATGCTTGGTGTCTCGACTATTCTAGTTTACATCAAGCTGAACTTCAATCCAAACGAAGCGCTCACGGAGGTGCTCTCCAAGGTCAACTCAGTCAAATACCTGATCCCGAAGGAATCAAACGATCCAGTCGTCACGAAGTCGAGCGGTCAGACGAATGCTGTCATGTATATCGCTTTCTCCAGCGATGAGCTAGCGGCCAGTGCGATCACCGACTACCTCGCGCGCGTCGTGCAACCGGTTATCTCAACCGTCGACGGCGTTTCAGCGGCTGACATCCTAGGCGGCCAGAGTTTTGCGATGCGGCTATGGCTAGACCCTGCGAAAATGGCTGGGCATGGCATATCGCCGGCTGAAGTTTCGGCTGCAATCGCAGCTAACAACTTCCAGGCTGCGGCAGGCCAGACCAAGGGCTATTTCACTATCTCCGATGTCACAGCAAATACGGATTTGCGGAGTGTTGACGATTTCAAGCGTATGATTGTCAAGGCGAATGACGGTGGCTTTGTGCGCATGGAAGACATTGCGGTAGTCGAACTTGCCGCGCAGATGACGGACACTACCGTCACGATGAACGGCGACCACGCGGTCTTTGTCGGCGTGCAAGCGAGCCCGGAAGGCAATCCGCTAAACATAGTGCGAGGCGTTCGGGCGCTGTTTCCTGAAATGGAGCGTAACCTGCCGCCGCCGCTGAAGATGAAAGTGGCCTACGACTCATCCAAGTTTATTCAATCATCGATCGACGAAGTGAAGAAGACGCTCATTGAGGCCGTCGTGGTTGTGGTCGTCGTGATCTTTCTTTTCCTGGCCTCGCTGCGGTCCGTCATCATTCCTGTGGTTACTATTCCGTTGTCTCTCGTTGGTGTCTGCAGCATGATGCTGGCGCTGGGGTTCTCATTCAACCTCCTGACGCTCCTTGCGATGGTTCTCGCGATCGGCCTCGTGGTCGACGACGCAATCGTGGTGGTGGAGAATATTCATCGCCATTTAGAAGAAGGAGCGGCTCCGCTACAGGCTGCTACAAGGGGCGCGCGCGAGATCGTCGGTCCGGTTATCTCCATGACGATTACCTTGGCTGCGGTATATGCCCCGATCGGATTCCTTGGCGGCCTCACCGGTGGCCTGTTCCGCGAATTCGCGTTCACGCTGGCAGGAGCGGTGATCGTGTCCGGTGTGGTCGCTTTGACGCTGTCGCCCATGATGTGCTCTCTCTTCCTGAGGCGCGCCAAGGGGGGACGATTTGCAAGGCTTGTGAACCGCGGGTTCAGTGCCGTAACACGATGGTACGGCCGCAAGCTCGACCGTTCGCTCGACTATCGCCCAATTACCGGCCTATTTGCGCTGACCATGTTGGGACTTGTCGGCTTTCTCTATATGCATATTTCCAAGGAACTAGCGCCGGAGGAGGATCAAGGTATCATATTCGCGCTAACTAAGGCGCCGAAATACGCCAATATCGACTACCTCGACTATTATGGCACCAAGCTTGAAAGCGCGTTGAAAAAAGTTCCAGAGACTGACTTGAGCTTCGTGTTCAATGGCATTGGCGGCCAGCAGAGTGGCATGGCCGGCATGTTGCTCAAGCCTTGGGACGAACGCAAGCGATCATCGATTGTACTAAAGTCGCTTGTTCAGGCCGAGCTATCCAAAATCGAAGGCATCAACGCGTTTGCCTTTAGCTTGCCTCCGCTGCCGGGCGGTTCTGGTGGCCTACCAGTCCAGATGGTGATCAATTCGACTCTTGGCTTTCAATCCATCCACGAGCAGATGTCAAAGTTGAAGGATGCCGCGCAGAAGAGCGGCCTCTTCATGGTGAGCGACTCCGACCTCGAGTTCAACCAGCCGGTGGTACGAATCAAGGTTGATCGATCGAAGGCTAACGAGCTTGGCATCACCATGCAGATCGTCGGTAACGCGCTCGCCACCTTACTTGGGGGAAATTACGTCAACCGCTTCAATCTGCAGGGCCGCTCCTACGAGGTGATCCCGCAGGTGCCGCGAGAGGAACGGCTAGTGCCGCAATCAATCGGAAGCTATTATGTGAAGACTGCGACGGGATCGATGCTTCCGCTGTCTACCGTAGTCTCCACCGAGACTGCGACCGATCCGAATGCGCTCACCCACTACAACCAGCTCAACTGCGCGACCTTTCAGGCCGTGCCGATGCCCGGCGTCACGATCGAACAGGCCGTGGATTTCCTAGAAGCCGAGGCGAAGAAACTGCCCCCAGGCTTCAGTTACGACTTCCTGGCCGACGCCCGCCAGTACGTGCACGAGGGTAATCAATTGGCGATTACCTTCGCATTTGCCCTCATCATCATATTCTTAGTGCTTTCGGCGCAGTTCGAAAGTCTGCGCGATCCGCTCATCATCATGATCAGCGTGCCGATGGCAATGGTCGGCGCCTTGATTCCGCCGTTCCTCGGCTGGGCGACCATGAACATCTACACCCAGGTTGGACTGTTGACACTGGTCGGGTTGATTTCAAAGCACGGCATCCTAATGGTTGAGTTCGCCAATGAGCTGCAGTTCAAGGAGAGATTTGACCGTCGCTCGGCTATAGAGATGGCGGCGCGTGTCCGACTGCGCCCAATCTTGATGACCACGGCGGCAATGGTCACGGGCTTCATACCCTTGTTGACGGCAACCGGAGCTGGCGCCGCGAGCCGGTTCTCGATCGGACTCGTTCTCGCCGCTGGCATGTCTGCGGGCACGCTGATCACGCTATTCGTGCTCCCGGCGGTCTATGTCGCGATCGCGTCCGATCACCGTGGTAATGGGGGTGTCGTCCGCGCGAACCTCGCCGAGCGCGACTTCACCAGCGCTGCTGATGCCGAGGTAACAAAGCATGACCATCAAATCATCTAGGTTTGCTAGTGTGACGCGCGAAGGAGCTTAGGACCACTTCACGGTTCTTTACACATCGAGAACTTCGCGTGCTTGGTGCCAAACTGGGCGCATCTCGGCGGTTAACAGTCGGAGATCCGCTGCTGCCGCCCCAGGTTTAAGCGGCGCCGGGTATTCACGGAGACCTGACGCCCAAGCTCGACCAAAGGAGAATCGGTGCTCTCTTGATCAAAAAGGAGGGCTGACAGATCATCGCAAGGCTCAGCCCCTTCGGAACATTGCTCGATATGATCTAGCCGGTGATGCAGGCTGCCTTGTCGAGAACGAGCAGATCACTCTGGAGCCGTCCGTCTCTCTCAGCGCAAAACACCCGGTATGCCAGCTGAATGCCTTCCGTGAGCGAGGTGGTGGCTCGCCAGCCGAGTCTGGACAGCCGACTAACATCCAGCAGCTTGCGCGGCGTTCCGTCCGGGCGCGACGTATCCAAGCTGATTTCACCGCGAAAGCCGACGGCGGCCGCGACCATCAGTGCTAAATCGGCGATGGTGATGTCCTCGCCGGTGCCGATATTGACCGGTTCCGGCGACGAATAGGTCTTCATCAGGTGCACGCAGGCATCCGCCATGTCGTCGACATAGAGGAACTCGCGCCGGGGCGTGCCGGTGCCCCACACGATGACGCGCTTCGCTCCCGAAACCTTCGCCTCGTGGAAGCGGCGGATCAGCGCGGCGACGACGTGGCTCAGCTCGGGGTGATAATTGTCGCCGGGGCCGTACAGATTGGTCGGCATCACGCTGATGAAGTCGCTGCCATACTGGCTGCGATAGGCCTCCGCCATCTTGATGCCGGCGATCTTGGCGATCGCATAGGGCTCGTTGGTCGGCTCCAGCGGACCGGTGAGCACGGAATCCTCGCGCAGCGGCTGCGGCGCCAGCTTCGGATAGATGCAGGACGAGCCCAGAAACATTAGCTTCTCGGCGCCGTTCTGATGCGCGGCCTGGATCACGTTCGCCGCAATCGCGATGTTGTCGTAGATGAACTCGGCGCGCAGCGTGTTGTTGGCGACGATGCCGCCGACCTTGGCCGCGGCGAGGAAGATCACTTGCGGCCGCGTCCTGGCGAACCAGTCGAACACGGCGGCCTGGTTGCAGAGATCGACCTCGCGCCGGTCGACCGTGACGAGCCGCACCTCCTCCCGTGCCAGCCGGCGCACCAGCGCGGCTCCGACCATGCCGCGATGGCCGGCGACGTAGACGCTCTTGCCCCTCAGCTCAAACGGTGCGTTTGCCACTGGCCGCATCCCGTTTTGTCTCCGCCAGATCGCTCGTCATCATCTCCTCGACGAGCTGGGCAAAGCTGCGCTTCGGCGTCCAGCCGAGCACCTCGCGCGCCTTGCTGGCGTCGCCGACGAGAAGATCGACCTCGGTCGGACGGAAATAGGTCGGATCGATCTTCACCACAATCTTGCCGCTCGTCTCGTCGACGCCGGTCTCCTCGACGCCCTTGCCGCGCCAGGCGATGCGACGGCCGACATGGGCAAAGGACAGCTCGACCATCTCGCGCACCGAGCGCATCTCGCCGGTGGCGAGCACGAAGTCGTCGGGTTTGTCGGCCTGCAGGATCTTGTGCATGCCCTCGACATAGTCCCTGGCATGGCCCCAGTCGCGCTTGGCTTCGAGATTGCCGAGATAGAGCGTCTGTTCCAGCCCGACCTCGATACGCGCGACGCCGCGGGTGATCTTGCGGGTCACGAAGGTCTCGCCGCGGATCGGGCTCTCATGGTTGAACAGGATGCCGTTCGACGCGAACATGCCGTAGGCTTCGCGGTAGTTCACCGTGATCCAGTAGCCGTAGAGCTTGGCAACGCCGTAGGGCGAGCGCGGATAGAACGGCGTCGTCTCCTTCTGCGGGATCTCCTGCACCAGGCCGTAGAGCTCGGAGGTCGAGGCCTGGTAGAACCGCGTCTCCTTCTCCATGCCGAGGATGCGGATCGCTTCCAACAGGCGCAGCACGCCGATGGCGTCGGCATTGGCGGTGTATTCCGGGCTCTCGAAGCTGACGGCGACGTGGCTTTGAGCTGCGAGATTGTAGATCTCGGTCGGCCGGATCTGCTGCACCAGGCGGATCAGATTGGTCGAATCCGTCATGTCGCCATAGTGCATCAGGAACGGAACGTTGCCGACATGCGGGTCCTGATAGAGGTGATCGACGCGCGCGGTGTTGAACGAGGACGAGCGCCGCTTGATGCCGTGCACGACATAGCCGAGCGACAGCAAATATTCGGCGAGATAGGCGCCGTCCTGACCGGTCACGCCGGTGATGAGAGCGACACGCCCCTTTGAGTTGCGAACCGTCATGGTCTTCCTTAGTTGCACCGGAAAGAGCTGCACTCTGAGAAATCATTGCGAAGCCGCTTCTCGAAAAGATCGATATGCGGATGCGCGCTCCATCGCAATTAAAGGATACGCTCGGCAAGCCAAGTCATACACCGGACTCAGGAAAACACACCATATACATTGATTTAGGTGGACTGAATGATGCCGGCGCATGAGCTTCAAAGATGAAAGTCGAGCGAACCCTCGCAACGGCGACGATCCCAAGCAGGCGGGATGGATGGTAGGCCCTGTTAGACGCGCTCGGGGGCGCTTTGCCTCCTCGCGATATTTCTGGGGTCCTTATCTTTCCACGCGCGCAGGTATGTTTTCCGTTTGGTCCCTCATGGCGCGGAAGAGTGACGTGGTGAGACTTCCGACTAGAAGACGTAGCCTTCGCGGCTCATAATCAGCGCCGCTTTGCTAATTGCGGGTAGGCAATGGACGGCCTGATGCAAAACAGAATGAGAAAGAAAGGCAAACGTTGGTATAGACTTTGTAACGTTTCGATATCGAAATCTTACGTTCGTACAATGGAGCTTTGATGCCAGTCCTCTAACTTGACCGGGCATAAGTTGCCTCTGTCCAATCATGAAAAGTCTCTTAAACCCTCATCGCAAGTGTGTTTCCAGCAAGTCGGGAGCAGCTGCGCAAAGAGATGAGCAGGGACTATGCGGAACGTGGGCAGATCTCATCTTTCTGTCTGAAATGGAGCGAAGCCCAGACGAAGCGTCACTCGCCCGGGAGAATGATTAGTGAGACGCGAGGACTCAGTTGTTGCCATATTGACCGTGCCCGGCAAGCTGGCATCGCTTCTCGCTTCTTCTGAGAACACAAACTGCGTCCTGAAATGGCTCCTCGGTGAGAGTGAGCCAAGCAAGATAACCTGCTTCACCGTAGGATAATTGGCTTTCCGTTCTGTTCGAATGCCCTCAATCTATGGAGCGAGACTATTTGATACATCTTGGCAGCGGCTTGTTGCGCCGGCGACAGTTAGTGAGGCCGTCGAGCGAGCCTGTTTGGGCGGACTTGGATGCGCCGTGCAGGCGCACTAGCGCATCTGATTCTGCTTCAGGCAGTCACGCCAATGGCGATGGCATCGCAGTGTTTCTTCGATCGGCCAGCCAAAAGCGGAATCTAGCTGGGCGAAGCGATGATGGCCGGGAGATCTAAATGAGGCCAGAGAATGCGGCGGTGATAAAGGCGCCCGCTGAAAATCCCGAACCTAAACCTGTTACCTTTGGGCAAACGAAGTTTGCGACGGTGCTCCTGTTGGAGGAACGTCAGACTTCTTGAAGCTGGGCTGCATGGATTGATATGTGTGGAATTGTTGGCATTTTGGGCCGTGGTCCGGTCGTTGATAAGTTGGTCGCGTCGCTCAGGCGATTGGAATATCGTGGCTACGATTCCGCGGGCCTCGCAACTCTCGAAGGAGTCCGGATCGAGCGCCGCCGCGCCGAAGGTAAGCTGAGGAACCTTGAGGAGCAGCTGCGCTATTGTCCGCCGTCGGGGCATGCTGGCATCGGTCACACCCGCTGGGCGACTCATGGAAAGCCGACCGAAAGCAATGCTCATCCGCATGCGACGGAGAATGTCGCGGTCGTTCATAACGGGATCATTGAGAATTTCCGCGAGCTGCGAGCCGAGTTGGAGCGGAATGGAGCCGGCTTTAACTCGGAGACGGACACCGAGGTAGTGGCGCATCTCGTCGATTCCTATCTCAAGAATGGCTACTCGCCGCAGGATGCGGTACAGGCGTCACTGCCGCGACTGCGTGGTGCCTTCGCGTTGGCATTCCTTTTCAAAGCGAACGACGATCTTTTGATCGGTGCTTGCAAGGGCTCGCCGCTCGCGATCGGACATGGTCGCGGCGAAGTGTATCTAGGCTCGGACGCAATTGCGCTCGCACCTTTGACCGACACCGTCACCTACCTTGAAGACGGCGACTGGGCCGTGCTTACGCGCGCAACGTGCGTGATTTATGGTGCAGACGGCTCTATCGTCCAGCGGGAAACATCAAAATCTGGCGTATCAGCGCTCCTTGTGGACAAAGCGAATTACCGCCACTTCATGGCCAAAGAAATTCACGAGCAGCCGACAGTGGCCGGCAAGACATTGGCGCATTATCTCGATGTTGCGGCCAAACGCGTCGCCCTGCCGCTCGCGTTGCCCTTCGACTTTAATTGCATTCAGCGCATTTCAATTACTGCGTGCGGCACGGCTAGCTACGCTGGGCACATCGCCAAATACTGGTTCGAGAGGCTCGCGCGTTTGCCTTGCGACGTCGATGTAGCCTCTGAATTCCGCTACAGGGAGGCGCCTTTGCGCCGAGGCGATCTCGCAATAGTCATCTCGCAATCGGGCGAAACCGCTGACACATTAGCTGCCTTGCGATACGCCAAGGGCAAGGGCTTGCATACGATATCTGTGGTTAATGTACCGACGTCGACGATTGCGCGCGAGAGCGAATCCGTTTTGCCTACCCTGGCAGGGCCAGAAATCGGCGTCGCTTCCACCAAGGCATTTATCTGCCAGCTGATGGTATTGGGGGTGCTTGCCGTCAGAGCAGCTAAGGAGCGGGGTAAGCTGTCTGAAATCGATGAATCGCAGCTCGTGCGCGAGCTCATTGAGGTGCCGCGATTGATTGCTGCGGCCCTGTTGGTCGAGCCCCAGATTGAGAAGCTCGCGCGTTATATCGCCGGCGCGAGGACAGTACTCTATCTCGGTCGTGGCACATCGGCCCCCTTGGCCTTGGAGGGCGCGCTCAAGTTGAAGGAAATTTCCTATATCCACTCAGAGGGCTACGCCGCCGGCGAGCTCAAGCACGGCCCGATCGCACTGATCGATGAGGCTGTGCCTGTGGTGGTGATCGCGCCTTACGACGAGGTCTTCGAGAAGACCGTCTCTAACATGCAAGAGGTGGCCGCTCGGGGCGGCAAGATCATCCTGATCACCGATGCGAAGGGTGCGTCTGAAGCGATGGTAGACACGCTCCTGACCATCGTGCTGCCGGCAATGGTCGCAAGCTTTACGCCGCTGGTCTATGCCATTCCGGTCCAGCTCTTGGCTTACCATACCGCGGTCGCAAGGGGGGCGGACGTGGATCAGCCGCGTAATCTTGCAAAATCGGTCACGGTGGAATGAGGCTGGAGAAGTTAGTATCAAAGCATTGAGGTCTCGGCCTCGAGCCATTCGGCGCGGGTTTGGTGGCCTAGGTTCTGCGGGGACGGAATCCGACAAGTTCCCAATCCGGGTCGCTCGTAGCTGTCGTGCGGTTTTGGTGAACTTAGCTGATGCTGCCATCAGCCTCGTATAGCAGAATCGACTAGCCTAGGGGCGATCCGGGATGTTGCACGACTGGGACGGCGTTCATCACGCCCGTCCACAGCCCTGTTGCCCTGGTCGCCATCGACCGGAACAGGTGGTCGTCATCGATCGGAAATGGTGGTCGCCATCAATCGGATTCACTGGTCGCCGTGCCCCGGAGCGCGCAGCCTGACTTCGACGGCTCTGTACTTCGAGCGCTGTTTATTGAAACGAATACCGAAAGTCACGCGCGTGCCGGACACCAGATCAGCCCCTGCGCAGCCGCGAAGGTCCGATATGTGCACGAACAAATCCTTGCCGTCGCCATAGTCAGGCCGAATGAACCCCCAGCCCTTTTCAACGCTGTACGACACTACTGTTCCGGTGCGCATGTTTGTTCCACGGTCTTGCGGCTCGATATCGCCGCCTACTACTCCGGAGCTGCGGGTGCACTTTCCGTTCCTAACTCGGCGGCGACGAGCGCGAGCGAAGATGAGCGCCACCACTTGAACATCCTGACTCACCTCGCCTCACAGCAAACCGGCGGGGCGGACCAGGCGCTAGAAGCGACGAGCCCGCCCCTAACATTACCGCATCTGGAGACTCGGTGATGCTGCCCAGGACCGAGCAAGGGTCGTGCCGAATCGAGAATCGGAGATTCTGCAGGCGCTTCGTGGCGGGCTACAGGGTCAAGGTGTTCGCTTTGGTCTGAAAACTGATGGCCGACGGGGGCACTGTCCGTCCCAGTTGGTCCCGCCGAACTTCGGACTGCAGGCTCACGCTCGCGCCGCCAAATTGCCCCGACAACGTGCTGCCCATCACGGCCCAGCGCATTCTCTTGCACGCCCGGCCTGTACGCGATGGCGGCATTCATCCGACCTGCTAAGCACACAGAAATTTCGCTGGCGTATTGAACAGCAGGCAAGCGGGCCTTTTAATCGATCGTCTCCCTTCGGACGCGCACCCGTTCTCCAACACGCTGTGCGCGATTGAGGCTCGAAAACTACGCAATCACGAGC
>Ga0310811_10006323_pt1 | contig 15134 bp, 17 predicted proteins | sample YCmetagenome_FD_207642 | JGI IMG/M metagenome (GOLD analysis project Ga0310811, IMG submission 207642) | Soil microbial communities from experimental microcosm in Duke University, North Carolina, United States - YC | ecosystem: Engineered > Artificial ecosystem > Soil microcosm > Unclassified ...
CCTTCCCGCGCACCGCGTGGCGTCGCGCCTACGAGACCGCGTTGACCAGCGCCCTGGACGCCGACTTCGACTACGGCGACGCCACGGGCGTGCCCAGGCTGCGCTCGGAGCTGGCCGGCTACCTCGGCCGCGTCCGCGCCGCCCTCGTACCGCCCGAGGGCCTCATCGTCACCGCCGGCGTGACGCAGGCCCTGGCCCTGCTGGCCCGGGTTCTCCTGGCCCGGGGCACCCGCCGCATCGCCCTGGAGGACCCCGGCCCCGCGGCCCTGCGCGACCACCTGCGGCGCCTGGGCCTGGACGTGGTCCCCGTCCCGGTCGACGCCGACGGGGTGGACGTCGGCGCGTTGTCCCGCACGCGCGCCCGCGCGGTCGTGCTCACCCCCGCACACCAGTTCCCGACCGGCGTGGTCCTGGCGCCGGCCCGCCGGGCCGAGGTGATCGCCTGGGCCCGCCGCGTCGACGGCCTGGTGGTCGAGGACGACTACGACGCGGAGTACCGCTACGACCGCGAGCCCGTGGCCTGCCTGCAGGGCCTGGCACCCGACCACGTCGCCCTGGTCGGCTCGGTCAGCAAGGTCCTGGCCCCCGGCCTGCGCCTGGGCTGGCTGGCGGCCCCTACGCAGTGGACACCCGACCTGTGCGCCGCGAAGCACGACGCCGACAACGGCGGCCCCGCCCTGCAGCAGCTCGCGTTCGCGGAGTTCCTGGCCGGCGGCGGCTACGACCGCCACCTGCGCCGGGCTCGCCGCCTGCACCGCGAGCGCCGCGACGCCGTGGTCGCCGCCCTGCGCCGCCACCTGCCGAGGGCGCGGATCGGCGGCATCGCGGCCGGCCTGCACCTGGTGATCGAGCTCCCGCCGGGCACGGACGACGTGGCGGTGGCGGAGCGCGCGGCAACGGCGGGCCTGGGCCCCTTGGCCTTGTCGACGCTGCGGATGCGCAAGGGCGGCGCCTGCGGCCTGGTGCTGGGCTACGCCGCACACACCCCCCACGAGCTCACGACGGCCGTGCGAAAACTGGCCACGCTGATCTGACGGCACCCCCTACGGCCGGCGAAGGTGCGAAGAAAGGGGCCGTGTTCGTCGTGGTGCGGCGAGGGGGAGGCGTGGGCACGGGATAACGTCGACGGCATGTCGCAGGATTTCGTGCCACTTGCCGAGCACATCGCCGACGCGCTGCTCGAGTGTGCGCCCGGCCTCGCCGCCAGTGCGGGCGATCATCGGTTCGACGATCGGCTGCCCGACTACTCCGCGGAGGGTGTGGCGGCCGACGTCGACATGCTGCGCGACGCCTCCGCGGCGCTCAGCCAGGTCGACGTCGACGAGCTCGACGTCCAGGACCAGGTCGACCATGCCGTGCTGCTCGCGCGGGTCGAGCGGATGCTGTTCGAGCGCACCGAGATCCGCGAGCACGAGTGGAACCCGTTGGTGCACAACCCCGGCGGGCTGCTGCACGGGCTGATCTCGCGGCCCTTCGCGCCGGCCGAGGAGCGGCTGGTGTCGATCGCGGCGCGGCTGGCCGCGGTTCCCGATGCGCTCGCCACGGCGCGAGAGGTGCTCGGTGACGCGCCGCGGGTGCATGTCGAGACGGCGATCGGGCAGTTCGGCGGGACGGCGCGGCTGGTGCGCGACGAGCTGGGGGAGCTGTTCAAGGAGGCGCCGGGCATGGCCGAGTTGGTCGCGCCGGTGCAGGAGCGGGCCGCGGCCGAGCTCGACGCGTTCGCCGAGTGGTTGCGCGGGCGGCTCGACGGTGCCGAGCGCGACCCGCGGCTCGGGCGGCGGCTGTGGGAGGCGCGGCTCTGGCACACCCTGGACACCGAGCTCGGCGCGCGGACCGTGCTGGAGCGGGCCGAGGCCAACCTCGAGCGGGTGGGTGAGGAGCTGAAGGCCGTCGCGGCCGAGCTCACGAAGGAAGGGACGGTGCGGGAGGCGCTCGCGCGGGCCGCGGCGGACGTGCCGGACAACGACACGATCGTCGAGCTGGCCAAGGTGTCGCTGGACGAGGCGACGGCGTTCGTGCGGGAGCACGACCTCGTCACCCTCATCGACGATCCGCTGGTCATCATGGAGATGCCCGAGTTCGCGCGCGGCGTCGCCGTCGCGTACTGCGACCCGCCGGGGCTGCTGGAGCCGGCCGAGCTGCCGACGTTCTTCTGCATCTCGCCCACGCCGTCGGACTGGTCGGACGAGCGCGTGGCCTCGTTCTACCGCGAGTACAACAGCCACATGCTGCGCGACCTCACCGTGCACGAGGCGACGCCGGGGCACTTCCTGCAGCTGGCGCACGCGCGGCGCTTCCGCGGTCGCACGCGCGCCCGGGCGATCGGGTGGTCGGGGCCGTTCGTGGAAGGGTGGGCCGTCTACGCCGAGGAGCTGATGGCCGGGCGCGGCTTCGGCGGCCTGGCGGTGCGCCTGCAGCAGCTGAAGATGCAGCTGCGGATGAGCATCAACGCGATCATCGACCAGCGGGTGCACTGCGACGGGATGAGCGAGGAGGAGGCGATGGCGCTCATGATGGAGCGCGGCTTCCAGGAGGAGGGTGAGGCGGCCGGCAAGTGGCGGCGCGCACTGCTCAGCTCCACCCAGCTGTCGACCTACTTCGTGGGCTACACCGAGGTGCGGCAGATCGCGGATGAACGCCCGGCGAACATCACGCTCCGCGACTGGCACGACCGCATGCTCGCACACGGCTCGCCGCCCCCGCGCCACCTGCGCACGCTGCTGGATCTTTAACCCGAAGCGCAAGCAAGATCCGCACGAGCGATAGGCTCAGGGTGCCGCACCGTGGCGGCCGACCAACCTTTTTCGGCAAGGAGTGACACGACAGTGGCCACTATCGAAGCAATCGGCGCGCGGGAGATCCTCGACTCGCGGGGCAACCCGACGGTCGAGGTCGAGGTCGTTCTCGACGACGGCACCCTGGCCCGGGCGGCGGTGCCCTCGGGCGCCTCCACCGGCGCCTTCGAGGCCAACGAACTGCGCGACGGCGACAGCAAGCGCTACCTGGGCAAGGGCGTCGAGAAGGCCGTCGAGAACGTCAACGAGCGCATCGCCGAGGCCGTGCGCGGCTTCGACGCCACCGAGCAGCGCCTGGTCGACCAGGCGATGCTCGACCTCGACGGCACCCCGGAGAAGTCGGAGCTGGGCGCCAACGCCATCCTCGGCGTCTCGCTCGCCGTGGCCAAGGCGGCCGCCGACTCGGCCGGGCTGAGCCTGTTCAAGTACCTGGGCGGCCCCAACGCGCACGTCCTGCCGGTGCCGATGATGAACATCCTCAACGGCGGCGCGCACGCGGACTCCAACGTGGACATCCAGGAGTTCATGGTCGCCCCGATCGGCGCACCGACCTTCCGCGAGGCGCTGCGCACCGGCGCCGAGGTGTACCACACCCTCAAGTCGGTGCTGAAGAAGAAGGGCCTGGCCACCGGCCTGGGCGACGAGGGCGGCTTCGCCCCGAGCCTGCCCACCAACGCCGCTGCGCTCGACCTGATCGCCGAGGCCGTCGAGAAGGCCGGCTACTCGCTCGGCAGCGACGTCGTGCTCGCGCTCGACGTGGCCGCCACCGAGTTCTTCAAGGACGGCGCCTACGGCTTCGAGGGCGCCGCCAAGTCGTCCGACGAGATGATCGCGTACTACACGCAGCTCGTGGACGCCTACCCGATCGTGTCGATCGAGGACCCGCTGTCCGAGGAGGACTGGGACGGCTGGAAGGCGATGACCGACGCGCTCGGCAGCCGCATCCAGATCGTCGGCGACGACCTGTTCGTCACCAACCCGCAGCGCATCGCCCGGGGCATCGCCACCCAGACCGCGAACGCGGTGCTGGTCAAGGTGAACCAGATCGGCTCGCTCACCGAGACGCTCGACGCCGTCGACCTGGCGCACCGCGCCGGGTTCCGCACGATGATGAGCCACCGCTCGGGCGAGACCGAGGACACCACGATCGCCGACCTCGCCGTCGCCGTGGGCAGCGGCCAGATCAAGACCGGCGCGCCGGCCCGCTCCGAGCGGGTCGCGAAGTACAACCAGCTGCTGCGCATCGAGGACGAGCTCGACGACGCGGCGCGCTACGCCGGGCGCGGCGCCTTCCCGCGGTACCGTTAATCGATTTCATAGCGGGGGGAGGGGGCAATGCAGCCACGCACGCGCCCGGGCGGGCGCGCCGGTGCGGGCCGCGGCTCTTCGCCGCGAGGCCAGCGCGCCGGGGCCGGCCGCGCCCCCTCCCGTCCCACTGTGGCCCGCCGGGCGGTCTCGCCCGGCGGGGCCGCGATGCGCACCCGCGCGCCGCAGCCGCGCCGGTTCACCAGCCGGGCGGTCCTGCTCAGCCTCGTGCTGCTGGTGCTCCTGCTCGCCTACGCCTACCCCGTGCGGGTCTACCTCGCGCAGCAGGCGGAGATCGAGGCGATGGAGGCCAGCCAGCAGCGGCAGACCGAGAAGGTCGCCGACATGCAGGCGCGGGCCAAGAAGTGGGACGACCCGGAGTATGTGATCTCGCAGGCCCGCCAGCGGCTGCACATGGTGCTGCCGGGCGAGAAGCCGGTCGTGGTCGTCGACCCGGCCAACAGCGAGGAGACCGACCCCACCGAGGTACCGGGCGCGCCCAAGCCGCCGCGGCCCTGGTACGGCAAGCTCTGGTCGAGCGTCGAGGCGGCTGACAAGCAGTGACCGAATATCAGAAGGCCACCGACGAGGATCTCGCGGTGGTCGCGGCGCAGCTCGGCCGCACGCCCCGGGGCACCCGCGCGGTCGCGCACCGCTGCCCCTGCGGCCTGCCCGACGTCGTGGAGACCACGCCGCGGCTGCCCGACGGCACGCCGTTCCCGACGCTGTTCTACCTCACCTGCCCGCGCGCGGTGCACGAGTGCAGCCGGCTCGAGTCGTCGGGCCTCATGCGCGAGATGGGCGCCCGGCTGGCCGAGGACCCGGAGCTCGCCGCCGCCTACCTGCGGGCGCACGAGGACTACCTCGAGCGCCGCGAGCGGGTCGGGCACGTCGAGGAGATCGACGGGGTGTCGGCCGGCGGCATGCCGACCCGCGTGAAGTGCCTGCACGTGCACCTCGGCCACGCGCTGGCGGTCGGGCCCGGCGTCAACCCGTTCGGCGACGAGACGCTGCAGAAGGCCGGCGAGTGGTGGGCCGGCGGGCCGTGCGTCTCACTCGATGCTGGTGACGACCGACCGTAGGATCTCCCAGCCGTCGGCGTCGTCCTGGGTGCCGGTGTGCGGTCGGCGGAAGCGGCGCACCTCCACGGCGATGTCCGACAGCGCCCACCGCAGCTGGAACAGCATGATCGTGGACGGGCGCACCAGCACGCCGGTCGCCTCGGCGTAGGCGGCGAAGATCGAGCCGTCGCCGGGCTCGATCAGCCACAGGTCCCGCTCCGGCGGCGAGACGAGCACCGTGTCCCAGTCGATGAGCCGCCACCCGGTCGGGGTGCGCATGGTGTTGCCGGAGTGCGGCTCGCCGTGTGTGAGCACCGCCCGCACCGGCTCGCCGCGGCTCTGCAGCACCAGCTCGTCATAGCGAGCGAGGACCCGTTGCAGCGGGCGCCGGTGTTCGGCGAGGAGATCCGCCGCCGGTACCGCATAAGGCCCGCACTGCTCGCCCGGCCGGCGCAGCGCCGCCTCGACCTCGTCGCGGTGCGGCACCGCGAAGTCGTCGACCCGGGCGTGCCGGCGGGCGATCGGCGGCGCGGTGTGCAGCCGGATGATCATGTCGAGCGTGGCCTGGCGATGGACCGGCCCGGTGAACGCGTTCCACTCGAAGCTCGTGCCGTCGACGAACGGATAGACGGCGATCGTGAACGGCCCGTTGCGCACCGTGGTCCCGGTGGACAGCGACGGCACCGGTGCGACGACGAAGGTGTGGCCGGTGGCGTAGAGGTCGGCCGCGACGCGGAGCGAGGCGTCCAGCTTTCCCGCGTCGGCCGGCTCGTCGACGGTCACGAACCACCGGGAGCCCGCGGTGTCCACGAGCTCCCAGTGGTGACTGCCGAAGCCGACCGGCCGGTATGTGAGTGACTTGACCGGAATGCCCCACTCTCGCACGAGAATCTGCTCGAGGGTCTCCTCGGGCAGCCCGGCGGGTGGCGTGAGCACCCCGACAAGGTACGTCAGTTGCCCGGAGTCGGCGGGGCCGTGTCCTCGATGATCTGAGCGCCCTTCGGCGGCACGAACGCCTGCGGGTCGACCTTGTCGCTGTACTTCGTGAGCTCCACGCCGAGCGCCTTGTCGTCCGTCCCGACCCCCTTGAAGCGCGTGAGCAGGCCGTTCTCGGAGACGCAGACGTGGAACTCCTTCGCGGTGACCGCGTTGGGGTCCTGGTCGCGAGGGATGCCCGTCACGTCGAGACAGTCGCTTTTCTGACCCGCGATCGTCGCGGTGCTCTCGGCGATTTTCACGCCGGGTACCACGGCGGCGGCGGTCATGAGCGCGAGCGCCATCTCGGCGCTGATGAACCCGCCGCCGGCGACCGCGGACACGTACGCGGACTGGTCCGCCTGCGACAGCTGCCCGGTCTGCACCGGGCTCTTGTGGCATACGACCTTGGCGCCGGTCTTGCCGGTGCACTGGTAGAGCGTGTCCTCGGTGAGGATGAACCGCCCGTCGGTGCCGAGGTAGGCGGCCTTGGGCGGCTGCTGCACGACCGTGGTGGTCTTGCCGTCGTCCTTGGAACCGGAGACGTCCTTGTAGTCGGCGGTGAATGTGAGCTGGCCGGACTTGCCCAGACGGTCGGCCAGGTTGCTGATCGCGGCGACGTTGTCGGCGGCCTGCTTGACCTGGCCGATGAGGCCGCAGCCCAGCGCGCCGGCGCCGAGCACGAGAGCGGTGGCCGTGGCGAGCAGCCGGGATGCGGTTCGAGACATGCGACACAATGTGGGGCCGCCCGCCGGCCACGGCAACGATCTGTCAGCAGGGCGACCCGTTCACCGAGCAACTCGTCGGCTGGGTCGCATCACCCTTGGCCTCGAACCCCATCCGTATCGCACCACCGGCCTCGAGATAGGTGTTGTACGCCTGGGATCGCAGGACGAGCTTGCCCGGCTGCGACTCGGCCTTCGCGCCCCATGTCGAGGTGACGTCGACGTCCTTGGGCAGCTCGAGCTGGACCATCCAGCCCGTCAACGGCTGGCTGCCCAGGTTGGTGAGCGTCACCTCGGCGTTGAAGCCGTCCTTCCACTTGCTGCGCACCGCGTAGGCCGCCTTCACCGTGCCCGGCGCCGCGGTACCCCTCACGCTCGGCCCGCCCCGCGGCGACGCGGGCGGCCCACTCGTCCCGGCCACTGTCGCCACCGGCCGGCTGGAGTCGTCACCCTTGGTCACGTAGAGAACGGTCATCGTCCCGGCCACCACCGTCATTACCGCCGTGGTGATCATCAGCACCCGGTCGCGTGTCAGATGCCACATCCGCGCGCCACTACCCTTACGCCCATGGAGGTAACCGTTCGGCGGGCGCGAACCGCCGACGTGCGGGGTATCCGGCGTCTCGTCGCGATGTACGTCGCGGACCGCCGGCTGCTGTCCAAGCCGACCGTGGCGCTGTACGAGGCGGTCCAGGAGTTCTGGGTGGCCGAGCGCGACAGCGACCGCACGATCGTGGGCTGTGGTGCCCTGCACGTGATGTGGGAGGACCTCGCCGAGGTGCGCACGGTCGCCGTCGACCCGCTGCTGCGCGGGCACAAGATCGGCCACCGGATCGTCGCCGAGCTGCTCGACGCGGCGCGGCAGATCGGCGTGCGCCGGGTCTTCGTGCTCACGTTCGAGACGAAGTTCTTCGGCTCCTTCGGCTTCGTGCCCATCGACGGCACGCCGGTCACCCATCAGGTGTACGAGGAGCTGCTGCGCTCCTACGACGAGGGCGTCGCGGAGTTCCTCGACCTCGAGCGGGTCAAGCCCAACACCCTCGGCAACCACCGGATGCTGCTGCATTTGTAGGCTCCACAGCGTGAACCGCGAACAACCCGCGAAACGAGTGGCGGCCATCGACTGTGGCACCAACTCCGTCCGGCTGCTCATCGCCGACGTGTCCGAGTCCGCGGGGGTCGTGGACGTCACCCGGCAGATGCGCATCGTCCGGCTCGGCGAGGGCGTCGACCGGACCGGCCGGCTGTCGCCGGCGGCGATCGAGCGCACCCGGGTCGCGCTGGCCGACTACGCCGGCGACATCGCCCGGGCGGGCGTCGACGCGGCCCGCATGGTCGCCACCAGCGCGTCGCGCGACGCCGAGAACGCGGCCGACTTCCAGGCCATGGTGTTCGACACGCTCGGGTTCGCGCCCGAGGTGATCACCGGCGACGAGGAGGCCCGGCTGTCCTTCGCCGGCGCCGTGCGCGGCCTGGACGCCGAGGCGCCGTTCCTGGTGGTGGACATCGGCGGCGGCTCGACCGAGTTCGTTGTCGGCTCGCCCTCGACAACCAACGACGTCGACGCCGCGCTGAGCGTGGACATCGGGTGCGTGCGGATGACCGAGCGGCACCTGCGCGCCGACCCGCCGACGCCGGAGCAGGTGGCCGCGGCCGAGGCCGACATCGCCGCGTCCGTCGAGCGCGCGCTCGCCGCCGTCGACGGAGGCCGGGCGCGCACGCTGGTCGGGCTGGCCGGCTCGGTGACGACCGTGGCCGCGCTGGCGCTGGGGCTGCCGGAGTACGACCCGCAGCGCATCCACCGCGCCCGGATCTCCGCGGAGGACGTGGCCAAGGTCACCGCCGACCTGCTCGCGAAGAGCGCCGAGCAGCGGCTCGCCAGCGCCGTCATGCACCCCGGCCGCGCCGACGTCATCGGCGCGGGGGCGCTGATCCTGCGGGTCATCGTCGAGCGCTCGGGCGCCGGCTCGGTGATCGCCTCCGAGTCGGACATCCTCGACGGCATCGCACTGTCGCTGGCATAAGGGGCGATCACCCGGAAACGATCACCCCGTGCGACGCACCTCGGCGCGCGACTGCTCGCGTGGCTCCGCGTCGTCGCGGGACCACCACCAGCCGTAGGTGAGCACGCCGTCGCTGGGCATCGTGATAATGATCTTGGCGGGCAGTGCGCCCTCGTAGGCGTTGAACACACCCGGCTCGCTCTGCACGAACCTGGTCACGCCGGGCAGCTCGAGGCACGTGACGTGCAGTTCCAGCCGGCCGGCCTCGCTCGCAGTGAGGATCGTGTGCTCGACGTGCTGCAGTCCCTTGCTGTCGCTGACCGCCTCGTAGTCCAGCGTGATGGCGTTGCCGCGCACCACGGAGGTCACCTTGATGCGGGCCACGAAGGGGCCGGACTCCAGCCCGTCGCCGCGGCCGCGATACACGCCAGGGGCTGCGGCGAGGCGTTTCAAGAGATCGGTCACGGCGCACACCGTAATACGTGCGCGCTCGGTGGTGCGCGCGCTGGCCCGAGCCCGTTATCGTGGGCCGGTTCCATCGGGCCGATGGGTGGTTTCCCAGCTCAACGGTCATATCGCCCGTTAGGGTGATCTTTGCGACATACCCCGGAAGGAATCGCATGTCTGATCAGTACCCGCCGCCCGGCAGCTATCCGCCACCCGGCGGCGGGGGTTACCCGCCTCCCGGCGGTGACCAGCCCCAGTATGGTCCGCCCTCGTCCGGTGCGCCCTACGGCCCGCCGGCGGGCAACCCGTACGAGCAGCAGCCTCCGGCGTACGGCCAGCCGCCGTCCTCGGGTAGCCCGTACGAGCAGCAGCCTCCGGCGTACGGCCAGCCGCCGTCCTCGGGTAGCCCGTACGACCAGCAGCCCCCGGCGTACGGCCAGCCGCCGTCCTCGGGCGGCCCGTACGGTCAGCAGCCGCCCGCGTACGGCCAGCCGCCGGCGGGCAACCCGTACGAGCAGCAGCCCCCCGCGTACGGCGCGCCCGGCGCGCCCGGCATGCCGCCGTTCGGCGCCCCGCCGCCGCCGAAGAAGAGCAACGTCGGCAAGATCATCGGCATCATCGCCCTCGTCGTCGTCCTGCTCTGCGCCGGCTGCGGCATCTTCGGCTGGAAGAAGATCTCCGACGTCTTCGAGAGCAGCAGCGCCAACGCCAAGGTCGGCGACTGCCTGGCCGGCGACTCGATCTCCGACAACACGGCCGACGACGTCAGCGTGAAGATCGTCAAGTGCGACGCCGCCGACGCGAAGTACAAGGTCATCGGGATCAAGGGCAGCGTGACCCGCACCGAGGCGCTCAAGGACGAGACCACCGTCTGCGACGCCTACACCGACGCGAAGTACGTCCTGTGGCAGGGCACCGGCACCACCGGCGACGCCCTCTGCCTCGACGACGCCAAATAAGCGACAAAGTCAGCGCAAAAAGGGCGGTCCTGCTCCGGGCGGGCCGCCCTTTTCCGCACCCCGGTGTTCCGCGCTTGATACTACTGTGCATTGCGTACTACTCTGCCTTCCGTGGACACCACCCAGCTGCTCAAGGGGGTGCTCGACCTGGCCGTCCTCGCCGTGCTGCGCGACGAGGACGGATACGGGTACGACATCCTGCGCCGCCTGCGCTCGGCCGGCCTCGACGACGTAGGGGACGCCTCCGTGTACGGCACCCTGCGCCGGCTCTTCCAGGCCGGGACGCTGACCACCTACGTCGTCCCGAGCGAGTCCGGGCCGCACCGCAAGTACTACGCGCTCAACGCCGCCGGCCGTGCCCAGCTCGCCGAGTCCGGCAAGGTGTGGCGCGGCTTCGCCCACACGATGGACCAGCTCATCGGGGAGACCGCATGACCGGTCCGGAGCGAAGCGGAGGGGCCGGTCCTCAGGGAACTCAGAACATTCACGGTCATGCAACCGACGAGCGCAGCGAGGAGGGCGCATGACCGCGCCGAGCGACAGCAGCCTGGAGATCGACTTCTACCTCGAGCGGGTCGGCGCGGCGCTGGCCGACCTGCCGGCCGACGTGCGCGACGACCTCATGGAGGACCTGCCGGCGCACTTCGCCGAGGTGCTCGAGGAGCAGGGCGGGTCGCTGGTCGAGCGGCTCGGCCCGCCGGCCGACTACGCCGCCGAGTTGCGGGCCGCGGCCGGCCTGCAGAGCGAGCCGGTGCGGCGGGTGCCGGGGCTGCCCCGCCTGGAGGCGCGAATCGCGCGGGCCCGGCGCTGGCTCGGCGTCCTCGACGCCCGGGCCGGCGTCGCGATCGGCTACGAGCGGTTCAGCGACTTCGCGCGGCTTCTGCGCCCGGCGTGGTGGATCGTGCGCGCGGTCGGCCTCGTGGCGGTCGTCTTCGCGCTCGACATCATCCCGCGCGACCGCTTCGACGACCCCATCGGCTGGGTGCTCGTCGCCGCGGCCGTGGTGGTCTCGGTCCGCATCGGGGCGACCGGGCGCCCGCGGATCCCGCGCTGGGCCGGCTACGGCGCCACCGCCGTCGCCGTGATCGGTGTGCTGACCGTCGCCGCGAACGCCGACCGTTTCAACTCGTACACGTACACGAACGACACCGGCATCAACAATCCCTACGGATACATCACCGACGTGTACCCGGTCGACCGCAACGGCCACCCGCTGGACGGTGTCGCGCTGTACGACCAGAACGGCAACCCGATCACGATCGGCGACCCCTGGCGCTGCGCCACCGTCGACCAGCAGCCGCCCGAGGTCCCCACCTACCCGATGTGCCGGCAGACCAACAAGCTGGAGCCGAGCGCCGGCGCCAGCCCGTCGGCGCCCGCGTCGCCGTCGGTGTCGGCCTCCGTGCCGGTGTCCGTTTCGCCGTCGGTGTCGGCGTCCCGCTAACGTTCGCCGAGTGGAAGACGCACTCGATCGCCTCGACGCCGAGATCAGCGAGTGTCGCCGCTGCCCCCGCCTGGTCGCCTGGCGGGAAGAGGTCGCGGCGACCCGCCGGGCGGCGTTTCGCGACGAGGAGTACTGGGGGCGCCCGGTGCCCGGCTTCGGCCCGCACCGGGCGCCCATCGCCATTCTCGGGCTCGCACCGGCCGCCCACGGCGGCAACCGCACCGGCCGGATCTTCACCGGCGACCGATCCGGCGACGTGCTGTTCGCCGCCCTGCACCGCGCGGGCCTGGCCAACCAGGCCACCAGCACTTCTCGTGACGACGGGCTGACGCTGAGCTCGACGCGGATCTTCTCGGCCGTGCGCTGCGCGCCGCCGGACAACAAGCCGACCCCGCTCGAGCGCGACACGTGCGCGCCGTTCCTGCATCGTGAGCTGCGCGAGATCGCGCCTGACCTGCGGGTCGTCATCGCGCTGGGCGCGTTCGCATGGGCCGCCTTCTGGCCCGCGGTGCGCGCCGTCTACGGTGTAGCACCGGCGCGGAAGGTGCCGTTCGGTCACGGCGTCCTGTGGCGGGCCGACGGGGCTCCCGCGTTGCTCGGCTGTTACCACGTATCTCAACAGAACACCTTCACAGGTCGCCTCACGCCAGGAATGCTTGACGAGGTTCTCGCCCGGGCCAAACAGATCGCCGGGCTTCCATAGAGCGACGGGATGCCATGGACCGCACCATCAGCCGCTGGTTGCCGGTGCTGGGCGTCGTGGCCGTGCTCGCCGTCGGGGCCGTGGCGGCGTCGATGTCCTCGCCGGAGATCACCAACGTGCCGGTGCCGACGCCGGCCACCGAACATCCCACGCCGCCGGTGCAGACGACCGAGATCCAGCTGTACTCCGAGCAGCCCACCCCGAACTCGGGCAGCGGCGACGGCTCGGCCGACTGGCTGCTCTACATCGCGGCCGGGTTCTGCGCGGTGGCGGTCATCGTGCTCGTCGGGACCCTGGTGTGGTACCTGCTGAGGAACCGGAGCCCGAAGCACAAGCCGCGACTGTTCGTCGAGCCCGAAGCGCCCCGCCCGATGACGACCGCCGCCACCGGCGACGAGGTGATGGCCGCGGTCGAGGCCGGCCTGGTCGAGCTCAGCGACACCGACGCCGACCCGCGCCGGGCGGTGATCGCCTGCTGGGTGCGCCTGGAGCGCGCCGCCGCCGCGGCCGGCACGCCGCGCCTGGTCGGCGACAGCCCGACCGAGCTGGTCACCCGGCTGCTGTCGGCGCATCAGGTGAGCCGCCCGACGCTGGAGGGGTTCGCCGAGGTGTACCGCGAGGCCCGCTACGCCACGCACACCGTCGGCGAGCGGGACCGCCACGACGCGATCACGGCACTGCGGCAGATCCGCGCCGAGCTGTCCGGCGTCGCGCGCGCGGCGAGCGGAGGTGGCCCCGATGCCTCGTGAGCACGAGCAGGTCGTCGGCCTCGACGAGCTCTTCGAGGTCGGCCGGGCGGCGCCGCGGCCCGAGGGGCGCCCGACCCGCCGCCCGTCGCGGCCCTTCGACTCCCGCTGGTGGATTCGCCGGCTCTTCGTCGCCGTCGCGCTGACCGTCGTCGGCTGGGGGCTGCTCTACATCGTCGGCTACGAGGTGTCGTTCCCGCTGGTGCTGCTGTCGATCGTGGCGGTCCAGGTGATGCGCGAGATGCTCGTGCAGGTCCGCGCCGACGAGATGCCCGCCGCGGTGACCGGCGCCGGGCTAGCACCGGCCCGCCTCGAACCGCCGCCCCGGACCGAGCGAACCGCCCGTACCGAAGGTACCGGCCGGCGCGAGCTGCGCGACGCCGTCCCGTCCGGCGACGGCATCCTGCTGGCCGTGGCCAAGTGGGACGACCGCTTCGTCTGGGGCGAGCGCGACCCGGGGCGCTTCGCCGCCGTGGTGGTGCCGCGCTTCACCGACCTCGTCGACGCCCGGCTGCGCCAGCGGCACGGCATCACCCTGGCCGGCGCGCCCGAACAGGCCCGCGCCCTGGTCGGCGAGGAGCTCTGGCAGTTGCTGCACTACACGCCGTCCCGCGTGCCCAGCCCGCAGGACATAGCATCGATCGTCGCAAAGGTGGAGGCGCTATGAAGACGCTCGCACCGGCCGAGGTGGGCCGGATCGCCAAGGTGGTCCTGGACCAGGTCGGCACGGTGGTCGTCGGCAAGCGCGACTCGCTGGAGCTGGTCCTGGCCGGGATCCTGGCCGGCGGCCACGTGCTGCTGGAGGACCTGCCGGGCCTGGGCAAGACGCTGACCGCGCGCTCGTTCGCGCAGGCGCTCGGCATCGGCTTCCGGCGGCTGCAGTTCACGCCCGACCTGCTGCCCGCCGACGTCACCGGCTCGTTCCTGTACGACCAGCGCAACCACGAGTTCACCTTCCGCGCCGGCCCGGTGTTCACCAACCTGCTGCTCGCCGACGAGATCAACCGCACGCCGCCGAAGACGCAGTCGGCGCTGCTGGAGGCGATGCAGGAGCGGCAGGTCTCGGTCGAGGGCGCCACCTACCGCCTCGACGCGCCGTTCCACGTGCTCGCCACCGCCAACCCGATCGAGTACGAGGGCACCTACCCGCTGCCCGAGGCGCAGCTCGACCGGTTCCTCCTGCGGGTGTCGTTCGGCTACCCGGAGGCCGAGGAGGAGTGGGACGTGCTGCGCCGGCGCATGTCGCGCCGGCAGGAGGAGGCCAACCTCGAGGCCGTCGTCGACAGCGAGACCCTGCTGGCGATGCAGGGTGCGCTCGAGGACGTCATGGTGGAGGACTCCATCGGGCGGTACATCGTCGCCCTGACCGCCGCCACCCGCGTCCACCCGCACGTGCTCGTCGGCGCCTCGCCCCGCGGTTCGCTCGCGCTGCTGCTGCTCTCGCGCGCCTCCGCGGCACTCAGCGGGCGCGACTACGTGGTACCCGAGGATGTGAAGGCGGTCGCCGTCCCGGCGCTGTCGCACCGCATCTCGCTGCGCCCGGAGATGTGGCTCAAGCGCATCGACCCGCGCTCGGTCGTCGGCGAGGTGCTCGCGCAGACCCCGGCGCCGGCCAGCGGCGCGATGCCGACCTACGGCGGAAGGCGTGGCTGAGCGGAGTGGCTGAGCAGGGCGCACCACGATCACACGCGCGGGCGTTCGAGCCGACCCGGGCGCTGGGCCGGGCCGTGCTCGTCGCCGGTGCGCTCGTGCTCGTCGCCGTGCTCATCGGGGAGTACGAGCTCGTGGTCCTCGCCGTCCCGTTCGCCATCGGCACCGCGATCTCGCTGGTGCGCCGCCCGCAGCGGGTCCCCGTGGTCGAGGTCACCGCGGCCGAGCCGTTCCTCGTCGAGGGCAACGACCTCGGCGTCTCGATCAACATCGGCAACCCCAACCAGTCCGGGTTCGACCTGGTCGTGGTCCGTTCCGTGG
>Ga0310811_10006324_pt1 | contig 15132 bp, 20 predicted proteins | sample YCmetagenome_FD_207642 | JGI IMG/M metagenome (GOLD analysis project Ga0310811, IMG submission 207642) | Soil microbial communities from experimental microcosm in Duke University, North Carolina, United States - YC | ecosystem: Engineered > Artificial ecosystem > Soil microcosm > Unclassified ...
TATGGTTTCAGAAGACCGTCTGATGTACAACCTGATGAACCAGGTGGTTGGTCTTGACAACAACCTCCAGATCATCAGCGGCCAGCTGACGCCTTACACGCTGGCTCAAGTGATGACCAACGTCAACCGTTGGGGCCTGAAGACCCCTTACGTGCTGATCGCGTCGGACCTGATGCAGGACGTTATCGGTAACCAAGAGTTCTACACCGCGATGGATCCTGTCGCTCGTCATGAACTACTGTTGACCGGTGAAATCGGCGTGCTGTACGGTATGACCGTTGTGTCGGACGCTTATCGTCACCCAGAACACAAGGTGCTGAACCAAGGCGAATTCTTCGTCATGGCCGACGCGCTGAACTTCGGTGCTTACTCGGATCGTGGTGGTCTGCAATCGCAACCTATCGATATCAGCGTCGAGAAGATCCCAGGTCGTGGCTGGGTTGTGTACGAAACGTTCGCGCTGGCGATCGCTAACTCGCGTGCTGTTGCCAAGGGTCTGCGTACCTAATAAGGCGCTTGGGGGCTAGTAGCAACTAGCCCCAACCTTGCAACTAACCACAAAGGAATCGATATGGCCTACAATCTCTCGCTGGATCTGGTCGCTCTCGCGATTCAGGAATCCAAAAAGGGTAACCTGGTCAACGCCGGTGTCCTGTTCATGGGTGCTGTTAAAGACAGCTCTGCGGACAAGGCAATGCGCATGATCCAGGCGACCAACGAACACGCCCTCAAGACCGAAGCGTCGAAGACGACTACGAAGAAAGCTCCTGCTAAAACCCAAGCTTCTAAAGCTAAGGTGAAGGCATCGGAATCTTTTGAGAAGACCGACGACGCTACGCTGGCTGTTCTGAAGAAGCTTGCTGCTTCAGAAGACGGCAACCCGTTTGCAGAAGATGCTGACGAGGACATCGACGACGCGGAAGACGACGTTGAAGATGCTGAAGACGAGGTAGAAGACGCCGAGGATGAAGTTGAAGAAGCTTCAGCCAAACCGGTTAATGCTCGTACCCAAGCTGCTGCGTTTGCAGCGGTGCTGGCGAAGTTCTCGAGCAACGCCAAGAAGGCCGCTCCTGCCAAGAAGTAAGCGCCCCGTGCAGTGCCCCAAAGGCCCGAGCTGGTTACCAGGAACACTTGGTGCCGCTCGGGCCTTTTTCATTTCCCGTAGGATTTCATCATGGCCGTCAATGCAATACGTCCTATCGAGGACCATGTACTCGAGGGAATCGAACAACGCTTCTACGAGACGTTTGGTTGCCTGACCAAGATAGTGAACGCTTACGAGAAGGCACGCGCACTAGAAACGATATTGGGTGGTAGGAGTTTGAAGTATCCCTACATGTTTCTTCGTATAGCTAGTCTTTCACCGAATACGGATAGCTATTCAACTAACATGATGGGACGTCGTGGTCTTCAAGCAATCATCGCTGATGATCAACAACAGGCGTATACAGCAAACTTTACTGTGGATGTTGAATACTACACAGATCAGTTTGATCTGCATCACGAGAAGTCCGCGGTTGCTTTTGCACGTCGCTGGTTGTTCGCCCGTCGGCTCGGGATGCTCAAATTTAATGTAGACTACGGACGGCTGGCTCTTAGCGTTGGTGTCACGATGGACGAGAGTGTTACCTTACCAGATCGCAATAACCTGGTAGAGTCTCAATCACACTATGTGATCCCTGGAGTATGTACCTTTCATGGTTATGTTAGTGAGCCTATGCTAGGTACGCAAGGTATAGTGAATGAAATACATACCAACACTCAGGTCGATAGTCCACCACCAAGTGATAAGAAGCCGGCGCCTACACCCCAGTTCTGGCAATTCCCAAGGAGCTCAAAATGAAAGTAGTGAACCTGTCTACCATTGCGCAGCAGGTCGCGGTTAATCTTCCTGACGGGCGCAAAACTTCAGTACGCATTATGCCTCGGTCGCGTATCGATTTGGCTCAAGGCCAAGTGGTGTGCCCCAATTGGATTGCGCTGAACCCCCGCGTTCTCAAGATCTTCGATAACCCGCCTCCTGCCAAGCAAAATCCTGCGCCTGTACCTGAAGCAGCCCCAGCTAATCCTGAGGTTGCAGTTCAGGTTAAGGACGCTGACGCCGGCAAGCAAGGAGAATAAGCATGGCTATCTACACCCCACGCGCCTCCGACGTTCGCATCAACGAAATTGATCTGTCTCAGGTAGTAACCTCCAACAGTTCGTCAACTGCTGCACAGGTTATTGTCAGTACTCAAGGTAGTACTGACCCACGTCGTTGGACAAACGCGCAGGACTACATGGGGCACTACGGCATACCTAATGCTGCTGTGTCTTTCGATGTTTATTGCGGTCTCGATTTCTTCCGAGAAGGCAATGATATGTGGGCCCTCCGAGTGGTCGGCCCTGGTGCTCTTTATTCTGGCGTTTGCCTCTACGCAGACGTTAATGGCGTTACGCACCTGAATCCTACGTCGGCTGGTGTTGCGGATCCAACCCAACCTGATTTTGATTCGTTGGTTCCTGGTGGTACTGATGTTCCGATTGCGCTATTCTACGGAAACAAGGGTCCTGGTAGTTACGCAGACAACTTGGCTATTTCGATCACTAGTCAAAACCTGTTGGCACCTGCTTCGTTGAGTACTGCTTCATCAGTTACCAATACTGGTACTCTCGCTGCTGGTACCTACAACTATCAAGTCGCCTCGATCGGGCCGAATGGCGAAACTATGCCGTCGCCTACGTCGACCATCGTGATTGCCTCTGGCACGGGTACGCCTAACACGATCACCTTAACGTGGCCTCAAGATCCGCAAGCCATTGGCTACGCTGTCTACGGTCGAATAACAGGTTCCGGTTATGGCTTCATCACGCAAGTTGGTCAGACCAATCAATCGACGGTAACGTTTGTTGATACTGGCGGTGTTGTACCTAACGCTACGCGTCTGCCAATCACCGATCCTGCTGATTTGCCAGCACCGGTTCTGGACTTCATCGTTAACGTTTTTGATCTGACGCAGAGCGCGAATTTCCCGGTGGAGCAATTCACCTGCACGCTGCAAGATGCTACCGACGACAACGGTGTTGCCACCGAGTTGGAAGAACGTATTAACCCGTTCTCAAATTACATCCAGGTTAAATCGAACGTACCTGCGTTGCCTGCGCCTGATACTATCACTATCGACTCAGTTGCGCAGAAGGCTATGGACGGCGGTGATTCCGGTACTGCACCTACGTCATTCGACATCGCTAATGCCTGGTCGGTGTTCTCTAACAAAGAACTGTATGGTGTTAACGTTCTAATCAACGGTGGCCATTCTGATCCTACGGTTCAGCAAGCTATGGATTCGCTTGCACAGTCCCGTGGTGACGCGGTAGCACTGTTGGACGTTCCTTCGAACAGCCAACAATTCCAGCAAGCGATTAACTATCGCAATCTGACGTTGAACCTGAACAGCTCGTATTCTGCATTGTTCTGCCCGGACATGTTGGAATCGGACAACATCAACGGCAAGCAACAGTATGTCCCATTCTCCGGATGGGCTGCTGCATTGTGTGCTCGTACTGATCGTGTAGCGAACCCGTCGTTCTCTATCGCTGGCCTGAATCGTGGTCTAGTGAACGTGTTGAAGACACGCTTCTCCTACGATGACGGCGAAGCGAGTGCTATGTTCAAGGCCCAGGTGAACTACACCCGTACGTTCGTTGGCCAAGGCATTGCACTGTGGGAACAACAGACGATGCAGGCGAAAGCCAGCGCATTATCGTGGTTGTCTGTTCGCCGTATCGTGAACGTCATCAAGGTATCCCTGTACCAATTCGGTCTCTACGTTCTACAGGAACCGAATGATGACTTCACGCGTCGTCAGATGGTTCGATCGTTCAGCGATTATCTGGACACCCTCCAGAATGCACGTGCCCTGAACAGCTACAGCGTGATCGCGGATGCTAGTAACAACAGTGCTGCTGATGCAAACAGCGGCGTTCTGCGTTGCACGGTTATCCTGATTCCTGTGATTCCTGTTCATGAACTGCAAATCGACGTCGTAATCAGCAAGCAAGGTGTGTCGTTCCAAGAAACGGTCACTCAGCTCTACGGCGGTTAACCTAAGTGGGTGGAGGAATCCTCCACCCACTTGGTAGAAGAGACAAAATCTAGCGAGGCTGATTATGCGAGACATCGATAAGAAACGACGTCTAGCAGACCACAAGGAAGGTCCTCTGGAGGCAATAAAGTTATCTGTGAAGATTTCTGATTCACAGGTTAACAAACGTCTTGACGAGGACCTTACCAGGATGCACTCTCATCAGATGTTCAATGACCTATTACGTCATGCGATACATACCGATGAATCTAACCTAGTCATCTTAACCTCTCAAGACGGCTATGGGGCTACTGCATATCTTTACGACGTTGACGAGGAAATCATAGCAGGTAAGCTAGATCTTCAACCATCTGGTTTAGGTAAGAAGGTGCTAGAGCCCCATACGATGTTTCGTAATGTTTACCGTGGCCAGGGCTATGCCTATTCCATGTACGATATGGTATTGCGTAATGGAGTTTGCTTGGTGTCTGGGGGTGAACAGAGCTCATCTGCTAACGCACTTTGGTGGAAGTTAACTCATCGTTGGGATTGGTTCTGGATTGAATATACCGACTATGATACTACCTATCTCGGTCAAGACGTAAGTCCGCGTGAACAGGGACTTTCCAGTTATCGATTGGTTCTTCTAGGTAGCGGATGGTCTACAGAGAAATTCAAGAAGGAAGCAAAAATGAAGATGCCTGAGATGGCAGGTGCGGTGAGTGCAAAAACATTCGCAGACAGGCACGAAGCACGTGAGATGAGTGATACGCTCGTCGATAAGCTTAACCGATCTTCACAGTTCGACTACAAACGCAATGATATCGATAACGCTGTTTCCTGTTCTGGCGATGTTCGTGATGTAGTGTCCGATGTTTCTCGAATTGGTTACCGGCAATTCGATATCATGCGAAATGGATGGCGGCTATCACGTACTCTACGCGATGCTGCTTTTATGTCGATCAACGGCGAGTTCCCGATAGTGGTGCGCGAACCCACTTCCGGATTCGGTACAGTAATTACGTTCCTGGGTAAGAGCTTACAGAAATTTCAAGTGCTTAACCAAATGGAACATTTCATTGCTCACGGAGCAGACGTAGGCCTAGAATCTCTAGTTCCTGGTACGCTCAGCCTTTGCTTAACATGCGAACTCGATAAGGGTGTCGACGATGTGTGTGAAGAACTGGAAAAGCTCAGCTTCGTGAAAACCCCAAACGGTCAATACCTGAGTAAGAAATTCGGCTTGTACATAATACCTGCCGGTAGAAAGCTCAAGCTTATAGACAGCATGTTCTAGTTCAACACAGGAGCACATCATGGCTCGTTCAAGCCTTCAAGATACCCTGAGTGTTGGCGACCCAGCGCACATTTGGAACTTCGACCTGTTCCTTCCTGTGATTCCTGGATCGTCTGATACTCGCGACCTGACGTTCAAATGCCAGTCCATGGACCTTCCTGGTACGCAACTTGAACCTGTCGACGTTGCATTACACGGTGTACAGATCCCGTATGCTGGTCGTCGTATGTTCACGCAGACCTTGAACGTAACGTTCTTGGAAACGCATGACTGGAGTACACGAGAGAAGTTTCGTCGCTGGATTGAGTCAGCTCGTTCCTGGCGTAATAATTCTGGTTCGTTCAGCACTGGATATTGGGTTACCGCACAAGCTGTTACCTATGATGATATTCCAACTGTTGTCGCGACCACGCAGATCAACAACATGTGGCCAGAAAACATGCAAGAAGTTCAGCTGGACGGTTCACAGAACGGTGCGGTTCATCTTCAAGTTAGTTTCCGATATACCGATTGGCAAACCGTATAAAAGGAGTAGACAATTATGAATTTTGCAGAACGTATCCTATCTTCAACTGCCATCCGAGCATCTACAGATGTCCGCTCCGTAGCCCGTGCAATAAAGGACGCTTTTGGTACTCAGTTTTCCAGTAGTTCCCCTGATTATGCAGCTTCTATCTATCTTTCACGGGTACCAGGTAAAACTTTTGATGCCAAACTATCCGCCTTGGGTGACTGTCTCAAGAAGATGAATATTTCTTTTGACAAAAAGAGTAATGGAGGTGGCGCGTACTTTGTAGGAGAAGGGATTCAGGTTTTTGTTAGTCGCCCTGAAGGAACCATTGTAGTCAGTCCAGCACAAGGATAAGTCCACGCCCGTTAATTTAATGGCGTACACGGCACCTGCTTCTTAGCAGGGCCTTTCTCTAAAAGAGATTCGCTACCGTTTGAGGTTCCCAATCGAATCGAGGATATCATGCAAACTATTACCATTACCGATCACAAGCTTGTTACCCCCACGTTGGCTCGCGTTATTGTCGCATGGACTGGTGAAATGAGCACCGAAACCATGGCCGGCATGTTGACGGAACAGATGAAGTATCTGGCTACGCCTGTGGAGAATTCATTCCGCAGCCTCACCAAGGATACCGCTGTTGGTTTCGTTCGCGCGAACCGTGAAATCCGCGAACTGAATGAAGCCAAGGATCCTAAGACTGGCCAAGTTATGGCTCGTGTCCAGTACAAGGTTATGTCCAACAACATCTTGATGGACAACAAAGACCGTACGCTCTGGGAAGTTAAAGACGGCCCTGGCGGAAAATACCTGGCACGTCATGGAAACGAGAATCTCGCTGAGCTGATTGAGGCGACCACTAACTTTCAGCGTACCGACGTTCCGAAGCTGTCGCGTATCACTATTGCCAAGGCAGGTCGTGGTGAATTCGCAGCCTACTGCGGACTTGATGGCAACATGGACTACGGCTTCGTGACTCGCACTTCCAATACCAAGTGCGAAATCATGTCGATGGCTACTCAACGTCCAGTGGTTGTTCCGAACCAACTAATCGCTAGCCTTACTCCTGTCAGCATCGACAAGGAAATTCACAAGGCGGTGATGGCTCGTGTTCAAACTTCTGGTGAAGTAGCGCAGGCCGCAGAATACTGGCGCACTCTGTATTCCTATGACAAGCCCTACGCTGACGCATTTGTGAAATACACGAACGAATCAGCCTCGATGTAATTCTGGCGAAAACGCAAGAAGGCCCTGTAGATGTTGAGTCTACAGGGCCTTCTTCTTGGACTAAAGGAATTCATTACTGAGCAAAAGACCAGATTTGCGATTGTACGTATTTCGCCATCTCTTCTGCGGAATCAAACTCTTGCCGCGTACTCTTCACATCACAGCCTCTGCCTACATCAACATCAACGCGATATTTATCGTAGTATGCCTTTATATGGGGTAATCGATGTTGTCGATTTGCATACATTACTGATGACGGGTTACGTTGCATGACCCAGCCTTCAGGAATAACTACCTGCTCTAGAGCTGTCTGAACTAAACCTTGGAGCAACTTGTTTCCTACTTCCGCACGCATCGATCGGATGCTACGTAGGTAACCCATGTTCATGCTCATTCTACATCCTTGGAACTAGTTGACGTCGACTCTACTACAATAGCAGCGTTCACATCTATATCGGTAGGTAGGCCAGGTCTCCCACGAAGGGACTCCGTACCATTTGTGACCAAACAATCTACAGATCCATTTTGGCATGGTAATTTTTCTAGTTTTAGACCGAGTGTGTTGGGCTCGAAGCCAATCTTAATTCGACGAATCTTGGAGTGCATTTCATATGCAGCAAAATTACCTACAGCGTCTAAACACCGTTTCTTACTGATTACCTTTCCTATTTCTTCATTGAAGTTTTCTGGATCGGTAACACTTGCGATGCCATGAACAGCGTGACCATTATTCAATATGGCTTCACACACCATAGACTTACCACTAGGTAATAGCGTCCAGGTGAATGACTCCACCATGTCCTCAATTAACTCAGGCGTTAACTTTGTTTTAGGATTCAAAACGTTTCTCCGAAAGTGGATATGTTGCGATGCTTAACTGTCCACAGGAAAAACGTATCCCAAATCTTCAGAGGCTTGAGGTCGAATCTGACGCTGTAAGGCAGATGCATCCTAAGATACTCTTCTACTTCTACCAACTTACTTTTTGGTACGCTGATTAGTAATAGGCCTGGCGTATGTTCAACAACACGACCACGCTTCGCTGTATTCTTTAGCGCAATCTTCAAGTCCTTGATAGTGACTATGATACTTCCCATGGATCTTCCTTATTGCTAGGGCTGGTGCTAGAGGTGGGACTCGAACCCACGATTGCTCGCTTACAAGGCGAGTGCTGTTGCCGCTGAGCCACTCTAGCGTCCTATCAAATTGCACTCTTACTTATTTACGTCCAAAGAGTACACTTATGATCCATGAAAACCATTTTTCTTTTGGTTTTGCTGTCGGAACTATTTCAGGTTTTTGATCTGGGTAGATATCTGGATCAATGATTGCCCGAGAACATCCTTCGTACATATCCCAACACGTATCAAGGTCACTATTACTCACAATCCGGGCAGGATTACTGGACAGAGGTTTGCTTTCTCCAAATATTGGAGGTGGAAAATATCCTTCACCTTCTACGCTAGGCTCTACAAACTGTATCAGCTGCTCCTGCCAGATACTGAGCATTGGATCTATATCGTAACCTGATGGTACCAGCTCCAATTGCGTTGTTTCCACAAACCTTCGTGCATCGCGTTGCTTATCTAACCGTGCTAACTCTTCAGGAGCTGCTTCATTTTCTAGCAAGCGCAATGCTAGTTTTTCTGAGATAGCTACCAAGATACCTTCTTCTAGCGCGTGAATAAATCCTTCTGACTCCAGAAGAACTTTGCGAGAAAATTCATTGGTAACGCACATAGGTAGCCACGTCGCTGGTAATTGAAGATGCTCTACAGAGAATTCTTCAATCGGTTGTGCCGATTTCAATGGCGCACCTATGGTACGTGATCTCATCCAATTTTCTAGATCATGAATTTCGTGTTGCTTGCTGCTCTTGACCTTGGCAATCTTGGTACGTATCTCTACCAATACTTCACCAAGGCTGGTTACGCCTCCAGCCTTAGTATTATTCAGCACCCACAGAGGTCCTTTACCATTCTTGATCTCTTCAAGAGAAAGTGAGTTCTCGTACATTACTCACCTCCACGGATCCATGAGTACAACTTAACGTACCAGGGACGTGCTGCCAATGCACGCCGACGCGCAAGTTCTCGATCACGGTTGTCGAATATGTCTCGAATACGATCAACAGGACATACGGTCAACGTATTCGACAAATTCGTTTCGTCCTTTTCTACACCCATGCACAGATGTTGAAATGCACGGTGGCGGTCTGGTTCCTCGAACCCTTCGTAAAAGGTTTCCAGATAGGCGATTAACCATTCTGCGTCTTCAGTCGTAATACCTATTACCAGCTTCTTCTCAAGAGCTGCACGGAAATTTCCGTTAGCAAGGATGTCTTGCCGAGGAAGAGCTACCGCACAGTCAAAAGGGAATCCCCTGTAGTCATGAGGTACCACAATGGTAGTAGCCCGTGTGCTCTCAAGTCTCAACTCCCGCGTTAGCTGAACGCTAAGTTCATGTTTCATCGGTTCAAGAAACTTATCGCGGTGACTCATAGCTGCCGTATCGTCTAAAACCATTGCGTCTGAAACGGCGTTCACAATATCCATAACATGGGACTGGAAAAGCTTCCCTGTTATAGGCTTGCGGATATCTATCAGGACATCTGAAGGACGAGTAATCCTCGTATATCGACCAACTGCATTCATGGAATTATTCAGAACCCACAGGGGTTCATGATCTGGAAGTTCCAATAATTCCGAAATGGATAACTCTTTCAAAGCCATAATCTTACTCCTTGCTGCAGGAAACCAAATAATTTTTAAACCCGTGTACGACCAGTCAGGCTATACAATCGTTGCGTTACGTACCTTAGACTTTCTCGAACGGATAGCAGTTTCTGTCCTATCAATGTGTCTGGATCTATCTCTGGCTCCGGAGGTGTATCTTTCTCCTCTTCCAACGATCCTAGAACAGGATTCAATACCTGTTCATGATGATCGACCGCAGCTACCAACTTGGTGATTAGGCTATCAACCTCGTTGAGTTCACGCTCCAGATAACCTACTACTTTCTGTTCTGTAGCTTGTTGGGAATCTGATAAATCAACTCGTCTAGCTACCTGTACCATTTTAGATCTCCAGCATAGAGAGCAGATCCCGCAACTCAGAATTAAGCAACTTCTGAGCACGAACAGTTGATTCGATCTCTCGGGCTACAGGGCTCGAAGACGTATAGGGAAGTTGCTTATCCGTAGAATCTATCCCAGCTTCTGCCGTAATAGGCGGTATAGTTACCGGGTGTAGTCGGTTCTTCAGACTCAACAAGAGGTTATTAAAGATGTCCACTTGATCCTGCATGTTCCGAATCTGCTGCATCGTACCGCTTATAGGCCCTACACAGTCCATGGATCGTGCTACAAAGGACTGAATATCTTCTTCACCAATACTTGCTGCTTTCTTAACGCTACCAGTGCTTAAGTTCGACATAGTTGTCTCCTAGTTAGAGGTGGGGTAGTAGGCCACGACATAGGTTCCTGGAGGAAGGAAGCGCCGTGATTTATCAAGAATAGTATCCGTGATCACCGCCATCTTGCGATAAGTGAACACATACCCTTCATTATCTTCCTGTTGCTGCTCATCCAACGACACGCGAGAATCTTCTTCCTCTCCTGACTCCACGAGAGTACGGTACAGCGTGTCGTATACGTCTTCAGGAATGAAAATCTTGATACCACTGAAATGGTGATTCAGCGTGTGACTGCGTAGGTCATCGTGGAATGTTTCCATATCTACAAATGAATGAGCAGTTCGTTCCTTTGCAGCCGCATAGGACTCGAATTCAATATGTTCAGCACCTTTCATTGATGTTCCTTAGATAGCCATCATCACAAAAGCAATGACCAGGTAATTGGTAAAATGGGAGAATTGATCAACACCTAGTGCGATCCAGAAACAATTACACTTAGCCAATTCTTGTACGTCGTGCTCCTTCCCCTTGGGAGGAAGTGCTCTCCATCCGAAATGTTGACACAGACGTACCTTAGTCAGGTCTGTCATGTAGTGCCACCAGAATTCAAGCACCACGATGTTAACCAACGCATGAGCACCTGCAATTCCGTATTTGGTAACGACGGACCAAATACCAATGACAACAATTGTAGAGGCAGCGTGTAGGAGCGAGTGTATGATGCCACCAGGATGGCCAAATTTTCCTTTGTTCAAGTACATGTACGGTGGCTGCAATGCGAAGTCCACAATGAGATGCTTCACACCGAGTCCCAACAACAGTCCTAGGACTGCCACTACATTAGGATCTTTCATAGGGGTTTTGAATTCTTGGCTCTTTACAGGTCGTGAGCCGCATACGAGCGGGAGGCATGTTCTTGCCTCCCGCTATCCTATTTACGAACTAGTTAAGCTGCACCTTTGTGCATCGTTTCTTCGTTCGCTTCATAGGCTGCGATGAACTTCAGTACAGCTTCGGACCATCCATTGATATGGGTGAAACGTCCGTAACCGATACCTCGAGCGTTCGTCGCGATGTTGACGATGTAGTTGTGTTTACCGATCAACTTTGCTTTCGCAGAAGTTCCGTCGATATCCGTATCCTGTTCGTCAGTGATGACGATACAACGTTCGACATCTTGATCACCAAGGGTGCCAGAAACGAACTCCGTAACCTGCTTAAGGAAAATACCGCCTTGGCCAATGCGACGATAGATTTCTTGATCTCCACCAACACGCAGCTTTTCTGCCAAAGCAAATCCACGACGCGGCGGAACAGTTATCGTAGCGTGCTTCCGGCTATGGTCGTTACCTGCCGTAGCAAACACTGCAATGTTCTCGCACAGTTCACGGCACAGAACACTGAATGCTGCCGCTACATCAGTACGTTCCAATCCCGACTTATCTGCCATCTGCGCTCTCATGGAACCCGACAAGTCCACAACCAACACCGTGCGTCCTGGTAGTTTGGGAATGTTCTCCACTGCGCGGAGCATCATCTTCTCGATGGCATCTTCCCATTCAGGAACTGCACGTTGCGCAGACATGAACTGGAAAGGCAGGATTCCATCAACCTTGGCTACATCTGCATAGCTATTGACCACATCCTTAGATATGCCGGCTTCTTTGATATTGCGCAGGTTACGCAGGAAAGCCAGGCCTCCCAACTTACCACTCTTCATCAAATCAGCAAACGTTTCTTTCTTGTCTTCGCCGCGTGACAGCTTGTTTTCCCACGTTTCTGGGGAAACCAACTGATCGTGAACTACTCGACCATACAGGAGTTCGCCTTTCGTGAACTCGCGTACAAACCCCTTGTTTGGTTTGTAGTTGGTACGCGCATCCTTATTCCACAAAGCAGAACCAGGTTCAACGTCTTTCGGCTTTGCATGTGAAAGGAAGAGCACGTCGCGCAACTTCACTTCGTGATCACGATTGTACTTCGCTAGTTGATACTCGCTGAATTTTGCAAATGCGCGAGCCAGACCTTTCTTTACCTGGCCTGACAATGGCTGACGTCCATCCTTCCAATAGATAGCCAGGAATTCCGTCAATGAATCAGGACGGTTGATAACCGCTTCAATCGTGTTCGCGATGACGGAAGGATTTTCCACACGACCTGGATGGCGCGCCATTTCCCGAGCCAGGAGTAGCGGCACATGGCGCAGCTTCATATCTTCATGTGCCGTCCGTGCCAGGTACGCTACATCTTCCAGCGGAACGCTGGGAACGAGCTTGGATATGCGTTCGTCTTCAGTACCTTCCCACAGCAGGCAGGTCATCACTGCACGGGAAAGTTGCTCGAACGGAGCATTGTTAAGGACAGATTCTTTGGTTACCGCTTTACGATGCGGATCAGCTTTACGGTTGAGGTGGGCCATTTTGGCTCCTTTGTAGTGAAGAGTGACAGATGAAAGAACGAACTTCGGTAGTTCGTAGACGTTCAACTTCCTCACCAACCCCAAAAAGATGCGCTGTCAAATCCTCATAGGTGCCGGCCCCACCGGGTCTACAAGAACTTGACAGCGCGTATCTCTGCGTCAGGCAGAAACAGAGACAGGGTAGGTAGGGAACAAACGTTGTCGGGTAGTTGGCGCCATGCCTACAGCCTTCCGGCCGCACCAGGAATCGAACCTAGCATTCTCTTGCAAAGAAGTAACCGACTAACTACGCCACTACCAAACTAGTAGGACCACCAGCTTCTACAAAAAAGCTGGTCACTAGCGCGCTGAGCCATATGAATCAGATTCAGTTAACAAGCTGGTGGTCCAAACTTGGCGATGCGTAGGAGGCTCGAACTCCTGACTTCTGGATAGACAATCCAGCGCTCTACCAACTGAGCTAACGCACCACATAAATCAATTTGCAGGGAACAGACATTATCGAGAGCGTGGAATCGAACCACTAAACTGGGACCAAGCCCCAGTGCTTATCCAATTAGCGATGAACTCGATTAATTACGCCACTGCAAAACTAAGAAGGACTCCTTGTTCCAGTTTCAAAACCTCGGACTAGCATGTCCGTGAAACAAGGAGCCTAAACTGGCACACCCAGCGGGATTCGAACCCGCGTACCTGCCGTGAAAGGGCAGTGTCCTAGGCCTCTAGACGATGGATGTAAAGCAGGGAACAAACGACAACAGAACGTTACGGCGGGTTTATCCACTTCCCTACCCTCCCACAGATTTGGGAGGGGCTAGATTCGAACTAGCGCAACCTTACGGTACCGGCTTTCCATGCGAAGTAACTGTTATCTACGCCACTGCTAAACTAAAACTCTGAGACTGCTATGATGTGTGCGGGGAACAATCGTGTACGATTAATTGCCGGTTGATCTACCAACTGATCTACTATCCTGACGGATAGACGGGACTCGAACCCGCGACCCACTGGTTGAGATGGAATCGTATACTTCACCACCGCACACATCATAACAGTCTAAATTATCTTTGATTCTAGCAGGGAACCCTCGCCTGCAGGAACGGCCTTTCGGCCAAGTGCTCTATCCAACTGAGCTACACCACTTACGCAGTGACAGGACTCGAACCTGCGACCACTCGATTAACAGTCGAAGTAACTGCACAGCTACGCCACTGCTAGAATCAAAGATAACTTCTTCACAGTTATTTACGGAATCGCTTTTCAGCTACTTGGGGAATAATTAGCAACGGTGTTTTGGTCAGATTCAAAGTCTGGAAGTAACCGATAGCCCTCGCCACCAAGTAGTTGAAAAGCGACTCCATATTATTTACGGAATCACTTATTCTTCAAACTCTGTTCTACAGCGTTCTTTAAGACGCGCTCTCTCAGGTCCACGTAGTATTTTCTTGAATGCCTTACTCGCCTTCTTTCCCATTTCCTGGGAATAGCCTTTTGAAAATCGAATTGCGGCCTTACCTTTTTCTAGCATTTCTACCTTGGACTGCAAAGGTATGTCACCAGGTAATGCACCCATCTTCGTTTTCTTATGCCTGGACAGTTTACCCATTATCTTTAACGCTCAACAACGCCAGTTACCGGACGAATTAGAGACATCATAGGACCCTCATAAAGCCGATAACCAAAATCTACTGTTGTGGCTTTCTGCACAGCACCTAAATGTGCTTCTTCAATATTATTACCACGTACTGATTTAATACCACCAGAAGATACCAACACGCCATCACGACGTGTGAAGTATTCAACATAGTACATCGTATTGTCCGAAGTTAAATTACGGTTGGCGGATACAGTAGGATTCGAACCTACGGAGCCTTTCGACTCGACACGTTAGCACCGTGCTGCTTTCGACCACTCAGCCATGTATCCTTTGGACTCGCGTACTGGAATCGAACCAGTCTAGATGGATTGCAATCCATCACATAACCTACCTGACCACGCGAGGTCAATTTAGAACCCAGTGCCGAGAACACTACGTCCTTGGCTCTCAACGGATATATGCCGGGCAGTTTCTACCCAGGTCACCTTGTTGACTATACGGTTTCCGCGCTTCAGAACCTACCTAAGTAGCTGTCTCTATGGCTACCACTAGAGTGGAGCATCCTCGGCGATGGATTCTTGAATTATTTTACCGAATGTTGGT
>Ga0310811_10006325_pt1 | contig 15131 bp, 10 predicted proteins | sample YCmetagenome_FD_207642 | JGI IMG/M metagenome (GOLD analysis project Ga0310811, IMG submission 207642) | Soil microbial communities from experimental microcosm in Duke University, North Carolina, United States - YC | ecosystem: Engineered > Artificial ecosystem > Soil microcosm > Unclassified ...
CGTTGCCCAATTGCTTGCGGCTCGTTGACTTGGCCGCAATCAGGTACTCCGCGATGTCGACTTCCGGCGCAAGGTTGATCGTCAGTGGCCCGCCATCCTGCCAGTAGCTGGAGATCTGCAGGATCGCTGGACCGGACAGACCCCGATGCGTGAACAGCAGGTCTTCCTTGAACCAGCCGCGCGATTTCTTTACACCGGTTTCGACTTCCACCTCGAGCGACACACCGGCCAACGGCACGAAAGCTTGCCAGGTTGCTGCATCGAAGGTCAGCGGTACCAGCCCCGGCCGGGCCGCGATCAGTTTCAGATCGAATTGCTTGGCAAGGCGATAGGCAAAATCCGTCGCCCCGATCTTGGGGATCGACAGGCCGCCGGTTGCAATGACGAGCTTGTCGCAAGTGATTTCGTCCGCATCGGTCTCGAGACGGAAGCGCTCGCCACTTTTACCGATCGCCGCCACCTTGCACGGCATGCGCCATGCGACATTGCCAAGGTCACACTCGGCTTTCAGCATGCGGATGATGTCTTCCGACGAGTCGTCGCAGAACAGCTGCCCCTTGTGCTTTTCGTGATAGCCGATGCGGTGACGCTTCACGAGCGCAAGAAAATCCTGCGGCGTATAGCGTGCCAGCGCACTTTTGCAGAAATGCGGATTTTGCGACAGGAAATTCTGCGGCGTCGCATCACGATTGGTGAAGTTGCAGCGACCACCGCCGGAGATGCGGATTTTTTCCGCGAGGCGCGTGGCATGATCGATCAGCACCACACGACGGCCGCGCTGGCCGGCTACCGCCGCGCACATCATGCCGGCTGCGCCCGCGCCGATCACGGCGACGTCGAAATGTGTAGTCATGGCCGTTCGAAAATTCGAGAAGCCGTGATTGTAGCCGCGAAGCTGCGGCGGCACTGCGAAATATCAGGCGGACAGGCGGTCCTGCGGCAGGCTTCCTTGCGCGAACTGGTCGAGGTCGATCGCCTGCGCCGCGCAGCGCACCACGTCGCCGATCACGATGATCGCGGGGCTGCCGATGCCGGATTGCGCGAGATCTTGCGGCAGCGCGGAGAGCGTCGTGATCAGTTGCGCCTGCTGTTGCCCAGTGGCGGACTGGATCACTGCGACCGGCGTATCGCCGCGCTTGCCGCCAGCCAGAAGCGCCGACTGAATTTCGGCGCAGCGCGCGATGCCCATGTAGATGACCAGCGTGAGGTTCAATTTGGCGAGGGTCGCCCAGTCGGGATTGGCTTCAGGCGTCTTGCCGTGGCCGGTGATGAAGATCGCGCCCTGACTCCATTCGCGATGTGTGAGTGGCACGCCGATCGACGACGGCGCGGCCAGTCCGCTGCTGATGCCATTGACGACCTCGACTTCGATGCCTTGCGCTTGCAGATGCTCACGCTCCTCGCCGCCACGGCCGAAGATGAAGGGATCGCCGCCCTTCAGGCGCACCACGCAATGACCAGCCTGTGCTTCCGACAGCATCAGACGTTCGATGAACTCCTGTGGCGTCTGTACGCAACCGCCGCGCTTGCCAACGTGCACGATGCGCGCATCCATACGCGCATGCACCAGTATTTCTGGATTGACCAGATCGTCGATCAGAATGACGTCGCCGCGAGCGATTGCCTTGACCGCCTTCAAGGTCAACAATTCTGGATCGCCTGGACCGGCGCCGACAAGAAAAACCTTGCCGAATTGCTTGTTACTGCCCTGCTCCATGTGATGCACCTTGCCTGACTTGTATCTGCTTCGATATAAGCAAGCACTGTTCCACTTGATCGGCAATCGGCGCCGGTATCGGTACACGCCCTGCGAGAGCGTCGACAATCCAGGCCGCCGTGACCTGCGGCTCGCGACTGGCCGGCAGCGGCGGCATCTCGTCGACCGGCTCCTGTTTTTGCACCAGAACAGACCATTCATTTTGGTGCATCCAGCTGATCTGCTGCGCGCGCTTGGCGTTGGCGACCGTTTCGCCTTCGGTGCCGCGCATCAGGAAAACATCGCCACGTGCCGCGGGCGCGCGCGTCGCGAAATATTCGGTCAGCGTCGTCAGGTATTCCGGATGGGTGTATGAGGTCAGACGCAGCGCCGGTTGCGCAAAAGGCTGCAGGATTTTCACCAGCGTATGCGTGGAATTGCGCACACCGAGGATGCGCCGCAGCGACAGCAGTCGCGCCATGCGCGGCGCGAGGTGCTCGATCGGCATGAAGACCGGGGCGCGACGCGCGAACTGCTCGGCAACCTGTTTTGCATCGTTCGCTGCAGTATGGCCGAGTTCGCGCAGGATTTCGGCAGTCGTCACACGCCCCGGATCCTCCGTGACGCCGTGGATGAAGACCGGCACCCCTTCGCGCGCCAGCAACAGCGCAAGCAGCGGCGTCAGGTTCGGCATCTGGCGCGATCCGTTGTAGCTCGGAATCACGATGGGCGCATAGTCGCTTTCCGGCGCTTGCAGCAAGGGGAAAGACTCTTCGGCGGCAGCGAGGAATCCATCGAGCTCATCGACCGATTCGCCCTTGATGCGCATCGCCAGCATGATGCCGCCCATTTCGAGATCGGAGACGCGGCCGTCCAGCATCGCGGCGTACAGCGCATAGGCATCGTCGCGCGACAGACTGCGCGCACCCTTGACGCCGCGGCCGATCTCCTTGATGAACCGGGCGGTAGGAAACGTGGAAGCGTCGGAGGAAGATTGCATGATGAAAGACGGCGAAAGGGAACGGGATTGCAGAGCAACTCTGCGCATCCGCCATTGTCGCATCGAATGCCGGGCCTGCATCAGGCAAGTCCGGCGTTCGACTCAGGCGGCCGCCTTTTCCTGCAACGGCGGCGCGAGAATGATTTTCTTCAGCTCAGGCACGCAGGAGCCGCAACTGGTTCCGCATTTCAGCTTTTGCTGCAGCATCGCCAGTGCATCGCCTTGTGCATGGCCGCGCAGCGCATCGCGGATTTCGGTCTCCGAGACGTTCAGGCAGTTGCACACGATGCGGCCGCGCGATTTGAAATCCTGCGGCGGATTTGCCGACGGCATCAGCAGCAGACGACCGAGTTTTGCCACCGACTGTTCGCCTTCCAGGTATTGCTTCAACCAATGCTCGGCCGACAGGTCCCCGGTCAGCGAGACAGCCTGCAGCTTGCCGTCGCCGATCAGGATGTGGCGGCTGTTGCCGCGTTTGCGATCGTCGTAGCGCAACACTTGCGCACCGGCGATGCCGAAGCGGCTTTCGATTTCATCGACGAGTTTCTTGTCCGCCGCATAGTCGTCCGCCGCGCGGAACAGCACGCCGACCTTGTCGCGCCCGAACAGCGTGCACGATGCATAGGCAAACTTGCGCATTGCCGGACGCAGTGCCGCCTGCAATGAAAGCAGCTGCGATTCCGGTATCCAGCCGAATACGACCATGCTCCAGGGAAGTTCGGCCTTCAGGATCTTGACTGCAGCGTGCTTCAGTTCCGGTTGCTTGGAGCTTGGATCATAGGCCGGCGTAGTCAATGCATTGACGCCGAAACTGCCCTCGCCGTTACCGCGTCCAGACACATATTCCTCACCCCAATGCATGCCGATGAAAGCCTGGCCCGCGCGCATGTCGTCGCCGGTCTGCGCGGGGAGAATCTGCGAACCGCGCTTGCTGGTCACGTGCACCAGGTCGCCGTCTTTCAGCAAGCGACGCTGCATGTCGGTCTGCGACAGCACGACCGCCGGTTCGGAAGCATGCGAGAACAATTGCGCAACCGTGCCGGTGCGGCTCATGCCATGCCACTGGTCGCGCAGGCGCCCGGTGGTCAGATGGAAGGGATAACGCGCGTCGACCTTTTCCACTACTGGCTGATACGGTGTGTTGACGAACTTCGCACGCCCCGATGCCGTCGGAAATACGCCGTCTTCGTACAAACGCTTGCGACCGGTGACAGCCCCTTCAGGAAACGGCCATTGCTGCGGCCCCTCTTTTTCAAGAATCTCGTAAGACAAACCCGTGATGTCGAGATCGCGCCCGCGCGTCGATTCGCGATGCTCGTTCCACACAGCTTCCACGCTCGCATACGGGAACAGCGTACGCGGCCGGTTCCATAACCTCTCCAGTCGATGCGCGAAGCGGATCGCGATTTCCCAATCGTGCAGCGTCTCGCCCGGCTTGCCGAGCACCGGCGCAAAGCGCGTGATGCGGCGCTCGGAATTGGTGACCGTGCCTTCCTTCTCGCTCCACGTGGTGGCTGGCAGCAGTACGTCCGCATACTCGCAGGTCGCGGTGGTCTTGTAGGCTTCCTGCACGATGACCAGCTCGGCGTTCTTCAGCGCCTCGCGGATCATCTTCTGTTCCGGCATCGATTGCGCCGGGTTCGTGCAGACAACCCAGATGATCTTGATTTCGCCGTCGCGCAGCGCCTCGAACATTTCGACCGCGCTCTTGCCCGGCGCGGCGGGCACATCATCGAGCCCCCACAGCTTTGCCACTTCAGCGCGATGCTGCGGATTGGCCATGTCGCGGTGCGCGGACAGCAAATTGGACAAACCGCCGACTTCGCGACCGCCCATGGCATTCGGCTGACCGGTCAGCGAGAAGGGGCCGGCGCCCGGCCGTCCAATCTGATGCGTGGCGAGATGCAGGTTGATAAGCGCCGCATTCTTCGCGGTGCCGCTGGCAGATTGATTCAAGCCCTGGCAATACAAGGACAACGCGGCCTTCGATTCGCCAAACCAGCGCGCGGCCTTGGTCAGGTCTTCCTCGCTGATGCCGCAGATATCGGCGACAGACTTCGGCGTGTAGTCACGCACGGTGCGTTTCAACTCCGCAAAGCCCTCGGTATGCGCTTCGATATACGCGGTATCAATCAAGTCTTCCCATAGGCAGATGTGCAGCATGCCGTTGAACAGCGCGACGTCGGTGCCGGGGAGGATCGGCAGAAAAAGATCGGCATCGCGCGCAGTATCGGTACGGCGCGGATCGGCGACGATCATTTTCAATTGCGGATTCTTGCGACGTGCTTCTTCGATGCGCCGATACAGGATCGGATGCGCGTAAGCCGTATTGGAGCCGACGATGAAAATCAGGTCGGCCAAGTCGACGTCTTCGTAGCAGGCCGGCGGCGCATCGGCGCCCAGCGTCTGCTTGTAGCCGGCCACCGCACTGGACATGCACAGCCGCGAATTAGTGTCGATGTTGTTGGTGCCGATCAAGCCCTTGGCGAGTTTGTTGAAGACGTAATAGTCTTCGGTCAGCAATTGCCCGGAAATATAGAAACCGACGCTGTCCGGGCCATGCGCCGCAATCGTTTCCGCAAACTTGTTGGCGAGAAAATCAAGCGTCGCATCCCAGGAAGCGCGTTCGCGCTCAAGGCCGCGCACGAAACGCATTTCCGGATAGAGTGCACGCGCCTGCTGCTGCAGCGCCGGGCGCGCCGTCAAATGCAAGGTGCTGCCCTTGGTGCACAGGCGGCCGAAATTGGCCGGATGATCCGGGTCGCCCCGCACGCCGACGACCTGCTCGCCATCGGTTTGCACGATGACGCCGCAGCCGACGCCGCAATAGCAGCAGGTCGCTTTCTTCTCGGTCAACACCTCGGCGGGTGCGACCGGTACCGCAGAAGCTGTCGCTTCACTCATGCCGCCGCCAATCCTTTCGCCACATCGGATGGCGCGTTCAATTCATGCAGATCCAGCGAGACTTCGCCGTTTTCCACCTTCACCGCGAAGCGCTGCGTACAGCCTTCGTCCGGCGCGACCGCGCAGCCGGAGTTCAGCTCGATGCTCCAGTTGTGCAAGGGGCAAGCGACGCGCTCGCCGAACACGATGCCCTGCGATAGCGGGCCGCCTTTGTGCGGGCACTTGTCCAGCAGCGCAAAGACCTTGTCCTCGCTGTTGCGGAAAATGGCGACATTCGGTTGATCCTTGCGCTGCACGACGCGCGAGCCGAGCACCGGGATATCGTCCACGCGGCAGATTACTTTCCATTCATTCGACATCTTGTTTCTTCCTTTAGTGTGATCGGTGCGGCTTAAACGTTCAGCGGCGCAAACTGGCGGGTATCGACGTGCGCTTTTTCCGGCTCATGCCATGGATCGGCTTCACCTTCCAGCGAGAACAGCAGGCGTTCGTACAGCGCCTTGCGATTCGCTTCGTCATCCAGCACTTTCGCCTTGACGTGATCCATGCCGACACGACTAACGTAATGCACGGTTCGTTCCAGGTACCAGCCTTCCTCGCGATACAGCTGCAGGAAGGCGCCGGCGTACTCCAGCACTTCCTCGTGCGTCTTCAGCTTGACCAGAAATTGTGCGACCTCGGTCTTGATACCGCCATTGCCTGCGATATAGATTTCCCAGCCGGAATCGACACCGATCACACCGACGTCCTTGATGCCTGCCTCAGCGCAGTTGCGCGGGCAACCGGACACGGCCAGCTTGACCTTGTGCGGCGCATACATGCGTGCCAGCTGATGTTCCAGTTCCTGGCCCATGCGGGTCGAATCCTGCGTGCCGAAACGGCACCATTCGGAACCGACGCAGGTCTTCACGGTACGCAAGCCTTTTGCATACGCCAGGCCGGACGGCATGCCAAGGTCTTGCCACACGTTGCGCAGGTCTTCCTTCTTCACGCCCAGCAAGTCGATGCGCTGGCCGCCGGTCACTTTCACGGTCGGGATCTTGTACTTGTCGACCACGTCCGCGATGCGACGCAATTCGCTCGAATTGGTCTCGCCGCCCCACATGCGAGGAATCACGGAGAAGGTGCCGTCCTTCTGAATGTTCGCGTGTGCGCGCTCGTTGATGAAACGCGATTGCGGATCGTCCTTCGCTTCGTGCGGCCAGGTCGAGATCAGGTAGTAGTTGATGGCCGGGCGGCAGCTCGAACACCCGTTCGGCGTGCGCCATTCCATGAATTTCATCGTGTCGGCCACGGTGAGGAGCTTGTTGGCCTTCACCGCATCGCGCACTTCCTGGTGCGTGTGATCGGTGCAGCCGCACATCGGCTTGACCTTGTTCGCTGCGGAATAGTCGCCGCCCGCCGTGGCCATGATGATCTGTTCGACCAGGCCGGTGCAGGAGCCGCAGGAGGCGGATGCCTTCGTGTGCTTGCGTACATCTTCGATCGTGAACAGGCCCTTTTCCTTGATCGCCTTCACGATCGTGCCCTTGCATACGCCGTTGCAGCCGCAGACTTCCGCGGTATCCGGCATTGCGGCCGCCTTGCTGAAACCTTCGTGGCCGGTGTCGCCGGGGCGGCTGAGGTTGGCTTCGCCGAACATCAATGCATCGCGAATCTCGGCGACGTCCTTGCCTTCGCGCAGCATGCTGAAGTACCAGCTGCCGTCGACCGTATCGCCGTACAGGCAGGCGCCGACCAGCTTGTTGTCTTTCAAGACCAGTTTCTTGTAGACGCCGCCGATCGGGTCGGACAACATGATTTCTTCCGTGCCTTCGCCACCAAGGAAATCGCCGGCGGAGAACAGATCGATGCCGGTGACTTTGAGCTTGGTCGAGGTCACCGAACCCTGATAGCGACCGATGCCGAAGTTGGCCAGGTGATTTGCGCAGACCTTCGCCATTTCGAACAGCGGCGCCACCAGACCATACGCGGTGCCGCGATGGTTCACGCATTCGCCCACTGCATAGATGCGCGGATCATAGGTCTGCATCGTATCGCTAACCACGATCCCGCGGTTGCAATAGATGCCCGCCGATTCCGCCAGCGCCGTGTTCGGACGAATGCCGACTGCCATCACTACCAACTGTGCCGGGATTTCTTCACCGTCGGCGAAGCGCACCGCTTTCACGCGGCCGCTATCATCGCCGATCAATTCTTTCGTGTTCTTCCCGAGCAGGAAGGACAGGCCGCGATCTTCCAGCGATTTCTGCAGCATCTTGCCGGCAGTCGCATCGAGCTGGCGTTCCATCAGTGTCTCAGGCAGGTGCACGACCGTGACATCCATGCCGCGCAGTTTGAGACCGTTCGCCGCTTCCAGTCCCAGCAGGCCGCCGCCGATCACGACTGCGTGCTTGTATTTGGTGGCTGCTTCGATCATCGCGTTGGTGTCATAAATGTCGCGATAGCCGATCACGCCGTCCAGATCCTTGCCAGGCACCGGCAGGATGAACGGATTGGAACCGGTGGCGAGCAGCAGACGGTCGTATTCCGCCGTCGTGCCGTCTTCCGCAATCACCAGCCGTTTGACGCGGTCGATCTTCGCGATCTTCTTACCAAGATGCAGCCTGATATTGTTTTCTTCATACCAGTCGACATCGTTCAGCATGATGTCCTTCACCGTCTGCTCACCCGCCAGTACCGGCGACAGCAGAATGCGGTTGTAGTTGGCATAAGGCTCTGCACCGAACACGGTGATGTCGTAGAGATCAGGCGCGATCTTCCGCAATTCTTCCAGCGTGCGCACACCTGCCATACCGTTGCCGACCATGACCAATTTCATCTTTTTCATTGCTGCATCCCACAGAAGAGTTGTTCCTGTCTCTAAATAAGCAAAACAGATGCCAGTTTTATTTTTGTGCACGGGGCTGCATCCGGCCTTGTTTCGCACCAATACCCGTTGATTTCCGCACTTATGCGGTGCGCTCACGGGTTGCGGTGGTGCGACTGTCCATTGCGAATCACCGGCGTTCCTTCTGTGTGCGTGCTCGCCCTAAAGTGGCATGCCGCTTGCATATTTGTTGCGGTTCATCTTTCACTTCGCGAGTTCTCATGCAAAAGTCATCCTTCTGGAAAGCCGGTCATACGCCGACTTTGTTCGCCTCCTTCTTTTATTTCGATCTGAGCTTCATGGTCTGGGTCATTCTCGGTCCGCTGGCAGTGCAGATCGCTGCGGACATCGGTCTGACACCAGCGCAAAAGGGATTGATGGTGGCCACGCCGCTGCTCGCCGGCGCCATGTTGCGCATCGTGATGGGCGTGCTGGTCGACCATCTGCAGCCGAAAAAGGCCGGCATCATCGGCCAGCTGATCGTGATGTCCGGTTTACTGTGGGCCTGGCTGGGCGATGTGCATCACTATCATGCGGTCCTCGCGCTGGGCGTGATCCTCGGCGTGGCAGGCGCGGCATTTTCGGTCGCACTGCCGCTCGCATCGCGCTGGTATCCGCCCGAACATCAAGGCATGGCGCTCGGCATTGCAGGCGCCGGCAATTCGGGCACCGCACTTGCCGCACTGTTCGCGCCATCGCTTGCCATCGCCTTCGGCTGGCCCAACGTATTCGGCCTGTGCCTGATTCCGTTGGGCGTAGCATTCATTGTTTACATGGTCTTTGCAAAAGATCCGCCGTCGGCACCGGCGCCGAAATCGCTGAGCTCCTATCTGAACGTGCTGAAAGATCGCGATGCTTGGTGGTTCATGTTCTTCTACAGCGTGACCTTCGGCGGCTTCTCGGGCCTGGCATCGTCGCTGACCATTTATTTCAACGGCCAGTACGGCCTGTCGCCGGTGCACGCCGGTTACTTCACCGCCGCCTGTGTGTTTGCCGGCTCGATGGTGCGCCCGTTCGGCGGCCGCCTGGCGGACCGGATCGGCGGCATCAAGACCTTGTCGATGATGTACATGCTGGCCGCGGCCTTCCTGCTGATCGTGAGCACCGGCCTGCAATCGGCATGGACGGCAGCCGGCGTCTTCGTACTCGCAATGCTGTCGCTCGGCACCGGCAACGGTGCGGTATTCCAGTTGGTACCGCAGCGCTTTCGCAAGGAGATTGGCGTGATGACGGGCCTGGTCGGCATGGCCGGCGGCGTCGGTGGTTTCTATCTGGCCTCCAGTCTCGGCTATTCGAAGCAACTGACCGGCAGCTACCAAGGCGGCCTGATCGTGTTCGCCTCGCTTGCGATCGTCGCGCTGCTCGGACTGACATTCGTCAAGAAGCGCTGGCGCACCACTTGGGGCAGCGCGGCGATGACGAGCGCAAAGATCTGATCGCATGTCGCTGAAAATCACAGCCGGCCACGCCACGCGCGCCGGCGAACGTCCGGTCAACGAAGATTTCGTCGGCATGGCGATGCCGGACGAGCCCGAGCTGTCGAGCAAGGGTGTCATTGCCGCAGTCGCGGACGGCGTATCGGGCAATGAAGGCGGGCGGCAGGCATCCGAATACACCGTACGCGGACTGCTTGGCGATTACTACGCCACCTCGGACACCTGGCCGGTGACGCAGGCGCTCGATCGCGTACTGAAAGCGATCAACAGCTGGGTCCAGCATCAGGGATCGATCCGCGCCGAACTTGCCGGCATGGCGACTACGCTGACTGCGCTGGTGCTGCGCGGCCGCTTCTATTACTTCGCGCATGCCGGCGATTCGCGTCTGTACCTGCTGCGCGAAGGCAAGCTGGCACGCCTGACGACCGACCACGTATGGGACCGGCCGGAGATGCAGCACGTGCTGACGCGCGCGATCGGCCTTGACTCGCGTCTCGCGGTCGACCACGGCATGGGCGCCTTGCACGAAGGCGACGTGTTCCTGCTCGCCACCGACGGCGTGTGGTCGGCGATGACCGAATACGATCTGAACGCGCAGCTGCTTGAACTTGCCGCCGGCCGCTGCAATGCGGAGCAGGCAGCCAATGCGCTGCTCGACGCAGCGCTCGCGGCCGGCACGCACGACAACCTGAGCGCGCTGGCGATTCGCATCGACGCGCTGCCCGAAATCAACCTGCGCGATGCCGTATCGGATTCACAGGAACTGCCGGTGCCGCCGAAGCTGAAGGTCGGACAGGCGATCGACGGCTATACCGTCGAGGAGCTGATCCACGCGTCGAGTGCGACGCTGCTGTATCGCGTGACCGAACCACCGCACGGCAGCAATCCGCCACGCAAGCTGGTGCTGAAAACCCTGCATCCGGATCGCGCCGACGACGAGCACGAACGTTCTGCTTTCGCGCACGAGGAATGGCTGGCCAAGCGCGTGGTCGCGCGCTTCTTCCCGCAGGTCATCACACCGGAACGCAAGACTTACCTGTATTACCTCACCACCTGGCACGAGGGAAGCACGCTGCAGCAGCATCTCGATGTCGGCGAGCACTTCACCGTTCCCGACGCGATCAGCCACGGAACGAAACTCGTGCGCGCGATCGGCGCGCTGCATCGGCGCAGCATCATTCATCGCGACATCAAGCCTGGCAATATTCATCTGGGCAGCGACGGCGAGCTGCGCGTACTCGATCTCGGCGTGGCGCAATCGGGACTGGAAGCGGAAGATGAAGTGCGGGCGCCACGGGCCGGTACACCGTCGTTCCTTGCGCCCGAACAATTCAGCGGTGCCACACCATCACCGCAAACGGATCTGTACGCCACCGGTGTGACGCTCTACTTGTTGCTGACGCGTCATTTTCCCTATGGCGAAATCGAACCTTTCCAGTCGCCGCGCTTCGGCGAGCCGGTGCCGCCGAGCCGCTATCGCCCTGATCTTCCCCTGTGGCTGGAAAACGTGCTGCTGAAGGCGGTGGCCCGCGATCCGACGGATCGCTTCGAAACCGCGGAAGAATTCCTGCCTGCACTGGAACGCGGTGCGGCAAGACCGCTGCCTGCGCCCGCAACGAAACCGCTGGCGGCACGCGATCCGGTGTCGTTGTGGCGCGGCGTCGCGGCGATCGCCATCGTCTGTAATTTCCTTCTGCTATACCTGTTAATCGTACGCTGAAGGCGCCGCCGCTCACACCGCGGCGTCTTCCAGTGCAACGCGCACCAGTTCGTCGATCTCCGTCGTGATGTCGGACAGGACGCCGGCCACCACCGCAAATTCCTTGCCCTTCTCGCCGGCGCGTGCCGCAACGATGCGTGCATTGAACGCGACCATCTTCGCTTCGCGCGCAATTGTCTCGATGTTCGTCATGACGCTATGCAAGCGCTTGCGCATCAGCCGCGCATGTTTTTTCGACTGTTCCTCATAGATCGCCGTAATCTCGTTCAGCACGGCAAGCAGCGGCGTCGTGAATTGCACCAACTCGTCGAGCAAGGCTGGCGCGGAATGCAGCCTGTCCTCAACCGCATTCAGCGTGCGGCCCGCCAGGTCTATGAAGTGGCGGATCTTGCGGTCGCCCTGCGCCATGCCGAAATAAGCCGTTTCCAGCTCCGGACAAAACACGCCGGGCAAGCCGTTCCCACGCGTCATCAGCGACAGGTGCGCATCGCGAAACAGCTTCAAGGCTTCCCGCGCCGTTGCGGCGACCTGCGGCTGCCCTTGCGAGGCCAGCACCGCGTACAACACCAAGCGCTGCGAGGTAAAGCGGCGGCGGCCCGACAGATTGATCAGCATCCCAAACACTTCGCCCGAAAGCGGCATTATGCTCGACGTGTCGTCCGATGTGTCGGCCGATGCGTCGTCTGTCGACATCTTGTCCAGCACGACGATCGGCATCGCTGCTGCGGCTTCCGCTTTTCGCGAGACGGCTGCTTGATTCAGTGCCGCCTCATGCAAATCAAGCTGATCGCGCATCATGTCAGGCCGCCTTCGCCGGATGCGCCTGACGGTGGTACAGGAATTCCAGTACCGCACTGCGGTATTGTGCGTACTGCGGGTCCTGCGCAAGCGCGACGCGTTCACGCGGCCGCGGCAAATCGACGTGCAGAATGTCGCCAATGGTTGCCGATGGGCCGTTGGTCAGCATGACGATGCGATCGGACAGCAGCACTGCCTCATCGACATCGTGCGTCACCATCACGACGGTCGAGCCGGTCGCTGCAACGATCTTCAACAACTCGTCCTGCAGATGCGCGCGCGTCAGTGCATCGAGCGCACCGAAAGGTTCGTCCATCAGCAATACCTTCGGCTCCATTGCCAATGCACGTGCGATACCGACCCGCTGTTTCATGCCACCCGAAATTTCATTCGGACGTTTTTGCTCGGCGTGCGTGAGCCCGACCATCGCCAGCGCGGCCCTGGTCCGCTCTTTCAGCTTGGCCTTTCCCTCGACCTTGCCGAACACGCGCTCGACCGCGAGATAGACGTTTTCATGGCAAGTCAGCCACGGCAACAGCGAATGATTCTGAAAGACCACCGCACGCTCCGGCGACGGGCCGGCGATTTCGCGATTGGCACACAACAGCATGCCGCCCGTTGCATGCGTCAATCCGGCGATCAGGTTCAGCAGCGTGGATTTGCCGCAGCCGGAGTGTCCGATCAGTGAAATGAATTCGCCCTTGCCGACGACGAGATTGATATCACGCAGGGCATTGAAGACGCCCTTGCGCGTATGGAAGCTCATCTCCGCATTCTGTATCTCGATAAACTTGTTCTTGATCGCATCCATGATGATTCCTTTGCTTGATTCCGTTTTCATGTCGAACATTCAGTGCTTCATGCGCGGTTTACACGTTCGGCTTTACGTTCAGTTCTTTACATCTTCGTAGGTGAAGGCCTTGGCCAGACCGACCAGCAACTGCTCAAGGATCAGGCCCACCACGCCGATGACGACGATCGCGATGATGATGTGCGCGACGTTCAGGTTGTTCCACTCATCCCAGACCCAGAAGCCGATGCCGACACCGCCGGTCAGCATTTCCGCCGCGACGATCACCAGCCATGCGGTGCCGATGGCAAGGCGCACGCCGGTCAGCATGTAAGGCAGCACGGACGGGAACAGAATCTTCGTAACAATCTTCCATTCGGACAGATTCAGCACGCGCGCCACGTTCATGTAGTCCTGCGGCACACGCTGCACGCCGATTGCGGTGTTGATGATCATCGGCCAGATCGAGCAGATGAAGATGGCCCAGATCGCAGCGGGATCGGCCGCCTTGAAGACGAGCAGGCCGATCGGCAACCAGGCCAGTGGCGATACCGGCTTCAGCAGGCTCACGATCGGGTTGAACATGCCCGAAAGGAATTTGAAGCGGCCGATCAGGAAGCCGAGCGGAATACCGACGATGGCAGCCATACCGAAGCCCATGCCGACGCGTTTCAATGAAGCGAGCACGTTCCAGCCGATGCCCTGGTCATTGGGTCCGTTGCTGTAGAAAGGATGTGCAAACAGTTCTGCAGCCGACTTCAAGGTCAGCATCGGCGATGGAATGCCGCTGTTCTTGATCGAGATGATCTGCCATACCAGGCAAAGAAACAGTATGCCGACGACAGGCGGCAGCACGGCCAGCATCATCGGGCGCAGCTGCACACGGCTTCGCTTGACTGCGGCAACAGGTACGACAGAGACCACAGTAGCGGTGGAAACCGGCGTCTTCGCGGTGTTGACCTCTTCGTTGGCAGCGACCGGTTTTGCGATGTTTTCCATGATTGCGCTCATTGCCGCTCCTATACCTTGATCTTGAACGAAGCCGCATAGGCCTTCGGATTCTTGCCGTCCCATACGCTGCCATCGATCAGCTTCGAGGTACGCATCACGTCCTTCGGCACACTGACTTTCGCCATTGCGGCCGCTTCCTTGTACACGTCGATGCGATTGACCGCTTTCGCCACGCCGAGATAATCCGGATCTTCCTTGATCAGACCCCAGCGCTTGTGCTGCGTCATAAACCACATGCCATCGGACAGATATGGGAAGTTCACCGCGCCTTCATTGAAGAACTTCATGTAGTTCGGATCGTCCCAGGTCTTGCCGAGGCCGTTCGTGTAACGGCCGAGAATGCGCTGGTTGATCACGTCCACCGAGGTATTCACGTAAGACTTTGCCGCGATCGTTTCGGCCATCTTGTTCTTGTTCGACAGCGAGGCATCGATCCAGCGGCCTGCTTCGAGCACAGCGGCGGTCAAGGCGCGCGCGGTGTTCGGGTTCTTCGCGACCCATTCGGAGGTCGTGCCCAGCACCTTCTCCGGATGATCCTTCCAGATATCCTGCGTGGTCGCGGCGGTAATGCCGATGCCGTCGACGATCGCGCGGTGATTCCACGGTTCGCCGACACAGAAGCCATCCATGTTCCCGACGCGCATATTGGCGACCATCTGCGGCGGCGGCACGGTGATGACCTTCGCATCCTTCATCGGATTGATGCCGTAGGTCGCGAGCCAGTAATACAGCCACATCGCGTGCGTGCCGGTCGGGAAGGTTTGCGCAAACGTGTACTCACGCTTGTCGGTCTGCATCAGCTTGGCCAGACCCTGACCGTTGACGGCGCCGGCGTCCGCCAGTTTTTTCGACAGCGTAATGGCCTGTCCATTGTTGTTCAGGCTCATCAGCACGGCCATGTCCTTCT
>Ga0310811_10006327_pt1 | contig 15129 bp, 16 predicted proteins | sample YCmetagenome_FD_207642 | JGI IMG/M metagenome (GOLD analysis project Ga0310811, IMG submission 207642) | Soil microbial communities from experimental microcosm in Duke University, North Carolina, United States - YC | ecosystem: Engineered > Artificial ecosystem > Soil microcosm > Unclassified ...
CTCGTAGGGTCGCTGGGGGTGCTGGGGATGTCGGGAAGCGATCGCATCACACTCCAAACCAAACTCCACCTCAGTCTGAAGTGGGGTTTGGGTTAGTTAGCGCGAGTTGTACGTGTTTGGTGGGGAATGCGATCGCGGCGTACACAAAACTAGGGTCATCGCCTAGGATACTGTCTGGGCAAACGTTTGTTGATGAGCGCCTTTCTCGCCTCCAGAAGTTGAACACGAACAGAACCGGATTCAACTGGTTCTGTTAGCTTATGTTCAACTTTGGGCAGCTAAGGAATAAGACTGCGTAGCGTGGGTTTTTTATCTGTTAACTTTTGTGAAGACACCATAATTCCAAACATTTCTTCTGACAAGTAGATAGAGGCTGAAAAGTTACCTGTCACCAAAACAATAACTGAGCGCTCGCACCTCATCTACTTTCGTAACAAGTTGTATTGAAGAATCAACATGGTACCTCAATCTATTCAGATAGCTAACCCCAACAGAATTGGTCGGATATCTGCCTTTATCTATGGCATTGTTTGTTACGCTATCTTCTTTGTTACCTTCTTATATGCTGCTGGCTTCGTTGGCAACTTCCTTGTCCCCAAGTCTATTGATTCAGCTCCAAGTATCCCGCTCACAAATGCTATTTCAGTCAACATTGGATTGCTGGGCATCTTTGGCATACAACACAGCGTCATGGCACGGCAAGGATTCAAAGAGTGGTGGACGAAATTTGTGCCAAAACCAGTTGAACGCAGCACCTATGTTTTGTTTTCCAGCCTTTGTCTGATTGCACTCTTTCATTTCTGGCAGCCGATTGGTATCACTATTTGGAATATCTCTCATCCCATGGGACGCAGTATTCTTTATTCTTTGTTTGCCTTTGGCTGGCTGCTCGTGTTAGTGACCACCTTCTTGATTAATCACTTCGATTTGTTTGGGTTGCGTCAGGTTTATCTCTATCTGCGTGGCAAGGAATACACTCAGCTCAAATTCGTGACTCCTGGTCCCTACAAACTTGTTCGTCATCCCTTATATGTTGGTTGGTTGTTTGCATTCTGGGCAACTCCTACGATGACTGCCGCTCATTTGGTGTTTGCACTCATTACAACCGCCTACATTCTAGTTGCCATTCAACTTGAAGAGCGCGATTTGGTAAGCATTCACGGTACAACCTATGCTGATTATCGCCGACGGGTTCCCATGCTGATTCCCTTGAGCCGTCGCCAAAAGTAGGCAAGGGAGTTACCAAACTCTCAAGTCTACATCGCTCAACAATAGTATTCGTAAATGCGGGCACGGTATCAACCGTGCCCGCCCTCTAATGCCCTCGAATTAAAAGAATTCATGCAGGCTTAGGAGAAAATTTTAGGGACACTCAGTAATAGTGTTTTGACACAAAGGGCTGAGTATTTTGAGAAGCTTTATATTCTTTATATTATTTTATGCTCAATTTTTTCAGCCATCTACTATGTTATTTTGAGTGGCTTATACTATCAGAAAAAGAGAATCTCAATCCAACTTCAGGGTAAGAGTAGTTCTATAAAGCTTGTCTAGCTATGACACAGCTTAAGATTCTAGAACTTGTACCGATAAATTTGTAATTGCTTAGGTAAAATAAATTACGCATCAGGTACCCTTGTTAGCCTTACACAGCAAGCTGTCTCAATATTAAAGTGTGTAAATAATTTTGCCAGAGTACTTATCAGTTCACGACAGGATGAGGGAGTTGCTTAATGGTTAGTAATTCGTTGAAAAAAAAGTTGATTTTGGGAATGCTGATTGCCATAGGAATGGTTATAGCCATAGGAGGCTCTCTATCGGTAGCTAAAGCGTCTACGCAATTTTATTATGCAGTTAAGGACTTGGGAACTCTCAGCGGCGGCAGCTCAGCCTATGAATTCAGCTCAGCCTATGACATCAATAATGCAGGTCAGGTGGTTGGTGTCTCAAGCACCAGTAGTGATAATTCTGATGATTTTCAAGCTGTTTTGTGGGACAAAGGAAACATTATAGATTTGGGAAATCTTGGTGGTAGTGAGAGTCGTGCCTACAGCATCAATAATGTCGGTCAAGTGGTTGGTGAATCATTCACTAGCAGTAACAAGATTCACGCTGTCTTGTGGGACAAAGGAAACATTATAGATTTGGGAACTCTTGGCGATATCAACAGCTCAGCCTATGGCATCAACAATATAGGTCAAGTAGTTGGTTGGTCAAACGTCAGTAATAATGCTGGTATTCACGCTGTCTTATGGGACAAAGGAAACATTATAGATTTGGGAACTCTTGACGGTAGTACCAGCGTTGCCTATGGCATTAACAATGCCAGTAAAGTGGTGGGTTACTCATATGCTGCTGATGCTGGTATTCACACTGTCTTATGGAACAAAGGAAACATTATAGATTTGGGAACTCTCGGCGGCAATTACAGCTCCGCTAATGCTATCAACAACGCAGGTAAAGTGGTCGGCGACTCATACATTAGTGGTAATGCTGGTTATCACGCTTTCTTATGGGATAAAGGAAACATGATAGATTTGGGAACTCTCGGCGGCAATTACAGCTCCGCTAATGCCATCAATAATGCAGGTAAAGTGGTCGGCGTTTCATCCCTTAGTAGTGGCGTTCGTCATGCTGTTTTGTGGAATAACAGTTCAATCCAAGACCTGAACAACCTTATACGCCTCAACTTGGGCTGGGAATTACAGGTGGCTAGGAGCATAAACGATAGAGGACAAATAGTAGGCAATGGGAAAATCAACGGTCAAACTCGTGCCTTCCTCCTGACGCCTGTCCGAGTCACTCGATAAGCTTTTTACTTTGTAGAAATAGGCGATTTAAAACCAGGGGTCTATGCATTAGTCACATCTTTCTCAAAGAAAAGCGAAATCTCGCAACAATCTAAAAAGCAGAGCGGGCAAGGGTTAGAGAGATTTGTGAGATGGAGAGACCCGGAAAAATCGAAAAATCGGGGGGATTTAACTTCCAAGAGTTGGAGTTGAGTATAGGAAGATAGGGCGTTAGTGGATGAGGCGGCGGGACGCGAGGTCACTGGGTTGCGGGATGCGATCGCGCTTATCGGATCGCCCTATTCCCCGAAATGTATCGATACCTCTCGATGCTATCTAAGCGCAAAGAGAGAAAACACGGAACTTATATTCAACGGGACGAGAGAAAATCCGCAATCGAACGGATGCACTAACAGGGTTAACCCTTGAAACTGAGAGAAGTTAACCAGCCAAGGGAGAGGAGGCATGAGCAACAGTGGTCAACAGAAGCTAGTGCAGATTCTCCTAGTCGATGACCACAGCTTGATGCGCCGAGGCATGAAAGGTCAATTCATCCTTGAATCTGGCTTTAGTGTGGTGGGAGAGGCAGTTGATGGGGCACAAGCGATTGAATTAGCAGCTCAACTACAGCCAGATGTTGTCTTGATGGACATCGAGCTACCCGTGATGGATGGGATTACAGCTACGCAGCAGATCAAAAGCGATCGTCCTAGCACTCGTATTCTTGCCTTGAGTGCGTTTGACAACAACACCCAGGTGATGGGGATGCTAGCCGCAGGCGCAGATGGTTACTGCCTCAAGACGATTGAATGGGAACAACTAATTGCTGCAATTCAATTAATCCTTCAGGGCGGTGCTTATCTCGATCCTCAAATCGCTTACAAGGTGGCCCAGGTGCTCAAGCCGCTCCCTTCTCGGGAAGCTTCTGCCCCTGAGCGGCTCAAGAATTCAGTTCTTAGCGAGCGTGAGCACGAACTGCTCAAACTGATTGCTAAAGGACAATCAAACAAGGAGATTGCCAGCCAGCTCTACCTCTCACTAGGAACGGTCAAGTCCTATGTGCGTATGATCCTCAACAAACTCAGTGTTGACGATCGCGTCCAAGCCGCTGCTTTAGCAGTTCGTGAAGGGTGGATTTAAGTGGAGAAGAGCTGTTGTGTTGATGCGATCGCGACTAAATCCAGACGAATACCAGAGGCGGGGGAGAACTATACACGGCTATAGTTCTCCCCCGTAGGGTGGCTGGGATGTGAGCAGGGGAGGTCTGGTTGGGGAGTTGCGATCGCATCAAATTATTTGCTTCACGCCTGCTTTGAGCTTCATCGCTTCTTGTAGAAATCTATATAGGGCTTTTCTTCGTCCTTTGGAAGTTTTAGGGTCGAGGTTGATGTATCGGGCAACATTCTCCCAGTGTTCACTATCGGGTGGGAGTTGCGCTATTTGTTTCCAAAAATCTCGTCTATTCTCTAGCTCTAAGAGATAGCCCTCATGCCCTGTCTGTTTAGCGCAAGAAACCTTCTCAGCGTATACGATAGTTCTGCGGGCATACAGTCTAATCAGCTCTGCTTCCATCTCAAAAGCGCCTCATAGGGCTAGAAACATTCTCGGCAATCCCCACTATTGTTTTATTACTCTGACGCCTTTTTTTTTCATCCACCGAAGGAAGTGTAGTGATAAATACGCACTCCACACGCCCCCATCTCCGACTCAGAGCGAGACGGGAATTTTGGGTTTTGGGGTGGGTCGCGGCGGCGGCGGTCGGAGTTTCATTCTGGGGTGGAATGTCGGGAGATTCTAGAAGGTTGTCTACCTTTGTCTACCCGATCGCGTTGCTGGAGAGTGTCAGCGGTCAGAGGCTAGCGCTCGCAATGTCGGAGAGCATCGGCAGTCGAGTGGCAGAGGTGAAGTGGGAGCTGACGCGATCAGCGCTCTTCTGGTGCCGTAGGCAATCGCGATTGCCCTGGCGAGAAGAGCAAAAAGCAGATCGCTCTCAGGGGGAGAACTATACACAGCTATAGTTCTCCTCCTTCTGTGATGAGTGGATTAGATGGGTGAAGGTGGAAATTTATGGAGTCCCCGATGGTTGAGTTGGATTGTCTTGTACAACCCGTGCATTCCCCTCGGCTGTAATGTTGGACTCATGCTTAGTATTTTGAGCCAGTCCTGCTGCACCCGCGATCGCGGTACCAGCTAACCCAATACCAGCAGACCACTTACCAGAGTCTGAGATATTACCAAATAAAACACCAAGCCCAATTGCGCCACCAATACCTGCTAAAAAAAGTGGGGTACAAGCCCGAATGACATCAGGATTCATTTCTTTATCTATTGCTAGCTCTATAAGGATTCAGCTTTAGTGAGCCGTATCAACCTATCTGCCCACCTTCCAAGGTTTATGCAAGTGTTTCAAATACTTGATATTTTTTCAGCGATAAATAGCAAATAGCTTGATAAATTTAACTACCACCGAACTGTGTTAAATCCCGAAATCTCTTCAAAGAGTACCCTCACGGGTACCTATCAGATTTAGGAGACGGCACCAGAAGAGCGCTGATCGCATATAGGCGATGGGAGTGGAGTCGCTGGGGATGCAGGGATAGAATGTCAGGAGATTCTAGAAGATTGTCTACCTTGTTAGCCTAGATTCATTTACCAAGGTTTGACTCAAACCAGTCCAGAATCCCTAGCCTAGTATGACATCGCCCATATTCCTTGCTCATAAAGCCTTGTAGCCTTTTTATTCTCACTGCCTCTGCCTTCATCCAGTGAATACAATTCCCATTTTTAACGAGTTGCTAATCGTCAGTTCTCGGCGTCGTAATGGCTTAATTCTCTTTAAACGCTATCACGCTGAATTGGCAGGACCTGGTGCGGCGGTTGGAGGACTCATTGACCGGGATTGTCAGCGAGTGCTACCTGTAGGCAACCTTTTATTGATATCTCCTGAATCCTCTGAGGAACGACAAAGGGCTTACTTAATTCGGCGGGAGTGGGTGCGACTCACTAGAGAAATCATAAACAAGCTAACACCCTTGCAACGTGCCCAGAGTATTTTCAAATCTGAAGGCTTCTTTGAGCCTGAGATAATTGCCCAACTGTCAGACGAAGAACTGGCACTCTTAGTCGGCGTGTTACCAGAAACAATTAGGAAAGCGCGTGAGCGATCGCCCATTCCGGAGATGTGAGGCTACCAGGTCGGGTCGGGTTTGGCTGGTGGGGCTGGGTTAGAGAAAGCGATCGCGTTTGGGTTGTCAGCGATCGCTCATCTTCCGATAGTCAATCCCAGCCAATAGAGGAAGATGTAGGGCGATCGCATTCTATCTACATACAAGAGGGATAAACGATTGATAAGCTATCTATATGCAAGAGGTCTGAGAGATAGATACTCCGAAGGGATGGGATAAGGTTCAGCTTTGAGAGTGCGTCACTTCATGTCGTCGAGTATCTAGCGCCAGCAGGGCAATCGCCCCAGTCGGCAACAGAATCGACCAAAAGCCAATTGCACGCATAAAAAATGCGCCAAAGGCAGCACCCATTACAAAACCCATTAAAGCACTACCGAACTTCTCAGCGCGTTGACGTAGTTCTCGATGTTGTACATTTGAGTTACCTGTCTTGTCATAGTCGCGGATTAGCATTAAGCGGACACAATCAATTGTCAATTGTGTCAAATTACCCGTCATAACCGTAGTGGGCACAAGCGTTCCTAATAACTCCCGCATTAAGGCATTCCGCACACCCATTGCAAATACACCCGCTGCTCCAGCTACAAACATCGCCAAGGTGTCTACTTCTTGGTGAGCATTAGGAACCACAGCCACACCAACCCCTGTGAAGAGCAATAAAGTAACCGCTTCAAACCACATAAGATTAGACAAACGGGGGTGCCGAGTTCGAGCGATGATGGTTGTCATTACAACAGCAGCAATGAAGACTGGAATGACAGCAAGGCGTACCCACACGGCTCTTCCACCTGCTCCAGCAAGTTGTGCCCCAGCCACCACTAGATTGCCTGTCACATGTGCTGTAAACAAACCGTTCAATTTTAAGAAACCAGCGGTATCGACGTATCCTGCCACCCAACTTAGTACTGCGGTTGCGATGCGCTCGTTTTGGAGTACTTGTGCCATAAAATCCCTCTCACACGCTAAAGGAAATTTATCTCCACATCGTATATAAGATTGCCTAATTGTGCAGTCCCATGGCGGGTCAGGTGGCAGAGGTTGTGGAGCTGACGCGATCAGCTCTCTTCTGGTGTCGTAGGCAATCGCGATCGCCCTCCGGGCGTTTGTCTGTAGGGTGTAAATTTGTACCTTACAAAGTGAGTGGGAGTGTCGGTCGTTGGACTATGCCTGTACAAGAGGGTAAGGTTGGAACCCTTGGATGCCTACACACTTAAATCCTGAGTAAGGATTAGCTGGAAAAGGAAGTGTCTATTAAGTTCAACTAAAGATAAAGTCTGAGGACAAAGAGGCGAGCGTAGTGTCTTGTAAAACAGCGATCAAAACATTGCTGTAATAAATTGCTGTATCTAGGGCAAGTTGACCAGATAAGTTCTGGGACTGGTCTAGAGAATAGTTACTGGCGCTACCGTAGACCTGAATTTTATCCCCTTGTGCGCGTCTAAAGTCTGTAATAGTGGAGTATTCATTATTTAGAGGAAACGAGTTAAAGTTAAGTCGAAATATATCAGCTCCAGTACCACCTGTGAGGGTATTATTACCCAGACCACTCGAAAGAATATCATTTCCCCTACCACCTTCTAACAAGTAATCGAAACCCCGATCGCGCCGCAATCCGATCGGGGTTTTCGTTGAAGGGAATGTGTCAGTTTACATTAAAATAATACCTCGGTTATTTTGTTCAAGTCACTTGACACTCAATCGAGTATCTACTTAGTGACTAACAGGAGTATTTATCCCAAAGACTTGCCGACTCTGCCTCCTGCCCTTTTTTTAGTTCGTCGAACTCACGTTATTTTATAGGCTTTAAATAACTTAATTACGGGTCACAAAACGATTTGTTGGTCAACTGTTACAGCGACAGATGGTCAGACAGGTCTAGAAAAAGCCAGAAGTCTTATCCCTGACTTAATTGCTGGTTATACTGAAAGGCATGGCGTTCAGTCATCTGGTTTATCGCAGCAATGTAAAGGTAAAGCAACACCATGATGTTGAGTATAGGATATGCTGAGATTCAAGCTGAAATTGAGTCTGGTTTAAAAGAAATAATGGCTTCGCAGGGTGCGCTCGTTGTGGCACTGGGAAATTGGAAAACAGGGCAGTGCATTTGCCAAGAAGGTATTAATAGTCCTCTGTTCCCCAATAGCCAAATTAGCATGGCGGTAACAGGCAACGCTAAAGTCATCCAAGCCAAGATGGAGGTTGCCAAGGCGCTCCAGCTTTCAGATAAAATCGATCAGATATTAATTGCACTTTCATCGCAGTGGCACTTAATGAATATTCTCTCGGCAGAAGACTATTTTATTTATTTAGCTCTAGATCGAAAATCTTCCAACATTGCAGATGGTACGTTAAAAATAATGAAGGTTGACAGGAAACTATCGCCACTACTCAATTCATACTTGCCGCTTCCTAGTTTTTAGACAATAAGGGATAGCTACAGGATCTGCTATGCATTAGTCGCATCTTTCGCAAAGAAAGTCAAAAGTTTGTAACAGGGTCAAAGGCAGAACTAGTGGGAGTTAGAGCAATTTGACCCCAAACAGTAGAGCCGAATCGCGAGCTAAATCGGGAGAATTTAACAGAAGTTAAGCCGTGCTGGCTGGAAAGTTTGGAACTCACCACCTCAATCGCTGAAACCTTTTTTTCACCCAATGCGCGATGCAGGGAAAAAATTGGAGACATCGCTAAAATTTCCGGCAAGAAATCCAGATTCAAAATCAGTTTTCAATATCATCTCAGCCCCTTGTTGGATTGCCTGCAAGGGGCTTCTAGTTGTCGCCGGAAAAAGCGATCGCACCCTTCCCCTCACCCCACCCTTCTCGCGCCCCATCATCCCATCACCCTTCCCAGCCCCTGCTCTGTCTACCGGAGCGGGGGGTGTCACACCACCCCCCCTTTCTTATAAACAGAGCAGTAGTGTGACAGAAAAATCCAGGTTTATAAGCCAGGGTTCCAGTCTGCCCAAAGGAAGCGAAGCCCAGGTATGGCAAGGGTTTCGAGGATTCTGTTGCCAGTCAGAGGGCTGTGAGGGCGTTCTGTCACACCAGTCTGTGAGATTGGAGGTGAAGGCGTTTTCGAGTGGTGTGACGGGCTTCAAAAAAGTGGTGTGACGGCAGCCAGGATGGAAGCGATCGCGACCCGGAAAAGTAGAGACATACCATAGTCACTGTGCGGGGTCAATGGGTCTGAGGAAATTTGGTCTTGTCTGGGTCAACGGCGGGTGATTTTGTTGCGGTCGTCGCGGGTGAAACTGGACCCGATTGCATTGTGGAAGAGTCGAGGCGGCGGTCAGAGTTTCATGCTGGGTGGAATGTCGGGAGATTCTAGAGGGTTGTCTACCTTTGTCTATCCGATCGCATTGTTGGAGAGTATCGGCAGTCCTATGCATTAGTCACATCTTTCGCAAAGAAAGTCAAAAAGTTGTAATAGGCTCAAAGAGAGGCTAGGTAAGGGTTAGAGAGAAGTAGTCAGAGTTTGAAACCCTGAAAAAGCGGAAAAAACAGGGGAATTTAATAGAAATTAAGCAGTGGTGGGAGTGGTATATAGGAGCAAATTGGGCTGATTTGAGGTAGCGCTCTGGTGCAATCGTCGAAAGTATAGTGATGGAGTTGTATGCATTAATGAGAAAAGAACTGGGAAAACTTGCCGAAAAAAAGAGCTGAAAGTAATAGTGAGAGGGAGTTAGAGGCAATGCGGTCGTTCTCTAGAACAAGGTGATTGCCGTGGCACAGAGGTAAGGAAGATTGTAAACAAGAGTAAATAGACCCCTGCGTGGGACTCAAGGCGTGGTAATTCTGCGTGAAAAGGAAGAACCAGTAAGAGTCAGGGGAATAGCCGATGAGCTGGGCAGCAGAAGAACTAAAGACAGCTTCTTTAGGCGATAAACGACTTTCATCAGCGTTTAATCAAAATCGTAGAAGACTTAAGTGCCATGCCTCATGCCAGCGTGACCCAGGCGGCAAGAGATGGGGCGGCGGTGCAAGGCATTTATGAGTTTTGGGGGAATGTGCGCGTGGAGCCGACCATCTGGAGAGAGCATTAGCGACGTATGCGATTGTCGCTTGGCGATTATTGTGGCTGACCTATGAAGCCCGTTGTCATCCGGCTGAAAGTATCGAGGGAATATTACCAGGGCACTACTGGCAGGTACTTTACTGCCATGTCCATCAAACGACGATACTGCCCCATGAACCGCCTACCCTAGCGGATTGCGTGCGTTGGATCGCACGATTGGGAGGGTTTTTGGCTCGTAAGAGTGATGGAGAACCGGGAGTAAAAACACTGTGGTTGGGACTGCAACGAGTGCATGACATGGCGAGTATCTGGCAGTTATTGGCTCCCGGCAACCAATGAGTTGTTACTATCGTCTTTTATGAAGAAAAATGTGACTAAAGGACAAAGGCAAAGGTTGAAGCCCAAAAAAGATACAAAAGTTAGTACTTTCAGGTTTTTCATTGTAGAAGTGATTTGCGTCTCCTCAAACCGTGGCTGACGCCCCTACCAGGTGTTGCGTCTGAACCTAAGTCCTGTCTTTAATAGTACCCACAGGGGTACTACCAGTTTGTAGCAATCAAGCATAAGGTAAAAAATGTGCTTATAGGCTTTTACACATCTACAAAAAAGAACCTGAGACCCTTTTGGAGTCTAGGCTAAAATCTAGTTTCTGAAGAGATCTTTTATAAAAGCTTGGGTTAACTTTTCTCGTCAGAGGTGAGAAGTATTTAACTACTAGCAAATTTCTACTGTATTGCGAATGTAAGGAGTGGCTCGCAATGAGTACGTATTATGGAACGTCTGGAGACGATAGTTACGGTTACATTTCCGATATTACAGAACCTGTTTTAGCTTACGGCTATGGAGGGAATGATGGTCTTTGGGGTGGAGCCTACAATGACACCTTTTACGGTGGAACTGGCGATGACTATCTTGATGGGGGAGATGGTGATGATTTGCTTTATGGGGGAGCTGGCAATGACATCCTGGTGGGAGATGTGGGAAATGACACTATGAGAGGGGGGGCTGGAGCCGACACCTTCGATATTGGCTCGGCTGGATTCCTTTCTAATACAACAAGCGTATATGTAGATATTTCCTCAGTCGATACTATTGCAGACTTTAGTAGGAACCAAGGCGATAAAATTGGGGTCATTGGCAGCCTTAGCGATTACTCACTTTCTCAAACTCAAAACATCTCTGGTAAGAATGCTTTAGATACTGCTATCTACTATCAAAACAATTTGATTGCCGTTGCGAGAGATACTACGCAAGTATCTTTGTTAGAAGACTTTATCTTTGTCCAAACGGGCACAACTGGCGATGATGTTTTAATGGGAGAAGCTGGTGCTGATTTCTTGCAAGGTAACTGGGGCAACGACACCATTTATGGTGGAGCTGGCAATGACACTATTTATGGTGATTTGAGGGGGTACCCTAGCGTCGATAATGCTGGCGATGAAGTTCTGTATGGTGGAGATGGCAATGACAGCCTTCAAGGAGGAAAAGGTAGTGACATATTAACAGGTGGAGCAGGAGCCGACACGTTCGACTTATTTGTTGGGGTGGGCATAAGTTCTGCCTCGTCAGCTATAGATATCTATAGCAGCGATATTATTACAGACTTTAGTCATAACCAAGGAGATAAGATCAAGCTGCTTGGCAGCCTCAGCGATTACTATTTAGATCAGACTCAAAACCTCTCTGGTGGAAGTGGCTTAGATACGGCAATCTATTACAATCTTTACCCGAACAATCCCTCTCCCTTTGGTGCTTTGCTTGCGATCCTACAGGACACCACGCAAGTATCCCTGTCTTCCGACTTTATTTTCTTTGAGCCTTCTTAAAAAAATCCGGTGCAGCCTGATCAGACTGCACCCTGGCGGTAGCATTAGTAATTACCAAGTCGGTAGCATTAGGGTTTTAAGAGTTCGGATTCGAGAACTGTCCAAGTGTGATCGCCAACAATGCCATCAGCACTTAAGTCGAAATCCGATTGAAATTGTTTGACTCGTGCCGTGGTGTTTGAACCAAACATGCCATCAACAGCAATCTTCGCCGTTCCGGATTTTCCTTGTCTAACCGCTTGATTAAGGCGTGCCTGTAGATATTTCACTTCTGAAGAATTGTTGCTCTTGCTTTGGCTTAAGGTGGAGTGCAATTTGTTGGCATAAGGGGTAATAGCATCGATGTAACTCCAAGTTTGTGACCCAACGATGCCATCAACTGTCAGGCAGCAATCGGTTTGAAATTTCTTAACGTATTCGGTCGTAATATCGCTAAAGTAGCCATCGACACTGATATAGCTGTGGTAGAAAAGATTGAGTTGTTGTTGCAGGTATTTAACTTGATTAACATCATTGCTATTGCTAGTTGAGCTTAAGGTGGAGTGAGCTGTTGTGGAAGCGACCATCGGTTTTTCTCCTGAATCAATGTGTGTTTTCTTTTAATGATTCCAGTATCGAAAAATCTGCTTGGGAAATCATTGGTAGAACCCGACAAGTTGAGTAGGTATTTTCGGTCAGCCACATGGCAGTTTTCGGTAATGGGTTGAGTTACCTTACGGTGAGGTGTCTTTTTGTGTCCATCTATGCATAGTCAATGCGATCAGCGAGAGCTGGTGCCTCTCGGCAATCGCGTTTTGTTGGGGGGATATTTCGGAATAGCTGGAGTATTCGGGAATATTCCGAAATGTTGAAAGGAGGCGATCGGCTCTTGAATGCTGCCTCTCGGCAATCGCCCCTGCGGTACGTTTAAGCCCACCCGGTCTAGTCGCATCACACCTCATACAGTCCCCGCGAGGATGCCTTGTGAGCCACGGCAGAGGGGAAGTGTGGGGAGCAAAAATACTAGCCGCTTTGCCCTCACTCAATCGAGCAGCGATTGAAGGGATAGGTTTGGCAAAGAACAGTTTCACAGTTGTGCATAAGTGGATCAGCATTGAGAGATAAGTACTCTCGCACAGGTTCACAACTGCGATCGCAAGAACTCTACTTAATTACCAACGGTAAAACTTAATGTCGCAACACAAAACGAAGTTAGCCTTAACCTTACTAAGTGGAACGATTTTATTCTTTTCTCTGAGTGGAGCAGCTTTTTCACATACAGTACTTGGACGTACATCGAACAACACAGTTGTTCCAGGAAATCACCCTGGACTCAAAGCTCCTCCGCTTAGATCGTTAACGCCTCCAACCCAAACTCATAGACCCTCTTCACCCTCAACTCATAGCCCATATTCCCCTGAGAGGGGTTCGTCATCAGGTAGCGTGAAACCTAATGGCATCATGTATCCCTGCAATGGTAGGCGCTGTACTAGTACAGACCTGGGTATGTAAGTGATGCAGCTATTAGTAATCGAATAAGCCCATTTCACAACCCACAAAAGGGGCACTGCTTCCAGTTGTCCCCTATGCATTAGTCAGATCTTTCGCCAAGAAAAGCATGCATGTTGTAACAAGCTCAAAGGTAGAGCTAGTGGGAGTGCTGCATCAAAAAGTATGGGCGAGAGAGAAAACCAAACGAACGACGGGGTATCAAGATCGCAAAAGGGCGATCGAGCAAAAAGAAAGCCACCGTTGGCTGGAAAGCTTGGAACTAACTCAACAATGGATTCCGGTGCAGCCTGATCGGACTGCACCCTGGCTAGGTATTAGTAATTATCAAGTCGGTATGACGGGATTTTCCTTACCAACTCTATCGTGTTCATTTCCATCAAAACTCAACAAGTATTCGGCTGAGCTAGAGGAATATTCGATTTCCTAGCTGAATAAATTCCATGTATTGAGGGAGGACCATCAATAGAGATCGGTAACAGTCAACAGCTTCACTCCAAGAGTGGCTTTTTATGCTCACCTACCGCATATACCGTCTGTAAAAAATTAAGTATGACTAATTCTCCTGTCGAAAACAGCCTTATATCTCTACCTACAACTGTAGGGAAGAACACTGCTTTAGCCCAGTTGCAAGGCAATGTGGTTGATCTAACTAAGCGCAATGATTTTAACTTTTCCACGTTAATAGACCTCCTGCGCTGTAGAGCACTACACCAACCCAATAAACTAGCTTATTCTTTTCTGGAAGATGGAGAAACAGAAGCAGGCAGCCTGACTTATCAAGAATTGGATTGGCAGGCTCGGGCGATTGCTGCCTATCTACAGTCTTTAGGTGCCACCAGCGAACGGGCATTGCTGTTGTATCCACCTGGTTTGGAGTTCATTACCGCCTTTTTCGGGTGTTTGTATGCCGGGGTGGTGGCAGTTCCTGCTTATCCACCTCGAGCTAATCAGAATATATACAGGCTACAGGCGATTGTAGCAGATGCCCAGGCGACGGTGGCACTCACCACTACATCCCTGTTGGCTAACATAGAGGGTCAGTTTGCTCAGATTCCAGATTTTGCTGCGTTACGCAGACTGACTACCGATAACATTGCCAGCGACCTAGCGTCAGACTGGCAGGAACCCGAAGTGAGCAGCGAAACGCTAGCTTTTCTCCAGTACACTTCGGGTTCTACGGGGACACCGAAGGGGGTGATGGTGAGTCATGGCAATCTGCTGCACAATTGCTGCGACATCGATTCAGGATTGCAACACACACCAGACAGTGTGATTGTAACGTGGTTGCCTACCTTCCATGATATGGGACTCATTTATGGGGTACTTCTACCCTTATATAAAAGTTTCCCTTGTTACATGATGGCACCCGTGTCCTTTCTTCAGCAACCGATTCGATGGCTTCAGGCGATTTCGCGCTACCAGGGTACTCATAGTGGAGCACCTAATTTTGCCTACGACCTTTGCGTTTATAAGACCACTCCGGAACAGCGCGCCAGCTTAAATCTTAGCAAGTGGCGCATGGCTTTAAACGGTTCCGAGCCAGTTAGAGAAAACGTCATCAAAAGATTTGCTGAAGCTTTCAAACCTTGCGGTTTTGATCTTGCCGCCTTCTGTCCAGGCTACGGTCTTGCTGAAGCCACTCTGAAAGTGACTGCTGTACGGACAAAGGATATGCCGATTTTCTACAGAGTTCAGGCAGATATGCTGGCACAGAATCGAGTGGTGGAAGCTACCGAACACCAGCAGAATGTGCACTGCTTGACTGGGTGTGGACATACGGAAATTGATACAAAGATTATCATTGTTCATCCTGAATTGCTGACAACT
>Ga0310811_10006328_pt1 | contig 15126 bp, 11 predicted proteins | sample YCmetagenome_FD_207642 | JGI IMG/M metagenome (GOLD analysis project Ga0310811, IMG submission 207642) | Soil microbial communities from experimental microcosm in Duke University, North Carolina, United States - YC | ecosystem: Engineered > Artificial ecosystem > Soil microcosm > Unclassified ...
CGACCACTACCCTGGGGAATCCTACCCCCCTGGGAGGAGCTCCCTATATGATCCCCGTGGTGGTTCATGTTATCCACACGGGAGGCGCCGTAGGGACCATTTACAACCCCACAGATGCACAGATCCTCGACGCCGTCAACTACCTGAACAGCGTCTATAATGGAACTTGGGTGGATCCCGCCCAGGGAGGTATCCAGGGGGCGGGAGATCTGGGGATCCAGTTTGTCCTGGCCAAAAGGGACCCGAACTGTAATCCCACCAATGGCATCAACCGGGTCGACGGATCCTCCGTTTCCGGTTATGTCTCCGGAGGGGTCAGGCGTAGTACCGGCACCGGTACGCCCGATATCAATATCAAGAACCTCAGCCGCTGGGACAATACACAGTACTATAATATCTGGATCGTAAATAAGATAGATGGCAACGACGGCACCTCGGGCACTTTTGTTGCCGGTTATGCCTACCTCCCCGGAGCTCTCCCTACGGATGATGGCATCGTCATGCTGTCCACCCAGATGGTCGCCGGCCAGAAGACCCTGCCCCACGAGATCGGTCATGCCTTCAACCTCTATCATCCTTTTGAAGGCTCTTCAGACTCCACCATGTGCCCCACCAATGCCGATTGCACGGCAGACGGAGACCAGGTCTGCGACACGGACCCCATTTCCTATAATTTGGGCCCCGTCACTGGTATACTGCATTTTACCTGCCGTTCGGGCACCAACCCCTGCGCAACCCCCGCAGGAACCCAATACAGCGCGAATACGGAGAGCAATTTCATGAACTATACCAATTGCTACACCCTCTTTACGGCGGGTCAGCGGGACAGGATGCAGGCTTCTGCTGCAGGTACTTACCGGGCCCCCTTGTCCAGCTCCCAGGGAGCCACGGCCCCCAATGCGGGTGCGACCCCCTGCCCCCCCAAGATCGACTTTGAGCTGACGGACGACCAGGTGACGGAAGCCACAGCGGCGACGTCCGGATGCCGGGCTTACAAGGACTATTCCTACAATATGGTCATTGGCTCCGGACCTTCCCTGACGGCCACCGCTACGCTGTCGGTCACCTCCGGTACAGCCACCCAGGGACTGGACTTCGACATTACCACCAATGGCAGCTTCACGGCGCCTTCCTCCAGCCTCAGCTTCCCGGCCGGCTCCACAACCTCCCGGCCCTTCACGATCCGTATCTACGACGACGCCAGCATCAACGGCACCCGGAAATTCACCCTGGGCTTCACCGTCAATAATGGGGGTGGTAATGCGGTAGCCGGCGACGGCAGGCCTAATTTTTCCCTCACCATCCATGACAATGACCTGGCGCCGGCGGCGGGCACAACGACCGGTACTGCCAATATAGGGACACTCACCTATCAATCTCCTCTTAGCCCCTTTGACGCTACTCAGCAATCCCAACGGGTACAGTTCCAGTATAAGGCATCTGAATTGACGGCCGCCGGTATTCCCGCCGGAAGACTGACCGGCCTCTCACTGTATGTTTACAAAAAGCTCAGCACCCGTGGTTATGCCAACCTCAATATAAATCTGGGAACTACCACGGTGAATTACCTGAGGGATGCTAGCGGCAATGTCACCCAGGGGACTCCCACGACTATGGCGCTGGTAAAAACCCTTGCCTCTTATACCACAACGGCAGGATGGAATACCTTCACCTTCGACAATCCCTATACCTGGGACGGTACCAGTAACCTGGTGGTGGAGATCTGCTATAACAATGGTTCTACGGCCCCCACGGATGCCGGGGATCAGGTAGGCCTTTACACCGATGGCGGCGCCGCTGCTGAAGGTAATCTCATCTACCTCGATGGGATCGATTGTTCGCAGCCCTTTACCTCCTATACCTATAACTCCAACGGAGTAAAACCCATCCTCAAACTGGCCTATGGCACCCCCGCCACCATCGTCCAGACCATCCTCAACACCTCCAAACAACAATACCTCGGGCCTAACGCCGATGTCTATTTCTATGACCAGACCAATGGACAACTGATGGCGCGTATCCAGAACCTAAGCTCGTTCAATTACGGCTGTACCCAGGTGGTCATCGACCGATCCGGCAGCAATGCCACGGCTTTCTGGAACAACAACATCCCTAATTACCTGATGGACAAGACCTTTCATGTCCTCCCCACCACCAACAACCCCTCGGGCAATTATAACATCACCTTGTTCTATACCCAGGGAGAGGTCACTGGCTGGCAGAACACCACGAGCCAAAACCTCAGCAGCATTCAGCTGGTTAAAGTGCCCAACCAGATCTCGGACGTTACCCCGGCCAATCCTACAGGAGGCGGCGCCGTCACCATCGTCAGCCCATCCATCAGCACCCTGGGGACCAATACCGGCCTCACCTATAACTTCACCAATGGCTTCTCCGGCTTCGGGGCAGGTGTCCCCGGCCTCAATCCCCTGCCTATTGGCCTTTTGGATTTCCAGGGACAGTTGAAAGACAACAATACCCGGCTGGACTGGACCACCTCCTTTGAGTCGGGTAGCAAAGGATTTGAGATCGACCGGTCCTATGACGGCACTAACTTCACCAGCATAGGGTTTGTGGCGGCAGCAGGTAACAGTTCCACCGCACGCAGCTACTCCTTTACGGACCCTTCCATAGCGCAGGAGAATAACTACTACCGGCTGAAACAGATCGACCTGGACAATAAGTTCACGTTTAGCAAGGTTGTTTTGGTCAAGGATCCCAATCTGACGACCAGGTCTTTTGCCGTGCTGTCCAATCCATTTACGGACCATATCGACGTGGTATTCGGCCAGTTGCCGGTGGGTAAAGTAGGGATCAGGCTGCTGGATATGACAGGTAAAGTGCTGCTTGCCCGGTCCGGCGAGTCCTCGGCCGGCAGCCGCATGCGCATCGACCTTTCCGGAACTTCCATCAGCACCGGCGTTTACCTCCTGGAGCTCCGGTTCAATAACAATGTCTACATAGAAAAACTTCTCAAAAACTAACAGGGGAGACCGGTGGTCTCCCCTGTTAGCCCATAAAAAAAGCCACTCCCTTTCGGAGTGGCTTGTGTGTATTGTTCATCAGTTAGCGGAGCCTACGTTGTGTTGATCGGCGTCGCAGACGCATGGTCTAATCAAACTTCAGATCCAATCCTAACCCCCTCAATTCATGTACCAATACATTGAAGGATTCAGGAATACCCGCCCTGGGGATATTATCCCCTTTCACGATGGATTCATAAGTCTTCGCACGACCAATGATGTCATCCGATTTGAGGGTCAGCAACTCCTGCAGGATGTTGGACGCACCATATGCTTCCAGCGCCCATACTTCCATTTCCCCAAAACGCTGACCACCGAACTGCGCTTTACCACCCAACGGCTGTTGCGTGATAAGACTGTATGGTCCGATACTACGGGCGTGCATCTTATCGTCCACCATGTGGTGTAATTTGATGATATAGATGATCCCAACCGTAGCCTTCTGGTCAAAGCGCTCGCCGGTCTCACCATCGTACAGATGGGTATGACCAAAGCTGGGCAGCCCTGCCTTCGAAATATGTTCAGCGATCTCTTCCACGGTAGCCCCGTCGAAGATAGGAGTAGCAAACTTAAGGCCCAGCTTCTCACCGGCCCAGCCCAGTACCGTCTCATAGATCTGTCCCAGGTTCATACGGGAAGGTACGCCCAGTGGGTTCAGGACCACATCCACCGGTGTTCCGTCATGGAGGAAAGGCATGTCTTCCGCACGTACGATCTTAGCCACAATACCCTTGTTACCGTGACGGCCGGCCATCTTATCCCCTACCTTCAGCTTACGCTTAACGGCTAAGTATACCTTAGCAAGCTTCAACACGCCGGCGGGTAATTCATCCCCGATGGAGATGTTGAATTTTTCCCTCTTATAGCGACCCAGCTCTTCGTTGTACTTAATGCTGTAGTTATGCAGGAGAATATTGATCGGCTCGTCGGTCTTGATATCACCTGTCCAACCCAGGGGGTTGACATTCAGGTAGTCGATACCAGCCAGGTTCTTGGCAGTAAACTTGGCGCCTTTCCCGATCTGCACCTCTCCGAAGTTATTGTTGACACCCGCCGAAGTATGGTCTTTCAACAATACCTGCAGCTTGCTCAGCAATACATCCATCAGATCGGCCGTATTCTTTTCATGTACTTTCTCGATCTTCTCCAGCGCTGCCTTCTCACGGACCTTGGCATTCTTATCCTTTTTAGCGCGTTGGAACAATTTCTTACTGATCACGACCCCTTCCGTACCGCTGGGGGCTTTCAGGCTGGCGTCCTTGGCATCTCCGGCCTTGTCGCCGAAGATAGCGCGTAACAGCTTCTCTTCCGGGGTAGGATCACTTTCTCCTTTCGGAGTGATCTTACCGATCAGGATATCGCCTTCCTTGATCTGGGCGCCGACACGAATGATGCCGTTCTCGTCCAGGTCCTTGGTGGCTTCCTCAGAGACGTTGGGGATATCGGGAGTCAGTTCCTCTTCGCCCAGCTTGGTATCCCGGACTTCCAGCTCATATTCGGAAATATGGACGGAAGTGAACAGGTCCTCGCGGACAACCTTCTCGCTGATCACGATAGCATCCTCGAAGTTGTAACCCTTCCAGGGCATGAAGGCAACCTTAAGATTACGGCCCAGCGCCAGCTCACCATCCTGTACCGCGTACCCTTCTGTCAGGAAGTCTCCGTCCTTCACCCGCTGTCCTTTCTTCACGGCAGGTTTCAGGTTGATACAGGTCTCCTGGTTGGTCTTGATGAACTTCGTCAGTTTGTATATTTTCAGGTCTTCTTCGAAGCTGACCAGCTTTTGCGTGTCATTCCTTTCGTAACGGACATGGATCTCGTTGGCGTCTACAAATTCCACCACACCTTCTCCTTCAGAATGGATCTGGATACGGGCATCGCGGGCTGCCTTGGCTTCCAGTCCTGTACCGACTATCGGCATTTCAGGACGGATCAGGGGAACGGCCTGACGTTGCATGTTCGATCCCATCAGGGCACGGTTGGCGTCATCATGCTCCAGGAAGGGGATCAGCGAGGCGCTGAGACCAACGATCTGGTTAGGCGCCACGTCCATATATTCCACTTCATTCTTCTCCAGGATGGGGAAGTCACCCGTCTGCCGGGAAACGATCTTATCTTCTACGAAATTTCCTTTTTCATCAAGGGCGATATTCGCCTGGGCGATCTTAGCAATATCTTCCTCTTCAGCACTGAGGTAAGTGAGCTTTTTCAGGTCCACTTTCCCGTCCTGCACCTTGCGGTAAGGAGTTTCTATAAAGCCCATTTCATTGATCTTCGCATGTACGCACAAGGTGGAGATCAATCCGATATTCGGTCCTTCCGGCGTCTCGATGGTACAGAGACGGCCATAGTGGGAGTAGTGTACGTCACGAACTTCGAAGCCGGCACGTTCACGGCTGAGACCACCTGGTCCCAGCGCAGAGATACGACGCTTGTGCGTAATCTCGCTCAACGGGTTGGTCTGATCCAGGAACTGGGATAACTGCGAAGTTCCAAAGAAGGAATTGATCACGGAGGACAGGGTCCTGGCATTGATCAGGTCCACAGGAGTAAATACTTCATTATCCCTCACATTCATACGCTCGCGGATCGTTCTGGCCATACGGGCCAGACCTACGCCGAATTGGGCATATAACTGCTCCCCTACCGTACGGACACGGCGGTTGCTCAGGTGATCGATATCGTCAATTTCCGCCTTGGCATTGGTAAGCCGCACCAGGTACTTGATGATATTGATCATATCTTCCTTCGTCAGCGTCTTTTGATCCAGGGGCTGGTTCAGACCAAGCTTGCGATTGATCTTATAACGTCCCACTTCACCCAGATCATAACGTTTGTCGCTGAAGAATAATTTATCGATAATGCCTCTGGCGGTCTCGTCATCCGGAGCATCAGCACCCCGCAGCTGGCGGTAAATGTGCTGGACGGCTTCCAGTTCCGAGTTAGAGGTATCTTTATTCAGGGTATTGTAGATGATGGCATAGTCCCCGCCTACATCTTCTTTCTGGATGAAAATGCTCTTCACATCCATTTCCACGACCATGTCAATGGCCTCTTCATCGAGAATGGTATCGCGCTCCAGCACGATCTCATTACGCTCGATAGACACCACTTCACCGGTATCCTCGTCGACAAAATCCTCTACCCAGGTCCTCAGGACGCGGGCAGCCAGCTTTTTGCCGATATATTTCTGCAGGGCTTTTTTGTCGGATTTCACCTCATCGGCCATACCAAACAACTCCAGGATGTCCTTATCTGTCTCATACCCGATGGAACGCAACAGGGTAGTAACCGGGAATTTCTTCTTACGGTCGATATAGGCATACATGACGTTGTTGATATCGGTAGCAAACTCCATCCAGGCTCCCTTAAAGGGGATCACACGGGCAGAGTAGATCTTCGTGCCATTCGGGTGAATGGACTGTCCGAAGAATACACCGGGGGAACGATGCAGCTGGGAAACGACCACACGCTCAGCGCCATTGATAACAAAGGTGCCGCGGGGAGTCATATAAGGGATATTTCCCAAAAAGACATCCTGTACGATCGTCTGGAAATCCACGTGCTCTTCGTCATTACAGCTCAAACGCAGCTTCGCCTTCAGGGGTACAGCATAGGTCAACCCACGCTCCATACATTCTTCAATGGTGTAGCGGGGCGGATCGATGAAGTAATCCAGGAATTCCAGCATGAAAATATTCCGCGTATCTGTGATCGGGAAATTTTCTTTGAACACCTTGAACAAACCTTCGATGTTACGTTTGTCCGGAGTGGTCTCCAGCTGAAAAAATTCTTTAAATGATTGGATCTGCACTTCCAGAAGATCAGGAGTATCGGCAAGGTGCTTAATTTTACCGAAGTTGATCCTGTTTTGCAATTTTGTTGAAGACATATTGTTTAAAACCGGTTTTTAATGATTCTAACTTCAAAAATCGTCTATGGAGGTGAAAACTGTGGGACTCATTGGTCCTCAACAGTATATAATTGCTGATACTTCACAACCGTACGTAAGCCCAGGGAAACGGACCGCAAAGTTAATAAATAAATGGGAAAAACCAATGAATCACTGGCTCACCCCACAAATAATATTTAACGGATGAAACCCCGGTTTTTTGCCGGGGTTTCTCATTTCTTTCTGAAAAAGACTAGTTTACTTCTACTTCAGCGCCAGCTTCTTTCAGCTTGGCTACCAATGCATCAGCGTCAGCCTTGCTCACACCTTCCTTAACGGGCTTGGGAGCGCCGTCTACCAGGTCCTTAGCTTCCTTCAGGCCGAGTCCGGTCAGGTCTTTTACGATCTTAACCACATTCAGCTTGTTGGGGCCGGCTGCCTTCAGGATTACGTTGAAAGCAGTCTTTTCTTCAGCGGCAGCAGCGCCACCACCGGCAGCGGGACCAGCTGCAACAGCTACAGCAGCGGCCGCAGGCTCGATACCGTATTCTTCTTTCAGGATCTTTGCTAATTCGTTTACTTCTTTAACAGTCAGTCCTACTAACTGTTCTGCAAATGCTTTTAAGTCTGCCATAATGTTTAATTTTTGCCGCCTTCACTGCTTTTGCTCCGGCGGACGGTTTAAAAAAATTTGCCAGGGTCTCCATGCCCCCCAGGCCTGGGCATTATCTTGGCGCCTTTCAGGGTCCTCCCGGCCTTCCGGCCCCGGCAGGTCCATTCCGGCTGTCTTGTCTTAGTTAGCCGCTGCTTCAGCCCTGGTTTCCAGCGCTTTGATCAGCCCGGCCAGCTTGTTGCCCGCATTCAGGCCGCTGATAACATTCTTGGCGGGTGATTGCAGCAGGCCAATGATCTCACCGATAAGATCATGTTTGCTCTTCAGGTTGGTCAGCACCTTCAGCTGATCATCTCCGGCAAATACATCCCCATCGATAAAAGCCGCCTTCAACACGGGCTTTTCCAGGTTGCCGTCCTTACGGAAAGAACTGATGATCAGAGCAGGCTCCTTGGCGTTCTCAGAGAACAACAAGGCCGTTACCCCGCTCAGGGATTCGAATACACCAGAATACCGGCTGTTATCCAGCCCTTCCAGCGCTTTCTTGATAAGGGTGTTCTTGGCTACCTTCATCTCTACCTTCTTGTCGAAGCAGATACGGCGCAGCTTACCAACCTGGGCCACCGTCAGGGACTCGGTGTTGGTAATATAGAAGTTATTATATTGATTGAACTTGTCTTTCAACAGCTCAATGACTTCATTTTTTTGATCTTTGTTCATAACTCTTTTTTTTAGGTCCCGATCAGATCGGGCTCCGGTAATTCAATCGGTTTAGTGGGCAAATGCTTTGGCGTCGATCGCAATACCCGGGCTCATAGAGCTGGCCATGAACACGCTCTTGACATACGTGCCCTTGGCAGTCGCCGGCTTAGCCTTGATGATCGCATTGATCAGCTCCTGGCTGTTCTCCACGATCTTCTCAGGAGTAAAGCTCACCCGGCCGATAGAGGCATGGATGATGCCCGCCTTATCTACCTTGAAAGCAATCTTACCACCCTTTACCTCATTAACAGCAGCGGCTACATCATTCGTCACCGTACCTGTCTTGGGGTTGGGCATCAGATTACGGGGCCCCAATACTTTACCCAGCTTACCGATCTTAGGCATGACAGAAGGAGTAGCTACGATCACATCGACATCGACCCAGCCACCTTCGATCTTTTGGATGAACTCATCCAGCCCGACATAATCGGCGCCAGCTGCCCTTGCATCCGCTTCCTTATCAGGAGTACAAAGCACCAATACCCTTTTTGTCTTACCGGTCCCATGGGGAAGATTCACCGTTCCGCGGATGGATTGGTCAGCTTTCTTGGGATCCACACCCAGACGAACATGCAGATCGACGGAAGAATCGAACTTGGTGATATTGATATCCTTCACCAGGGCAGAAGCTTCCTTAAGGGTGTATACTTTATTTTTATCAACCTTCGCTGAGGCTGCTTTTCTTTTTTTCGTGATAGCCATTTCGTAATAATTTTGAAGTTAGGAGTTAGTTTGCCCAGGGAGCTGTTCCCTCTACGGTGATACCCATGCTGCGGGCCGTACCGGCTACCATGCGCATCGCACTCTCGACAGTAAAAGCATTCAGGTCAGGCATTTTATCCTTCGCTATCGCTTCTACCTGTGCCCAGGTAACTTTTCCAACTTTGTTACGATTTGGCTCCTTGGAACCGCTTTGCAGTTTCGTAGCTTCCAGCAATTGTACAGCTGCGGGAGGAGTCTTGATGATAAAGTCGAAGGACTTATCCGTATAAACTGTGATGAGGACGGGAAGTACTTTCCCGATTTTATCCTGGGTCCTTGCATTGAATTGCTTACAGAACTCCATGATATTGATACCTTTAGAACCTAATGCAGGTCCGATAGGAGGTGCAGGATTGGCTTGACCGCCTTTTACCTGCAACTTGACATAACCGGTAATTTCTTTTGCCATGTTGCTTCTTTTTTTGGTGTTAACGTCCCGGATTTTTTCCGAAACTCCCAATAAATAAAAATAAGAACTTCTATTTGGGGACGCAAAAGTAGCACATTAACGGCATTTCACAAACATTTTAGGGCAGTTTTTTCTCCCTTCCACCCTCAACCCAACCGCCCGGACACCCTCATCCGGCCAGGCTGCCGGACCGTCAGACCGCCAGCCCCGTCCTTAACACCTCCTGCTCCTCCTCCACGTCTTATGGTAAGGTGATCCGGAGCGCCTTACCCCAACAGCCTTCCCTCCGCGCAAACTTCCCCCGCTCAGGTACTCAGCGAGAAATATCCTGCAAATATCCCTCATACGTCCCCATCCCGCCAAATACAGGCCCGCCGCGCCTTACAAGCAGGGTTGTATACACTGTATGAACTTTTTGTGAAGAAAATTTTTGTCCATTTTTTTCTATTTGAATTTTTCTGACTAACTTTTCCGATAATACTCCATTAATATTCTCAATAACAACTTAAAACGCTCAACAAACTATGTCAAAGTCTAAGAAAAAACCGGCTAAAAAAGCTGCTCCCAAAAAGGCGGCCAAAAAACCTGTCAAAAAAGCGGTGAAAGCGGCTAAAAAAGCCGTGAAGAAAAAAGTTGCTAAGAAAAAAGTTGCCCCGAAAAAGGCTGCTCCTAAAAAAGCTGCAAAAAAAGCAGTGAAAAAAGCCGCCAAAAAAGCTCCGGCTAAAAAAGCCGCTCCCAAGAAAGCCGCTCCTAAGAAAGCTGCCCCCAAAAAAGCCGCTCCTAAAAAAGTAGCCAAAAAGAAATCAGCTCCCAAAAAAGCTGCTCCTGTAATAGCAACTCCCACACCGGAAGTCATCGAGCCCACACCTTCAATGGATGAGCCGACTCCGTCATTCGGTTTTGATAACGACAGTGACAACGGTAATTAATTACTGCTTCATTGCACCAAAAAATTAAACCCTCCGATTGGAGGGTTTTTATTTTTTTTATTTCGCAGGACTTTCTTTGAGAAAAGTTCGCTTACGCTATCTTCTCCACCTGCATGTAATTCAATTCCACCGGTGTAGAACGACCAAATATTTTTACCGTCACTTTCAATTTCTTCTTCTCATCATTCACTTCCTCAATGATACCATTGAAATCATTGAAAGGCCCTTCGATGATCTTGATGGTCTCTCCGATAATAAATGGCTCACTCATACTCATGCCGCCAGATTCAGCCATTTCATCCATTTTACCCAGCATCTTGTTCACCTCCGCCTTGCGAAGTGCAATAGGGTTCTCCTTTCCAAGAAAATGAATGACACTATTGGTGTTTTTAATGGCTTCCCGCAGATCATCTCCCAGTTTGCCCTCCGTTACCTCGATCATGACATAACCCGGATAGTAGTTACGCTCCCGCATAACTTTTTTCCCGTTCTGTACCTTATAAACCTTCTCAACGGGAAGAAATACCTGCTTAACCACCTCACCCCATCCACCCCGGGTAATTTCCTTATCCAGGTACTCTTTTACCTTGCGCTCCTTGCCACTAACAACGCGCAACACATACCACTTGGTTTCCGGCGCCGGCTTGCCTTCGGTCGGGTTCTTTATTTCCTGTTGATTTGCTGTTTCCATTATGAAAATAATGAATAGGTGAAGTGTAATACAGAACTGGATGCCACATCCATGATCCATACAAGGAAAGTGATGAGAATAGTAGCCACCAGAACAATCACCGTCGATTGCTGCAGCTGAGGCCAGCTCGGCCAGGTCACCTTTTCCATCAGCTCTTTATAGGACTCACGGAAGTATGTTGTTATTTTATTCATCTTACTACTAAATGATGGCACGGGCACTAGGATTCGAACCCAGATCAAAGGTTTTGGAGACCTCTATTCTACCATTGAACTATGCCCGTAGAAAACAAAGTACTTAGATAGATTATCTAAGTACTTTGTGCAAAATTAAGAATTTATAACGAGCTGCCCAATTCCGGAAAGGATTTCCCCTCCCGGAGAGCAAACTTTACTTGATGATGTCAGTCACCTGTCCGGCGCCTACGGTACGGCCACCTTCGCGGATAGCGAATTTCAGACCTTTTTCCATAGCGATCGGCTGAATCAGCACCACGCTCAGGGAAGTGTTATCACCAGGCATTACCATCTCAGTACCAGCCGGCAGCGTAACTTCACCAGTAACGTCCGTAGTACGGAAATAGAACTGAGGACGGTATTTGTTAAAGAAAGGAGTGTGACGACCACCTTCTTCCTTGCTCAATACGTATACTTCACCCTTGAACTCCGTGTGAGGAGTGATAGAACCGGGTTTGCAAAGCACCATACCACGACGGATCTGGGTCTTTTCAATACCACGGAGCAGCAGACCTGCATTGTCACCAGCTTCACCCTGATCCAGCAACTTGCGGAACATTTCCACACCCGTTACAGTAGAGGTCAAAGGAGTTTCCTGCAGACCTACGATCTCGATACCTTCGCCCACCTTGATACGTCCTCTTTCGATACGGCCCGTAGCAACAGTACCACGACCAGTGATGGAGAACACGTCTTCCACAGACATCAGGAAGGGAAGATCGACGGGACGGGGAGGTAAAGGAATATAAGTATCAACGGCCGCCATCAGCGTGTCGATCGCTTTTACCCATTTTTCTTCTCCGGCCAGAGCGCCTGTAGCAGATCCCTGGATGATGGGAGTATTATCCCCATCAAATCCATAAGAAGTCAACAGCTCACGGATTTCCATTTCCACCAGTTCCAGCAGCTCGGGGTCATCCACCAGATCCACTTTGTTCATGAAGACTACAATACGGGGTACACCTACCTGACGGGCAAGCAGGATATGCTCTTTCGTCTGGGGCATAGGACCATCCGTAGCAGCAACCACCAGGATAGCTCCATCCATCTGGGCAGCACCGGTGATCATATTTTTCACATAGTCAGCGTGACCGGGACAGTCCACATGCGCATAGTGACGGTTAGCCGTCGCGTACTCAACGTGTGCTGTATTAATGGTAATCCCCCTCTCCTTCTCTTCAGGAGCGGCATCAATCTCATCATATTTTTTCGCTTCCGCCAGACCCCTTCCAGCCAGGATAGAGGTAATAGCAGCAGTCAAAGTCGTCTTACCATGGTCAACGTGACCAATTGTACCGACGTTAACGTGGGGTTTGTCCCTTTTGAAGGTCTCTTTTGACATTGTTATCTGTTTTTAAAGTTGTGTTTTAAAATTTAAACCAGGACCGACCCCACCGTCGGGTCAAATGCTGATTGCTTATTTGATCTTATTCTCAAAAATGCTGGAGCCGTTGATGAGAATTGAACTCACGACCTCTTCCTTACCAAGGAAGTGCTCTACCCCTGAGCTACAACGGCTTGTTTGATTATTCACATTCCGCGGTTTGATCCGGACCCAACCGCTCCCTGCGAAATCAACTTTGTCGGACCTTCCCGGTCAACAGGCCCAAAGCCCGTTTCGTGAGTCATCCCAGAACTACTCTACTGAGCGGAAGACGAGGTTCGAACCCGCGACCTACAGCTTGGAAGGCTGTCGCTCTACCAACTGAGCTACTTCCGCATTTTGTGTTACCGCTACAAAAAGAACTTTATCATCTGCTCCAAAACCCTGTTCCTATCAGAAACAGGGTTTTGAAGTGCAGTGGGCAGGGATGGATTCGAACCATCGAACTCCGAAGAGGACAGATTTACAGTCTGTTGCCGTTGGCCACTTGGCTACCTACCCAATTTTTACTAGAGCCAGAGAAGGGACTCGAACCCCCGACCAGCTGATTACAAATCAGCTGCTCTACCAACTGAGCTACTCTGGCCTGATTCGACCGCATATCATCTTGGTAAAATTTGAATACTCAGTCTGGAAAAGATCTCCCAATTATTCCGATATATCTCTCTCTTTCTTCACCTTTCGACAGGATATACCGTTTTTTTTGGGAAGGCAAAGGTAAGTGAATTTGTTAAATTCAAAAATTTTGAACCCCTTTTTTTACCATATTATCATCACTTTAGGAAAATATAACACAACAGGGGGCCATAAAGCCCCCCGTTAATGAAAAAAGACCTTCTTTCGAAGGTCTTTTAATTTTTTTCCGATTATGCTACCTGTTTTTCTTTTTTCTTTTTTACCTGGTTCACCAGCGACTCAAAAGCGCTGTCAAAAGACTCCTCGAACGACTTGGACGAACATTTTACAAAAAAATGGTGTCGCGGCACCTGGACACTGATCTCCGCGATCTTGTCCTTAATCTTATGTACCACATTGTCCAGCTTTAGAAATACATCAACCTTAATGATCCTGTCATGAAACGTGTTTAATTTTGTCATTTTTTTAGTTACGTAATCAACTAATTTGCCGTCTGCATCAAAGTGCACAGTTTGAATTCTAACATTCATAGCAATCCCATTTTAAACAGTGAACAATAAATTAAAGAACTCGTTTTAAGCGGGGTAATATTGTATTTTAGCGAGGATAAGGCAAGACAATGAAGTTAATATTTCAGGGGTGTTTTTCCAAATTAAAATCGTTAAAGATCACCCGTGCAGGACAATTTTAACCCTTCCCATCTACGCCTTCGGATGAGCCCTTTTATAAATATCTTTCAGCTTTTCGATGGTATTATGGGTATACACCTGCGTAGCCGCCAGGCTGGAATGCCCCAGCAACTCCTTCACAGAATTAAGATCAGCCCCGCTATTGGTAAGATGGGTGGCAAAAGTATGCCTCAGCACATGGGGACTCTTCTTATCAATCGTGGTCACCTGCCCCAGGTACTTCCGCACCGCCCGGTAAACATACTTCGTATACAACTTCTTCCCCTTCGAAGTGACAAGCAGGTACGCCACATCCGGCTCCTCCAGCAGGACCCTCTTCTGACGGCAATAGGCCTGTATCAGCTCTATTAACACGGGGCTGATAGGGATTACCCGCTCCTTATTCCCCTTCCCCAGCACCTTCAGGCTCCGGTTGCTGGCATCCACCTGCCTTTCCCGCAGATTCACCAACTCACTGAGACGCATTCCCGTATGATAGAAAATAGCCAGCAACAACCGGTCCGTCACCCCCTCCCAGGTTTCCGGAAAGGGGATATCGGCAAAAAGGGTGGCGATGTCCCGCTGCTCCACATAGACCGGCAGCCGCTTGCTCACCTTGGGACTGGTAATGGCACTCATGGGCGACTGTTCCACTAACCCACTGCGTAACTGGTACTTATAAAAAGACTTCAAAGAGGATATCTTCCGGTTCACCGACCGGGAACTCAACCCCTCCTCTTTCAGGGAGGCCAGCCAGCTGCGGATAAAAGCCGGAGATATCTCCGGCAGGGACACCCCCCCAAACTGTACCTGGATATAATCAAAAAAGGAGATCAGATCGTCCTGGTAAGAACGGATCGTATGCACCGAATAGCGCTTCTCGAACTTCAGGTAGTCTATAAAGGATTGGATAATACTATTCAAAATGAATGGCTTAAGACATTCCTATAAAATTACGGAATTGTCACCACCTGCAAAAGCCGCCCCGGCCCCCCATACTCCCAGGCACAAAAAAAGGCTGCCCCTGGCAGCCTTTCAAATATCTTGTCTTAGATATATCTATTATATGTCAAATTTGCCGCTGGCAACCTGCTGCTTATAGACAGCCTTCAATACCTCAC
>Ga0310811_10006329_pt1 | contig 15126 bp, 12 predicted proteins | sample YCmetagenome_FD_207642 | JGI IMG/M metagenome (GOLD analysis project Ga0310811, IMG submission 207642) | Soil microbial communities from experimental microcosm in Duke University, North Carolina, United States - YC | ecosystem: Engineered > Artificial ecosystem > Soil microcosm > Unclassified ...
GCGCGAAGAGACCGAGCTCAGGTCCTTGTTCAGCGCAATTTCCAGCGTGTACTGGTTGGAGAGGTAGTGATAGCACAGCGATGAGAGCGTCAGATAAACCACCGCGGGGTCCAGACCCGAACGGAAGACGCCGTCCCGGGATCCGCGTTCGAGGATAAAGCTGAGCGTTTCGACCAGCGGGTTGTAGAGATCCCGGATCCGCTTCGACTTGCGGATATATTTGCCGCGGTGCTTGTTTTCCTCGTTCAGCAGGCGGATCGCGTTCGGATTGCCTTCAAGCGCATTGAAAGTGTGCTCGATCAGCTGCTCCATCGCGAGCAACGGGTCACTGGCGCGTACCGACAGATCGCGCTGCTGATCGCGGAAACCCTCATACATCCGCTCGAGCGCCGCGACGAACAGGCCCTCTTTGGACTTGAAGTAGTAATACAGCATGTTCTTGCTGACGTTGCAGCGCTCGGCAATGCGGTCGACCCGCGCGCCCTCAAACCCGATCCGGCCAAATTCTTCCATGGCCAGTTTCAGTATCTTCTCGCGAACGCGAGCCGGATCGCTGCTACGACGCGCCAAAACGCGCTCCCTTCATCAACGAGGCAAGAGCGAGCTCCTTAAACCAGTTTCGCCGATCCGCCCCTGGCGAGCGCGCGGTTCGCCAGGACCTGGACCGCGGCTCCGCCTGCTTCCTTCGCAAGAAAGAGCGCAACCGCCGCAGGAAATCAAATTGAAAATGACTAAGCTTTGGCCCGCGCAGCCTCCGCTTCCTCGACCAATTGCCAGATCCGCGGCGGCGACAACGGCAATTCCATCGGCTGGACGTTGAGATGCGACAACGCATCCGCAATTGCATTGGCCATCAGGCCTCCAACCGGGATAAGGGCGCCCTCGCCGGCTCCCTTGGCGCCGAGCGGATTGTTCGGACAGGGTTTGAGCTCAAGCGTGACCGAATCAAGCTTCGGAAAATCCGAGGCGGTCGGCAGCAAATAGTCGGCAAAGGAGCCGGTCAGCAGCTGCCCCTCATCGTCATAGACCAGATGTTCCAGGAAGGCGCCGCCGAGGCCCTGCACCATCGAGCCGAGCGCCTGGCCATGCAAGGTCAACGGATTGATCATCCGGCCGACGTCCTCCACGGACATCATCTCGATCACCTTGACATGACCGGTGCCGGGATCGACCGCGACATGTGCGGCCTGCGTGCCATAGGCCCAGGTATACTTCTTGTTGAAGAATGCGGCCTCGACCTCGAGCGGCGTTTCCGACAGCCCGGCGAACCACAGGTGCTTGCCGCCGAAACTGGCCTGCTCGTCATCGATCACAATCTCTTCCGGCTTGCAGCCGAGACGCTGCGCTGCCGTTTTCCGGATTAGCTCTTTCAGCTTTTCCGCGCCCACCAGGATTGCTGAGCCGCCCATCACGGTCGACCGCGAGTGATAAGCGCCGTAACCGTCCTTCACATAGGCGGTCGATCCGTGAAGGATGGTGATCTTGTGGTAGGGCATCTCCATCGCGTCGGCCGCGATCTGGGCCATGATGGTTTCCAGGCCCTGCCCGACCGAGGACGATCCCATATAGACCGAAAGCGCGCCGTCGGTTTCCAGCACCAGACGCACCTCTTCCTTCGGACCTGCCGCGCCGCCCTCGATGAAGCTGCCGATGGCGATGCCATGATAATAGCCGTCGATCAGCTGGCCACGGAGCTTGCTCTTTTCCTCCCAGTTGAATTCCTTCAGGCAGCGATCGAACACCGTGTGGTAGTCGCCGCTGTCGAGCTCCGTCGAGCTGTCAAAGGGTGTGATCGAGGGCAGTGGATAGGGCATTTGCGCATCCGCCACCAGATTTCGCCGGCGCAGTTCGACGCGGTCGATCTTCAAATCCTGCGCCGCGAGATCGATCATGCGCTCACGAACGAAGTCGGTCTCGTAACGTCCCGGACCGCGATAGGTCCCGCATGGCGTTTTGTTGGTGGTCAGCATCGAACTCTTCAGGTCGACATGGTCCATGCAGTATGGGCCACACATATACTGCGCGATGTTGCGCGGACCGACGGAACCGTTGGTTCGGATGTAGGCGCCGATGTCCGACCAGATCTGTCCGCGCAGGCCGATGAACTTGCCGTCGCGCGTGCAGGCGAACTCGACGTCGCACTCCATTTCCCGCGCATGGTTCGCGGTCATCATGTGCTCGCGGCGATCCTCGGTCCATTTGACTGGACGGCCGACGATGCGAGCCGCGGCCGGAATCAAATAGTCCTCCGGATAGAATTCGCCGCGCGAACCGAAGCCGCCGCCGACATCGACTTCAATCAGATCCACCGCCTCGAGCGGAAGCCCGAGCTGAGCGGCGAGCGTGCGGCGGTTGTGCCAGGCGGTCTTGGCGGCGCCCCAGACCGTCAGCTTCCCGGCAACCTCATCCCATTCCGCCACGAAGCCGCGCGGCTCCATGAACATCGCGGCGTGGCGCTGGACCTTGAATTTCTCGCGGCGGATGTAGTCGGCACCCTTGAAGGCTTCGTCGGCGTTGCCCTTGAATGCCTTCCAGGTGATCGCGGTGTTAGAGCCGTATTCCTCGAACACCACCGATCGCTTCGTCTCGGCGTGCTCGCGGGTGGCGACGGCTGGCAGCGGTTCGATGTCCAGCATGATGTGCTCAAGCGCGTCCTCGGCGATCGCGGCGCTCTCGGCAATCACCACCGCGACCGGTTCGCCGACATAGCGTACTTTGTGGTCGGCAATCACCGGCTGGTGGAATGGCTCGAGCTGCGGCAGCGGCTGCAGCCGCAACGGAATCACCGGCACCTTGTTGCCGAGATCCTTGCCGGTCAGGACGCGGTGAACGCCAGGCAATGCGAGCGCGTCAGCGGTGTCGATCGACTTGATAATGCCATGGGCGGTCGAGCTGCGCAGAATCACGGCATAGAGCTGGTTCGGCCGGTTGACGTCGGCGACGTAAGTACCCTTGCCACGGACCAGACGCAGGTCTTCGACGCGCTCCATCGGGCGGCCGATATAGGAATTGAAGGCCTTCATTACTTGCTCCCAGCGTCCCGATAAGCACTGCGCGCCTCAAGCACCGCTTCGACGATCGGAACATAGCCCGAGCATCGGCACAGATTGCCGGACAGCACCTCGCGAATCCGCTCTTCATCGGCATCCGGCTCATGGCTCAACAGCGCGTGCGCGGTGGTGATAAAGCCCGGCGTGCAGAAACCGCATTGCAATCCATGATGCTTGCGAAACGCGGCCTGCAGCGGCGTCAGTTCATCGCCCGAGAGCCCCTCGACCGTGACGACTTTGTCGCCCTGCACTTGAACCGCCAGCATGAGGCACGAGCGAACGGCTTCACCATTCACCAACACCGTGCAGGCGCCGCAGACGCCGTGCTCGCACGCCAGATGCGTGCCGGTCTGGCCAAAATTATCCCGGACACAGTCGGCCAATGTCGTGCGCGGCTCGACATCAGCACTGACCGGCTGGCCGTTGAGATTGAATTCGATCTGCATGTGAAACTCCTATGCGGCCGATTTCTTCAAGCCGCGGCCGAGCAGGGTTGCGACCAGGGCCGCACGGTAAGCGCCGGGGGCATGGATATCGGTGGGCGGATCGACCGTTTGCCGGGCCTTTGCCGAGGCCGCCGCAATCAGTTTGTCGCTCATCTGGTTGCCGTTCAGCACCGCCTCGACTTCGCTCAGGCGGATCGGCCGGTCAGCCACCCCGATGGCTCCGACATGGGCATTGGCGATGCGGCCAGAGCCGTCCAGATCGTAGAAAAGGGCAACGCCCGCCATCGCGAAATCGCCCTTGCGACGTGCGAATTCAAGGAATGCCCAGCGCCTCGCCGCCGGCCATGCCGGCAGATGCACCTCGGTCAGGATTTCATCCGGCTCCAGGCTCGTCTGCAGCGGACCGGTGAAGAAATCGGCCGCCGCCTCGACGCGCGTGCCGGCGCTGCCGACGATTGTCATTTGCGCATCGCAGGTCATCGCGATGCCCGGCATCTCGGCGGAGGGATCGGCATGCGCCACTGAACCGCCGACCGTCCCGCGGTTACGGATCTGATAGTGGGCGACGTGCTTGATGGCCTCGGCGAGCAACGGATGGCCGGTGACCAGCCGCGAGTCGCCTTCGATATCGCACCATCTCACTTTGGCGCCCAGCCGCACGCCGTCCTCGCCAATGCGGATCGCATCGAGGTCCTTGAGATGCCTGAGATCGACCAGGAGCTCCGGCGCGGCCAGGCGAAATGCGAGCATCGGCATCAGGCTCTGACCACCGGAAATCACCTTGGCATTTCCGTTGCGGGCGGCGAGCAGACTGACGGCCTCGGCAACCGTCGAGGGCGAGGCATATTCAAAAATCGGCGGCTTCATCCTGTCTCCCACCAATACGTGATGCATCGACTTACGGTCTTCATCACGTGAGCTAATCACCGCCGCGGCAGCCCTCTTGACGAGATCGACCGAACCAAGCAACCAGCCCCGCTCCACGACGTGACTGGACTATGTCCAATGTTGACTAACTAGTCAACAAGCGAATAGTTTTGGGTCAGGGCCGGGATTTGTTGTACGGCGTGAGCGCCCTGCGGTTGTCGCGCCGAGGGTTTCGAAGAGAGGTATCTGCCATGTTCAACAATACTCCGGTCATCGCCATCGAAGAGCACTACTGGGACCCCGAGATGGCACGGCATTTTCCGGCCGGCGAGAACAAGTCGCATGTGTTCGATCTGCTGACCGAGCTAGGCGATATCCGGCTGCGCGCGATGGACGAGGCGGGAATCGACGTGCAGGTGCTGTCCCACGGCGCGCCTGCGGCGCAGAAGCTTCCGCCCGAGACCGCGGTTGAATTGACACAGCGGGTCAACGACCGCCTGGCGGAAGCCTGCGCCAGACATCCCCGGCGATTTGCGGCGTTTGCCGCCCTGCCGACGCCGGTGCCCGAGAAAGCCGCGCAGGAACTCGAACGCTGCGTCAAGGACCTCAAGTTCAAGGGCGCGATGATCCACGGCCTCACCCATGGCCTGTTCATCGACGACAAGCGCTTCTGGCCGATCTTCGAGGTCGCCGAGAAGCTGGATGTGCCGATCTATCTGCATCCGTCCGTCCCGCATGCCGAAGTCACCAAACATTACTACGACGACTACGCCCGCGATTTTCCGACCGTGATCCGGCCGGCCTGGGGATTTACCGTTGAAACCGCAACCGCGGCGATCCGGCTGGTGCTGAGCCGGGCGCTGGAGAAATACCCGAAGCTGCAGATCATCCTCGGGCATTTCGGCGAGACGCTGCCATTCCTGCTCTGGCGCATCGATCAGGCTCTGTCTCGTCCGGGCCAGGACAGTTTGAGCTTCCGCAAGCAATTCAGTGAGCATTTCCATGTCACGACCAGCGGCTTTTTCTCGACGCCGGCGCTGACCTGCACCATGCTCGAGCTCGGCATCGACCGGATCATGTTTGCGGTGGACTATCCCTATGTCGTCAACAATGACGGCATGGACTGGATCAAGGATCTCCAGCTATCCATCGACGACAAACGCAAACTGGTTGGCGATAACGCCAGGCGCCTGCTCAAGCTATAGACACCCGAAGGCAAGGCGGCTCATGACCAAGCTCCCCGAAATTCCTGCCGATCTCCTGAAACTGATGGCAGAGATTGGGCCGAAATGGGCTGATGATACCAAAGGCCATGTGCGGCTGATGGTGGAGAAATTCAGCGAAGTGCTGAAGTCTTCACCGAAGGACGGTATTCGGGTTGAGACGGTCAGCTATGGAACTCATGAACGGCAGGCGTTCGAGGTATTCCATCCAGCCGACGCAGGCTCCGCCGCGAAGCCCGGCCTCATCTTCGTCCATGGCGGCGCCTTCACCGAGGGTAGCCGCCATCGCAGCGCGGAGATCTATGCCAATGTGCTCTATTACTTCGCGCGGCACGGCGTCGTCGGCATCAACACCGGCTATCGCCTTGCGCCGGAAGCACGCTACCCCGAAGCGACCCGCGACATCGCAACCGTCGTGCAATGGATGCGCGACAACGCGGCAAGGCTGAACGTCGATCCCAAGCGAATCTTTCTGATGGGGCATTCAGCCGGAGGCGCCCATGTTGGCAGCTATGCCTATGATAAGCGTCACCAGCCCGCGAGCGGACATGGCCTCGCCGGTGTCCTGATCATCAGCGGCCGGGTGCGGGCCGATGCGAGGCCGGATAACCCCAATGCCAAGCGGGTCGCGGAATACTACGGGTCGGATGCTGCGATCTATGACGACGTTTCGCCCGTCTCACATCTCGACAAACAGAGCCCGCCGACCTTCGTCGCCTGTGCGCAGTTCGAGAACCCGCTGATCGATGTCTATTGCTTCGAGCTGGCTTACCGGCTCAGCGCCGCGAAGGGCCATGCGCCGCCCTTCGTCTGGCTGAAGGGCCACAATCACACGTCGATCATCGGACATTTCAACACGGCCGAGGATGCTCTCGGCCGCGCCTGCCTCGATTTCATCGCCGAACCGCGTGGGTAGTCCACTCTCTTTGTAAAATTCGAAGTGACGCGACCGGATCGTCTCCGTTCCCTCCCCCTTGTGCGGGAGGGTCAGGGAGAGGGTTACCAGGCAAAGACTTTCCGTGTGGACCTCCACCCCCGAGCCTCCCGCAAGGGGGAGGGGAATCCCATCGAGATTGCCTACTGAAGACGCCCCTCAGGGAAGGCGGATGCCGGTGAACTTCGGCTGCGTGTATTCCTCGAACGCGTAAGGCAATCCTTCGCGACCCACACCCGAACGGCCAACGCCGCCGAACGGATAGTTATCGAGCCGGAACCGGCTCGCTTCGTTGATCCAGAGCGAGCCGACGCGGATTTCGTCCGACATCCGCATCGCGGTGGAAAGGCTCGAGGTGAAGCACGATCCTTGCAGTCCGAATTCGCAATCGTTTGCGATACGGATCGCATCGTCGACGTCATTTGCCCGCATCACCACGACGACCGGCCCGAATACTTCCTCGCGTATCAGGCGAGTGCCGGCCGGCGGGTCAATCGCGATGGTCGGCGGAATGATGCAACCGACGACGTCGCCGCAGGTCTCGACGCGGCAGCCGCGCTTCCGCGCATCGTCGACCATCGCCGTGATACGCTCCGCCGCGCGCGTTGATACGACGGGGCCAAGATCGGTGTCAGGCAGCCCCGGATCTCCGACCTTGAGCCGCTTGGCCGCTTCGATGAAACGGGAAAGAAATGCGTCGAACACCGGCGCCTCGACAATGATCCGCTGCGTCGAGATACATTGCTGGCCGCTCGCCTCGAACGACGAGGGAACGATGCGCTTCACCGCGTCCTCGATATTGGCGTCGGCAAGAACGATATTCGGCGAATTGCCGCCCAGCTCGCCGATGAACCGCTTCGCGCCGGCCGCACGCGCCAGCGCATCGCCGGCGGCCGTTCCGCCGGTCAAGGTGACGACGTCGACATCGGGATGCGCGGCAAGGCCGAGCGCTTCCTCGCGATCGCCGGGAACGACATGAAGGAGGCCTTCCGGCAGGCCGCCAGCGATGAAGGCCTTCGCAATCGCTTGCGCGATCTCCGTTCCCTCCAGACAGGGCTTGATAATGACCGCATTGCCCGTGACCAGGGCCGGTGCGAGCTTCTGCACCAGAAGATTCGACGGCGCGTTGAACGGCGTGACCGCAGCCACGACGCCATAAGGCACGCGGCGGGTAAAGCCGAACAGCCCGGCACCGGCGGGGACCATGTCGATCGGCACGACTTCACCGCTGAGGCTGTGCAGATGCGTCGCGCAGGCTCTGACGAAGGCGATGCTGCGCTTGACCTCCATCTCGGCCGCCTTGCGCGGCTTGCCGATGTGGGCAATCGTCATCTCGACCAGCTCGCTGGTCACCTTCTCCATCGCGGTCGCGGCCCCATTCAGCCAGGCTGCGCGCTGATGGGCCGGGGTCTTGATGAATTGCCGGAACGCCGCCTTCGCGGTCTGCACCGCGCTGTCAATTTGAGCCGCGCCACCCGGACGGACCGTGAATGCAACCGCGCCGGTCCATGGGTTCCGGAGCGAAAATTCTCCATCCAAATTCGCAACCGTCAGGGCCGCAGTGCCAGCATCGCTCGTGGTCATACTCTTCCGTCCCGATTTGAACTAATCCGCAAAGCCCATCTGCCGGGTCATAGTCCGGCGATGCCTGCTCGAATGACGATTTTGCCTCGCTTGGGCATGATTTTTAGGTCATGTCGCGAGCGCACGAAACTTGACATCATGTTGACTACATAGTCAACATCTGCGCTGTTATGCACTTTTGTACAGAATTGGGGAAAGCCTTTTGAAGATTGCAGTTATCGGTTTTGGAGCGATCGGAAGCTTCGTCATCGAGCATTTGAACGCCGAGCCCGTGATCGAGGTCAGCGCGATGTTCTCGCTTCCGCGTCCCGAAGCGTGTTCCGTTCCGGTCGTCGATAGCATCGAGGCGCTGCTGGCGACGCAGCCCGATCTGGTTGTCGAATGCGCGGGCCATGAGGGCCTGCGGAATTCCGGCGAGGCCGTCATCCGGCACGGCACCGACCTGCTGGTGGTCTCGGTCGGAGCTCTGGCCGATGCGACGCTCGAACGCTCCCTGCGGAACGCCGCAGCCAATGGCGGCGGACGGCTGCTGATCCCGGGCGGCGCGCTCGGCGGCATCGATGCGCTCAGCGCAGCCCGCGAGGCCGGCCTTGATTCCGTGGAATATTCCGGCCGCAAGGCACCGAAAGCCTGGAAAGGCACGCCGGCCGAGAAAATGATCGACCTTTCCTCGGTCACGCAGGCTACGACATTTCTCGAAAGCGACGCCCGGACCGCCGCGTTGCAATTTCCGCAGAATGCCAATGTCGTCGCGGCGCTGGCTCTGGCGGGCTTGGGCTTCGAGAAAACCAAGGTACGGCTGATCGTCGATCCCCAGGCCAACGGCAACAATCACTCATTTGTCGCGCGCGGAGCGTTTGGCGAAATCTCGACCTCGATCCGGTCAACGACCTTGCCGTCGAATCCGAAGACGTCCGTGCTTGCACCGTTCAGTCTGATCCAGACCATCAAGAAACGGGCCGGCTTGATCCTTGCGTGATCCGCCGGCCCGCTCCGCACCGCCGTAGAACGTATTTTCCGGTCTTGGAACGGAAGTCTCCGCGCCGCTGTAGCGTTTACGAGCGAAGTGGATACCGGTTCGTGTAGAGAAAACGCGTCAAAACAAGAAGCTAAAGTCCGGTTCTGATTCAATCAGAACCGAAGGGCTTTAGCCAGCGGCGGAAGACAAGAGAGTATGGCTTATTACGAAGCCTTCAGATGCCCGTCGCGGCGCTTGTAAAGCTCGTCGTCCGCGTAGCCCATGGTTTCCGGCTTGGCGCGGCCAAGCATGACCTGGAAGTAGACCGGCTCCAGGCTGTTGTTCTCGTAGCCGTGGATCACGCCGGCGGGGCAGGAAATGCATTCCCAGGGGCCAAGGCGCTTGGTGATCTTGCGGCCGTCCTCGTCCTGCACGAAGACATCGAGATGTCCCTGCAGAACGAAGAACACCTCCTCCACTTCATGGGTGTGCGCCGCATTGCCCTGCCCCGGGGGCACGAACATGATCGAGAGCGTGAAATTTCCCGGCGGAATCGCCGCGACGTCGTTGTGCTTGCCCGAGCCGCCGGCGCCGATGAAGCGGTGCTGCGCGCGCTTGAAACCTTCGATCTTGGCGTCCTCGAACGCCGCCCAATCCGCGCGCCGGTCGGCGAAACGCGCGACGTAACGATCCATGATCTGCTCCAGGGAAGCCGATTCCAGCTCCTTGGGGCGAGCGTGTCTTGCCGTAGCCATTTAGTTCTCCTGTAACCTCAAGCAAACCCGACGTGCTTAGCGTAGGCTATTTCTAGTTGACCATTTAGTCAACATAAAAGCGCGCGTGGGTGCCAAGCGCCACGGCGGATGAGGTCGCAGCGTGAACCGGCCCGAGCCAGACCGGCGGCGTGGCCTGACGGCGTGCTCATGGCGCGCCGCCGGTGTAACTATGACGCGAAGCGTGCCGGCCGCGCGTTTAGCCGGTGAACATCCAGAGCCGTTCGCTCGCCATGTAGCCAGCCAATAGCAGCGCGCCGAATGCGATGATCAGCACCGACGCGCCGACTTCGATGCCCCTCATGGCGAGCATACCGACTCCGGCCTGCGATTTTGCGATGCGGCTTGCGGCCTGCCGCGCGCTGACTGCCACGGTTGCGATCGCAGCGACGGTGATCGCCGTTCCCAATCCCATCAGCAGCGTCGCGCCGACGCCGGTCCAGAACAGATCCTGCGCCAGCGCAAAGATCAAAACGATGATCGCGCCCGAACAGGGCCGCAGCCCCACGGCCATCACCGCGGACAGGCCGCGGCGCCAGCCTCCGGCGCCAGCCAGTTCGACCGGCTCAGGTCCGTGCGCGTGCCCCCAGACCGAGACGTGGTGGTCATGGCCATGATCATCCTGACAATGAAAGCCGAGGACGCGGCTCGCTTCTCCTACTTCGCAATGCGCGCATCCGGCCGCGCCGGCAACGTGGCGATGAAAGAGTTTGCCTGATGGTACCGGCAGCGCGGCGGCGCTCAAGCTTCGACGGGTCCGAAGTTGCCGGGCCGCGACCAGGAAGCTTTGGCCTTTGACGAACAGCAGCCGCACGCCGATCAGGATGACGAGAACATAGCTGATGATCTCGACGATATGCACCGTCACGCCGATCGCTTTCGCGGTCGCTCCGAGAATGACGGCGGCAATCGCGACGACAATGATGGCGACGACGGATTGAATCGCCGCCGAGACGAACGACAGCGTAACACCGCGGCGCCATGTCTCTTCATTGGCGACGAGGTAGGAAGAGATCACGGCCTTGCCATGTCCGGGACCGACGGCATGAAAGACGCCGTAGAGAAACGAGATGCCGAACAGCCCCCACACCGCCGCCCCGTCATCCTTGCTTGCGCGGATGAAGCCGGACAGTGAGCGATAGAAGGCCGCCTGCTCGGCGAAGATCCAGGCCATCCAACTCGATTGCGATAAAATGCCGCCGGCCGGGTGCGGCGCTCCGAAGGGCAGCCCCTGCGCGTGCACCGCGCTAACGGCAGAGATCATCAGGACCGCGGCGAATACGGCTGGCGACATCGCGCCGCGCGAGAAATACCCCTTGTGGAAATTCACCATTGGCCGACTTTCGTGATTTCTGGACGGGTTGGCGCACGCGGGATTCATGGGCACTTCACCAGCATCTTGTTGGCGAAGATCTCTCCATAGGTGCTCGACGCATCGAGCGGCGTGACGTCGAGCTGGCTGAGCTTGTACTGCTCGGCCGGCGTCGGCTGATGCGGCAGATCGATCGTCAACGCGCATTGCGGCGGCGCGCCGCTCAGCGACACCGGCTTTTGCTTGGCGAATTCGAAATCGACAAAGATCGAGGGATCGTAGACCTCCACCTGCATGGCCTTCGCAGGCACCGGAGCCTTCAGCGGAAGGGTGAAATGCAGGATCAGCGCCGGATTCTTGTATTCGAGCCAATAATCGATCGGCGGCGCGAACATCACCTTCTTGCCGTCGGCCCGCGCGAAGGTGAAGTAATCATATTCCTTCAGCGAATCGACGTTGAGCTGGGCCAGGGAAGCGAGTTCCTGGCGCGTATATTCGCCCTTCTTCGCGTGATGAATGCCCTGCAGCGCATAGGCGGAAAACATGTCGTCGAACGTCCATGCATGGCGAATGCCGGTCATGGCGCCGTCGGCGGAATAGAGGATCTCGCTATGCAGCGTAACCCAGACATGTGGATGCGCCTCAGCGCGCTCGATCGACAGCGATAGCAGCAGTGCGGCGCAAGCGAGCGCGCATGTTCGTTTCATCATGGCGTGTCCATTGGCAGGAGTTCGGAGCGAACGACCGCAACAAAGCCCGCGGCAGATCGGGTTTTCAGGGATGCATCCAGCTCACGCCATTCACGCTGACCGCGAGCGAACCCCATCGGAGCGCATGAAGGGCCGATACCGCCCCTGCCACGAATCAAACCCAGATCGTGATCAAACGGATCACGATCTGCCGTGCAGCAAAGCTGCCGGCGCTCGATTCGCGGGAAAGAAGGAAGTACCGGCTTCAGCTCTTGGCGCTTCAGAGACGAGCGTGAGACCGGAAACCAGAGGCCTAGCCCGCAATCGGCGGCGCGCGCGACTGAAATGGTCCGCGCTGCGATTGCACAACGCCATTGAACGCGGATGCTATGAGGCGATCGATATCCGCAAATTGCGACGACAGCGGCGGTCGCGGCGCATCAGGAATGAAGGAAGTACCAAGCAGGAAGCTCGAGAAGCAGATCGGACAATGGTCGTCATCATCCGCGAGCCTCCAGGGGCTCTGCGTCGACGCTTCCAGTTTTGTCGATTTGTGCCATGCCTTGGCGGCGCCAGACGTTGAATAAGCGGCGTTCGGGCCGAACAGGTCGCGGGCATGCATGTGCCCGAACGACAGCGCAAACTGCAGCATCAAGGCCGCCAGCGCGAGATATACGCCGGATCGCTGCACGAAGTTGCGCAACAACGTCCCGTTCGCCCGCACGAAAGTGGCTGCCTTTCCCCTCAGATCCCAGCGTGCCGGCTATATAGCGTTATAATGTTACAGCAAGCAAGGGCCGGATGGGCGGCGAGGCCTTAGGCAGCGCGTTGCTTCGCGTTCTCTGTCCATTTGAGGTGATGCTTGCCGACGGCAACCAGGTCGCCGTGCTGATTCTTCACCTCGATATCAGCGAGTGTCCGCCGCCGCTCCTGATCGATCCCGCTGATCGTATAGATCACCGTCACGGTGTCATTGATATAGACCGGCTTCAGGAAGCGAATGCCATCATAGCCGAGTGACACCGGTGTCGAATCAATGCCTTGTCGCAGGCTCTCCTCGATCATCCGGGTCGACGCCGTCGACATGAACCCGACCATCAGCGCGCCATGGGCGATCCGCTTGCCGTAGATCGAATGGCTCATGAATTCATCGTCGACGTGGTTCTGCGAGAGATCTCCGGTCAGCCCTGCAAAGAGGTAGATGTCGGATTCGCCGACTGTCTTGGAGAACTTGACGGAATCGCCAATTTTCGCATGCATCGCAGTCATTGATCGCGCCTCTTGATCTGTTTGCCGGCGAGCCGGCCTGGTCTATTCGAATTGCCGTTTCAGCCGACGGCAGCGCCGACCGCACCCTTGGCATGGAGCGCCTGCACCTGCGCGGCGTCGTAGCCCAGTTCCTGAAGTATTTCCTCCGACTGCGCGCCAAGCTTCTGCGGCGGCAGCCTGATCTCCGGCACCTCGCCATCGTAGCGAACAGGATGGCTGACAAGCGTCACCGGCGAACCAGTCGCGCCCTTCACGGTCTGGAAGCTCTTGTTGTGTGTCACCTGCGGATCGACGACCACGTCGCAATAGTCGTTGACGGCCGCGTGCCAAATGCCACGCGCCTCCAGTTTTTCCACGCATTCGGCCGTGGTCAGCCCGGCCACGCGCGCGGCAATGATGTCAGCGGCATCAACGCGACGGCTGTAGGCGTCGTCGTCGGGAATTCGCTGCTCGACCGGGATTGCGAGCGCATCGCCGAGCGTATCGAGCGACCCGAGCGAGATCGCGATATGGCCATCCCTGGTGGCGTAGATGCCGTAAGGCGCGCCGTAGATCCAGCCGGCGATCGAACCTGGCTGACGCACGTCATCCGGCCGCTCGCCATTGAGATAGCAGGTGAAGGATTCCATCTGCAGATCGATCGCCGCCGACAGCAGGCTGACATCGACGCGGCCGCCCTGCCCGGTCCGCTCTTTCCTGACCAGTGCGGCGAGGATGCCGGCAGCAAACAGCGCCGCTCCGTGATGATCGATCGCGGAGACGCCGACCGCACGCGGGCCATGCTCGCGCGTTCCCGTGATCGTCGCGAGACCGGACAGCGCCTGCACCAGCAGGTCCTGGCCGGGCCGGTTGACGTAAGGCCCGTCCGCGCCATACCCGGAGGCTGCAGCGTAAATGATGTCAGGCTTGATTTTCCGCACCTCGGCAAAGCCGAGGCCCAGCTTGTCGAGCACGCCCGGCCTGTAGTTCTCGGCCAGCACGTCAGCGGTCGCGATCAGTTTCCGGGCAATTTCGACAGCCTCCGGCTTCTTGAGGTCGAGTGTCAGGCTGCGCTTGTTGCGGTTTCCGGTCAGCAGCAGCATCGTCTGCCCGTCGACACTCTTGCTGCCGACGCCGCCCCATTTACGCTGAAAGGCGCCGTCCGGCGGCTCGATGGCGATCACATCGGCGCCGAGATCGGCGAGGAACTGAACGCCGACCGGGCCCATCAGAAAGTGATTGAAGCTGAGAACGCGGATGCCCTTGAGGAGATCGACCATGCTTTTCGTGCTTTCGCGGGTTTGAAACCCGTTTTTCTGAAATCGTTTTCAAAAATAGGAGACCATGGAGGGCGGAGTCAAGCTGCGAGCAAAGGGAGAGGCTGCGACGTGAAAGAATCCGGACAATAACCGCCATTGGAGGCCGATTTCATCGGGGCCGGCTCTTCATGCCGGCGGCCCGATGTTCTAGATGTTTCGGCAGCATCGCTTCACACCCGCGTCCGCCCGCGCGAGCATCACCGACCAACGATGGAACAACAATCCGCACGAGTGCGCTGAGATGGACAAGAAATCGGCCGCCGCTTCGAAAAGCCATGCAAAGTCCAAGGTCAAGATCGAGGACGTCGCCCGGCAGGCGGCCGTCTCGGCAGCGACGGTATCGCGCGTCCTCAATCATCCGGAGATTGTCCGTCCCGAACTGCGCGACAAGGTGACGCGCGCCATCGCGAATCTCTCCTATACGCGCGACAGCGCGGCGCGCGCGCTTAAATCGGGCCGCATGCGCACGATCGGCGCGATCGTGCCGACGCTCGGACTCGGAATTTTCGCCGACGGCGTCGAGGCCTTGCAGAACAGGCTGAGCGAAAGCGGCTACACGCTTTTCGTTGCCAATTCGCAATATGACCAACGCCGCGAATTGCAGGAATTGCAGAGCCTGATCGAGCGCGGCATTGACGGCATCGTCCTGGTCGGCGGTTCGCATGGCCAGGAACTCCGCGCCCTGATCCAGCAGGCGCGTGTTCCCGTGATTACGACTTACGT
>Ga0310811_10006330_pt1 | contig 15125 bp, 14 predicted proteins | sample YCmetagenome_FD_207642 | JGI IMG/M metagenome (GOLD analysis project Ga0310811, IMG submission 207642) | Soil microbial communities from experimental microcosm in Duke University, North Carolina, United States - YC | ecosystem: Engineered > Artificial ecosystem > Soil microcosm > Unclassified ...
ATTCGGCAAGCTGCCTTTTGAGTATTATTCTCCTGATACTTTTAAAAACTGCATAATAAAAGAGCAGGCACCAGGGTGCAAAGGCCCATAAAAGTGTATGCAGATAGAAAATAATATCTCCTGAGTTTTTCTGGGTAATCGGTCCATTATTTACAAACCGCCCAAATTGGCTATCCCATAAAAACCATTTTATACCCGACACGCCTTTCCTGTAAAATACAGTTATTTCGGGATGCATGTCAAATTGTGTATACAATGCATAAAACTCTGGGAGTGTAAATAATAAAGTCAGGAGGGTCAAAAACAGCCATTTGCGCTGGAATACCGATTTGATTTTCTCTTTAAAGAACAGTTGCCCCAGCAATGCACCATAAATAGCCACAACAACAAATATACCTTTGGTCATAATGGCGCAGGCAGTCAATAAGGCGCCGAGAATTAAGTCCCGCCGATTAAATTCTTCCTCCAAACGACTAATGTGGTAGATACTGCCGATAACCAGCGCCATAAGGTAAGGCTCTGCCCGTGTATCAGTATTCGACATGATGATATGCTGCGATGTGGCTAATATGATGGTTGCCAGCCAGGCTACTTGTTCGTTATGATATTTTTTACTGAACAGAAAGGTATATCGCAAACTGATCAGGAAGAAGATCAAAGCTGGTAGCCTGTATGACCATACTGATACGCCGAATATCTTAAAGCTGAGTAACACCATCCAGAATGGAAAATGCGGTTTATCCAGCCAGTTTTGATCATAAGTAAACAAGTCGAAGAAGCTTTTATGATACAGCAGGTTTTTAGAGATAGACGCATATAGCCCCGGGTCGTCGGTAAAAAACCTTTGATCTATACCTGCGAGGTTAACCACAAGCGCCAGTACAAGCAGTAATATAAAATAAGGTTTATAACCGTCTTCCATTCAGATTTGGCTGGTGTTAGATAGATAGATTGACCAGTGACCCCAAAAGTACATTGTTTATGCCTAAGATAAGAATTGGAACGTGAACTGTAACCGAACCGATACAAAAAATGCCTTCCCGAAGGAAGGCATCAAAACGTTCAAATTGTTTATGTGGCTCAGGTTAGTTGAGCTGAGGACCGGTGATCCTCAAATTTCTGCCGCGGATGCCGTCAAAAACGTTTTTCATCATTGGCTTGGTAATATAGTTTGTTACAAAAGGATAGCCTTTTGAGCGGTTAATATCCATCTGGAAAATAGAGGAAGACACAACATATACCTGGATGTCTTTCTTAAGCGTTTTATAAATTTTCTGAAACCCATTCAAAAAATCCCACCCGCTATTGCCCGGCATGTACAGATCCAGGAATATAAAATCAGGGAGTGCAGTGATCTTGTTCCTGTTTTCTTCCAGGTAATCAAGCACAAGCTTGCCATCAAAAGTGTAAGTAGTTTCTTTAGCCAACTCATTTTTGGTCAGCATAAATTGTACGATCTTATGATGGATCGGATCGTCGTCTATGATTACAAGTTTTGACATAACAGTTTAGATTGGGTGTAACAAATAGTTTTAGGGTGCGTATAAATAAATGATTTTCGTGTAAGGGCAACATTCATCACATATCGGGGAACATTTTGCCCTGTATTGATGACTGTTGTTTTTTATTTAGTATTAAGATTGAAACCGCGACATATCGGGAATATAGTACCCCAAATCGTTGCTAATCGAAATCCGCTTATCAAATAAAAACCCTTTAAAGAACGCCAACACAGGCTACATTACCTCATTTTCCGTCCCACGCCGCTCATCATAGCTGTATCGATGTGGATATATTTGCCAAGATTATGCCATTTGGGTGGTATAACATGGTGTCAATTGTAACAAACCTGTTATGAAAACAACACTTGGTTGTATTACAGCGAATTAATCGTGTCAAATAAACCAAGGCGGAAAACGCCCTTTGTTTGCTCCAATTCAGACAGTTGCTTATTGGCGATGGATATCATTTGGCGGTTTTCTTCGATACTGTCTTTTAAATGCTCGGCATCATCTTGCAAGCCCTTAGATGAAGCAAAGTCGCGGGTGGTCAGTAAGAAGCCGAACACTTCAACTGCCTGTGATTTAAGTAATTTAAAGACCTCGGTATCCAAAGTGACAGGTATGAGTACTTGCTATGAATTTAGTAAAAATTAATTAATTATCACATAGGATAAATATTAATTAATACGACATATTGAAGATGCGGGTTACATTATCTGGCAGATTAGACAACTAAAAGAAAAGCCCTTACTAATTTAGCAAGGGCCCAACTCACAACAATTGTTTAACCTTATATTTCAAAGGTCAATTCCTAATTGCAATGTGACTTAATTTGTAAACAATTTGACCAGAAATTAGTTTTGTTACTGCAAAGTCATTTAAAGTGCGATTTGCCGGGGATTTTATGCAATAGTGATTTTCGCATATATTGCCATTCAAAATTTCAATTTAACTTTATAAGCAAATCAATTAAGAAAACTCTATGAGAAAACTATTCCAATTAAAGACGCTTTCGCTGTTTGCGATAGCCTTTTTCGCATCTACTATGGTTTTTGCCCAAAAACCAAGTCCTGCTGAAACCGCGACAGGAACTGTTGCAGGTTCAGAAATCAAAGTAAACTATAGCAGTCCTGCTGTTAAAGGCAGAAAGATCTGGGGCGGTCTTGTACCTTATGACAAGGTATGGCGTACCGGTGCTAACGAAGCAACCATTTTCTCTACCAGCAAAGACATCAAAATTGGTGGCAAAACTTTAAAAGCTGGTAAATACAGCCTGTACACCAAACCAGGAGAAAAAGAATGGCAGATCATCTTCAATTCAAAAACTGGTCAGTGGGGTATCAATATGGATGGCTCGACGACTGACGATGCTTCGAAAGATGTATTGGTAGCTACTGCAAAACCAATGAAGTCGACCGCAATGAATGAAAGGTTCAAGATTGAAATTAATGCTAAGGGCATGGTATTGCTTTGGGAAAACCTGGCTGTGCCTGTTGAGATCAAATAATTTAAACATTGAATAATGTTGTAAAGCCCCGCAAGGGGCTTTTTTATTTAATAGGGGATTACCTAATTCTGAACGCGCTTAATTTAAAGACCGGTATTCAAGCGGTGATTGACCGACCTTCTGCTTAAACAACCTGGCAAAATGTTGTGGATATTTAAACCCCAGGTCATACGCAATCTGGCTAACGGTTTTATTATGATCGAATATTTTCTCCTTCGCAATATTTATAAGCTTATTCTGAATATACTCCAACGCTGTTTTGCCAGTCTCCTTTTTTACCAGGTCTCCAAAATAGTTAGGAGAAAGGTGCAATTCATCGGCACAATAAGCTACTGACGGCAGCCCTATAGTTTGCGGCTTGTCAGATTCAAAATAGCTGTTCAATAATTCTTCAAATTTTTCAAGAATCCCTTTATGCACGTGGTCGCGGGTAATAAACTGACGGTCATAGAAGCGAACACAGTAGTCGAGCAACAATTCTATATTGGCTACTATCAAGCGCCTGCTATGCTTGTCGATCGATTGTTCCAGCTCATAATCGACTGTCAACAACCATACAGGAACTGTTTGGCTAAAAGAGCTGAACGTTGCGGATAGTATAATTGACTGCAACGTGGCACAAGCCACTTTCTCAGCAGGCGCTAAGTTAGACTGGCACATCCATCCGCTCGGGCAGGTTCTTATGATTACAGACGGCACCGGGTATTACCAGGAAAAAGGCAAACCAATACAAATCGTGCATAAGGGCGATATAATAAAGTGTACTCCGGGATTAGCACACTGGCATGGGGCAGCGCCGGATAGTCCATTCACTTACATCGCTGTAAGTAATGGCGGGGCCAAAAACAAAACGCAATGGCTGCAACGCGTCACCGACGAAGAATACAAGAACCTGAAAAACTAAAAACAAGTAGATCTGAAATTTAAAAATCATGAAAAAAATTATCATCGCATTCTTGCTTATTGTTGGTAGCACATCCCTATTGTATGCCCAGGCGAACTTACCAGGCAAGCCTGTAACAAATCCATCCAGTGAAGAGCAGGCAGTTCTTGATCTTTCCAAAAGCAAATGGACATGGATGGCGGACAAAAATGTAGAATCGCTTGCTGGCTTGTTTAATGAAAAATGTGTATTCGTTCATATGGGAGGAAGCTGGGGTAAAACACAGGAGTTGAATACAATTAAAGGCGGTATGATCTGGTACAAGAAAGCAGAAGTATATGGTGCGTCTGTAAATATTTTTGATAATACAGCTATTGTACTCAATGACATCGATTTGCTAGCAGTTGTTGGCGGAAATGAAGTGGTTCATGCGTTTATGGTAACAGAAGTATACATCAAGGAAGAAGGCAAATGGAAGATGGGCTCTCTTACATTTTCACAGTTAATGAGACCGGTCAAAATGAATAGCAACAATGGTCAGCAACACTGATTGCCAGGCAGGAGATAAGAAAACATTCCCGTAAGGGGCTTTTTATTATCTGCTATATTTGCTTAATGTCTAAACGGCTCAACAAACAACCTGTAAGATCAAGATTAATCACTATTGGAATATTGACCCTGGCTATTTGCCTGTTGATGCTCATTGCCGGTTATCCCGATTTTGTGGAACGGTATTATTCTGATGGGTTTTACCGGGTGGTATGTTTTATCTTTCATCCCATATTAAACCTGTTCCCGTTTAGCGTAGGGGATATCATTTATATCCTGATCATCGGTTACCTGGTTTACGCAGTTATAAGACTGATCAGGCTATTGATAAAAAGACAATGGCGTACAGCGGGAATGTTTACTCTTGGCCTGATCATCAGCACCCAAGTGTTCTTACTCTGCTTTTATCTTCTTTGGGGAATGAACTATTACCGGCCTTCGGCTTCCGAACGGTTTAAATTGCCAGATAGCGGCTATACCACTGCCGACTTGAAATCGGTTACCGCCATACTGATCGATAGCGCGAATCGATGCCGTACAAGGGTGACAGCAGCTGATCTTCAACAAGACAATAAGACGATCTACAGCACGGCAGCGAATGCTGTCCTGACGCTTTCTTCTACTTCGGATAATTTTCACACTTTCAAACCTCATATCAAGCCATCATTACTCACGCCTTTGATGAACTACATGGGCACCTCAGGTTATTACAACCCATTCACCACTGAAGCTCAGATGGATTACGATCTGCCGGTTTTCATCAAACCATTTGTAGCCTGTCATGAGATGTCGCACCAGATGGGATTTGGCCCGGAGGATGAAGCAAATTTTGGTGGATTTATTGCCGGGACACAGTCGAAAGACCGCTTGTTACGCTATTCGGCCTATTATGTGGGCGTACAGGAGTTTATGTTCGCTTTGCGGCAACAGGATAGCCTTGCCCGGAAGGAGCTGCGTAAAAATATATCGCCCGGGGTACTAAACGACTTTAAAACAGAACGCCAATTCTGGTTATCCTACGAAAGTAAACTCGGCGTGTTGAGCAGTATCTTTTATGATGATTTTTTAAAGGCCAACAATCAGCCGCAGGGATTGAATACCTATAACCAGATGGTAAGGTTGGTGATGGGGTGGTATAAAAGGAAGCCAATAGTTTATAGATAATGGTTCATAGATCATAGGGACTTTTCGGTGATGAACTATGAACCATCAGCTATAACTTACTAGATTGCTATGCTGTCATGATGGAATTGCAAGTTCAGTTTTCCCGTCTGGGTTGAGTTGGCATAAGAATTCCCATTCACAAATAGCTTTTCATTGTCTATTTCAATATGCAGATCGTCAACCATAAAGTTGCCGCGCACGCGGATGACCACATCAGGCGAAAGCGCCTCCAGTTCGGCAATAATATTATGCTCCAACCCCATAGCAGTATCCTCATCCATCTGATGGATATCGATGATCGTGTTGCCATCCGGCCGTGTGATGTGTAACCTGTCTTTATATACGGCTACATCAGTATTGCCCGTTTGCGCAGGCTCATTCTTGTTAATATTAATTACGGTACCATCGGTGTCTTTTATATTCAGATCAACATCCAGCACAGTTGAACCCTGTCCCGCCGGCCTGTCCCGGTATACAGAATTGATCCTTAGGAAATCGATGTTGTGATCTGTGTAAACCAGCGTATTACCGGGCACAATAAACGAATTGGAACCCATAATAAATGCGTATTTCATGGCTTGATAATTTAAGTTTTTAATACAATATGCAATCGAAGCGGTTTGTTTTACAATTCTCGGTTCTGCAGCGTTTTATTTTTCGCAAATGCGCCATATAAGCGTTTAAAGATTATATTTGATATTACTTCAATTATTAACCTTTATTATGATTCAACGAAAAGTTATTGGCTGGTCCATCATTATGGCCCTTGGCGGTTTCCTGTTTGGTTTTGATACCGCCGTTATTTCAGGCGCCGAGCAGGCTATTCAAAGCTATTGGCACCTGAGCGACTTGCAGCATGGTTTTACCATCTCTATCGCCCTGATCGGCACAGTTACCGGCGCTTTCTTCGGACGTATTCCTGCCGATAGCATTGGGCGAAAGCAATCCCTGGTAATCATAGCTTTTATATTCCTTATCGGTTCGTTGGGTACGGCTATCGCAACAAACTGGTATTTGTTTGTATTGCTACGTTTTATCGGCGGATTAGGTGTAGGCGCATCATCTGTTATTGCTCCAATTTATATCTCCGAAATTGCACCGGCTTCGGCAAGAGGGCGATTGGTGATACTTTTCCAATTTAATATTGTATTAGGCATCCTGATATCTTACTTATCCAATTACCTCATCGGTCTGGTATTCACTGATCCATGGCGTTATATGCTGGGTATCATGGCGATACCTTCGTTAATATTCCTGGTATTATTACGATTCGTTCCTGAAAGCCCGCGCTGGCTGATTCTTCATAAATCTCAATATGATGATGCAAAGAGAACCTTGCAACTCATCAATCCAGAAGGTTATGAGCAGGATATGGCCAACATCATCGCTGCAAAAAATGAAGAAGAACAAGATGTAAATGCCGAGAGTTTATTTAATAAGCGTTATCGGTTCCCGGCTACACTTGCTATACTTTTTGCTTTCTTTAACCAGGTTTCAGGTATAAATGCTATCATCTATTATGCGCCACGTATTTTTACGATGGCAGGTTTAGGAAAAAGCGCGGCATTGCTCTCGACAACTGGTATAGGCGCTGTTAATCTTGCATTTACCATGCTGGCCATCTGGTTTATTGATAGTCTGGGTCGTAAAAAGCTGATGTTCGTAGGATCATTAGGCCTAATCGTTACGCTTGGATTAGTGGCCTATTCCTTTTATGCAGGCAACATCAATGGCAACTATGTGACTTATATGCTGATGTTCTACATCGCCTTCTTTGCCTTTTCACAAGGGGCTGTTATCTGGGTGTTTATCTCCGAGATATTCCCCAACCAGGTTCGCGCAAAAGGGCAGACGCTGGGCAGCTTTACGCACTGGGTAATGGCGACGATCATCGCATTTTCGTTCCCATACATTACCGATAAATTGGGAGGCGGCCATACCTTCATGTTCTTTACCGTGATGATGGTCTTTCAATTAATATTTGTGTGGCGGATGATGCCGGAAACCAAAGGCAAATCATTAGAGCAAATAGAGCGCACCCTAACTATGCATTAATATGATGAACAAAGCCAAATGCTTGGTAATCGGTCTGCTTGCTTCTACAACTGCAATGGCGCAGAAGCCGACATATAAAGAGCAATATCGCCCACAAATACATTTCTCGCCGCCTGCGCATTGGATGAATGATCCAAACGGATTGTTGTATTACAAAGGCACTTATCACCTATTTTACCAGTATTATCCCAAAGCTTCTGTTTGGGGACCGATGCATTGGGGGCACGCTACAAGCGCAGATATGATCCATTGGAAAAACCAGCCTGTGGCTTTATACCCGGATAGCTTGGGTTTGATCTTTTCCGGAAGCGCAGTGGTTGATTACAACAATACCAGTGGATTAGGCAAAAATGGTCAACCGCCGTTAATTGCTATTTTTACCCATCACGACCAGGCCAAAGAGAAAGACGGTAAGAATGATACAGAAAATCAAAGCCTGGCCTACAGCAATGATGACGGCAAAACCTGGCATAAATACGATCATAATCCGGTACTAAAAAATCCGGGAATATCTGATTTCAGGGATCCTAATGTGATATGGTACGCTGCTGAAAAGAAATGGGTGATGTCGTTAGCGACAAAAGACAGGATCACCTTTTACTCATCGCCCAACCTGAAGGAATGGAAAAAGGAAAGTGAGTTTGGCGAACATTTGGGGGCACATGACGGTGTGTGGGAATGCCCGGCTTTATTTCCCGCCACGGCAAGTGATGGCAAAAAGCTTTGGGTTTTGATTGTAAATATCAATCCAGGCGGACCAAACGGAGGCTCAGCAACACAATACTTTGTAGGCTATTTTGATGGGAACAAATTTAAAGAGCTTAATAAAGATACCCGTTGGGTCGATAGCGGTACTGACGAGTATGCTGGGGTAACCTTCCATAACACCGGCGACCGCAACATCTTTTTAGGATGGATGAGCAATTGGGACTATGCAACCACAGTGCCTACCGAAGTTTGGCGGAGCGCCAACACCGTTCCGCGCGAGTTGAAGGTGGTCAACATGGATCATAATTACTATGTCACTTCTGAGCCTATAAAAGAACTAAACAGTTTAAAGACAACAACCATCGATCTGAAAAGCCTTAATGTAAAAGGGGAGAAGGATCTAACCAAACTCATAAAACGATCAGATAATCAGTTCGAACTAAAGTTCTCATCGAAACAACTAAAAAGCTTCTCCGTGGTATTGTCCAACAAAGGTGGCGAACAGTTAGTTGTCGGTTTTGATGCTGCTGAGAACAACTGGTATATCGACCGTACTAAAGCCGGCGTTTCTGACTTCAATAAAACATTTGCTAAGCGCATGGTTTCCAAGCGTATTGCCAATGAGCCGGGCACGGATGTAACGCTTATAGTTGATGTGGCTTCGGTAGAATTATTTGCTGATAAAGGCTCGACAGTAATGACTGCTATTTTCTTCCCGAAAAAGCCTTATACTGATCTTGCGGTAAGCTCAAAAGGTGGATTTGAGATGAGCGGAGTAACTTACAGTCCGCTTAAAAGCATCTGGCCATAAAACAAACAAGCCGGACTTCCTCAGAGTCCGGCTTCACATCAGTTTAGTCAATTTAGATTTATACGAGGTTCTTTTTAATATAGCCAATACTTTGTGTAATGCTGTCGAAAGGATTACCCGGACAAACATCCTGCTCTGCAAAGAAGTATTTTAATCCGGCAGTATTAGCTTTTGTAAATATCTTTTTAAAGTCGATCACACCATTACCCACTTCGGTAAACATCTTTTTCTCGGTCTTATCCATATCCTTAACGTGCCACAATGGGAAGCGGCCCGGATGTTTATCGATCAGCGCGATCGGGTCCTGGTTAGCTTTGGTCAGCCAGTAAAGGTCGATCTCCATTTTCACCAGGTTTTTATCGGTATTATCTAACAGGATCTCGTACGGATATTTGCCATTTTCCTGTATAAATTCAAAATCGTGGTTGTGGTAGCAGAATTGAACGCCTGCTTTTTTACAGGTTTCGCCGGCTTTGTTAAAGTCTTCCGCCAATTTTTTATAGTGATCCATGCTGCCTCGCTCAGTCGGTGCCAGCCACGCACAAACCATATATTTTTGACCCACTGAAGCTGCATCTTCTGCCGCTTTATCCCATCCATCTAATATGGTCCCTTTGCCTTTCATGGCCTCGCCCAGCAGGTAATGGGCACTTGGCATGATCAGGTTGTTTTTCTTCAAAAGCTCAGCAAAAGCTTTTGGCTCAACTCCGTAATATTTACCGTCGCCATAGCTTGCCTCAACCGATGTATAACCCAGTTCGGCTACCTTAGCCAAAGTACCGGCTACATCTTTGGCCATCGCATCGCGAACGGTATATAATTGCAGCCCGATATACTTTTTGTCGTATGCAAACAGCTTTGGGGCAACTAAAACTCCAGCCGAAAATAGGGCAGAAGTTTTCAGGAATTCACGCCTGTTAATCATGGTTTTATTTAGTTTAATTGGTCTATGTGTAAAAGTAACACAATAGTTCATTTATGACTAATTTTTTTGAAATAAGTTTAATACATGTCATCAATATGCCGAAATCATCAAATTATTTGGCTCGTAAATAAATCACCACAAATATTTTTATCTTCGGATAAGATATTAATCCCTAATAATCAGCACAATGACCGCCGCCATCACAGCCCAACCCAAGCATCGTATCGAATCCATCGACATATTAAGAGGCGCGGTGATGCTCATTATGGCTATTGATCATATCCGTGATTTTTATCATGCGTCCCCTGAACCAACTGACCTGGCAGTAACAACGCCGATTTTATTTTTTACTAGGTGGATCACTCATTTTTGTGCGCCAACGTTTGTGTTCCTGAGCGGTGTATCGGCTTATCTTGTTGGGATGAGAAGGACAGAAAATCAACTGGGTTTATTCCTGATCAAACGTGGTTTTTGGTTGCTGTTTGTTGAGGTGGCGATCATCACATTGGCCATCACGCTTAACCCGCTTTATAATGTGTTAATATTGCAGGTGATATGGGCCATAGGAGGGAGCATGATATTACTGGGACTGATGGTTATGCTCAAAGTGCCTGTTAGGGTTATTGTCGCTATTGGCGCGATCATATTCCTGGGGCATAATATATTTGATATCGACAAAGTTGACTTCGTTAATAATTCAGTCGCCGGTAAAATGCTGATCTCCGGTGCAGGGTTCGGCGCATTCGTTCCTTTCGGCCCGGATCGTGGAATGCTGGTAGCGTATGCACTTTTGCCTTGGGCAGGTGTGATGTTTGTAGGTTACGGCTTCGGGCAGTTATATAAGAAAGGCTTTGATGCAATTAAGAGAAGAAAGATATTATTGTATGCAGGATTAGGAGCGCTTGCGTTTTTCCTTGTGTTCAGATACTTCAATATTTACGGTGATCCAAGTCCATGGGCTCCTCAAAAGACTGCTTCGCTCAGTATTATCTCTTTCTTTAATGTGACCAAATACCCATGTTCATTACTTTATCTCTGCATGACATTGGGTACGGCTTTGGTCATTCTATCTATCACTGAAAATATCAAGAGCAAGGTCACCGACTTTATGATCGTGTTTGGGAACGTTCCGTTTTTCTACTATATCTGTCACTGGTATTTGCTAAGGCTTTCGACGGTTATCGTTTTTTTTGCATCGGGATATAATACCAGCCAGATCATTAATCCCCGGCAACCGATCCTTTTCCAGCCCGACGGATTTGGGACGACTTTGTTAGGCGTTTATGGACTATGGATTGTAATAATCACTATCCTTTATTTCCCTTGCAGGTGGTTCAGCAGATACAAGAAAACCCACGACCAATGGTGGTTGAGTTATTTGTAGGAAAGCATCCTTAAAAATCATGTCATTTCGATGAGCAGCAAGGACAGTGAAGTGGGGCGAAAAGAAACTGTCTCTTGAGTGGGTTGTGTTATGACTGTGCGAACGAAAAATCTTGTACGATTTGCAAGTCTGCGAGCCACTCGTTTAAGATTTCTCACCAGCCTTCCCCAAACGCAAATCCAACGCGGGCAGGTTCGAAATGACAGGGAAGAATTATATAAACTGCTCCGCAATCTGCTTTAACTGCGCAGCCTGCACCACGCCGCTTTGGCGCCATTTGGTTTCCCCTTTTTTGAAGATCATCAACGTAGGTACACTGCTGATCTTATAAGCCTGTGCTGCTGCCGGATTTTTGTCGATATCTATTTTGATAATAGTGAGCTTATCGCCCAATGTATCTTTTACGTCTTTGAGTATCGGCGGCATCATTTTACATGGTCCGCACCATTCAGCTGAAAAATCGATCAGTACCGGTGTTTCAGCATTTATTATCTCCTGGAAATTTGCCATTTAACGATATCCTCCTATTTTATTAACACTGTTGCGCAAAATGCGTTTGCAAAAATAACTATCGATCTGGTTTTAGGCCGTCAGCATTATGCAACATTACGCAAACCTTTCAACCATCCAACTTATCATTTAACCTCCATCGGGCGATCCGTTGATTTTAGATATCCGTTATCAGACAACCAATCAGCCAGCCGCTGCGGCCAGGTGTTGATTGTTTTTAACCTGGAACGATTACCCATATTAAACCCATGATCACCTTTAGTATACAAATGTACCTCCACAGGTACTTTAGCTTTACGATAGGCATTTAGCAATCTAACTACCGATGGCGAACAACAAGCGTCATCATTGGCAGCCAACAAAAATGCAGGGGGAGAGTCTTGCGGAATATCGTCGGGTATAGACAGCGGACCAGGATAAATCTGAACGATAAAATTTGGTTTTGCACTGGCGTTATCTATTGCGTCACGATGCGGGGCGTCTGGTTCAAAAGTCACCATATCTACTATTTCGCCGCCTGCCGAGAAGCCCATTAAGCCGATTTTATTAGGATCGATACCAAATTCTGCAGCGCGACTTCTAACCAACCGCATAGCCCGGCAACCATCTTCTTTGCCATGAATATCGATTTTATAGGATGGCGTGCTAGTGTCGCGCCCAAGGCGGTACTTCAATACAAATACGGCTACGCCCATATCGCTTAGAAATTTGGCCGGCTCAATGCCTTCCGCAGTAAAAACCAGCAATCGATGCCCTCCACCCGGGCAAACTACGATAGCTGATCCGGTGGCTTTATCCTTTGGCGGCAGAAAAACGGTGAGGGTAGGGTTGTTGATGTTCTTTACCCAGTAATCTTTTGCCTGTTCGGGTACATCCTTCTGTTTTTCAAAACCAGGAGCGCCTTTTTCCCAAAGAGGAATCACAAATTGTTTGGTTTGTGCCGATGCCAGTAGAGGCAGCAGGCAGATGAGGAGGGCTAGTTTTTTGAGCATGGTTTAAATTTAAATCAATTTAATAAAGGTGGGTGTCATGCTGAGGCGCTCGAAGCATAGCGGGCAAAGGCCTCTGCGCACCGCACTTCGACTGAGCTCAGTGTGACAGCCATTTTGTCTTATCATTTCCCGATCCTATTCGGATCAAAAATGGTTTTATCCAATTCTCCACCTGCAATCACATCATGATACGTTTCTACCTGCAGCAATTTATCATTCACGTAAAACTTGCACTTGGTTTCGCTCCATGCATTTTTTAATGCGATGTGATCCTCAAAAAGACCTTCTTCTTTGCTGTTGTCCTCGTATTTTATAAACCGCACAGCGATAAGCCTATCCTGGTCTATCCACAATTGGTTTACCTTTTCATCGTCTTTATCCGCTCCAATCACATAAACCGGTTTGCCTTTCCATGTGGAAGTATGAAATTTAGAAAGATCATAATGCAGTGCCTTAAAATGAGACAGCACATCATCAAATGGAACAAAATACAATCCGCCCAAAAAGAAGATCAGCTCATTTTCATTTTTGACAGATCTCGTAATCTTGTTATTACTGAATACGTAGGTCGAATCTTTCCTGAAAATAATGCCATGGTCGCTTTCTTTACTGCCGATATCAATACGCAGCAGGTCAGGGTAAGCGATACGTTCATACCAGGTATCTGTTTTTACTAGGCTATCATTCTTGTATCGTTCGGTAGTTTGATTGAACGATAAACTGCTATGCCACTTGCCATGATATCGGGCATACATCTTTTGCAGCAGGGTAGTAGAATTTAATTCTTTTTGGGATGAGAAAGGCAGAGACAATAGAATGAGAGCAGCCAGAATTTTCATAAGAGATAAAAATAAATTCGAACCTAAATATAAACAATCCTGTCATTTCGACGAACCTGAGGAGGCATTTGTAGAGGCGGTGAGGAGAAATCTTATACGTCCGCCATGTCTACTGTATAAGATTTCTCCTCGCACCACGCGCCATCCGTCCCGCTCGTCGAAATGACATTAATTACGCGCTAAACTCCTCGTATGCTGCCGTTAACCCTCGCTCGATACCATCACCCTGCCAGTCGGTTACGCCGGGGATGGATTTTGCTTGCAATATCTCGTCTTTACTTTTGCCGGCTTTGATGCCGGTTTGCACAAAGTCTGCCAGCTTCTCCATGAAGTTTTGCATCGCTTTCAGGTCTTCCATAGTGCCTGTTACTTTAAGTGGGTCATAAGCATGGCCGAATACAAAGATGGTGTCCTTGCTGAATGTTTTCTGCGCCTTCTCCAGTGTTACCGGCCAGTTTTTGACAGATGCACCTGCACTGCGGTCAATAAATGGGTAACGACGATTAAACATCAAATCGCCCATGTGCACCACGTTGGCATGTTCAAAATGGATCATGCTATCACCATTGGTATGCCCCGGACCGAAATAATAGGCGCGTATGCTTTCGTCGCCTAATTTTGTTCTCCACAAATCGGTGTAGGTTATTTCCGGGTATAATTGCTTGTCTTCAGTTTTTTGTGCTATTGCAGAATTTTTTTGATTAGTGAGCGAATTGGCATGCGCCGCTACATTCTTTACCAAGCCCTTGAACGAAATATTGCCGCTGGTATGATCGCCGTGATGATGTGTATTAATAAGCCATTCAAAAGGCTTGTCCGATTGCTCTTTCAGTTTTGCTATCAGGTGAGTGGCCTGCTCAGGGAATTCGGCATCAACTACCGCAATGCCGTCCTTGTTGCTTAGCCAGGCGATGGTGCCGCCTTTTTCGGCAAACATACCCACATTGCCGCGCAACAGTTTAAACTGTATTGGATCGTCAAAAATTGATGAAGCAAAACTTCTTTTACCGAACATGGTAAACGCGCCTGCCGCTACGGCAGTATTCAATAAAAAATTACGACGTTGCATAGTTGATGATTTTGATTTGAAGTTAGGGAAATTTAGATACTCAATAGCAGATTACCTGTAAAAATTATGAAAGGTTGCCCAAGGCGCATAGAGACGCAACGCATTGCGTCTCCTATGTTTGTTATCAAATATAAAATCAAAAAGCTTAAGTGAAAAAGAGTGAGAGCGGAATCGCGTCTAAACAACTTGTAAAGTATGTTCTTGTAGAGATATTGCCTCATTCTTTT
>Ga0310811_10006331_pt1 | contig 15125 bp, 15 predicted proteins | sample YCmetagenome_FD_207642 | JGI IMG/M metagenome (GOLD analysis project Ga0310811, IMG submission 207642) | Soil microbial communities from experimental microcosm in Duke University, North Carolina, United States - YC | ecosystem: Engineered > Artificial ecosystem > Soil microcosm > Unclassified ...
GCGCCAATGCACAGAAGGTGGCGGAGTTCCTCGAGCGTCACCCGAACGTCGCCTGGGTTTCCTACGCGGGACTTGAGTCGAGCCCGTACCGCAAGCTGGCGCGGAAATACCTGCCGCGGGGTGCCGGCGCGGTGTTCACCTTCGGCGTGCGCGAGGGTTATGACGCGGGTGTCAAGCTGGTGGAGAATGTGCGGCTGTTCTCACATCTCGCGAACATCGGCGACACGCGCAGCCTGATCCTGCATCCGGCATCGACCACGCATCGGCAATTGAGCGACGAGCAGCGGCTTGCGGCGGGCGCCGGGCCGGACGTGATCAGGCTATCGATCGGACTGGAGACGGCGGATGACCTGATCGCCGATCTCGATCAGGCGCTGGAGGAGACTGGGGCGCAATGATCGTCGCGAGGGCGCGCTATGCCACGACGATTGGGATCGCCGATGGGGCGTCGGTCACGCTGATCGGCGTCCAGCCGGCAGCGTCGCCATCCGCCTGCACGGGCACTCTTTCGTTGCCAACGAAGTCAATTTGCCGGGCACGCACATGCCTCACACCTGGCGCCCTGCTCAGCATGTTGAGCGGCAGCGCGGCGCCATAGAGCAACGTCGGAAACACCCCGGCGTGTTCGAACAGCGACACGGAAAAACCTGGCTCCGCCGAGCACGCATCCGGCGCCAACAGAAAACGTCCGCCGTACAGCCGCCCCTTGCTGACGATGATGCTGGCAGCCTGCATCTCCTGGCCATCCAACCGGACGTGTATTGGCGTGAACGGATAGAACGCGAGTTCGCGCAGGGTTTGCAGCGCATAGGCGCCGCGGCCGAACACCCGCTTCAGCGGCACCGAGAGCTGGTGCACGACCCTCGCGTCAAACCCGACACCCAGCATCTGCACGAACAGCCGGCTGCCCTCGGCGCCTCGCACGACGCCGGGCCAGAGCGGACGCGTGCGCCCGAACGCCAGTGCGGCCGCGACGGCGCGCGGCTCGAACGGCAGCGACATCTCGTGTGCCACCACGTTCGCCGTCCCTAGCGGGATGATGCCGAGCCGCGTGGTGGAGCCCAGCAACCCGTTGGCGACCTCGCCGATGGTGCCGTCGCCACCCGCGGCCACGACCATCGATGCACCGCGACAGGCGGCCTCGCGCGCCAGGGCCTCGCCATGGCCCGCGCGATGCGTCTCCGCCAGCTCGATGCGAACACCGTTCGCCACCAGCACGTCGAGCACCCGCCACAACAATGCGGCGCGCCGCATGCCCGCGACGGGGTTGAAGATCACGATCATCGTGCGATGAGCATCAGTTAGGTGTGCAAACGAATCCGAGAGTCCGGCTACGTGAGCCTCCATTCCTGCCACTGCACCTATTTCAGCCAGATGACAGTTTTGTTGCTTAGGCATGACTTTCACAACTTCCCGCAATAGTCAGTTACGTCATGCAAACTTAACTTTATCCACAAGGATTCGAGAGTATCTGCTGCACCTTACATGAACGCACCCATCGTTCCCGGCGCACGGCCACTCTACCGCAGCGTATTTATCTCGGATACGCATCTTGGTACCCGTGGCGCCCGTTGCGACTTCCTCGCTGATTTCCTGCGCCGCACCACATGCCAGCATCTGTTCCTCGTTGGTGACATTATCGACGGGTGGCGGCTGCGCAAGTCCTGGTACTGGGACGAGCACCACGACGACGTGCTGCGGCAGATCCTGCGTTTCGCCAGAGCCGGCACCGAGGTCACCTACATTCCGGGCAATCACGACGAGATGTTCCGTGCCTGGCTGCCGATGGGGCTGGAGATTGCCGGCATCCGCCTGCGCAAGGAAGTCGAGCACGTAACGGCCGACGGCAAGCGCCTGCTGGTGATGCACGGTGACGAGTTCGACAGCGTGGTGCGCTATGCCAAGTTCCTCGCGCTGCTGGGCGACTGGGCGTACACCTTCGCGCTGACCTTCAACCGCTGGTTCAACGCGGTGCGGCGGCGGCTGGGCTATCCCTATTGGTCGCTGTCAGCCTGGCTGAAGCGCCAGGTGAAGGAGGCGGTGAAGGCGATCGACCGGTTCGAGAGCGCACTGGCCGGCGAGGCGCGGCGCCGCGGCTTCGATGGCGTGGTCTGCGGTCATATCCACCATGCCGAGATGCGCGACGTGCAAGGCGTGCTGTATCTCAACGATGGTGACTGGGTGGAAAGCTGCACCGCTCTGGTCGAGCACCATGACGGGCGGTTGCAACTGATCGACTGGGCGGAAGAGAACCGCCTGTCGTTCTTCGCGCCGCGTCGACCCGCGTTGCGCGAAGCTGTCTGACCCGATCGTCCTGGACGATCTGGCCTGCTGCGCCGCGATGTTACCCCCCGCGCCCTCGCACAGGCTGTTGATTGTTACCGACGCATGGTTGCCGCAGGTGAATGGCGTGGTCCGCACGCTGACCACCGTGGTGAGCGAACTGCGCGCGATGGGCCACGTGGTGGAGGTGATCGCACCCGATCGCTTCCGCACCATTCCCTGCCCCACGTATAGCGACATCCCGCTCTCGCTGCTGCCGCGGCGGCGCCTGGTGCGCCTCATCGAGGCGTTCAATCCCGATGCGCTGCATATCGCGACCGAAGGGCCGCTCGGCATGGCGGCACGGAGTTGGGCGAGGCGCACGGGTTTCAAATTCACCACGGCTTTCCACACGCGCTTCGCGGAATACATCAAGGCGCGGACGGGGCTGCCGGTACGACCGGTCTACGCCTGGATGCGCCGGTTCCACGGTGCGGCGCAGGGCACGATGGTGGCCACGCAATCGTTGCGCGACGAACTGTCGGCGCGCGGATTCCGCAATATAAAATCTTGGTCGCGCGGGGTTGATCTTGGCCTGTTCAAGCCGGAGCCACGCGAGGACTGGGGGTTGCCTCGACCTGTCTTCCTCTATGTTGGCCGTGTCGCTGTCGAAAAGAATATCGGCGCATTTCTTGACCTGGACCTGCCGGGATCCAAGGTGGTGGTCGGCGGCGGCCCGATCCTGCAACGACTGCAACGGGATTATCCTAACGTGTCGTTCACCGGCCCTCGCTATGGCGACGCATTGGCCCGTGCCTACGCGGGGGCGGACGTGTTCGTGTTCCCGAGCCTTACCGACACATTCGGGCTGGTACTGCTTGAGGCACTCGCGTGCGGCACGCCGGTCGCCGCGTTTCCGGTGACCGGGCCGATCGATGTGCTTGCTGATGCGCACGACAAGATTGGCTCGGTGAATGTGGACCTACGCGTCGCTGCACTGGACGCGTTGAACGCGGATCGTGCGGCCTGCCGGGCGCATGCCGAACGCTACTCGTGGCGTGCGTGTGCCGAGGTGTTCCTGTCGCATCTGGTGCCGATCGCGGGAGCGTCCTGACCGGGCGCAGGGTGCAAGCGCGCGCCTGCCGGATTGCGCGCCGTGATTTTCCTCACCGGCGCTCGCTGGGTATAATTGTGCGACAGACTGGAGTCGCCAAATGTCGGCTATCGGCGTCGCCCTGCTCGAGCGTCTTGAATCGGTCGAGCGGCCGGGCGACTTCTGCACCGGCGGCCTGCGGACCATCTTCATGCCGGCGATCGACGTGGCTGGCGTGGGTCGGATCGCCCTGCCGTTGCTGCCAGCGCAGGCGGAGGCTCTGGTCGCAATCGCCGAGGCCGCGCCTTATGGACGCGGCGCGGACACGATCGTTGACAGCAGCGTTCGCAAGACCTGGCAGATCGATCCGGGCAAGGTCCAGATCGGGGGACGCCAGTGGGACAAGACTCTGGCCGATCTTGTCTCCGATGTAGCGGATGGGCTCGGTGTGACGGAGGCGGTCGCGGCTGATTTCTACAAGTTGCTCATCTACGATGCCGGAAGCTTCTTCCTGGGCCACCGGGATACCGAAAAGGTTCCCGGCATGTTTGCGACGCTGGTGATCGTGCTGCCCTCGGACCACGAAGGTGGCGACCTGATCGTGCGGCATGTCGGTCGCGAGGTTACGTTCGACCAGCATCCGCGCGATCCGTCGGACATCGCCTATGCGGCATTCTACGCGGATTGCGTGCACGAGGTGCGTGCCGTCGCCTCCGGGTATCGCGCGACGCTGGTTTATAATTTGCGGCTGGTTGACTCGCGGCTTGCGCCGAACGCGCCGGATTATCGCTCCGAGCAGGATCGCGTGGCGGCGCTACTGCGCCGGTGGGCCGACGCCGAGGATGAACCTGACAAGCTTATCCTGCCGTTGGAGCATGCCTATACGCCGGCCGAGTTGTCATTTGGCTCTTTGAAGGGAGCCGACGCGGGCATTGCGTCCGTGCTGGTCAAGGCAGCGTCAGCGGCTGATTGCGATCTCCATCTGGTCCTGGTTTCGATCGAGGAGAGCGGGAGCGCCTATGCCACCGGCGACTATCGCGGGCGGCGTTGGAACCGCTACGACGATGATGACGATGATGACGACGATGGCGATGACGACGAATTTGAAGTTATCGAAGTGAACGACCGTACATTGATACTCTCGGAATGGCGACGACCCGACGGCACCACTGCCGGGTTCAACGACTTTCCATTCGAGGAGGAGGAACTGTGTCCTCCGGATGCGTTCGATGACCTGACCCCGGACGAACAGCATTTCCAGGAGGCCAGTGGCAACGAGGGCGCGTCGTTCGAACGGACCTATCGCCGTGCCGGCCTTGTGTTGTGGCCGCACGCACGGCGACTGGCGGTGCTGAACCAGGCGGGCCTCGGGACCACGCTGCCGTATCTCGACGATCTGACGGCGCGCTGGGAGGCAAGCGGTGCAAGCGCTGAATCGCCGCTATGGCGGGAGGCCGATACGCTCTCGGAACACATGCTGCGGGCGTGGCCTCAGCAGACATGGCGCCGCTCTGAGACCGATACAAAAGCGATGCAGATGCTGGAATTGCAAGCGCGGCTGGGCAACACCGGGCGAATCGAGACGTTCCTTGAGGAGCAATCGGCTGAGGGGAATTACGCGGCGCAGGACAACGCGGCGATCGTCCGTGCCGCCGCGCTGCTGCCACCTGCGCGCTCCACCGATTTGCTGGTTCGCATCCTCGGGCGCAACACGGTGGGGCATGTCGGCGCGTGCAGCAAGCTGGTGCTGCTGTGCGTGTCGGGGTCGTCTGGTCCGGTGGGTGATGCGCTGAAGCTCGGCGCGGCTTTGCTTGACGGGCTTCCGGGGGATCCGGCCCGGTTCGCTGGACTCGAGAGCTGGCAACGCCCGGCACGGCCAGAGCAGGACGCCGTGGTCGATCTGCTGAGCGCTGTGAGCCTCATCGATGCTGGACTGGCGATGCGCACGATCGAATACCTGCTGACGTGGCCGAAGACGTACGACCCGGATACGGTACTGGTACCGGCGGCGCTGAGTTTCACGGCAAGAACGGAGAGCGTGGCGTGGCCGGCGGCCGCGCGACTTCGCAACGCCTGTCTGGAACATTTGGGGGCGCGCATCGCGTTGGAGCTGGAGGCGCCTCGTGATTGGACACGGCCCAATCCGCTGACATGCGACTGCGCTGACTGCCGTGACCTGGGTGCGTTCCTGACCGATCCCGGGCAAAGACAGTGGCGCCTGAAGGCCATCCAACATCGCCGAACTCACGTTGAGGACAGTGTTCGAAGGGCCGTGTGTGACGCGGACCTGACGACCGAAAAGCGTGGCAGCCCGCATACCCTGATCGCGACCAAAAACCAGGCGAGCTATGAGCGCCGCGTGAAGCAGCGTCGGCAGGACCTGGATCACGTGGCGGCGTTGGCGCCGTGAACAGGTCAAATCGCGCCAGGCTCGTCGAACGGGTCACTAGAGCAGCGGAGACCGCTCTCGCAGCTCAGGCGTATGTCAGTTGCATTGATGTGCTTGTCGGCATTGGATGGCTGGACACGACAACGTTGCAGCGCTGGCGGCAGGGCCAGATCGATTGCCTCGAGAGTGCTGTGCAGACCAATCCGCCGCGCATTTCTGACGCCATGAAGCTGTTCCGCTCATGGGCGCAAGAGAACGGATTGCGCCCGAACGAGACACAGTATGTGGCACGCACACCGCAGCGGCAGATCCTGCAATTCAGCCAGAGCGGCGATCACACGATCGAACAGCTCTATCGGACGCATTGGGTTTCGCCCGCACTTTCCGAGCAGAAGCGCGAGCGGCTGGAGGAGAAGGCCAACCGCGCCCCGGAACTCGTGGTGGTGCAGGCACTGCATGAGTGGACGTGTCACCGGTGCGGTGGAACGGGCGGGCTCCTGATCATGGAGGCACCAGGTCCGGCGTGCCTGACCTGCGTCGGTTTGGGCGATCTGGAATTCCTGGGCGCTGGGGACGCGCTGCTCACGCGGCGGGCGAAGGCGAAGAGTGCGCGGCACGCAGTCGTGGTGCGGTTCAGCAAGAGCCGGCGGCGCTATGAACGGCAGGGGTTGCTGGTCGAGCCGCAGGCGTTGGCTGATGCGGCTGAGGAGCTGGGGAAGCGGCTGGACGCGTGAGGCGGGTGTTGGACCGGTGGCGAAAGGGTTGACTCGGCGATCACCGTGGATCGGTTGCTGACCGGGATTGCATCGTTCGCACATTGATGCGGGTCGCGATGGCCGGGTCGGGGCCCGGCCATGACGAATGGGGGGAGTACCGCCTCAATGACCGCGTAGAATCTGGCCCAGGAACAGCTTCAACCGATCGGTCTGCGGATCCTCGAACATGCGTTGCGGCGTGCCGCTTTCCACGATCTCGCCGCGGTCCATGAACACCACACGGTCGGCGACCTGACGCGCGAAGCCCATTTCGTGGGTGACACAAACCATGGTCATACCGTCCTCGGCGAGCTCGACCATGGTATCCAGCACTTCCTTGATCATCTCGGGATCGAGTGCGGAGGTCGGCTCGTCGAACAGCATGATCTTTGGGCGCATGCACAGCGCGCGGGCGATCGCGACACGCTGCTGCTGACCGCCGGATAGTTGCCCCGGATACTTCTTTGCCTGCTCCGGGATTTTCACGCGGCTGAGGTAGCTCATGGCCAGGTCGTCGGCCTCGGCGCGTGGCATCTTGCGCACCCATATCGGCGCCAGCGTGCAGTTCTCCAGTATCGTCAGGTGGGGAAACAGGTTGAACGACTGGAACACCATGCCGACCTCGCGGCGGATCGTGTCCAACGCACGCAGATCGTCGGTCAGCTCGGTGCCGTCGACGACAATGCGGCCTTCCTGATGCACCTCCAGGCGATTGATGCAGCGGATCATGGTGGACTTGCCGGAGCCCGACGGGCCGCACACCACCACGCGCTCCTTCTCCGCCACCGCCATCGAAACGTCGCGCAGCACGTGCAACGCCCCGTACCACTTGTTGACCTTGTCGAGCAGGATGACCGGTGGTGCGTCCTCCACAGCCATATGAGCGACGGCGTGATCGGGCATGATTTGGCTCATGGTGGCGTCCTTGCTCAGCGGCGATGCGCGCGACTGAGCTCACGCTCCAGACCGCGACTGTATTTCGACATGGCGAGGCAGAAGGCGATGTAGATCACCGCCAGCATCAGATAGACCTCGGTGGAGAAGCTCTGCCAGGGCGGATCGGTAAGCGCGACCTTGCCCATCGCGAGCAGGTCGAACAGCCCGACGATGAGCACCAGCGAGGTGTCCTTGAAGAAGCCGATGAAGGTGTTGACCAGCGGCGGGATCACCAGCCGCAATGCCTGCGGCAGGATGATGAAGCCGGTCTTCTTCCAGTAGCTGAGGCCGAGTGCATCGGCTGCCTCGGCCTGGCCTTTTGGCAATGCCTGGAGGCCGCCGCGCACCACCTCTGCCAGGTAGGCGCCGGAGAAGAGGATGACGGCGATCTGGGCGCGCAGCAGCTTATCGATGTTGACGCCCTCCGGCATGAACAGCGGGAACATCACGCTGGCCATGAACAGCACGGCGATCAGCGGCACGCCGCGGATCAGCTCGACGTAGATCACGCAGATCACCTTGACCGCCGGCATGCTGGTGGAACGCCGGCCGAGTGCGACCAGGACTCCAAGCGGAAAACCGAAGGCCAGTCCGAACGTTGCGAGGATAAGCGTGAGCGGCAGGCCGCCCCAGAAATCCTCGGTGACCATCTGCAGACCGAACACACCGCCCCACATCAGCACGCCGATGACCACCAGCGTGGCGATCCAGATGAGTGCCAGTTCCTTGCGCCAGAAGGAGCGCATGGCGGAGACGACGTAGAGCATGATGAACAGCGCGACGCAGATCGCTGGGCGCCACTGCTCCTGATAGGGATAGCGGCCGAACAGGATCAGTCGGTATTTGTCGGTAACGATCGCCCAGCAGGCACCAACGCCTTTGGCGAGCTGGCACGCACCGGTGTCGGCAACGCCCTGCGCGTTGTATGGCACGGTCCAGATCGCGTTCAGGAACGCCCAGGAGACGAAGCTGATGAGGATACGCAGGATCAGGTAACCCAGCAGCAGCGTCACCGCGGTGGACAGCCACGAACCGAACAGATTGCGCCTGGCCCACGCCCAGGGTCCGGTCACCCCAGCCGGCGGGCGCTCGCGTGCGGCGGTGTAGCGTGCATCTGCAATGGCGGCGGACTGGCTCATGGGTTCAGCGCTCCACCAGCGCGATGCGCGCGTTGTACCAGTTCATGAACAGGCTGATCGACAGACTGATCGTGAGATAGACCGCCATGATGTAGGCGATGCCCTCGATCGCCTGGCCGGTCTGGTTCATCGTTGTATTGGCGATCGACACCACGTCCTGGAAGCCGATGGCGATGGCGAGCGAGCTGTTCTTGGTCAGGTTCAGGTACTGGCTGGTCATCGGCGGCACGATGACGCGCAGGGCCTGGGGCAGCACGACCTGGCGCATCACGGTACTTCGGCGGAGGCCGAGCGCACCCGCGGCCTCCCATTGGCCTAGCGGCACGGCCTGGATGCCGGATCGCACGATCTCAGCGATATAGGCGGCTGTATAGACGACGAGGCCGAGCAGCAGGGCGAAGAATTCCGGGCTGACGGAACCGCCACCCTGGAAGTTGAAGCCGTGCAGTTCGGGCGCTTCGAGATCCAAAGGCGCGCCCATGGCGAAGCCGACGACGGCCGGGAATGCGATCAGCGACGCAAGCGCCATCGGCCAGGTCCGAGGGCGCCGACCGGTTGCCTCCTGGCGACGGCGGGCGGTGCGATGCCAGGCAATCACACCGAAGATGCCGATAATAAAGGCGACAAGCACCCAGGTGTCCGCAGGGTGCCAGATAAGCACCTCGAACCGTAGGCCACGATTGGTCAGGAACACGACTTGGCCGATGTGCAGCGCGGCTTTCGGCGGGGGCAGTGTCTGCAGAATCGCGTACCAGAAGAACAGTTGCAGCAGCAGCGGAATGTCGCGGAGCGTTTCGACGTAGAAGGCGGTGAGCTTCGCCAGCAGGAAGTTGTTCGAAAGACGCCCGATGCCGATGAGAGTGCCGAGAATGGTCGCCAGCACGATGCCGATGACGGCGACCTGCAGCGTGTTCAGGATGCCGATGATCAACGCGCGGCCATAGGTGTCGGCGGACGGATTGTAGGAAATCATGGATTCGCCGATGGGAATTCCGGCGACGCGATTCAGGAAAGCGAAGCCGGTGGCGATGTGGCGCGAGGCCAGGTTGCGATTGGTATTGCCGATGAGATACCAGGCGATCGCGACCACGATGCCGACGATGACGACCTGCCAGACGATGGCTCGGAAAAGCGGATCCGACCACGAGAGGCGGAGATGCTTCTTCGGTGCGGCCCTCGAGCCGATCAGCCGTGGGTCGGCGACAGTTCCGGCCATTGCTATGTCCAACCCCTACTCAGCTCATGGCGCCCGGCGAGCAAGTTCAAGGCCAGCGCCGGATGCGACTGTGGGGCAATCAGGCAGGACAGATCAACAAGGAACGCGACGCCGGCACGGCCGGGTGTTGCCCGACCGCGCGGCGCCGGCCTCAGCGTATCGGCGGAGCGTATTGCAGACCGCCCTTGGTCCATACGTTGTTGATCCCGCGCGGCACGCCCATGGGCGTGATGTCGCGGTCCCACATTTCGCCGAAATTGCCGACCTGCTTGATCACGTTGTAGGCCCACTTGTTGTCGATGCCGAGCGCCTTGCCCATGTCGCCCTCAACGCCGAGCAGACGGCGAATGTCGGGGTCGGTGCTGTTCAGCATCTCGTCGACGTTCTTGCTGGTGACGCCCTTTTCCTCCGCCGTGATCATGGCGATGAAGGTCCAGCGCACCAGATCGAACCACTTGTCATCGCCCTTGCGGACCATGACGCCGAGCGGCTCCTTGCTGATGATGTCCGGCAGCAGCAGGAGGTCCTGCGCCTTCGGTCCCTGGCTGAAGCGGAACGTCGCCAGCGCCGAGGCATCGGTCGAGTAGGCATCGCAGCGGCCGGACAGGAAGGCTCCCTGGGTCTCGGCGAGATCGGCGATCAGAATCGGTGTGAACTTCATCTTGTTCAAGCGGAAGTAGTCGTTGATCGCCAGTTCCGTGCTGGTCCCCGGCTGCACGCAGATGGTGGCGCCGTCCATTTCCTTGGCGGCCTTCACGCCGGAGGAGGTTTTCACCAGAAAGCCGGTGCCATCGTAATAATTGACCCAGGCGAATTCGAGCCCGAGATTGCCTTCGCGGCCAAGCGTCCAGGTGGTGCTGCGCGACAGCAGGTCCACCTCGCCCGACTGCAGGGCGGTGAAGCGGTTCTGCGTTGTGGTGGGCACGAACTTGACCTTGTTTGCATCGCCGAGCGCGGCGGCGGTGACGGCACGGCAGGAATCCGCGTCGAGGCCGCGCATGACGCCCTGGCTGTCCGGCAGGGAGAAGCCTGGCACGGTGCCGGCGGTGCCGCAGAGCACCTGGCCTCGGCCCTTGGCGGCGTCCAGCGTAGCCGAACCGGAGCCTTGTGCCGCGGCTTGCGGCGAAACGGCGGCGAGGCCCAGGCCGGCGGCGAGCGCAGCCAGGCCAGTGATCATCAAGCGTCGCATCGAGGCGATCTCCCCCTATTGTCGTCGAGTAACGGTGCTTGCCGCATAACCTTCATCGAATGCAAGGGGCGGATGGGGGGCGGCCGTTTGTAACGTGTTGCGCCTGTCGTTGCGGCCGTGGCAGCGTGCGGGTCTCGGAACAAAGGGAGACTGGTCATGGCGAAGATCGCTGGCGGCTGTCTGTGCGGCAAGGTTCGCTACAGCGCAGAGGGGGAGCCGGCATTTGTCGGCGTCTGCCATTGCACGGACTGCCAGAAGTTCACCGGCAGTGCTTTCGGGGTCGTGGTTGGGGTGCCGAAGCCGGTGTTTTCCATGCAGGGCAAGGTCACGACGTACAGCAAGACCAGCGACGCCGGGAAGTCGATCTCGCGGCAGTTCTGCCCCGAGTGCGGTTCGTCGATCGCCGACGAGGCCGAGGCGATGCCGGGCGTGGTGATGATCGCGACCGGCACGCTGGACGACACCAGTTGGCTGAAGCCTGGCGTGCAGATCTACTGCGACAGTGCGCAATCCTGGGTAAACCTGGGCGGGGAGATACGGAGCTTCGCGAAGATGATTGGCTGATGGTCGGATTCAGCCTCTAAGACTTATCGGATCCAGCCTCTAAGACTTAGCTGTGGTTGCAATTGGACTGTCAGGTCAGCATGCGTCATGGAACAGCGATTTTCTCTTATCACTCTAGGGGTGCGGGACCTGGCTCGGAGCACGGCCTTCTTTGAGCGACTGGGCTGGCTTCGATCCGTAAAGCAGGCGGAGGGAGTCTCCTTCTTCCAGTGCGGCTCGGTCGCTCTGTCGCTTTATCCACGATCCGAATTGGCCAAAGATGCAGGTGTGTCTGAGCGTGGCGAAGGTTTTGAGGGTTTCGCAATCGCCTACAACGCACGCTCCATGGAAGGTCGACACGGTTTTGGCCGAGGTTGAAGCGGCTGGAGGGAAAATCGTGAAACCAGCCAAAACAGCCTTCTGGGGTGGCTATTCTGGATACTTCCGGGACTTGGATGGTCATCTATGGGAGGTCGCCAGGAATCCGGGTTTCCAGCTTGATGCACTTGGCGCCGTGAAATTGCCCGACTGAAGGCGTCACCCTGCCAGCGCGTAACAAACCAGCATGGCCGTTACCGCGAAGAGTCCGAAAGCTGTCAGTGCATCCATTGCGGCTACGGTGCGAGTGCATCAAGGATGCGGCACTCGGCAATTGTGCCGTGTAGGCATTGTCCGATCAGCGCATCCAGTTCTCGCCGTAGCGCGGCGAGGCCCGCCAGTTTCCGCTGCACGTCCGCAAGGTGCTCGACTGCGATGGCGTCCACAGCTTCGCAGGACTGCTCTTTCTGGTCGGCAAGATCTAGCAGCGCCCGGATTTGCTCGATGGAAAAACCGAGGTCGCGGGCGCGGCGGGTGAAGATGAGACGGCTGACATGCGCTGTTAAATAATCGCGATAGTTTCCGGCTGTGCGCGGCGGGGCCGGCAACAGGCCGATGCGCTCGTAATAACGTATCGTCTCCACCTTCGTGCCCGCCGCCCGCGCCAATTCCCCGATATTCATGCTGTCCTTGACCCTGTAGTGACTACAGGGTTTATGGCATGAGCCATTGCAATTTGCCGAGGCGCCGCATGGCTTGTTGTCACGATTCCGCCTGTTCCGCCGCCGCCAGCACCGCCGCGCTCAACAGCCCCAAATGGCGGTGCGCACTCTGGATCGCGCTTTTCATCAATGCCGGGTTTTTCGTGGCGGAGATCGCCGCTGGTGCCGCTGCCGGTTCGGCGGCGCTGCAAGCGGACGCGCTGGATTTCTTCGGCGACGCTGCCAACTACTCCATCAGCCTCGGTGTCGCCGGTATGGCGCTGACATGGCGCGCCCGCGCAGCCGTCGCCAAGGGCGGCACCATGCTTGCCTTCGCTTTGTGGGTGCTGGCCAGCACGGCATGGCACGCCATTTACGGCACGGTGCCACGGGCTGAAGTGATGGGCGTCGTGGGGCTTGCCGCGCTCGCTGCCAATGGCGGGGTAGCGGTCATGCTCTACCGCTTCCGCGCTGGCGACGCGAACATGCGCTCCGTCTGGATTTGCTCGCGCAATGATGCCGTGGGCAATACCGCCGTGATGCTCGCAGCCATCGGCGTTTTCGGGACCGGCACCGGCTGGCCGGATGTGGCAATCGCCGCTGTCATGGGCGGCCTTGGCCTATGGGGCGGATGGCAGATTGTCAGTCAAGCACGGGGCGAACTTCGCGCCGAACGCGTCGCGCCGATTGGCGTGGCGGCGGAATAGGAGGCCAGTCTTGGGTACGACAGAGCAGCCGCCTATCGTGTGTTGCCTGAGCGCGAACGAGCATCAAAGCCGCATCGCGTGGATCATAAATTTGGCGCTGCGGGCGCTGCGAAGCCACGTCCGCGACGATCTGGTGCTCCTGCTGTTCTATGCGCCGGAAGCTGCCCCGGAAGTGCAGAGGATGGTCGAGCAGGAGCGGATATGCTGCCCGTTTCTAACGTTCGAAATGGATCAAAGCCTGAAAGCTGCAAGTGTTAGAATCATCGCACCGGAGGCCGCGCGAGATTCTGCCGATATGCTGTTTGGGCCGTTCCTTGGTGGAGCGTCCCGCAAAGGCCAGTGACTCCGCGCTGCACAATTCTTGCGTAGTGCACGCAGATTGCAATGTCGGCTTGCTGAGCAACTGCGGGCGCGGCGTGCGACGGGGTGCCGTCGTCCGCCTATCACCTGGAGCGGCCGTCGTCCGGCCCACCGGAAGCAGACAACGCATGCCAGATTTGTTCGATGTCGCTAAATAGCCCTGCTGTTTTCGACGTGTTGCGCCAGCTTGTCGAGGGTCTGATAACCGAATTCCACTGCGCCGAACCCGATAGTCACCTCGCGCTGAGACTTCGTCGGATGCAACTGCCGCAAAGTGATGACGGTCTTGCCGTCGCTCTGCTCATCGAACGTGAGGGTGGTGCGAAACATGCCAGGATCGTTGTCTTTGTCGGCGCCATGATCGATCTCGATCAAGTGCGGCCTCTCGATGCGCCGGAATTGCATCCGATTCGTGTATCGCTTGCCGTCGGGAGCGATCATATCGAATCGCCATTCGCCGCCGACGCGAATATCCATTGACTTTGTCTCGACCCTGAAACCGGCCGGACCAAACCATACGGGGAGATGGCGCGGATCAGTCCAGGCGGAGAAAACCAACTCGCGTGACGCGTTGATCACGCGCGAGAGGACGATCTCGCGATCGAGCGCCCAAGTGGACAGCGGCGATTCACTTTGACTTGTGTTTGCGGGCATTGGATTTCTTCTCTCTTTTCAATTTCTCAACGTACATTTCCAGTCGATCCAGTCGTTGCTCCCAGACCTCCCTTTGAGCCGCCAACCAAACCTCGATGGTTACGAGTGCTTCCGACTGCAAGGAGCACGTCCTGACGCGCCCGGTCTTCTCGGACGCAACGAAGCCGCTACGCTCCAGAATGCCGATGTGTTTCATCAGGCTTGGCAGCGCCATGTCGAACGGCTTCGCCAACTCTCCGACGGATGCCTCGCCTTCACATAGCCGCATCACGATCGCCCGACGGGTTGCGTCGGAAAGTGCCCCGAAAACCTGGTCAAGCTGCAACAATCGGTTAGCCATGAAGCTAACTATATCGGATGCACGGAAGCGTGTCAATGACTGTAAGCCAGAAGGCTAACTAAAAAATCATGAGCGCAATGTCGTCGACCGAGTTAGCCGTCGCAAGATGAAGACTGCGTCGCTGCGGAGGCGTAAGTCTCGGTCGAACCGAAGATGGAACGTGAGGAGGTCTCTACATCCGTTGGGGGGCTCGAATTTTCGATTGAAATTCGGAGGCCCTCGGCACAAAGGGACGCTAACCAGCCGCTGGAAAAACTTCCGGCGGCGTCCGCTGTCAGGGGTATCGCGAGCCTTCGCAAGCGCTTGATTTCAGACAATAGCTACGCTCAAGGCGAAAGGAGTCTGAAATGGCAAGAAACCTGTATGAAATAAGAGTTTCCTGCGCGTTACGCCGATTTTGGGTGGAAGAACGAACCCGCTTCGCGGGAGTGGTTTGGTAGGCGGCGATTGCGTGAGGTGTCCGACACCGCAGCTGTGATCGAGCAGGGCGGCTAAGCGGGCAAATCATTCCGGCTTCTTCAAC
>Ga0310811_10006332_pt1 | contig 15124 bp, 16 predicted proteins | sample YCmetagenome_FD_207642 | JGI IMG/M metagenome (GOLD analysis project Ga0310811, IMG submission 207642) | Soil microbial communities from experimental microcosm in Duke University, North Carolina, United States - YC | ecosystem: Engineered > Artificial ecosystem > Soil microcosm > Unclassified ...
GGAACAAACGAGACGGCGACCGGTTTTGTTTCTGCCGACCGGATCAGAGCCCCTGACGTTTCGAGCGTTTGGTGGCGCGCAATTGTATCTCGTATTTCTTGAGGTGACGATCTCAACGACACCCAATCAGCGAGACCCGTTTGGAGGAGCGCCTTATAATCGGTTGCCGATATCTCGTCGCTGATAACAATAAATAGCACTCGACCGCGATACTCGCCCGCCCTTTCGAGAAAATGGCCGAGGTGCGACTGATCGATCCGCCGTCCCATGAGCAATACGTAAATTTTTTCGCGTGTTAAACGAGATGTCGCGTCTTCAAGAACGTCTAAAGATGAGATCGGAATTATATCCGGAATTACATGACCAACTTTCTCCTTGGCAAGGTTGACCACGTCGTCATCGGAATCTTTGCTTAGCAGATAGATAGCCATATCGACGATAATCCGATCAGAACGCTGGTGCGCGAGAAGATATATCCTCAGCCGTCATGGACATCTTCATTGCGGGGATTCGGATGTCTTCGAATCTCATCAACCCGCCTAGAAAATAGGATTTCAGCGGAAGGTCTTTCAGAGAAATTGTGATGGTGGGCGACGGTCCGCCCGGACGGCCCGTGAAGCCGAGCCCGGTTTGTGTATAAGCGATCACCACATTGGCTGGGGTGATACGAGAGAAAATGTCACACATTCCCGTGTTATAGGACGATGTCGCATCGGAGCAGGACGAGCTGCCGCGCCCAAAGATGATCGTGCCCATGGCGGCCGAATTGTAGCTTATATTTTTCGGGCAGACTCCGCGAATATCGCATGTGCATGTCTCGGTACCGCCGTCACACGTGACTGAAAAATATGGCATCCGTTCTCCCGGATCGAGTTCGGAGTTTAAGATGGCCAGGCTTAGGCCACTCACTCCGGATGCGACCGGGTCCGACACGGCGGCAATCCTGAGCCCGATTTCGACTGCTTTGCTTGCAACATTCCATTGATAGAAAACAAAGAGGAATTCAATTGAACCCAACAGAAACACAAACATGATCGTCATGACGACCGTGACTTCAACCAGCACGGAGCCAGTCTCATCTCGCATTACGCTCGTTGGCATCCTCATTTTATCCAGGCCCAATGGCGCGTTCTGAATGAGACACGGAAATGGACGGCGGCTTAAAACCCAACAGACCGAAAAACCCCAAAGACGGATCGATAAATCGGGTAAACACCGTTATCACATGCACGCTCCCTGCCCCGCGATAGATATTTAAGCCATTCGCATCAATCGTATTGTCGATTTTAGTGCAATGGAAGTTGATCATCGTGGCAGACCAACCTTTGATCCGAGGCGATCCTCCGGTGATTGATCCCATGGCTGCGAGAGCCTTTGCGCGTACGACGTCCGCACGCCAAAGCGCGGAAGCTTCAGCGCAAGGCTCCGATGAACGCGCCAGGTATCGCGCTGCATCGCGAATTCCAGTAGAAGCAAGATGCTGCTGATAGAAAACCCACGAAAATTCAAACGTGCCAAACAACAAGACAAACAAAAGAGGAAAGAGAATAGCCCCCTCCACGAGCGCGGACCCTTCCTCGTCGCACTGGAGACGTTTCATCGTTCGCGATAGCGTTGGCTCATCAAGAGACATTTTTACCGGTACAGCTGAACCATGTCGAAGTCTTCCTCGTCTCCAGGCTTAACCAGACCAACCGTCTCGACATAAATCTCGTCCTGAGATACGGCCGGCAACGTAAGGAAAAATTTTCCGAACGCCGCAACGGGGACGTCTCTCTCGACATCGTCACGCAGACCGAGGCTCTGGCAGTTGATGATCGCGGCAATGATAACGCGCCGGTCTGGCTTGTCGGACAAATTCCCGCTGTAGCAAGTCGGCGCTCCGGTTTCGCCACCAGGAGACAGATCGTTGACGTAGCCTTGCTCAATTTCATAACGGTAGACACTATACCGGCTCGGAGGATTTTCGTTGCTCGCTGGCGCGCCGCCGATGATCGGAGGCGGTCTGCCACTTCCTCCATGGTTTGCCTGCCAATAGGTGCTGAAGTCCCACAGCCCATTTCCCATTCGGCCATTCATATAGGGCCACTCTCTGTCGAGCGGCAGTCCGGTCGCTTGTCGGGGCGGACTGCCGAGGGGCCAGTTGGCGCCAGGCAACGCGGCGCACGAGTTTCCGCTCTCGTCGCCCTCGCCGCCACCCCCGCCTCCGACATAACCTTTGCGCACGTTTTCCGCGGGACGGTAGTTAAAGTCGTTCTTATGAGCGAGCATCGTGCCTTCATAGATATCAAATCTTACGTTGAAAGCCTCGCGCGCCGCAGGGATGAGACCGGGACGAAAGCTCACGCCATTCTGCACAAAGCATGCCGCGGGCCTCGCGGATGCAAGGGCATTGACGAGTTCGCCCTGTCCGGCGCCTAGGGTCGAGGCGCGCAGGAAGCCCATGTCGCCCGCAGTCATTGGCCGTGAATTGGCGCCGTATTGCCGCAACCTGATCAGCCGCCGCCGAATACTCGGCGTTGCAACTGCATCTTGCAAAGCCGCGGTCGCCTGCGCGTAACTCATCCCTTGTGTCTCATAGGGATTGCAAACGTATAGTGGCGTCGCATGACATACGACCTGATCCAAGCCCGCGACGGCGGACGCTCCAGTCGTCACGACATTTGCGCCCCCGAAAAATGATGCCGGCAAAATCGTGTTCAATGTCGTCGGTTTCACCGTCACTGAGATAAACCGTGCGTTCGTGGCGTCAGTAGCGGGAATTCCGGCCGACATCGGATTGCTGTCGCTTGCCGGCAAGCGCGAGTAGAAATTGGCTTGCGCCACCTGGACGTTTTGGCTTGAGCCTGTGCCTAACAGCGTCGAATTGACAACGAGATTATTGATCGCTCTTAATGAGCGATTCTCTGCGTCCGGCATGCGGTCAAGTTCCGCTGCTCCTGCCAGCGCCAGCGCGTCGGCGCCGTTCTGAAGTTGCGTTTGCAGACTCATGTAGCGAACGCCATCCAATGCAAGCACGGCTACCCCGACGATCACGACAAGCATGATCGTGACGTAGGGCAAGATGATCCCTTGCGTGTCTTGCCAGAAACTCTTTGCGAGCGGCGCGATGCGCTTAAACAAGCCGCAAACCATCATGACTTCAAATCATCGTCTCGAGATTGTTTCCGAATTTACCGGATGGACTTCTTCAGTGCGCGGTTACAGCGGAGGCGGCGGTCCCCGACGCCGGTGAAATGCCGGATTGCGATACTGCGCCAGTATCGCCCGACCCCGATTGACTTCCGGCTTTCGCGGCAGGGCGAGACTTGTATCGCTGGACGGCGCCGACCATCCGCTCACCGTCCGCTTGAATCCGGCGGTTCCCTCCGCCGCGCGGCCAGGGATCGATAATATGCGTGACCGCGTTCACATCCTTCGCGTTTCCCGCGCTTAGCGTGATGGTATCGCTGCGTTGGAGATACATCGAGGCTGTGTCTTCATACGGACCATTCCAGCATCCGCCCAAGGTCAGTGTCACGATGAGTACGCAGATCAATTTGGTGATTTTTATCATCTGCTTGACCATCTCTTGGACTATTGGAAGTTCGCGTCTGGATTACTCGGGCCGAATCATATGGCCGTAGGGCCCCTGAATGCCGCCCCCCGTGGTTACGTATTTTGAATAGGCTTTTGGCACTTCGGACTGTCCTCCAAGAAAGAAATCAACATCGTTGCTCGGCAACCTCTGATCAAAAGGAGTTGCCAGTTGCTGGCCCGCTGCGGATGGTTGGACGAGATGCGGTGTGACGATGATGACGAGATCCGTCTCGTGCTTTTGATAGTCGAGACTACTAAAAAGCGCACCAAGAACCGGGACGGAACCGATCCACGGCAACTGCGAACGAACACGGGAATCGTTTGCCTGGAGGAGCCCGGCGATCGCAAAACTTTGTCCGTCCCGCAATTCAACCGTCGTTACGGCGTCACGTTTAATGAGCGACGGAATCGTTGTTCCGGAGATTGAAACGGCATTGGTAAAATCCAGTTCACTGACTTCAGGCGCTATGCGCAGGTTTATGATGCCTTGCGACAGAACGGTCGGCGTGAATGAAAGTCGCACCCCAAATGGCTTGAATTCAATGGTCGGTGTCACAAGGCCATTGGAGGACGCTGCCGCGATCGGAACAGGAAATTCACCGCCGGCCAGGAACTGCGCGGTATCACCGGAAAGCGCCATAAGATTTGGCTCCGCCAACCGGCGGATAAGGCCCTGTGTTTCCAGCGCACTGACCAGGACATCGATGTTTGTGCCGCCATTGACCAGGTTGGCCAAGACAACACCAAAGGGCTGCGAACTCGTGCCGGCTAGCGTTCCTGCAGTTTGAAGAATGGGAATTCCGCTCGGAGTCGTGCTCGGTGTACCGGTGACAAGACCTCCCTGGCCGAAATTGACGATGTTGGTTCCTTTGCGATTACTCGCGAACCAGTTTACGCCAAGCTGCCGTCCTGCATCGCGCGACGCTTCGAAGAAGCTGACTTTGAGCAACACCTGCTGCGACGGCGCCACACTCATTGCGTTGACCACGCCATTTGGCGCCAGGCTATTTGCCAATGCTACCGCCCGTTCGGCCGAAACCGCGTCGCGTGCTTGTCCACTCAGGACCACCTGGCCGTTGCTTGACGAAACGCGAATTCCAGACGCACCCGTGCTCGACCGAATTTTCCGTTGCAGGTTTCCACTGTCGATCGCGACTTCGACGTCGATCACGCTCATGAGTTTCATGCTCGCGTCAAACACCGCGACGTTTGTGGTGCCAGGCTTTTTTCCTTGAACGTAGAGCGTACGATCGCTCATCGGCATTGCATCAGCAATATCCGGAGCCCCCACGACCGCCGTTTTAAATGCTTTGTCGAGCTGGATCACCTTCGATTTGTAGAGCGTCACCACGATATGCCGGACATGACCGCCTTCATATTGGCCGGATTCCGAATCGTATCGATTTGCTAAAGGCACCTCCGCTGGGCGCGCAGACGAAATCATTCCCGCAGTCAGCAATGCACAGACGAGCCAAGGCCGAATTCCCGTCACCACATATCCGAAAATCGTGCGGTCACGTGGAGCACGGTTAATCAAAACCTTCATTTTCGTCGTCATTGCATCCCCCGAACTATTCAATCCCGTACCCGATCCAACCCCGGCCTTCGATTCATTCCTCGCTTCGCCTCACCGTGAATTCTTCGCGCTTCATGCCGTGCACGATTGCGACCGTTGCAGTGTTTGTGGGCGGTGGCGCTACGGCACGCGTCGATACCGGAGGGGGCGGAGGGGGCGGAGGTGGCGGTGGCGGCGCGATCCGAACGGGCTCGGCGGGCTTGCGAAAGCCCAGATCGGCTTCAGTAATCCGTTTGCTGGATTGTAAGCCGGGATCGTCGGGCTGACGGAGGATGAGCGACAACTTTCCAACATTCGCGGCCAAAAGGATTTTCTGCGCTTGATCGGGCGTGACCTCGACGGTGACGGCCTTCGCAACGGTCGGATGCTCCTGACGCTCGCTTGCGAGTTGATCGATGGCAAGGACCTTGACGTGATGAAGGAGTATTTCCGAATAGCTCTCGCGCTTGGACGAACTGCCTTCGCCGATAAGAACAACATCGACGTAATCGCCCGGCAAAATAAAGCCCGCAACCCCACGGACATCATCAACCCGCAGGGTTACGGCCCGCATCCCATCTTGCACCAAGGACGATAGCGAAGCCCGCTGACCGGGCTGCGTTATCTTCGATTGCAGCACCGGTTCATTTCGATTCAACGGAGACAGCACAACACGACGGCCGTCTTTCAATAAATCTTGCTTGCTGGAAAACGCGCCATCGGGAAGCGCCGTAGCCGCCCACTTGATTTCGGTGACATTATCGTCTGTCAGAGCTGCTCCGAATGCCAGAGGCGCACTCGCCACCACGATCGTGCGATCCGGTGCGGTGCTGCTGGAAGTGCGTGTATGACTTTGTAGCCAGCCATGCGTCAGGAATGCCGCAACACCGCCCATCGCGATCGAAAGACACAAGATGACGATACTGTTGGTCCTCACCCGTGTTTCCCTCCATCACAAGCCTTTGGCTTTCGCATCAAACGTCACATGCGGCCGCTGTCAGGGCTTGGCTGGCGATTGAGCTGGGATGGTTCAGGGTCCGGAGATCATAGACCATTCAGTTTGTTGCCTGGAGCGCGGCATAAAGTGCTGTCCATTTGGTGTTCACCCAACCTCCCACAAGCACGATCGTGGAGATGACGGCGACCAACATGATGCCGAGAAGAACGGTGTATTCCACAAGAGCAGCGCCGTCCTCATCCTTGCCGAGCTTTTTGATAACCTGCAGAGCTTTACGCATGACTCCTCCGAATATCATTCTTACGACATGCCGCAACGCCGCGGATTTTAGAGCGATGACCTGGCGCGGCTGCGAAGGCACGTGTTCAGATATTGCTGTCATTTCAAATCGAGACTCGAGGCGTGCCTCGAGTCTCGTGACGTTGGATCGACCGATCAGTCGTCGTGATCGTGGTCATGGTCGCGATCGTGGTCATGGTCGCGACACTTCACGTGCAGAAATACTGGCTCATTTCCGTTCATAGCCAATACGGGTTCACCCTCTGCCAAGCAGTCGTCTTTGTCGCTGGGAGCGGTGTATATTGCGATGCAACCGTTCGCATTGTTGCCGCCGAAATTACCAGAGGCACAAACCGTGCTGGACCCGGCAGCTCGAATTGGCACGTAGGTCTGGTTTCTGACTGGATCGGACGCGACGGAGTGCGATCCAACCGCTGTCGGCGCATCAGCATCCGGAGTGCCAAGCCGCCCGGCATCTTCCACTCCCAATGCACCGGCCGCCGATCGTGCAATGAAGAAATGGTTGTTTCCAGGGTTATACGAGACTTCATCAGCCCCGCCTTCGTTGACTTCGATCGCAACGATGGCACCATTTCGATCGTCGATGATCACTGAATTTGTGCCACCGCAGCCGAGCTGAATCTCATGATTCGGACCGAATTGTAATCCTTGCGGTCCCAGGCAACCTGTCGAAGCCGCGACCGGAAAGACCCTCTCGACCTTGAAAGGCTTCGTTGCCGAAATCACAAGGACAGCGCCGTCATGACCTGTACTTCCGTTAACGCCATTGGTGCCGCCGCCGACGTCCGGAACGGCAAGGTAAAATTTTCCATTCCTTGCCGAGTTCTGGCACTGCTCGATGCCGTTTGCCTTGATGTTCTTCCCATTGCTGTCGGTACCATCCAACTTGATCTTACCGACGATGGCGTGGCTCTCACTCGAGATGAACGTCAAAAAGCTGTCAGCAGGGTCATCGTTCGCGATCAGCACCAATTCACGACGCGTATCTTCGCACAGCTCGTCGGCGCGGAAATGTCCGCCGGTATCCACCGAGGCGATGAGATGATTGTTGCGCAGATTGATGACGTGGACCTTGCTTGTGCTTCCCGGTGGCACGCCGTCACCAGCCCAAACCTCCTTATGATCCACAATGATCACTCCGTTGGGACCCGCACTGTTGGCTGGAGAGGTAATCGGGCCGGCAAATACTGAGCAGGTCGGCAGAGCGACGTTTCCGCCGCAACCGGTCAATTGCCTGATGAATGCATTGCTCCGGGTGTTGACGACGTCTACCGCTGCGTTGCTGCGATCAGCCAAAACATAGGTGTTGATCGCGGCATCGACATAGCCGATGTCGAACGACGCGAGAGGCTTGCCAGGAATTTGGACAATTTTGGTTGCCGTGAATTGCTCGTCAGCTTGCGCGGGCCCGAAGGTCGTAAGCAAACAAGGTGCAATGACGGCCGCGAGATAACAGAGTCGCTTGCGCGTTGCGGACATGGCGTCCTCCCCAGATGTGTGGAACAAGCTTTAGTTAACGGCTTGTTAATCTCGGTCGCGAAATGCTGCCACGTCAAGTTCAAAGTGCTGACAAACTCCTGACATCGTTGCGGATTTTTTGGGCCTATTGTGGCGCTGATAAGCGTCACGCCGATGTCCCTGCTGACGGCGAAACAGCAGCGCACAGCGATGAAATTGCGATCAGATTTCGATCGATGGCCCAGCGTTGGGATCAAACCGAAACGCTAGAATGGGGCAAGTGCCAGGGGAGATGGCTTCACAATTCGGGACGCAGACAGCCGATCATAAACATACTGATCAATGCCGCGGCCAAGGACGGCGCAAAGGGAATTCGTGTCCGGGCCTCTTCATTCAACCCGTGGGTCCCAAGCCATCCGAGCTTCACAGCCAGCGTGTGAAGGCTTGAAAAAACGAGCAAGAGAAGTGCGAACGGGATGGCGCAGTCGATGCCGATCCACAAAAAGGCGATCGTCAACATCTTGACGTCGCCGCCTCCCATCCAGTTTTGCGCGTAAAAATAGAGCAAAAATAAAAATACGACGACGGCAAGTCCGATATTCCAGGAGACGTTGACCCATCGACCAGAAATGACCGCGTGAATGGCAAAGAGGCCGACCAATGTCAGGATGAGATCGTTGCGAATTTTGTACTGCTTGAAATCCGTGAACGCAGCGTAAAACAGCAGTGCCGCCGTAATAACCAGCACGACTTCTGAAAAGAAATATCGATAGGCCATTATCTCTCAGCGCGGATGGCGCACAGATAAGTAAAGTGAGAAGCCGTCAGCGACAGAAATGACAACCCCAGAAGAATAAAACAAATGAAAATTTCGGTGGGTGAAAATTTCGCCAGTGACAGCCAATACCCGAGAGGGGCATTCGAGAAGAGCAGCGACACCGCAAGCATTGTCGCAAACATGAAACTGAGGTTGCTTGCAATCGCAAGAACCAAACGCCGTTGAAATATGTACCCCCCTATTGCGAGCACGCAGAGCATCAGCCCAAAGATAGAGAGGCCGAAATCCACGTTTCCAATATTGGCGCCCAAAAAGCCCTGAACCCGGCGGAAGGGACTGAAAACTTCCAAATTCAGGTACCAAAGCAGAGGCGAAGCCGGTGCCCACGCCAAAGCATGCAATGCACCTTCAGCGCCTAACACGCCGCCGCCCAACGCAGCGGGGCCAACAATCTGGAGGGCTGCGATTCGAGTCATGCGCAAGATATCTACGCAAAAATGATATCCGCTTCGTTAAGACTCTACTTTCACTTTCGTGTCTTCGGATGGAACGATGCATTCTCGGGATCAGCGTCGGAATCACGTAAATCAACAGGAATATCAAATGATTGACCGTGCCCCTGCTCTGTCGCCAACGCCATCACCAAACACGCCTCGATCGGAATTTGACGAGGCGCATCAAGTCGAAGTCTTGCGTCAATCAGCGCTCACTGGATGTGTGCTGGACGTATCTCGAACTCGAATTTAGCAGCTTGAGATTATTGGCAATTCGCGGGTTGTTCGGCTCCCGCTTATAGGCTTGCTCAAATTTCCTGCGGGCGCGGACCAAATCGCCTCTCAACATGTAGGAATACCCTTCATTATTGAGAATCTGGGTGGTTTCGCCTGACAGGAGAATGGCTTGATTATAGGCCCGGTCGGCCAGGTCAAATCGTCCCAGTCGATCATAAGTCGCGGCCAAGCCAACCCAGGCGGTTGCGTCTTTGGGGCCCTTTTCCACGGCATCCTGAAAATAATGTTCCGCAACTCCGTAGTTACCCCGGTCGAACTGCTCCAAACCCATGTGGAGAGGTTCATCCGAAGGGAAATACTTGATCTCATCTGGCGACTGGACGGTCGATGTGGGTGCGGAAAGCGCAGGCTCTGAACCGCTTGCGATGAGGTGCTGGTCAGTTTCACAACCGGCAACGCTGATCGCCAGCCCACCGATCACTGCAAGGAAACAACCACGTCTGATATGCATACGACACTCAATGTGGCGGCGGGCTACCCACTGCACGCGCGGGCGCGCCAGATTGCTTTGTCTGGTGCCAACCTGAAGACTCCACCCGACCAAATGATAACAGCACGCCTGACGATCGGAAAGCAAGAAGAGCGGATCGAAAGACACCATACTTTCGAAACATCGCCACGATCGGAGATACCGGCCGTATGCACGACAGCCCGTTCAATGATGCTCGAGCGAAATTTCCCAACATCCGGTTGGTATGTGATCCGGAATTGTCTAATCTCATGCACTGCTGATTATCGGATCAGCGACCAGGATTTAACGTGTCGACCGATGCGGATATTGCTGTTCGAAGATCATCGTCGCCTCGCGACATCAGTCACCGGAGGCTTGTCCCGTTTTGGATTCTCCGTCGATGCATTCACGACCGCACAAGAAGGCATCGAGGCCACCAGAAAAGTCGTCTATGACGCCATCGTGCTGGATCTCGGCCTTCCGGACCGCGACGGCCTGGACGTTCTTCGCGAACTTCGAGATGGCGACACCGGGACGCCAGTGCTTATTCTCACGGCTCGTGACGGTGTTGATGATCGTGTCGCAGGCTTGGACGCAGGAGCAGATGATTACGTTCTGAAACCGTTTGCAATGAAAGAACTTGCAGCGCGACTTCGTGCGCTCTTACGCCGACCTGGCCGGTCTCTCGGTGTCGTGCTGAAGATCGGCAAATTGTCGCTCGATGCCGCGTCAAGGCAAGTCACCATTGAAAATAATGTCATCCCGTTTTCGCTTCGCGAACTGAGCGCGCTTGAATTGCTGATGCGCCGTGAAGGACAAGTCGTATCGAAAGCGGTCTTTGAAGACACTCTCTATGGAATGGGTAAAACGGTCAGTCAAAATTCGATAGAGGTTTTGATATCGAGATTGCGGCGGAGGCTGGAAAAAAATAACGCCGGCTGTTCGATTCATACTCTGCACGGAATCGGATATCTCCTGAAGGAATAAGGCAATGAAAAACTATTCGTTGCTGAGACGGATCGTGGTGAGCCTGACCATCACGACCTTCATTACAGGCCTGTTCGCCTATGGCTGGCTTTATCTCAAAGCCAGGTCAACGGACCGTTCTTTGCGCCAGCAAACGCTCCTCGACCAGGCGCGCGTTGTCTCAGGTTATCTGGTCATCAATAGCAGAGGCAAAGTGGAACTACACTTACCGCCGCGTTTGGCCGACGCATATACGAGCGCCGAAAGCTCATTTCGATACGCGGTGCATGATGAACATGGACAACTTGCATTCACGTCAGGTCCACGTGTTGGCCCGCTACCGATTTTCACGGCGAACGATCGAGAATTATACGACTACAATCCGGATGGCCCTGGCCCGCTTCATATGTTTGGAGCGGCCGTAGAAACAGTTCTTGGCAATCAAAAATTCTACACGCAGGTGGAACAGGTTGGATACGATTCCGATTACCTAATTGAATCTGTAGTGGCCGAATTTCTATCCGATGGCATATGGCTGCAGATTCCGTTTCTGTTCATTCTTTTGGGTGTGATCGTCTGGACGATCAAGCGCACTGTCACACCTTTAAAGAACATATCCCGGATGGCGGACTCCATATCTCCATCCAATGCGAACGTTCGGCTCCCCACCGCACAGATTCCGCAGGAGATTCTCCCGCTTGTCGGCGCCGTAAACCTGGCCCTCGATCGACTCGAAAAAGGTCTCCAGCACCAGCGCGATTTTAATGCTAACGCGGCACATCAATTACGGACGCCGCTCGCCGTTCTCATGGCCAATATCGACAACTTAGATGATCCCGCGACGAGCTCCCGACTTCGGGCTGACGTAGACCACATGAGTCGGATCGTGTCGCAACTTTTGCTGGTCGCTCAGTTGGATACCCTGCCTATCGAACTCAACGAGGTCCTGGAATTGAATGATGCGACAGCGGAAATTGCAGCAGGCTTGGCGCCCTACGCCATCAGCTTGTCAAAGAGCATCGAATTGATTCGCGCGCCGGACTCGATATTTGTTCGAACCAACGCCTTCGCATTTCGAGCGGCGCTGAGCAATCTTATCGAAAACGCCTTGAATCATACTCCTCCTGGAACACCTGTCAGTTTGCACGTAACCCAACCATCTTGCATCGAGGTCATTGATTCCGGTCCTGGCATTCCAGCTGACCAGGTCGAGCACATCTTCAAGCGATTTTGGCGCGCAGATAAAAGCAAGGACGGCGCGGGCCTGGGTCTGGCAATTGTCCAACTCACCATGAACGGACTCCAGGGTGCCGTTTCAGTTTGCAACAACCCCAATGGAGGGGCGAAGTTTTCTTTGCATTTTTCTCGCGATTGATTTCCCAACGTTAAAAACCGGCGCCTTGATGCCGTTCCGGACCAGCGGCGAGGATCTGGGCGGCAAGTTCGAGGGCAAGCCTTTGGTCTTCTTGGCAAGACGACCAAGTCCTCGGCGCGCGTCTCCTGGACGCTGAATTCAGGCCGCCCGTTCGGTCATGCCCCAGTAGCACCGCTTGAGGCGCCGTCACCTGAAGTCTATTGCGCCCTGTCGCACATGGAACTCTAACGCATCCGCTCACGTTCGCGCGTTATCCGTCCCGCCTCGATCGGATTCCCCTGATCGTCATAAATACGCGTGCTGGTAAAGCCTTCGGGCCACATCGCCGTAAACCACTGGCGAATGTTGAAACCAATACGAATTTGAACAATGCGATTGGGGTTTTCGTTCTTGTGCTGATGCGGCCACATCGCTGGCGGTACGTAGAGCACGTCCCCCGCCTCCCACGGGATGCGCTTTCCGTTCATCTCGGTGTATCCCTCACCTTCTATGGCGTACACGACCGCCTCGAGATGCTTATGTTTGCCGCTTTCGTGGAATGGGGGTTCGATCCAACGATTGGTGCAGGCGACGCTTTTCGCACGAAAGCCGTTCTTCGGAACGATCAGGTAATTTGAAAAATCGTGCTGATTTTTCGTCGCAGCAATCGCGCCCTGCGGATTGTAGCTTTCGCCATCCGGCAATTTTTCCTTGTTCGTCGGCGCCTGCTCAAGATGAATACAGGCACGGGCTCCGTCCGGGTAGTATTGCGAGCTTTCCGCCGGCATAGCTGCAAGGGCGGCCGGATCGTTCGGACCACACGTCTCCATCTGTTCAATGCGCGCGACGCGCACGAAGCGCTCGAGATCAAACACCATACCGTGCAGAATCTGCACAGGGACATCGCCGGTGTTGAAATGCTGATGCGTCGCCCAGAACGGAATCTGGAGCGTGCTGCTTTTGTGCCAATTGAAGCGCTGCCCGTCGATGATGCTGAAACCCTCGCCTTCGAGGATGTGCATCGATTCCTCGCCATGGCGATGCTTGCCAGTGTGCCATCCAACCGGAATCTCGGATTTCAGCACATTGCTGCCCATTGTCGTGAAGCCCAATTGGTTCGCGACCATAAGCTTCACTTTGGCGTCGTGCGGCGTCGAGACCCAGGGAATGTCCTTATCCCGCGCCACCAACTGGCAGTCTTCAAAATCGTCTTGGATGTGATTCGGCGCTTCCAACCATTCGTCGTAGAACGTCTTTTCCATGGCTATTCACTCAGTTTGCTAAAGGGCGGCGCTAATCCACGGCATGCAACGCAAGCGAGTCCTTGTTTAACAACGTGGACACGAAGTGGCGCATGGCAAAACGTTGGGCATCCCGCATGCTGCGGACGGACTCGTTCCGCACGGCCGCGCTGAGCTTTTCTTTCAAGCGCGATCGTTGTGCGTCTGAGAGGTGCTCCAGCGCGGGGATCGTCTCAACCATCTGAAGCATCGTCTCGATATTGGGGTAGTCAACAACGTAGCTCAGAAACCGATCGTGAATTGCTTCATCGATAAGATCAGGCCGGTTGCTCGTCAGAACGATCATAGCGCGAGACGTATCAAGCTCATCTATTGAATGAAAGAAGACGCTGTCTTGTGAAAAATGCCACTCCTTGGCGTGCTGGCTGCCCCGCGCCATGAAAATCGATTCGACGTCGTCGAAAAGCAGTACCGAGCGCTGGCCGGTTGCGGCGAAGCCAGATTTGGCATGGAGAAATATATCGCGAATGCGTTCTTCGCTTTCACCGTAGCGAGAGCGCGAAATCTCTCCGCCGTCGATGAAGGCCAGTGCAATCGGCGGCTCATCGTCCGACCTGAAGCGGCAACCAAGCTCATATGCCAGACGTTTGGCCAGTGTCGTTTTGCCCGTCCCGGGAGGACCACTCAGCATGAACCCTTTGACAAGTCCGCGCGATGAATTGGACCGCCATTGATATTCGGTGATCGAGGCAAGCTCCTGAAGCAAATCGAGATATCGCTGGCCAACGATTTCGCTTCCACGGTTGCCGTCTCCATCATGCGCGGCCTTAAACAGGCTCTCCAGGCTTTCGAAAGAAATAATATTGCTCGAGGAAAGGTGGTGGTGCGCATCGCTCGCCCGCATAACGTAGCCGCCTCCGGATATCTTTATGCTTCAATCCTGGCAAAGCAGTCGAAATCAGGCCCGGGAGCACCGAGGACCAACACACTCTGCGTTTGTTTTTATAACGGCTCTGGCGGGAAAACGATAGAAGGAAATAATATCGTTTTTATGGGCGGCGCCCTGGGGCGGGAGAGGCCGGGTTTAGACAGACGCCGGTCGGGCGTGCCCGCCAGAGACGACCACAAAAATAGGGTGCATCTTGATCTGGGCTGCCTGGCCGAAGAATCGCATCCAAACAACAGATCCACCTACTCCCATGGCAACAGGTTGAGTTAAGGCGGATCTTATTCGTAACCGAGCGCCTGGCGTGTTTTCTTGAGAATTTCCGGCGGTGCGTTGTAAATGGCGGCGACCATACCCTGTACGTCGCTGCCTGAGACCGGCGAAATTTCCAGCCCCGTGTCCTCTGCCTGCTTACGCAATTCAGGGTCGTTCAGCGCCGCCATGAAGGCCGTTCGCAAGGCGCGAACCCTCTCGGGCGGAACGGCGCCGCCTGTTACGTAAGGACGGCCAAACTGTTCCTGGCTATCATAGAGGTTCAAGATAGTGCGCTGCTCGTCGCTCTTCGCATAATAAACCGCCGGCTTCACATCCTTCAACGCCGCGATTTCGGGATGGAGTTTCGAGCCTTGATACGAGATGATCTTCACGAATTTATTTGTGAACCAACTCGGGCGCATCTGGACCGTGCTGAGATAACCCGCACCGCACATTGCCTGCACTTCCCCGCGCTCCATCGCGAGCATGATT
>Ga0310811_10006333_pt1 | contig 15119 bp, 11 predicted proteins | sample YCmetagenome_FD_207642 | JGI IMG/M metagenome (GOLD analysis project Ga0310811, IMG submission 207642) | Soil microbial communities from experimental microcosm in Duke University, North Carolina, United States - YC | ecosystem: Engineered > Artificial ecosystem > Soil microcosm > Unclassified ...
TCAGCCATGATGTGCCGGTCGCCGACAGGGGCACCCATTATTTTTTCCCAATGGCGTATTGAATTCCTCCCAGCAGATGTCCCAGGTATTTGGGATCGGCAAAGGATTCGTCCGTGTGTCCCAGTTCGGTGTAGAAGGCCCTTCCTCCTTCGAAATCGTGGTACCAGGCCATGGGGTGGTTGTCGCCGTTCTCGCCCCCTGTATAAGAAGTCTCATCGATCTTCAGGAGTACATGGATGCCGGGGTTGAGGTATTTGAAGTTATACCATTCATCCCAGCGTTGCCAAGGGTTGGGCAGGTCTTTGGTGGCAGCATTGTCTTTGTCGACCACCACTATTTTTGCCTGTTGTTGTTTGGGGTGTGATTTGAAATAGCCTCCTACCAGGTCGCCATACCATTGCCAGTTGTATTCGCAATCCGTGGCGGCGTGAATGCCTACGAACCCTCCTCCATGATGGATATATTGCTGCAGGGCCGTCTCTTCCTCCGGTCCGAAGACCTTACCGGTGGGGCTGAGGAAGATCAGCGCCGCGTATTTTTTCAGGATCTTCTTACGGAAGCGGGTGGAGTCGGTGGTGGTGTCTACGTCGAAGCCATTTTCGGCTCCCAGCTTTTGGATGGCGACGATGCCGGCGGCGATGCTGGCGTGGTGGTATCCATTGGTTTTAGAGAAGATCAGCACTTTTGGTTTGGCAAAGATTTCCGGTCCGCCAGGCAAGCGGGGAGTGGTGCTCATCAGGACGGTGCCGATAATAGCCACGCCCATTGCGACGATTGTAATTCGGGCGATATTCTGTAAAAGGGCTGATCTTCTCATGTGTTATTTTTTAGCGAATCGTTAGGCTGAATTTATTTTTTTAATGCGAGAATGTATTTGACCATTTCTTTCACGTCGGCTTCTTTTACGGAAGGATGGGGTGTCATGGGAACAGTGCCCCACACGCCGCTGCCGCCGGAGATGATCTTTTTAACCAGCCGGTCGACGGTGGTGTCTGCGGCGGGGCTGTATTTGGCGGCTACTTCGTCATAAGCCGGGCCAATGGAGGCGCCACTGGAGGCTTTATTAAGACGGTGGCAGGTTGTACAATCGCTGGCGCCGATCAGTTCCAATCCTTTGTCGCTTGCGGATGCAGTGGCGGGCGCTGCTGCCGGGGCGGCTGTGCTGGTGTCTTTGTTATCGGTGGCTTTTGTTTCGCCCGAGTTGCCGCAGGCTGCCACTAAGATGGTGCATGATAAAATGAATGGTAATTTTTTGCTCATGTTCATTGTACGTCGGTTTTAATTGTTTCAGCAAGAGGGCCCAAGGTCCGAAATAATTTATTTCAACCCTAGAATTTATTATAAACCCAGAACCTTTCGGTTAAAATTGTCATCTTTCCCGGTGCCCGCAAAATCATCAAAGGCTTTTTCGGTAACCCGGATGATATGGTCTTTGATAAAGGGAGCTCCTTCTTTGGCCCCATCTTCCGGATGTTTGATACAACATTCCCATTCCAGTACGGCCCAGCCTGAAAAGTCATAGGCGGTCAGTTTGCTGAAAATGGCTTTGAAGTTTACCTGTCCGTCTCCCAGGCTGCGGAAGCGTCCGGCCCTGTCGATCCAACTCTGGTAACCGCCATACACGCCCTGTTTGCCGGTGGGATTGAACTCCGCATCTTTTACGTGGAACATCCGGATCCGTTCGTGATAATTATCTATATAAGCGAGATAATCGAGGCATTGCAGGACGAAGTGGGAAGGGTCGTAGAGCAGGCAGGCCCTTGTATGATGGCCGGTCTGTTCCCAGAACATTTCATAGGTGATGCCGTCGTGGAGGTCTTCGCCGGGATGAATTTCATAACAGAGGTCTACACCATTTCTGTCGAACTCATTCAGGATCGGCAGCCAGCGGGTGGCCAGCTCTTTAAAACCTGTCTCTACCAGGCCAGGGGGGCGTTGGGGCCAGGGATAAACAGTAGGCCAGAGCAGGGCGCCGCTGAAAGTGGCGTGGGCGTTCAATCCCAGGTTCTGCGAAGCCTTGGCCGCGTATTTCAATTGCTGAACGGCCCATTCCGTGCGGGCTTTGGGATTATTGCGGACCTGTACGGGCGCGAAGCCGTCGAACAGGGTATCATAAGCGGGGTGAACGGCCACCAGTTGTCCCTGGAGATGGGTGGATAGCTCAGTGATCTGCAGTCCTGCCTCCTGTACGATGCCTTTTATTTCGTCGGCATAGGTCTTGCTCTCTGCGGCTTTTTGGAGGTCGATACAACGGCTGTCCCAACTGGGGATCTGTACGCCAATATATCCCAGTCCGGCGGCCCATTTACAGATAGCCGACAGGGAGTTGAAGGGAGCGCTGTCTCCCATGAATTGCGCCAGGAATATGGCGGGACCTTTTATTGTCTTCATATGACTTGTGTTGGTGTGAGCAATGCGAATAACGTGAATTCTTCTTATTGGCGGGGCCTGATGCCTGCTAATTTAATTCTTAGCAATCTTCTTCTTCGCGGATCTTAAAGAAGGTCCATTTCTCCAGGCTCTCATTGCTGCGGACGACGTTGTCGATAAAAGCCATGCCGCGGACCCCTTCTTCCACGGTGGGGAAGTCCAGCATTTCTTCCGTCGGCGTTACGCCGTCCAGTCTTGCCATAAGGGTCAGGGCGAAGTTGCGATAGAGATTGGCAAATGCTTCCAGGTAGCCTTCGGGGTGTCCGCCCGGTGTCCTGGAGTTGTGGATGGCGAAGGAGGAGAGCCGGTCGCCATAGTTGCTGCCGGCGCGGAGGATCTGTGCGGGCTGATCCAGCCATTTCAGCAACAGGGTATTGGGTTCCATCTGGGCCCATTCCAAACCACCTTTTTCTCCGTATACCCGGATCTTCAGGGCATTCTCTTCTCCGGCGGCCACCTGTGAGGCTACTAAGGTGCCGGTAGCACCATTGTCGAACCGGAGCAGGACGTTGCCGTCGTCATCCAGGGCCCTGCCTTCGACGAAGATGCTAAGGTCTGCGCAGAGCTGTTTGATCTGAAGACCGGTAATATATTCTGCCAGGTGAGCGGCATGGGTGCCTATGTCTCCCATACAGCCGGCTTTGCCTGAACGGGCGGGGTCTGTTCGCCAGGCGGCCTGTTTGCTGCCTTCTTTTTCGGAGAGGCGGCTGAGCCAGCCCTGTGGGTATTCCACGTATATTTTACGGATCTTTCCGAAGGCGCCTTTCTTCACCATCTGCCGGGCCTGTTTGACCATCGGATAACCGGCATAGGTATGGGTCAGGCAAAGTAAAAGGCCGGTCTCTTTTACTTTCTGTTGTAATTTCCGGGCTTCGTCCAGGGAGAAGGTCATGGGCTTTTCGATCACGACGTGGAATCCTTTTTCCAGCGCCAGCATAGCCGGGGCGAAATGGGCATGGTTGGGCGTCACGATGGTGACGAAGTCCATTCTTTTATCTGCCGGCAGCCGGCTTTCTTTCTCCATCATCTCTTCAAAGCTGAGATAAATTCTATCCGGTGGCAGGAATAGCTCCAGACCGGATTCCCGGGCATTGTCCGGCTGGCTGCTAAAGGCCCCGCACACTAGTTCAATGAGACCATCCATATTGGCTGCAATCCGGTGAACGGCTCCGATGAAGGCATTTTTGCCTCCGCCGATCATTCCCATTCTGAGTTTTCTGTTCATGGTATGAAGATATGTTTATGTCGTTAGTCCGATTGCAATTTTAATATTTATTAGCGGAATATAAGATTCCTTTAAAAAAATATTGGTATAGCACCATTTAGCAGTATGGTTATTTAAAAATAAAAATTACATTTATGGTTCCAGGTTAAAACGATTTGCCATGACTTCTTCCAACATTCAACGTAATAAACTTTTCGCGGCCAGTTGTCTGGCTCTATTAGTAACTTCTCTTTCCTTCGGCATCCGGGCGGGTATCCTGAATGACCAGGGGGTAAAGTTTCACCTCAATGCCTCTGAGCTCAGCACCATTGCCGCCACGGCCTTCTGGGGTTTTCCGCTGGCGATCATCATCGGGGGTTTTATCGTCGATGTCATCGGCATGAAAAAGCTGCTGGTCGGCGCCTTTGTCTTTCATCTGGCGGGCATCCTTTTGACCATTTTTGCCAATGGATACTGGACTTTGTTCCTTTCGACCTTATTGATCGGCATCGCCAACGGGACGGTGGAGGCAGCCTGTAATCCCCTGGTAGCCTCCCTGTTTACGGATAATAAGACCACCAAGTTAAATCATTTTCATTTGTGGTTTCCGGCAGGAATTGTGATCGGCACCCTGCTGGTCTTCGGACTGGACAAAACGCTGGGCGCCGGGTTGGCCGAGAAGCCCTATTGGATCTCCCAGGTGGAGATAGCGCTGATGCTCATTCCCACGCTGATCTATGGGTATCTGTTCTCCCGGTTGAAGTTTCCGGTTACCGAACGGGTCGCTGCCGGGGTCAGCACTGCCGATATGTATAAAGCATTGTTCAATCCTCTTTTCCTGTTTATGATCATCTGTATGTTTGGGACAGCCATTACGGAACTGTTTACGAATCAGTGGACAGATGTGCTGTTCAGGACGGTGACGGATAATGCTATTCTAATACTCACTTTTGTCGCGTCTATACAGGTGCTGGGGCGTGCGTTTGCTGCGCCCATCGTTCACCGGCTGGCTCCCCAGGGGGTCCTGCTCATTTCGGCTATCCTCTCTGCCCTGGGGATTTATCTGCTGATCCATTTGCAGGGGGCGGCTATTTTTGGCGGCGCCATCATCTTTGGTCTGGGGGTGGCTTTCTTCTGGCCCTGTATGATCGGCTTTGTGGCGGAGAACCTGCCGAAGACCGGCGCTGTGGGATTGAATCTTATGGGAGGGGCGGGTATGTTTGGCGTCTCCATTTATATGATGTTCATGGGAGGTTATTATGACCGGCTGATGATCGGGAAGCTGCCTGCGGGCGCCAGCCTGGATGCTTACCGGTCGGCAGCTCCCGGAACGGATATGGCCAAGGCTTTTAATGATGCCCGGTCGGCAGCGGGGCCGGAAGTGCTGAATACGACGATGATCATCCCTGTCGTCCTCATTGTAGCTTTTGGAGGACTGGTCTATTATATGCGCAACCGGAAGAAGGCCGATCGCCTGGAAGTATTGGCCGCCTGACCGTTAATCCTTTTTTAATGCTCCCTGACGTTAAATAATGAGGGAGCAAGCGTAAGATTTTGTAATTTCCTTGTTTAATAATGCTGGAACCATATTATGTCTAACCAACCCACCCGACGTGCTGCCATAAAAAATATCGTAGCAGGCACTGCCGCTTTCGGAACTGCAGGAATGCTGCCTTTCAGCGCTGCCGCATCAGAAGAAGAATCCATAGAAATGAAATTAAAAGGTAATATCAATCATTCCGTTTGTCGCTGGTGTTATGGCGACATTCCCTTAGAGCAATTATGTATTGGAGTAAACAAGATAGGGTTTGGGGCCATTGACCTGGTCGGGCCCAAGGACTGGCCTGTTCTGAAACAGCACGGGCTTTATTCTTCTATGTGTAATGGGGCGGAAATCAGTCTCACCAAGGGGTGGAATCATACCGAATACCATGAGACCCTGATAAAAAGCTATACGGAACATATCGATCTGGTCGCCAAGGCCGGGTATAAGAACCTCATTTGTTTTAGCGGCAACCGGGAAGGAATGGATGGGGAGACGGGTATAAAAAATTGCGTCACCGGGCTGAAGCAAATTCTTGGACAGGCGGAGAAACAGGGTGTGATCATCCATATGGAGCTGCTGAACAGCAAGGTCAATCACCCTGACCAGATGTGTGATAATACCAAATGGGGGATCGAGCTGGTGAAGCAAATCGGCTCGGAGAACTTCAAATTATTGTATGATATCTATCACATGCAGATCGACGAAGGGGATGTCATCCGTACCATCCAGGATGGACATGCCTATTTTGGTCATTACCATACGGGCGGCGTACCTGGACGGCATGAGATCGATGAGACGCAGGAGCTTTATTATCCTGCTATTATGAAGGCCATTGTCGCTACCGGGTTCAAAGGTTATGTGGCGCAGGAGTTCATCCCCGCCAAACCCGATAAGTTGAAATCCCTGAAAGCAGCTGTTAAAATTTGTGATGTTTAAAAATATCTTGTAAAACAATTAGTGAAGCTAAGAAAACTACTACTATGGCCGAGAACACTTATGATGCAATTGTGATAGGATCGGGTATCAGCGGGGGCTGGGCAGCCAAAGAACTGACAGAAAAAGGATTGAAGGTATTGATGCTGGAACGGGGGCGGAATATCGAGCATATCAAGGATTACGTAAATGCCAATAAAGAGGCCTGGGATTATCCTCATCGCGGGCATGCTACGGAACAAATGAAGAAGGATTATCCTGTCCTGAAAAGAGATTATCCGCTGAATGAGACTAACCTGGACTACTGGGTAAAAGATAGTGAATGTCCCTATACGGAAACCAAGCGGTTTGACTGGTTCAGGGGTTATCATGTCGGAGGCCGTTCGCTGATGTGGGGCCGGCAGAGCTATCGCTGGAGTGACCTGGACTTCGAAGCTAATGCCAAGGAAGGGATCGGGATCGACTGGCCCATCCGATACAAGGATATAGCGCCCTGGTATGACTACACGGAAAAATATGCCGGGATCAGCGGTTCCAAGGAAGGGCTGCCCCAGTTGCCGGACGGGCATTTTCTTCCGGCCTATGACATGACCTGTGTGGAGAAGGACGTTGCCGCCCGTCTTAAAGAACATTATAAAGGCACCCGCGCGATGATCATCGGTCGGGTAGCCAATATTACCGTGCCGCATGAAGGAAGGCCGGGATGCCAGTTCAGGAACAAGTGCTGGCTGGGCTGTCCTTTCGGGGGGTATTTCAGCACGCAGTCTTCTACTTTGCCTGCTGCGGTGAAGACGGGTAATCTCACCTTAAGACCCTGGTCTATCGTTACCAAAATATTATATGATAAGGATAGTAAAAAGGCCACCGGTGTGGAAGTGCTGGATGCGGAGACGAACAAGACCTACGAATTTAAATCGAAGATCGTTTTTGTAAATGCTTCTGCGCTGAACAGTGCCTGGATCCTGATGAATTCGGCCACCGATATCTGGCCGGAAGGGTTGGGCAGCAGCAGTGGGGAATTGGGACATAATGTAATGGACCATCACCTGGGCGTAGGCGCCAGTGGATTGGTGGAGGGATATGAAGACAAGTATTATTTTGGCCGTCGTGCGAATGGCATCTATATCCCCCGTTACCGTAATCTGTTTGGCGACAAAAGGGATTATCTGCGGGGGTTTGGCTACCAGGGCGGTGGCGGAAGAGAAGGGTATGATCATGAAGTACCGGAATACAGCATTGGGAAGGAGTTCAAGGAGGCGCTGACAGAGCCGGGTCCCTGGAAGATGAATATCGGCGGCTTCGGTGAGACGCTGCCTTACCATGAGAACAAGATAACGTTGGATAAAACGAAGAAAGACAAGTGGGGGTTGAATATCCTGAATTTCGACGTCGAGCTGAAAGAGAATGAGCTGAAGATGCGCAAAGACATGGAGGCCGATGCCGCTGAAATGCTGGAAGCAGCCGGTGTCAAGAATATTAAGACCCGCAGCGACAATGCCTATTTGGGCAGGGGCATTCATGAAATGGGTACGGCCCGTATGGGGAAAGATCCCAAGACGTCAGTACTTAATTCCTACAACCAGATATGGGATGCGAAGAATGTATTTGTCACGGACGGCGCTTTTATGACTTCTGCGGCTTGTGTGAACCCTTCGCTGACTTACATGGCGATGACGGCCAGGGCGGCAGATCATGCGGTCAACGAGCTTAAAAAAGGGAACCTGTAAGTTTATTAAAGCACTGTTTGGAATACCATGCCTGGAGATACACTACATATTAATGCCAATGCCGTTCCGCAGAACACCTATGATGCCATCGTTATCGGGTCGGGGATCAGCGGAGGTTGGGCTGCCAAGGAGCTGACGGAGAAAGGTCTTCGTACGATCATGCTGGAGCGGGGTAGAAATTTCGAGCATGTGAAGGATTATAAGACGGCCCAGAAGAATCCCTGGGAATTCGAACACCGGGGGAAAGTGACGGAGGCGCAGAAAAAAGAAAGACCTTATATCTCGCGGGCCTGGGGAGCTACGGAAGCGGTGATGGATTACTGGGCTAAAGACATAGATTGTCCCTATACGGAAATAAAGCCTTTTAACTGGTGGCGTTCGTATCAGCTGGGAGGGCGGTCTATCTTATGGGGGAGACAAAGTTATCGTTGGAGTGACTTTGACTTCGAGGCCAATGCCAAGGATGGCTGGGCGATAGACTGGCCGATCCGGTATAAGGACCTGGAACCCTGGTATGATCATGTGGAGAGATTTGCCGGAGTGAACGGTTCCAAAGAGGGGCTGGCTCAGTTGCCGGATGGGCAATTCCTGCCGCCGATGGAGATGAACTGTGTGGAGAAGGATGTGGCGGCAAGGATAAAAGAGCATTATAAAGGCCGCCGACATATGATCATCGGCCGTTCGGCCAATCTCACGGCGCCTATTCCCGGCAGGACGCAATGCCAGTTCCGCAATCGGTGCTGGGAAGGCTGTCCTTTCGGAGGTTATTTCAGCACGCAGTCTTCGACGCTGCCTGCAGCGGTGGCTACGGGGAAGCTGACTGTCCGTCCTTATTCCATCGTTACCCGGATCCTGTATGACAAGGATACCCAAAAGGCAAAGGGGGTAGAGGTGCTGGATGCGGAGACCAACAATACGTATGAGTTCTATGCGAAGGTAATATTCGTGAATGCCAGCGCCCTGAACAGCGCATGGGTGCTGATGAATTCCGCTACCCATGTATGGCCGGATGGGTTGGGGAGCAGCAGCGGGGAGTTGGGGCATAATATTATGGATCATCATTATAACCTGGGTGCTGCCGGCAAGGTGGATGGCTTCCATGATAAATATGTATATGGCCGGAGGGCCAATGGGATCTATGTGGTACGATTTGCGAACCTATTCGGGGATACCCGGGATTATCTGCGGGGGTTTGGTTATCAGGGAGCAGCCAGCCGGGAAGGCTGGCAGCGAAGTGTGGCGGAACTGAGCATTGGCGCCGACTATAAGGAAGCACTGACCGAGCCGGGAGACTGGACCATCGGTATCGGGGGCTTTGGGGAATTGCTTCCTTATCATGAGAATAAGATCACGCTGGATAAAACCAGGAAAGACAAATGGGGGCTGCCGGTGCTGGCCATGGATGCGGAGATAAAGGAGAATGAAAAGAAGATGCGGAAGGACATCGTGACCGAAGCGATAGCCATGTTGGAGGCCGCGGGTGTGAAAGAAATAAAGAGTCATGACAATGGGCATAACGTGGGGGATGGCATTCATGAAATGGGGGCGGCGCGTATGGGACGTGATCCGAAGACATCTGTGCTCAATGCGCATAACCAGGTCTGGGATGCGAAGAATGTATTTGTGACGGATGGGGCATGTATGGTATCTTCGGCTTGTCAGAACCCTTCCCTGACCTATATGGCATTGACGGCGCGGGCAGCGGATTTTGCCGTTAGCGAACTTAAAAAAGGAAGTCTATAACATTCAAAATAAACTTTTATGAACAGAAGAGAAGCATTATCCAGAGTGGGCTTGATCCTGGGGGGGACTATTATCGGAGCGGAGGCTTTTTTGGCCGGCTGTACCAATACCGATAAACATATCGGCGGGGCCGGTGTCAATTTCTCGAATGATGATGTCTCCTTCCTCGATGAAGTAGCGGAGACCATTCTACCGGCCACGAACACACCTGGTGCTAAAGAGGCCAAGGTGGGAGAGTTCATGACCCGCATCGTCCGCGACTGTTATACGGAAAAAGACCAGAAGATATTCCTGGATGGCATGCAGAAGCTGGATGAAGCCAGCAAGAAGAAAAATGGCAAGTCCTTTTTGGACAGCAGCCCCGAGCAACGGCATGATCTGCTGGTAGACCTCGATAAGGAGCAGAAAACCTATACGGACCAGAAGAAGAAGGATGATCCCAACCATTATTTCCGTATGATGAAGGAACTGACGTTATGGGGGTATTTCACCTCTGAGCCGGGTGCGACCAAGGCCCTGCGGTACGTCGCCGTCCCCGGAAGATATGAGGGGTGTATTGATTATAAGAAAGGGGAGAAGGCCTGGGCGACTTCCTAAGGTAGGATATTGAAGAAAGGAATGCGCCCCGGAGGGGCGCATTCCTTTCTATTTTTTGGTCACTTTCGAGAAATCTTTAGAAACTCTTCCTCTGATGATGCCCGTGGTATCGCCCCCGCCTTGTCTGAACAGGCGAACCTGGAACTCACATTCGTAAAAATCCTTGTCTTCGAAGTAGTTAACGTCCATCATCTGGAATTTCAGCCGGGTGGTATCTCCACCTTGTTCCTGGATCAGTTTGGCGGCCATGGCCTTTTCCAGGTTGTCTTTTACTTCTGCGGGGGAGAGAGCCCTTTTACAGCTTATTCCGAGCAATATTATCAAAAGGAGACCGGCAAGTTTCATCGTAAAGTGGTTTAACTGCAAAATAATTTCAGTGAAAATAAGCACTATTTGCATATACGCTTAAGAGTGAGATTTGCAAAATCGATTGAGCAAATTTGCAAAAACGATTTTGCAAACAGCTCCAAATTTTTTTGGTTGAAAAAATATAAGAGAATGTTAAATTAGTACTACATTGTGTTAATATTATTGGTGTAGCTTCACCGATAAATCGTAACGGCGCAGAGCCATATAAAAACACGATAATCTTTCGCTTATGCCATTCAAAACTAACGCCTTGCTAAAGGTATGTCTTTTAGCATGCCTCTCTCTCTTGCATTTCAGTCTATTCGCGCAAAAAACAGTCACCGGCAGAGTTATCGGCAACACGGATAAGCAGCCGATAGTCGGCGCCACCGTACAGGTGAAGGGTAGTAAAGTTGCCACTTCGACCGGCGCAGACGGTAGTTTTTCTATTTCCGCGAAGGACAACAGTACGCTGGTCATCTCTTCTGTCGGATTTGAAAAACAGGAGTTCCCTGTCAGCGGAAGAAGTGCTATCGGAGACGTTACCCTGGTAACTTCTACTTCAGCTCTGAATGAGATCGTAGTGACAGGGTATTCATCCCAGAAGAAAAAAGACATCACGGGCTCCGTAGCCGTAGTGGACGTCAAATCCCTGAGATCCGTGCCCGGTGGCAACACTGAGGCGCTGTTGCAAGGGCAGGCTTCCGGGGTTACGGTCATCAGTTCGGGTACTCCCGGTGGTGGCAGTAACGTGCGTATCCGGGGCATTACCTCTTTTGGTAATTCGGATCCGTTGGTCATCATTGATGGGGTGCAGATCCCCAACGGATTGCACGATCTCAACTCTGCGGACATCGAGTCCATCCAGGTGTTGAAAGACGCTGGCGCCGCCGCCATCTATGGGGTGCGGGGTTCCAACGGGGTCGTCATCGTAACCACCAAAAAAGGAAGATCGGGTAAAGCAGTCATTACCTATGATGGATACGTCGGTACGCAAAGACCTTTGTCCGGCAACGTTTTCAATATTGCCAATCCAACGGAATCGGCCAATGCCCTGTATGCGGAGTTTAAAAACAGCGGTCTTCCCTTTAACGCCACCAACTTTAAAAATAGTCAGTATGGGTACGGGCCTACACCGGTCCTGTATGATTACCTGACTCCTATCAATACGAATAATGGTGGGCCCAATACGGACCCTTCCACGTATGCATTGTACAGCAACCAGATAACCAAGACGGATAAGTCCGGGAATGATTGGTTCCATCAAATTTTCAAACCCGCGATGATCCAGAGCCATACGTTATCGGCCAGCGGCGGTAGCGATCGTTCGCAGTATTTCTTCTCCTTTAACTATTTCAACCAGCAGGGTACCCTGCTGGATACTTATCTGAAAAGGTATTCTGCCAGAATTAATACGGTCTTCAATGTGAAGGACCATATCCGGGTTGGAGAGAACGCTTATATTTTTTACCGGCAGAGTCCCAGCGGGATCCCCGGATCCTCCAACCAGAATGAAGGCAATGCGATCTCTATGTCCTATCGTATGAGCCCTATCATTCCCACCTATGATGTGGTAGGCAATTATGCGGGTACGCAGGTAAAGGGATTGGGCAATCCCCAGAACCCGGTAGCAGCCCTGCAACGCAGCGCCAATAACAAGAATAATGACTATCAGATTACCGGTAACGTGTTTGCCGAAGTGGATCTCCTGAAACACCTGACGGTTCGTACGAGCTTCGGGGGTAATATCGAGAACTTCTATAATACCTCCTTCTCTTATACGGCTTATGAGAATACAGAGAACAATACCAACCCCAATACATTCACCGAGGCCTCCGGTTATAACAGCAGCTGGACCTGGACCAATACCATTAAGTACAATAATACCTGGGGCGATCATAATGTGACGGTGCTGGGTGGTGTCGAGGCCATATCCAATTATCAACGCGCTATGCAGGCCACCCGCAGCGGTTATTATGTAACCAATCCCGCTGCCCTGACGGTTGATCCCAGCCTTTGGGTGCTGAACTTCGGACCTCCGGCCGGTCAAACCAACTCTTCCACGGTCAACAATTCCGAGGGAATAGGCATAAATTACCCAATCCAGAGTTCCATCTACTCCATGTTCGGACGGATAGATTATTCTTATAAAGAGCGATATCTGTTAAGCGGTACATTACGCCGGGATGGATCGTCCATTTTTGCTTCCGATGTCCGGTTTGGCGTCTTCCCCTCGGTAACGGCCGGTTGGAGAATTTCCCAGGAAGACTTCCTGAAAGACGTGGATTGGATCAGCGACCTGAAATTACGCGGTGGCTGGGGTAAGCTGGGATCGTTGAGCAATGCCCTTTCTACCAACCGGTATACGCTGTTTGGTCAGGCAGCGGCGAGCTCTTCGTATGATATCGGCGGAACCAGCACCAGCTCGGTATTAGGTTCCTATTCCAGCCAGAACGGGAATGCCGCCGGTAGCTGGGAAAGGGATAAGGTGTTGAATATCGGTGTAGACGGATCCATCATCAAGAATAAGTTCGACTTCTCGGTGGAATGGTATAAAAAGGATGTTAGCGGTCTGTTGTTCAACGCACCCATCGCCGCAACGGGTGGTAATGCAACTGCAGCCTTCTTCAACACGGGTGACGTAGAGAACAAAGGGGTGGATGCCTCGGTGACCTGGCATGGCACAGCCGTCAACCGGGAGTTGAAGTTCGATATCACGGGAACCTTTAGTACGTACACGAATAAAGTAATTTCCCTGGCGGATGGGGTAAAATACCAGGACAAGGTGAGCGAGGGTAGCAATCGTTTTGGCGCCTTCTCCCGTCTTCAGCCCGGACAGCCGGTAGGCGAGTTCTTCGGTTACCAGGTCGTGGGGCTCTTCCAGGATGCCAACGATGTGTCCAAATCTCCTGTACAGCCTGATGCGGCCCCCGGCCGTTTCAAATATGCGGATGTGAATCACAGCGGAACGATAAATGATTCCGACCGGACTTTCTTTGGAAACCCCAATCCCAAGTTTGTAGCCGGCTTGAATATCGCCGCCAGCTATAAGAATTTTGATTTCTCCGCTTTCTTCTATGCTTCCGTAGGAAATAAGGTAATCAACTACGTGAAATACTGGACGGATTTCCCCCAGGTGTTCGATGCCGCTTTGAGCAAGGATGCTGCCCTGCACTCCTTCGGAATGCCTGGTGCTAACGGCAAAACGCCAATCCTGGAAAGGTCCGCCAACTTTAGCAATTCGACACAATTCAACTCCTATTATCAGGAGAGTGGTTCTTACCTGCGATGCAAACAACTGCAAATAGGTTACAGCCTTCCGTCCGCCACGCTGAAAAGAGTGGGTATCGACCGATTCAGGGTTTATATACAGGCGGCCAATCTGTTCACGATCACCAAATACTCTGGTCTCGATCCTGAGCTGACTACGTCTAAGTCGACTGATAATACCAACTTCGGTATCGACTTCGGTAACTATCCTGCTAACCAGAAAAATTACAATATCGGCGTACAGCTGGGATTCTAACCTATTACATTTAATAGCATTAAAAAAAATATTATGGTACTAAAATCGAAATATAAATTTATCATCCCGGGGGTATTACTACTGATGGTCACAGGCTATTCCTGTAGTCACAATTTTCTGGAGAAACCGCCATTAGGGTCTTTACAGCAAACTCAGTTGTCCAATAAGGCAGGTGTGCAATCCTTGCTGATCGGAGCCTATTCCCTGCTGGATGGGGAAGGCAGCGCCACGCAGACCAATCAATACGGATCCGGCGTCTCCAACTGGGTATATGGCAGTGTATGTGCCGATGACGCTTACAAAGGCTCAACTCCTTCTGACCAGGGTGATATCGTGGCCCTGGAGACCTGGTCGACCTCAACGGCTAACAATAGTTATCCCGAGCAGAAATGGGTAGCGCTGTATGACGGCGCCCAACGTGCCAATGATGTCATCCGGACGATGGCCCTGGCCACGGATATCGATGCTGCTTCGCATGGTCAGCTGATGGCCGAAGCCCGTTTTCTCAGAGGCTTCTTTCATTTTGAAGCGAAGAAGATCTGGAAGAACGTTCCGTACGTTGATGAAACCATCTCCGCCGCCAACAAGAACATCAACGTTCCCAATAACAAAGACATCTGGCCGAATATCGAAGCGGATTTCAAGTTCGCCATCGACAGCCTCGCTGTAAAGCCATCTGACATTGGCCGGGCCAATAAATATGCAGCCGAAGCATTCCTGGCAAAATGTTATATGTTCCAGCACAAATACGATTCAGCACTTACCTTGCTGAATGACCTGCTGACCAATGGCGTTACCAGCGGCGGAGCTAAATATGATTTCAACCCGGGCGGTTACTTCAACAACTTCAACCCGGCTCCCGGCGCCAAGAATGGTCCTGAATCTGTATTCTCTGTTCAGATGTCGGTGAATGACGGTAGCGGTACCAATGGCAACTATGGAGACGTGCTGAACTTCCCTAATGATGGCAGTGGACCCGGCGGATGCTGTGGTTTTGACAACCCCTCCATCAACTTAGCCAATGCATACAAGACGGATGCCACCACCGGTCTTCCCTTGTTCACT
>Ga0310811_10006334_pt1 | contig 15118 bp, 8 predicted proteins | sample YCmetagenome_FD_207642 | JGI IMG/M metagenome (GOLD analysis project Ga0310811, IMG submission 207642) | Soil microbial communities from experimental microcosm in Duke University, North Carolina, United States - YC | ecosystem: Engineered > Artificial ecosystem > Soil microcosm > Unclassified ...
CGCGGCGGTGTCAACGCGGCGGTGTCAACGCGCGAAGCGATAATCGCCCGGCCGCACACGCCGGGTGCGTTTGCGAAAGATGAAAGTGAACCCCGGCCACAGCGCGGTGACCTTGCCGCTCTTCGTCTGATACCAGCTATGGCAGCCGCTGACCCACACGGAGCGCTGCATTTCCTTCTGCAGGCGCGCGTTGAAATCACGTTGCACGTCGGGCCGCAGATTCATGGTGCGGGCGTTGCGCTCGCGCAGAACGCGCAGGCAGTCGGCGATGTATTGCACTTGCGACTCGATCATGTAGATCATCGAGTTGTGACCGAGCAAGGTGTTCGGGCCGACGAGCATGAAGAAGTTCGGGAAGTTCGCGATGCTGACGCCGAGGTAGGCCTCGGGGCCGTCGCGCAGCCACATCGCGCCGAGGTCCGCGCCGTCGATTCCAGTCACCTCGAACGGCGCGCCGACGTCGTTGACCTGGAAACCCGTGCCGCAAATGATCGCGTCCGCGCGGCGATGTGCGCCGTCGTCAGTGATGATGCCGTCCGCGACGATTTCGCGGATGCCGGCCGTCACCACGTCGACATTCGGTTGGCTGACCGCGCGATAGTAGTCGCTCGACAGCAGCACGCGCTTGCAGCCGAGCCGGTAGTTCGGCGTGAGCTTCGCGCGCAATGCCGGGTCCTTCACGCAGTGTTCGAGGTAGCTCCGGCTCAACCTCATCGGCAGCGTCATCAGCTTCGGGTTGACCACGAATCCGAGCGCGCGCGATTCGAGCTGCCAGTAGATCGCACTGCGCACGAAGCGCTGCGTAAGCGGCAGATGGCGGAACAGCCAGCGCGCACGCGGAGCGACCGGCTTGTCGGGCTTCGGCATGATCCACGGCGCGGTGCGCTGGAACAGATCGAGGTGCGCGACGCGCGGCTGGATTTGCGGCACGAACTGGATCGCGCTCGCGCCGGTGCCGATCACCGCGACGCGTTTGCCTTCGAGTGCATACGTATGGTCCCAGCGCGCCGAATGAAACAGTTTGCCTTCGAAGCGCTCGAGCCCTGTGAGCCGCGGCATGGCCGGGCGGGACAGCGGACCGCTCGCGGCGATCAGCACATCGGCTTCGCTATATTCGCGCGTGCCGTTCGCGATGATCTCGATGCGCCACAGTTGGCGCACTTCATCGAAACGCGCCGCAGCCACTTTCGCGTTACAGCGCACGTAACGCGCCACCTCATACTTGCGCGCGCAATGCTTCAGATACGCGAGGATTTCCGGCTGGCCGCCGAACGCGCGCGACCACGCCGGATTCGGCTCGAACGAAAACGAATAGAGATGGGAGGGCACATCGCAGGCCGCGCCGGGATAGGTGTTGTCGCGCCACGTGCCGCCGATGTCGCCGGCCGCCTCGTAGACCGTGAACGAGGTGAGGCCCATTTGCTGAAGACGGATCGCCATGCCGAGCCCGGCAAAGCCACTGCCGACAATCGCAATGCGTGGCGCGACGGGCGGGGCAGAGAGGGTTGGCGTCACGGCTGTCTCCGGTACGGGGCGACGGGAGAAAACAGGGGTTTGAACGAGCGCGTCTACATGTGTCTACTCAGTGGCGTAACACGCAGGTAGACAACTGTACGCCTGGCGATAAGAACGTATAAAGCGATGTTGTCAAATGTCGTGCAACTGGAGTTGATGCCCGACGCTGGCGCGTGAGGTCGTCGATGAAGTCTGCACGAAGATCGTGCTGCAACTGTTTCATCTGTCGGCCGAATACATCGACGCGGATGTCGCGCGCCGCGCCGCGCTGGTCGATTACGCGGAACGTTTCATCCTCAGGCGGTTCGCGGGGTCGGTGCTGCTTGCGCAGCATCAGGCGGAGAGGGGGCGTCGGCGCGGGGCTGATGGAAGTCTCGCGAGCCGCCATCTCGTGAAGCGAGTTGGAGTCGGCAAAAAACAGGCTCCGTGAGGAGCCCGTTTTTGAATTGCCGTGTGACTGATGGTCGCTGACTGCCGCATGCCTCATGCGGCGCGATGTCGCCGATGCTCAGGTGTCGGTCCAGCCGCCGGAATCGTCATTGCTGCCCATGTCGACGCCGCCGCCGTTATCGCTCCAGTCGTTCGAGCCCTGGCCAAAGTCGAGACCACCGCCATTGCCGCCGTCGTTGCCGCGGCGACGCGCTTCGTCGTCGACGATCACGTCACGCTCCACCACGCGCTCACGTCCGGAGTTCAGCGCTTCGCCGAGCAGCACGCCCGTGAGCAGGCCGCCCATGCCGCCGCCGAAACCGCCGCCGCCTTGCTGCACGATCACCGGTGGCTGCTGCTGATACGGACCTTGCTGCGGATAGGGCGCTTGCGGCGGATTGCCGAAACGCTCGGCTTCCTGCGCATACGGCGACTGCTGGCTGCCGGCGGCTGGTGCGGCAGCCGGATCGGGCCGCCCATCGGCGCGCGCGCGCAGGCTGCCGATGCGCTGCTCGAATTCGTCGAGCTGATACGGCGGCAGCGGATTCTTGCCGTTCGACAAGGTTTCGACGACGCCGCGCAACTGGTCTTCGGTCGCTTCGACTTCCTTCTCCAGCGCCTCATGACCTGGCGCGGTGGAGAGCTTAACGTCGAGTTTCAGCGAACGCACGGCATTGAGCATCTCGGTCGCGCGCTTCAGTTGCACGCGACGATCGTCGTCGGCGCGCGTATCGTCTTGCGTGCGGGCACGGCGCAGCGTCCAACGCAGCACCAATGCGATCACGCCGATCAGAACGATGATACCGATCCACATACCTACCCCCGGGCCATGCCGTTGTTGCGCTTGCGAGATCATCGCCGACTGTTGCTGCACAGCAGGCGCAGTCTGCTGTACGAACGGATTCGCGGCGCGGCCCGTACTGTTGCCGCCCGCGTCGCCCGCGCGCTCCGCATCCTTGCGGATGCGTGCTTCGGTTTGCGCGAAACGGCCCGGATCGGTGAAACGGATTTGCGGGTCGAGCGTCCTGGCCTGCTGCAGCTGGGCGAGCGCGTCGCCATAGCGGCCTTCGCGATCGAGCACCTGGCTGTACAGATAATGCGCGCGGGCATTGTTCGGGTGCGCCTGCAGCACCTCGCTCAGACCGGTGTCGGCCTGCTGCCAGTTGCCTTGCGACATGGCGGATTCGATCTGCTGAACCGTCGGCACGGCGAACGCCGCGGCCGACACCAGCAGCAACGAAGCGAACGCAGTTGCGAGAAATTTTTTCATTTACGGACCGGGCGCGTGGCGCCCGTCTCCTTCAGTCGTTTGCAGTGGCCGCGCATTGGCGTGGCCGGCATGCCGGACTTCCGCTCGCGGCCGTCCGGCGTGCACTGCCGACGCAATTACTGGGCCGGCGTGTTGATCTGCTTCTTCAACGCTTCCAGGCGTTCTTCGACGGACGGGCCGCGATTCAGATCCGCGAGCTTGTCGTCGAGCGCCTTGCCGCTTTTCACGTCAGCCGAATTCAGACGCGCATCCGAACGCGCATTCGACAACGCCACCTTGTCTTCGAGCTTCTGGAAATCTTCGGAAAGATTCTTGCCGCCGATGCCGCCCAACGCGGTGGCCGCGACGTCTTTCGCCTGAGCGATCTGCTGCTTGGCTTGCAGAATGTTCGAACGGGCGTTCAGGTCGTTGCGGCGGCTGCGCATGTCTTCGATCTGACTCTTGAGCTGCGCGACCGATGGTTCGAGCGTGGTCAGTTCCTTGGTCAGCGCATCGCGTTCGGCTTCGGCGGTGGCTTGCGCGCTGAGCGCTTCGCGGGCGAGCGCTTCGTCGCCGGATTGCAGCGCGCGCTTGGCGCCGTCTTCGTACTTCTTCGCCTTGTCCGCGGCAACATCGCGCTTGCTTTGCTGTGTGGCCACTTGCGCCTGAATCTCGATCAGCGAGTTCTCGGCTTTACCGATGCTTTCGTCGAGTTCGCGCACGATCTGGCGCGAGTCGCGCGACGGATCCTGCACGGAGTCGGCCGCGTCGTTCAGGAGACCTTTGAGCGTGCGCGAAATGCTGTCAAAAAGCGACATGAAAACCTCCAGAGAATGATGTTGGCGCTGCAAAATCCCGCGCGCTTAACTGCTTTCAACCGTTTACTTTACGCCGCTGCGCGCGAAGCTGCGCAACGTTCGGACCGGAGTTCGGGGCACGCTTCCCAATTGCAATAGCGAGCATGCAAATTGTTGTCTGGGAAGTCAGTGGCGGTGGTTTCAAAGGATTAAACGCGACGGGTATAGAGTAGCTGGCGGATATTACACCACGGGCCTTCTTAAAAACGGCTTAAAGGCTGCGATTGCGCAATGGCCCGCGCGGTGTGGCACGGCGCGGCGAAGTGAAGAAAACACGTGAAGTGCTTCTGATTGCGCAACGCGAATAGCGCGCGTGCCAACCGCTTTTACCTGTTGAACAGGTTGCTATTCAAATGCTTGAGCTTGCAATATCGAAAGCAGATTCATTTGAATCAATTTTGATGTAACGACATGCAACCGTTGATTCGCGTTGTGCGCAAAGCGCCTGTCATTTTGCGTCACGCGAAGCGGCCGCCTTCGGTACTCGGGTCGCTGCGGGGATTGTCGTCCTCGCGAGGCGTGTCGACGCGTGGGCGCTTCAGCACGTTGCGCTGTTGCGCCTCGACATCGGGCTGCTGCGGCGTCGAATCTTCACCGTCCGCCGCGCGCGCCGCTGCGACACGCGCGACTGCTTCGGCGGTCGCGGCCGCTTCCAGATCGACTTCGGCGGCGAGGGCGGCCGCCAAACCGGCAGGCAGCAGCGGACCAGGCGCTGCCGCAGGCGCGAGCGGCAGCGCACCGGCAACAGATGCCGATGCGGAACCCGCGCGGGCCGTTGGGCCCGCTGCCGACGCTTCGTCGGCAGACTCGCCGGCGATGTCTGCGTGCGCCTGCAACGCCGCCGGCAAGGTGGCACGTGCGTGCCGCGTGCCGCGCGCTACGCGCTGCAACGCGGCGTTAAGCGCGTCGGGTGCGCGCGGCGCGCGCAGCCGGTCGACGATGCTCGCCGCTTTCACCTGCTCGCTGGTCGCGCCGAAACTCAACACGGCGCGCCGCATCAGCTCGCTGACGCTAATGCCCAGATTCTCGGCGGTGGCGGTGATCGCGCGTTTCTGCGCGGTCGTCACGAATACGACGATGCGCTCGCTGGGCTTGTTCATGATCGGCTCGCAGTCTTGTTGGCATTGGCGGGTCAAGGCGCGTATCTGACATACGCGGCGCGCGCATCGGTGTCCGCATCAGTGTCGTCACGCGCGCCGAGACCATCATATGACGAGTTGCACGGATGCGGAACGGTCGCGACATGAAAATCCCGTGACATCAACGAGTTGTGGGGTTTGCCGGCCGCTTGTCCACAGGCCTTTGCACATTTTCTGTTGATAACCGGAGGTCACCGGGGGAACACGCCGGGAATTGCACGAAACGACCAGCGCGCGCTGCGCGAAGGGAATTCTTACAAAAAAACTGCCTTGGGGCGGGCCTGATTTCTTTTAAAATACGCTGTTACGTTGCGCCGGACATGGTCCGAGGCGTGCCGTGCGGCCGGCCGGGGGCAAGCGGCAGCGCGGTGTTTTCCGCCTCAGGCTGCGATGCTCGATCACGACCCATGCGCGCGCCACGAGCGCGGGCAGAAAGGCGTTCAGTCATGCGCCCACTATTCCAGTCATGCCAATCATCAAACGACCGCATTCCTCCCATTCTCCGGCCGGTGAAGACCGGGACTCCAACCAACGCACTCCAGGACGCAATGCCGCTTCGCGCGACGCCGAGGCGGGCCGCCGCTCGTTCGGCGCGACGCTCGTCGTCTGGTTCGTCGGGCTGCTCGCGACCATCGCGGTGGTGGGCGCGCTGATCGTCGGCTATGCGCTGGTGGTGATGGGGCCGCAACTGCCGTCGCTCGACGCGCTGACCGACTATCGTCCGAAAGTGCCGCTGCGGGTCTACACCGCCGATCACGTGCTGATCGGCGAATTCGGCGAGGAGCGGCGCAGCCTCGTGCGCTTCCAGGACATTCCCGACCAGATGAAGAAAGCGGTGCTCGCGATCGAGGACTACCGCTTCTACGAACACGGCGGCGTCGACTTCGTGGGCATTCTGCGCGCCGGCTTTGCCGACCTCGCGCACGGCGGCGCGTCGCAGGGCGCGAGCACGATCACGATGCAGGTGGCGCGCAACTTCTTCCTGTCGAGCGAAAAGACCTATACGCGCAAGATTTACGAAATGCTGCTCGCGTACAAGATCGAGCGCGCGCTGACCAAGGACCAGATTCTCGAGCTGTACATGAACCAGATCTATCTGGGCGAGCGCGCGTACGGCTTTGCCGCGGCCGCGCGCGTGTACTTCGGCAAGGATCTGAAAGACATCACGCTGGCGCAAGCGGCAATGCTGGCCGGCCTGCCGAAAGCGCCGTCCGCGTACAACCCGGTGGTCAATCCGAAGCGCGCGAAGATCCGTCAGGAATACATTCTGAAGCGCATGCTCGAGCTGAAGTACATCAGCCAGGAGCAGTACGACCAGGCGGTGAAGGAAGAGATTCACACCAAGAACCCCGGCAACGAATACAGCGTGCACGCGGAGTACATCGCCGAAATGGTCCGGCAGATGATGTACGCGCAGTACAAGGACGAAACCTATACGCGCGGTCTGAACGTCACCACCACGATCGACTCGGCCGACCAGGACGCGGCGTATCGCGCAGTGCGCAAGGGCGTGATGGATTACGAGCGGCGCCACGGCTATCGCGGGCCGGAAGGCTTCGTGCAACTGCCCGAGCCGGGCGACGACCGCGATCAGACCATCGACGACGCGCTCACGGACCACCCGGACAACGGCGAGATCATCGCCGCCGTGGTGACGGACGCGAGTCCGAAGCAGGTGAAGGCGCAACTGGTGGACGGCACCCAGGTGACGATCAGTGGCGACGGCCTGCGTTTCGTCGCGGGCGCACTGAGCGCGCGCGCCACGGCCGCCACGAAGATCAAGCCGGGCTCGATCGTGCGCCTCGTCGCCGACGACAAGGGCAACTGGCAGATCACGCAATTGCCGCAAGTTGAAGGCGCACTCGTGTCGCTCACCCCGCAGGACGGCGCGATCCGCGCGCTGGTCGGCGGCTTCGACTTCAACAAGAACAAGTTCAATCACGTCACGCAGGCATGGCGCCAGCCGGGTTCGAGCTTCAAGCCGTTCATCTATTCGGCGGCGCTCGACAAGGGCCTTGGACCGGCGACGATCATCAACGACGCGCCGCTGTACTTCCCGGCGAGCACGCCGGGCGGCGACGCATGGGAGCCGAAGGACGACGATCAGCCGGAAGGTCCGATGCCAATGCGTGTCGCGTTGCAGAAGTCGAAGAATCTGGTGTCGATCCGCATTCTGTCGTTCATCGGCACCAAGTACGCGCAGGACTTCGTCACGCAGCGCTTCGGTTTCGACGCCGACAAGACCCCGCCGTATCTGCCGATGGCGCTCGGCGCTGGGCTCGTCACGCCGCTGCAGTCGGCGGGGGCGTACTCGGTGTTCGCGAACGGCGGCTACCGTATCAATCCGTATCTGATCAGCGAAGTGACGGACGCGCGCGGCGAACCGCTGTCCAAGGCGCAGCCGCTCACGGCCGGGCGCGACGCGCCGCGCACGCTGGAGCCGCGTAACGCGTACATCATGAACAGCCTGTTGCATTCGGTCGCGACTGCCGGCACCGGCGCGGGCACCAACGTGCTGCATCGGTCGGACCTGCAAGGCAAGACGGGTACGACCAACGATGCGAAGGACGGCTGGTTCGCCGGTTATCAGCAGTCGCTGGTGGCGGTCGCGTGGATGGGTTACGACCAGCCGAAGAGCCTCGGCAGCCGCGAATTCGGCGCGCAGCTCGCGTTGCCGATCTGGGTCGAGTACATGCAGCGCGCGCTGCGCGGCGTGCCGCAGGCCGAACCGCAGCAGCCGGACGGCGTGACCACGGTGGACGGCGAACTGTTCTTTACCGACATGACGCCGGGCAACGGCTTCGTTGCCAGCATCGGTCTGGATTCGACGAATCCTTTGGCCGGCACGAGCGATGCAGTTGGCGGCGTGGGACCGGCGGGCATGACGCCGCCGGCGGTGCCGCCGCCGAGCGTGTCGTCGAACGAACGCAAGCAGATCATGGATCTGTTCGAGTCCAACAAGCCTTGATGAATACGCGGCGCGTGCTGGCCATGCGGCCGCACACGCCACGTGAGTTTTTGAAAGGCTAGGGGAAAACGAGGCCCGGCAACGGTTGGCGGCGTTTTTTGGGCGCTCGGGCCAGCAGATTATGTGCCCGCGCTCGGCGGTGTGTTTTAATCACGCCTGCGGTGCTTCTCACCTTGGGTCCAACCCGGACGCCCGATCCTCAAACGGTTTCGGCCGCCAGCACCACAGCGTCTCGCCGCGAGCGAAACGCCGCACTTCAGAACGCGTAGCGCGAGACCCGGTTTGACGCGCGCGCATGTCACTTCGATCGTTGGCAACCCAGGGGTTGCGGCGGCCGGTGTGTTCGTCATCCAGCATCCACCGGGTCCCCGTCTCGTGAAAGGTCGAATTCTCATCTGGCTGACGACGGCTCTGCTGCGCGCGTTCGCTTTGTTGCCCTACGGGGTGGTCGCGCGGATCGGCACTGGCGTCGGCGCGTTGCTGTACCGCATTCCGAGCACGCGCCGGCGCGTCGTGCATACCAATCTGAAGCTTTGCTTCCCGGACATGAGCGACGACGCGCGCGAACGTCTGGCGCGCGCGCACTTCTGCCATGTGATCCGCAGCTATGTCGAGCGCGGGCCGCAATGGTTCGGCAATGCGCAGGCGATTGCGCGCCTCGTCGAAGTGGAGAGTGCGATCGACCTCGCCGACATCCAGTCGCAGCCGACCATTTTCGTCGGCTTCCATTTCGTCGGCATCGAGGCGGGCTGCATGATGTATTCGACGCGCCACCCGGTCGCCTCGCTCTATACGCCGATGTCGAACCTGCTGCTCGACGCGATGGCCAAGCGCCAGCGCGGCCGCTTCGGCACGGAGATGATTCCGCGCAGCGATAGCGTGCGGCGCGCGTTGCGCGTGTTGCGCGAGGGCAAACCGGTGATGCTTGCCGCCGACATGGATTTCGGTTTGCGCGATTCGGTATTCGTGCCGTTTTTCGGCGTGCCGGCGTGCACGCTGACGTCGGTATCGCGGATGGCGCGCGCGGGCAACGCACGGGTAGTGCCGTTCGTGACGGAGGTGCTGCCGGACTATCGCGGCTACAAGCTGACCATTTTCGACGCGCTAAGCGATTTCCCTTCGGACGATGTGTCGGTCGACGCGCGTCGGATTACCGAGTTTCTCGAAACGCAGGTACGACGGATTCCTGATCAATATTATTGGGTGCATAAGCGGTTCAAGAATCGGCCGGCGGGCGAGGCGGGAGTTTATTGAGGGCGGGGCGCGCAGCCGTGGTTTACGGTTGGCAGATCGCGCGTCAGCAAACGCATCTGCACCCGAATCCGTAGCGCGCTCAGACACTTGGTCGGGATCTCCGGGCGTTATCAACAGGTCTATGAACAGAATCTGTGGATAAGCGGCAGTGCGGTCATTGCGTCGCGCTGTGCCCGCAGCGTTCACGTGCCGCTGCATCCACCAGCACCGCGCCTGACAATCCGAATCACTTCAAGCACTTAAGCGCGCAACCCCAAGGTTATCAACAGCCCTCTCCACACAAACTGGGGATAACGTTGAGTGATCCCCACGGCCTGATCGACGCAAACGACGCTCGGCCGACGCTCGTTGATTCATTCCGAGCCTCTCCAACAAAACCCAGCATGTTCAACGTGTTAGACAGCTTGTCAGATAGTTTTCAACAGGCTCGTCAACATTAACTGGGGATAAGTCGGTGAGCTTCCGTACGGAATCCCAGGTTTAGTTCGACGTGCCCGCGTTGGCCGCCGACGTTGAGGATGCCGCAGCGGTACTCGCCGCCGCTTCGACCGGCGGATTGCCCATCGCCTGAAACAGCGCCGCCGTGTCCGTCAATCGCGCGCTCGTGTAGCGGATCTCGTCGAACTGCGCGTTACGAAACTGCTGCTCGCTCGACCGTGTCGAGGCGATCGGCAGCGCGCCCAGCCGGTAACGTCCCGAAGTCTCTTCGAATATGCCCTGTGCCGAGCGCGCGGCGAGATTCGCCGCATCCAGAGCCTGCGCATCGTGTTCGAGCGCGGCGAGCGTGTCGGCGACGTTCTGGAATGCGGCCAGCACGGTCTGCTTGTACTGCGAGATCGTCGCGTCGTAGGTGTCCTGCGCCGCGCGCTTTTGCGCGAGCAGTGCGCCGCCATGAAACAGCGGCTGCGACAACGAGGCGCCGATGCTCCAGATCGCCCCGGCGCCGGACAGCGCCACCGGCCAGCTAAAGCCGCCTTGTCCCATCGATGCGCTCAGCGACAGGCTCGGGAACATCTGCGCGGTCGCGACGCCGACATCGGCGGCCGCGGCCTTCACGGCGGCGTCGGCGGCCTGAATGTCGGGCCGCGAGCGCAGCAGCTCCGACGGCACCACGACCGGCACCTGTTCGGGCACGTGCAACCGCGCGAGGTCGAGATCGTCCGGCGCGGCATCCGGCGTGCGGCCGAGCAGCACCGCCAGCGCATGACGCGTGGTCAGCCATTGCTGCTTGAGACCCGGCAGGCTCGCGGACAGACTCGCCGCGCTCTGCTGCGCGCTCAACTGATCGGCATGCGAAAGCGCGCCGAGCGCATAGCGGCGCTGCGTGTCGCGCGCCTGGTCGTTGGCGATCGCGACGAGCCGCTCGGTGGTCTCGATCTGCGCATGCAGCGCGGCACTCGTGATGGCCGCTGTCACGATGTTGGCCGCCAGCGCTCGACGCGCCGCGTCGAACTGATACGCCTGCACGTTCACGCGCGCGGCGAGCCCCGCGTTGGCGAGCCGCGCGGCGCCGAACAGGTCGAACGTGTAGTGCGCCTGCAACTGACCGACGAAGACGTTGTACAGAAACGTGTTGGGACCGATCTCGGGGATCGCGAGCGCGCGATTGCGGGTCGCCTGGCCGCCCGCGTCGATGGTCGGCAGCAGCGAACTGCCGACCTGCGCGCGCAACTGCTCGCGCGCGGCGGCAAGGGACTTATCGGTGGCGGCGAGCGTGGGGCTGTTGTGCAGACCTTCGTCGACCAGCGCGTTCAACGCGTCCGACTGATACAGCTTCCACCATTCGGGCACCGGCTTCGCGCCGACCACGAACTGCTGCGTGACGCCTTGCGCGGGCGCGGTCTGCGTCGGCTGCGCCGCGGCGCCGTAGTGCGCCGGCTGCGGCATCGCGGGCGGCTCGCCATTGGGTCCGAACGAGCAGCCGGCGAGCCCGCAGACGAGGGCGAGCGCGCCGAGCCGCGGGTATTGGAAAGATGCGCGCGAGACTGCGAAAGTAGCCACGTTCAATTCCCCGTATGCGTCGCGCCGGACGCGGACGGTGTCTGCGGTTCGCGTTCGTCGCCACGCACCCTGAACGACGCGGCGTACAACGCGGGCAGATAGAACAGCGTGAGGATCGTCGCGCTCGTGATGCCTCCCATCAGCGCGGTCGCCATCGGGCCGAAGAAATTCGAGCGCAGCAACGGAATCAGCGCGAGCACCGCGGCCGCCGCGGTCAGCGTGATCGGCCGGAAGCGCCGCACGGTCGCGCCGACGATCGCGTCGAAACGCTTATGTCCCGACGCGATGTCCTGCTCGATCTGATCGACCAGAATCACCGAGTTGCGCATGATGATGCCGAACATCGCGATCACGCCGAGCATCGCGACGAAGCCGAACGGCTGGCCGAACAGCAGCAGCGTGATGACCACGCCGATCAGCCCGAGCGGCGCGGTCAGCACGACCATCAGCACGCGCGCGAAGCTTTGCAACTGGATCATCAGCAAGGTCAGCACGGCGATCACCATGATCGGAATCTGGGCGTTGATCGACGTCTGGCCCTTGCCGCTTTCCTCGACCGAGCCGCCCACTTCGATCCGGTAGCCGACCGGCAGGGTCGCGCGAATCTCGCTCAGCGCGCGATCCACCGCATGCGTGACGTCGATGCCTTGCGCGCCGTGCGTGACGTCGGACTGCACGGTGATGGTCGGCTGACGGTCGCGCTCCCAGATCACGCCGTATTCGAGATCGTTGCGCAGATGGCCGAGCGTGCCGAGCGGCACGGCGCCGTTCGGCGTGGGCATCGCCAGCGAGGCGAGTTGCGACGGGTCGACCCGCTCCGCGCGCGGCGCGCGCAGATCGACGCTGATCAGCTTGTCGCGTTCGCGATACTGCGTAACGGTGTAGCCGGAGAGCGTCATCGCGAGGAAGCTCGAGATGTCCTCGGAGCTGACGCCGAGTTCGCGCGCGCGTTTCTGATCGACTTCGAAACGCACCGAGCGCTCGGCGGGTTCGTCCCAGTCGAACTGGACATTGTTGGTGCGGCGGTCGGCGCGCATCGTCGCGGCGACGCGCTCGGCGATCGAGCGCACGGTCGCGATGTCGTCGCCGCTCACGCGGAACTGCACCGGATAGCCGACTGGCGGCCCGTTTTCAAGGCGCGACAGGCGTGTGCGGATCGCCGGAAAGTTGTTGCGCAATTCCGGTTCGAGCCACTGCGCGAGCTTCTCGCGATCCTTCACCGACTTCGCGGTGATCACGAACTGCGCGAAGTTCGGTTGCGGCAATTGCTGGTCGAGCGGCAGATAGAAGCGCGGCGCGCCGGTGCCGACGAAGCTCACCGTATGGTCGATTTCCGCGCGGCCCACCAGCACCTTTTCGAGCCGCTGCGCCTGACGCAACGTGGCGTCGAACGATGCGCCTTCGGGCAGGCGCACGTCCACCAGCAACTCGGGACGGTCCGAACTCGGGAAGAACTGCTGCGGCACCAGCGTGAAGCCCGCCAACGCCAGCACGAACAGCCCGACGGTGATCGCCAGCACGACGAAGCGCCGTTCGATGCACCAGCCGACCCAGCCACGCAGACGCTGGTAGAAGCGTGTGTCGTAGATGTCGTGCTCGTGGTCCTCGGCCTCGTGCGCCTGACGCTTTCGCTCGGGCAGCAGGTGATAGCCGAGCAGCGGAATCAGCACCACGGCCGCGAGCCACGATGCGATCAGCGCGATCGCCGACACTTCGAAAATCGAGCGCGTGTACTCGCCGGTGCTCGATTTGGCGAGCGCGATCGGCAGGAAACCGGCGACGGTCACGAGGGTGCCGGTCAGCATCGGAAATGCGGTGCTGGTGTACGCGAAGGCCGCCGCGCGCGTGCGGTTCCAGCCTTGCTCCAGCTTCACCGACATCATCTCGACCGCGATGATCGCGTCGTCGACCAGCAGCCCCAGCGCGAGCACCAGCGTGCCGAGCGACACCTTGTGCAGACCGATGTCGAACACGTACATGCACAGCGCGGTGACGGCGAGCACCACCGGGATCGAGATCACGACCACCATGCCGGTGCGCACGCCGAGCGATACGAGGCTCACCACCAGCACGATCGCGACGGCTTCGGCGACGGCTTCGAGGAAGTCGTCGACCGAGCGCGCGACCGCGTTCGGCATGCTGGACACTTCGACCAGTTGCAAGCCAGCGGGCAACGCCTTGCGCAACCGCGCCGTCTGCTCGTCGAGTGCCTTGCCGAGGCGGATCACGTCGCCGCCCGGCTGCATCGTCACGCCGATGCCGAGCACCGCCTTGCCACCGAAACGCATCTGCGTGACGACGGGGTCGTCGTAGCCGCGTTTGATCGTCGCGATGTCGCCGAGACGGAAGGTGCGGTTGTTGATGCGGATCAGCGTGTCGGCGAGCGCGGCGACATCCTTGAACTGGCCGGTGGGGCGCACGAACACGCGGTCGTCGGCGGTGGTCAGCGTGCCCGCGGTCGACACGCTGTTCTGCGCGTTGATCGCCTGGCCGAGTTGCTGCGGCGAGATGCCCAGCCGCGTGAGCTGCGTGTTGGCGATCTCGATGTAGATGTGCTGATCGGGGTCGCCGAAGTAATCGACCTTGCCGACGCCCGGCACGCGCAGCAGCACCGTGCGCAACTGGTCCGCGTAATCGTGCAGTTGCGCGGCGGAAAAGCCGTCGCCTTCGAGCGTGTAGATGTTGGTGTAGACGTCGCCGAATTCGTCGTTGAAGAACGGGCCCTGAATGCCCGGCGGCAAGGTCGCCGCGATATCGCCGACTTTCTTGCGCACCTGGTACCAGGTCTCGGGCACGTCGCGCACTGGCGCCGAGTCCTTCATCGTGAAGAACATCTGCGACTCGCCGGGGCGCGAATAGCTGCGCACGAAATCGATGGCGGGCGTCTCCTGCAATTTGCGGCCGATGCGGTCGGTCACCTGTTCCTGCACCTGCCGCGCGGTCGCGCCGGGCCAGAAGGTGCGGATCACCATCACGCGGAACGTGAACGGCGGGTCTTCGGATTGCGCGAGCCGCGTATAGGCGAGGATGCCGAACGCGGTCGCGAGCGCGATCAGGAACACGACCAGCGCCTGGTGACGCAGCGCCCAGGCGGACAGGTTGAAGCGTCCTTCTTCGTGCGCCGTGCTCATGAAGCGAAGTCCTCGGGATGCAGCGGCGCGATGACGTTGACTTTCTCGCCGGCGCTCACGGTATGCACGCCTTGCAGCACGACGCGTTCGCCGTCCTTCAAACCGTCGCTGATCACGATGGTGCGTTCGTTGTAGCGCGTGACCGTCACGGGGCGCAGTTCCAGTGCGTTGTCGGCGGCACGTACGACCCACACGGCCGGCTGCCGGCCTTGGTGGAACAGCGCGGTGACAGGCAGCGTGAACGAGCCGTTTGCCTGCGACGTCGCGAGCGGCGTGACCGGCGTGACATCGGCGGTCATGCCGAGGCGCACGTCCGGGCCCGGATCGTTGAGCGTGAGCCGCGCGCGCCAGGTGCGGCTTTGCGAGTCGGCGACGGGCGACAGTTCGCGCACCCGCGCGGTGAACCTGCGCCCCGGCAGCGCGCCGAGCGTGACATTCGCGCTTTGTCCGAGCGCGAACGCGGCGAGCGCGCTTTCCGGCACGTCGCACAACACGTCGATGTCGCCGCTCCACGCGAGGTTGTAGACGGCCTGACCTGCGGACACGTTCTGCCCGGTGTCGGCCTGTTCCGCCGT
>Ga0310811_10006335_pt1 | contig 15118 bp, 12 predicted proteins | sample YCmetagenome_FD_207642 | JGI IMG/M metagenome (GOLD analysis project Ga0310811, IMG submission 207642) | Soil microbial communities from experimental microcosm in Duke University, North Carolina, United States - YC | ecosystem: Engineered > Artificial ecosystem > Soil microcosm > Unclassified ...
GCGATCGCGACGTTCGCCGGAAGAGTCCACGGCGTCGTCGTCCAGATGACGATCGCGAGCGGCGTCCCGTCGTCGTCGAGGCCGAAGCGCGCGAGCAGGTCACGGCGCTGGGCGTCGTTCGCGCGGAAGCGCACGTAGACCGAGCTGGAGGTGTGGTCCTTGTACTCGATCTCGGCTTCGGCGAGCGCGGTCTCGTCGTAGACGCACCAGAGCGTCGAGCGCAGCCCCTTGTAGAGGTACTCCCGCTCGGCCAGGTCCGCGAGCGTCTCGACGATTGTCGCCTCGAAGCGCGGGTCGAGCGTCATGTACGGGTCGTCGAAGCGGCCGAACTGCCCCATCCGCAGCATCTGCGAGCGCTGGCGGTCGAGCCAGTAGAGCGCGCGCTCGCGGCAGGCGCGGCGCAGCTCGAGCGGGTCGGCCTGGCGGAAATCGAGCTTCAGATGCTTGAGCGCTTCCCGCTCGATCGGCAGACCGTGCATGTCCCACCCCGGGACGAAGTCGGCGTACCGCCCGTCGAGCAGGTTGATCTTCACGAACACGTCCTTGAGGAAGCGGTTCAGGAAGGTCCCCATGTGCATGTCGCCGTTCGCGTACGGCGGGCCGTCGTGCAGCACGAACGGCTGCGCGCCGCGGTTGCGCTCGAGGCGCTTGCGGTACGTGTCGTGCTCCGCCCACCACTGGACGCGTGCCGGCTCGCGCTTGGGGAGCTCGGCCCGCATCGGAAACTCGGTCTTGGGCAGGTTCAGGGTGGAACGGTAGTCGCGCGCGGTCTCCGGCATCGAACGAGTTCAGTTCGGGCGAGACCGTACGGCGCTCCCCCCAGGGTGAGCAGATTAGGCGGCGGCCGGGACTCCCGATTCACCGCCGGGCGCGGGCGCGTGCGTCGCTCGCTCTTCCGTCCAGCCCTGGCGGAGCAGGAAGACGCCGAGCACGACGTACCAGGCGTAGATCGCGTTGCGCGTCGCCATGGCGCACAAGACGCCGGCGGCGACGAGCGCGAGTGCGAAGCCGATCGCGATGCGCGCCGAGATCGCGGTCGCCGAGAGGCGGTCGCGGCGCAGGTGCCAGAGCAGCGCGCGCAGCACACGGCCGCCGTCCATCGGGTACGCCGGGACGAGGTTGAAGACGGCCAGCACGCCGTTGGCCAGCGCGAGGTACGCGCCGAGCAGGCCCAGCGCGATCCCGGAGCGCCCGGGGACGGTCCGTTCCACCAGCGCCATCAGCCCGAATGCGGCGACGGCGAGGAGCGCGCTGAGCGCGGGGCCGGCGAGCGCGATCCAGGCCTCGGCGCGTGGGGTCGGCGGCTCCTCGTCGAGCGTCGCGACGCCGCCGAACAGGAAGAGCGTGATCGCCGACGTGCGCACGCCGAAGCGGCGCGCGACCAGCGCGTGCGCGAACTCGTGCGCGACGACGCTCGCGAAGAGCGCGAGCGCGCAGACGCCGCCGAACAGATAGGCTTGACCGGCCGGAAGCATCTCCAGCCCGCGCGCGAGCGCATAGGTCACGAGCGCGTACACGACGAGCCACGATACGTGAACCCCGACGCGAATATCGAACAGCCGACCCAAAGTCACGGTCTGGCGCGTCACCGTGACGCAGCCGTTCGCGCGTCAGCGCTCCGAGCCTGCCGCCTTGTGTGTCGTTCGCGTCACCAGTTCGTGCAAGACGTCGAAGTTGCGCTCGGCGAGCCGCTCGATCTCCGGCCGAACGCTTTGCACGTGCGCGGCGAGCTCGGCGCGACGCGACCACGCCTCGTCGACGCGCCGCGCGATCTCGGCCGCGCCCGGCGTCGGCTGTCCGGGGACGAAGAGCGGGCCGATCGGATACCGCAGATCCTCGCACAGCGCCACGACCTTCGGGTCGTACGGAAGCGCGAGAAACGGTACGCCGAGGCGCGCCGCGATGATCAGCGCGTGGAGCCGCATCCCGATCACGAGCGAGGCGCGGCCGATCACCTGCGCCGCCTGGCCCAACGGGTAGTCGGGGAGCAGCACCGGAGCGGACGCGCACTTGCGGATCACCGCGGTCGAGACCTCGGCGTCGGGCGGCCCGCCGAGCGGGAGGAGCGCGACGCGCGCGCCGTGCTTTGCCGCGAGCCGGTCGCACGCCTGGGCCAGCGCCTCGGCGGTCGCGTCCGCGCCCTGCCACTTGCGCACCGAGACGACGACGAGCGGCGCTCCGTCGTCGTCGGCGAGCCCCTCCGCGGCGAGGTCGAGCGGCTCACCGCCCGGTTCGAACAGGAACACCGGGTCGGCCGTTTGCTCGACGGAAAGGCCGGGGAGCAGCGAGCTCAGCAGCGCCCGGGAGCGCGCGTCGCGCACCGTCGCCGCCGTCAGCCCGCGGCAGCAGTTCCGCACGACCGCGCGGCCCCAAAAATCCAGCGGCCCGATCGACTGCCCGAAGATCATCGTCGGCTTCCCGGCGCGCACCGCGCTGCGGATCACCCCGCTGTAGTAGAGAAGGCTGCGCAGGCTCGTCGCGTTCTGCAACAGCCCCCCGCCGCCGGAGAGCACGACGTCCGCGCGCGCGATCGCTTCACGGACGCGCCCGAAGTCCATCCGCGGCGTCGCCTCGACGCCGTACGTCCGCGCGGTCTGCGCCGGATCGCCGCTGAGCACGTCGACCGTACAGCCCGGCCAGCGGGCCCGCAGCTGGTCCACGATCACCTCCAAGAGCGCCTCGTCGCCGAGGTTCCCGAACCCATAGTAACCCGAGAGCAGGAAGCGAACCGTCCCGCTCATCAGGCCGTGCGGAAGCGCCGGTAGATCACGATCGCCAGCGCGCCGATCAGCACCCCGATCACCAGACCGTTGACCGTCCGCAGCGCCGAGATACCCAGATGCGTGTGCAGGTGCGAAAAGGTGTCGATGAAGTCGGCGAGCCCCACCGCCATCGCCATCGCGAAGAGCCAGCCCCAACGCGTCTTGTCGACCGGGACGAGCGCAGGGAGCAGCATCAGCGCGGGGATCCCGATCAGAAACTCCTTCGTGCGCGGACGGACTTGGAGCAGCGTGGTCAGGTGGGCGCGCAGGGCCAGCTCGAACGAGGACGGCGCGATGTCGCTCTGGTTCCCGCTGCGGGCCAGCATGACGTAGGCCGCGCCGAGCAGCACGATCCCGGCGACGATTTGGAACACGGTGATCGGCGACTGCAACACGGCCTTCGCCGAGAGCTGCGAGCCCCAGCGCGGGGTGAACAGGTAAAGGACGAGGGCGAGCAGCGGCGGGAGGAGCAGGACGAGCCGGACCCCGCTGAAGCGGTCGATCTCGGTCATCGTCAGCGGCGTCGACAGCAGCCCGACGACGACGAGGACGCCGCCCAGCGTCACGGCCGAAGCGATCGCGACCACGCGGATCCCGTCGAGGATCGCGGCGCCCGTCGACGAGGCGCGCGGGAGCCGGAACGCCGGCGCGATCGCCGCGAAGCCCGCGACCGGGAACGCGATCCCGCCGATCAGGGCGAGGACCTTGCGAACCGCCATGTCGTGGTGGATCGCGAAGCCGGCGAGGACGAGCACGAGGTCGACGGCGAGGGCGGCGACGAGCCAGCGCGAGCCGCCGATCCCGAACTCCGCCAAGAGCAGCAGCACGATCGCCGGAACCGCCAGGGACGCGAGGGCGATCTCCCACCAGCGGGTGATGAAGGTATCGAACGGCGAGGCCGTCCCCGTCCGCAGCCCGGCTTTGCGCACCCCCTCGGCGATCTGGCGCACCAGCTCGACGTTGGTCGCTTCGATCGAGCGCGTCCCCCACTGGTGCGAGTAGGGGCGCAGGTAGACGACGCGGACGTTCCGCTCGCGGACGCCCAGATCGTAGCGCTGGATGATCTCCTCGGGCTTGAGCTTGTCTTGCTCGGCCTTCGCGATCGCCTGGACGCGCACGACCTGATTGGGGATCGCCTCCGCGAGCGCCTGATTTCCGGCCTGCTGCTGGCGCACGTCGTAGGTCTCGATCGTCCCGAAGTCGATCCTGTCGCGCTTGAACGCCGCCGCGGTATCGGGGATCGCGTCGGGATACCCCAGCACCTGGTTGCGCAGCCCGAAGAAGATCACCGTGTGCGCGTTGTGACGCCGCACCGCGTCGGTGAGGATCTGGTCGATCTGCGGAGCCTTGAAGCCTTCGTCGTTCTGCAGGCGCGGGACCAGGCGCAGACCCATCTGGCGCGCGAGCGCGACGCGGTCGGCCGGAAGCCCGAGCGCCACGGTGCTGAAATAGTCCGACTGCGTGCGGATCGCGAAGATCCGCGGCAGCCCGGCGTGGACGACGCGCACCGAGTTCGCGCCGAATTTCAGGGGAAGCTGCCGCGCGTAGCGCGCCGCGGTCGGCGCGTCGAAGGCGAGCAAGTAGACCTCGTCGGAGCGCAGCCGGTTCTGCCGCGCCAGTTGCGCGAGCGCCGGATCGCGCAGCCCGGTCAGCTTGGCCTGATCGATCAGGTTCGCGCCGGCGTAGACCACCGCGCTCGGCGAAGCGGAGACCTGCCCGCCCAGCTCCTCCTGAACCGCGAGCGAGGTCAGTCCTGCACGCCGCAGCGCCACCAGGAACGAGCGCTGGTCGTACCCGTACGAACGCGCCATCGATTGGAAGTCCTGGTCGTCCATCACGATCTCGACGCGATCGGCACGATGCTCGTGCCGTTCGCGGCGGACCGCGATGAACAGGCACGCCACCAGCCCAACGGCGAGCACGGCGAGCAACAGACGACGGTAGTTCACGGACCCGGCTGTTCGCCGCGCGGACGCCGGAACCGCTCGTTCCGCCGTGGTCCCCGTACGCCGGGACTTTTGTCGCAGTCGATGAGGACCTCGCACGCGCGCGCGAAATACAACAAGACCCGCCGTGAAGCGGGCCTTGCTGCCGTCGCGTAGCAGGTTGCCCTACTACCGGGTGTGGGCGACGATCTCATGCGCCATACGGCGCGGCCCACACACCTGCGATGCATGAGAAATTGGGAAACGACGCGTGCAATTCCTTGCGCGAGCGGACCTACAACGTTAAAGTTCGGCCAACTGGTCGTGGTACGGAACTGACAAGCATACCGCCCCTCACGTGCGCCACGAGGGAGCGCGCTTGTCGACGAACGCACACATGCCTTCTTGCGCGTCGTCCGCGAGGGCGTTCATCGACATGACCTCTTTCGCGTACGCGTACGCCTTGGGCTGATCGAGATCGATCTGCGCGTAGAACGCATTCTTACCAAGCCCCACGACGAAACCCGCCGCCGACGCGATCCGCGTGGCCAGCTCGCGCGTCGTCTCCTCGAGCCGCCCGGGCTCGACGACGCGATTGACCAGTCCCCACTCGCAGGCGGTGCGCGCGTCGATCGGCTCGCCGGTCAGCAGCATCTCCATCGCGCGCTTGCGCCCGATCGCGCGCGTCAGTGCGACCATCGGCGTCGTGCAGAACAAGCCGATCTTGACGCCCGGCGTCGCGAAGCGCGCGGCGCTCGAGGCGATCGCGAGATCGCAGGTCGCGACGAGCTGACACCCCGCCGCGGTCGCGATCCCCGCGATCTCGGCGATCACCGGCTGCGGGATCGCTTGCAGCGTCTCCATCAGCCGCACGCAGACCTCGAACGTGCGGCGGTACTCCTCGACGCTGCGCGCGAGCATCTCGCGCAGATCGTGTCCGGCGCTGAACGCCGGCCCCACCCCGCGCAGGATCACGACCTTGATCGTGCGGTCGGCGCCGATCGCCTCGAAGGCGGCGATCAGCTCCTGCATCACCTCGAGCGAGAGCGCGTTGCGCCGCTCGGGACGGTTGAGCGTGACGGCGGCGATCCCGCCGGATTCCTCCACCAGCAGATGGCGCGGCGTGGCTGCAAGGGAACTCATCGCTGCATCTCCGGGGCGGCGCTCGCGGCCGGCGTCGCGGCGGCCTTCTTGCGCTTCTTGCTGCTCGTCGCCGGCGCCGGCGTCGGCTCCGGCGTGGTCGGCGTCACGGCGGCCTTCTCGCCCTTCGCCGCGTGCGCGCCGGCCTTCACCGCCTCAGACGTGCACAGGTACTTGCCTTGTTTGGTGCGCCCGAAGTACGGCGTGCCGATCGCGTGATAGACGTTCGAGGAGGTGTTGACCCACACGACGGGATCGTTCTCGGGGCACGCCGGCATCGCGGCGGTCGACATCGGGAGCGGCGAGGGCGCCGCGAACGCGGCCGAGACCGGGAACGCTGCGGCGAGCACGACGGCGAGGATCGGGGCGAGTCGTCTCATACGCGTCTCCTGGAACACCCGCGGTGTGACGAAAGACTCTGTCGCAAACTACGACTTTGAGCAGGAGGGGCCTCTTGCGCGGGCTTGCGGCGGCGCGCCGCGAAGGGCGCGACGATGCAGACCGACGATGCCAAACGAGCCGTCGCGCGCACGGCCGTCGACCGCTACGTCCGCGGCGGGACGTGCATTGGCCTAGGAACGGGGACGACCGCGCGCTGGGCGATCGAACGGGTGGGGGAGCGGATTCGCGGCGGCGAGACGGTGGTCGCGGTCGCGACCTCGCTGCAGACCGAAGCGCTCTGCCGCGAGCACGGGGTCCCGCTGGTCGCGTTCGGCGAGCGTCCGATCGACGTTGCGATCGACGGCGCCGACGAGGTCGCCGCCGACTGGTCGTTGACGAAGGGCGGCGGCGGTGCGCTCTTCCGCGAGAAGGCGGTCGCCCTCGCCGCGGCGCGCTTCGTCGTGATCGTCACCCCCGAGAAGCTCGTCGAGCGGCTCGGCGCGTTCGCGACCCCGGTCGAGGTGGTGCCGTTCACCGCCGACTGGATCGCTCACCAGATCCAAGCCGCGTTCCCGCGCGCGGCGGTCCGGCGGCGCGGCGGCCCGACGCCGTTCGTCACCGACAACGGCAACGCGATCCTCGACTGCGGCTTCGGCACGATCGACGATCCGGCGGCGCTCGACGCGCGCTTGCGCGCGTTCCACGGCGTCGTCGCCAGCGGTTTGTTCACCGGACTGACCGGCGCGGTGCTGGTCGGCGACACGGATGGGAGCGTACGCGAGCTGCCGCGTCCCGCGAGCTCGCGCTAACAACGAATGAAACGGGTGACCTTCTTAGGCACGCTCGCAGGGGCGTGCGCATGCTTCGATGAGCTCAGCATGACATCGCTGAGCATGGCGGCGGAGGCGATGCCTTCGCCGCGCGCGATCGCCGCGCAGGTGCGCGACGAGTTTCTCCATGCTTGGAACGGCTACACGCGCGTCGCGTGGGGACATGACGAGGTGCGTCCCGTCAGCGGGACGATCAACGACTTCTTCGTCCCCGGCCGCAGCTTCGGACTCTCGATCGTCGAGGCGCTCGACACGCTCTACGTGATGGGGCTCGACGACGAGCTGGCGCGGTGCGTGCAGTGGATCCTCACGCGCCTGGACTTCGACGTCGACGGCAACATGCAGATGTTCGAGGCGGTGATCCGCATCGTCGGCGGGCTGATCGCGGGCTACTACGCGACCGGTGAGCGCGGCCTCGTCGAGCGGGCGCGCGATCTCGCGGACCGGCTTTTGCTCTGCTTCACGAAATCCCCGACCGGCGCACCATACCGTTACGCCAACCTGCGCACCGGCGCGGTGAGCGATCCGGCGACGAACCTCGCCGAGATCGGCAGCAACATTCTCGAATTCGGGGACCTCTCGCGGCTGACCGGCGATCCGAAGTATCTCGCCGCGTCGAAGCGCGCCTACGAGGTCGTGCTCGCGAAGCGCTCGCGGCTGAACCTGCTCGGCACGTACTTCGACGTCGAGAAAGGCGAGTTCACCAAGAGCGTCGACGTCGCGCCGAACCCGCCGGTCGACTCGTTCTACGAGTACCTCTGGGGCGGGTGGCAGATGCTCGGCGACGAGCACTGCCGCGACTGGTACCGGATGCTCACCGACGCGATCCTCAAGTATCAGGTCGACCACGCCGACGGGCGCCTGTGGTTCCGGCCCGTCGACTACCTGACCGGCGCGCCGGCGGGGACGCGGCAGGTGGAGTTGGCGGCGTTCTACGCGGAGCTGCTCGCGAAGGGCGGCGACCGCGCCGTCGGCGAGGCGTATTACGACAGCTTCACCGCGCTCGCGCAGAAGTACGCGATCATCCCCGAGGTCTTCGACTACCGCACCCTCGCGCCGATCGCGCCGAGCAACGAGCTGCGCCCCGAATACGTCAACGCGGCGTTCGACCTCTGGTTCCTCACCGGGGACGAGAAGTACCGCCGCACCGCGTACGCGGCGTTCCTCGCGCTGCGCGAGCACTGCCGCGTCCCGGGCGGCTACACGATCGTCGACGACGTGACGACGCGCCCGATGAAGCTGGGCGATCTCTTCCCCGCCTACTCCTTCGCGGAGAACTTCAAGTACCTGTATCTGATGTTCGCCGACACCCCGCGCTTCGATTCGAAGCACTACTACCTGAGCACCGAGGGCAAGGTGCTGCGCGGCCTGGTGCGGGGCTAGCGGGATGCGCGCGCATCGTGCCGGACTCGCCGCGTTCCTCGCCTGCATCCTCGTGCTCGCGGGATGCACGAGAGAGACGCCGCAGAGCGCGGGCGGCCGTCACGCCTGGACGCAGCCGAACGTGCTGCGGCTCGCCGACATCGCCGATCCCGACAGCCTCGACCCGCTGCTCTCGACGATGGACCTGAGCTATGATCTCTCCTCGCTCATCTTCTCCTATCTCGTCGTCTCCGACGCCCATGGGAAGCTGATCGGCGACCTCGCGACAAAGGTGCCGACGCTCGCCAACGGCGGTATCTCGACCGACGGCAAAACGTACACCTACCATCTGCGCAGCGGCGTCGTCTGGCACGACGGCGCGCCGTTCACCGCACGGGACGTCGCATTCTCGTGGCGCGCGATCATGAGCCCACGCAACAATGTTCTTCACCGCGAAGGCTACGAGGAAGTTGCGAGCGTCGCGACCCCCGACGGCCACACCGTCGTCGTCCACCTGCGCCGGCGCTATCCGCCGTTCGTCACGCAGTTCTTCACCACGCTGCAGGAAGGCGCGAAGCCGGTCGTCCCGGCGCACCTCCTCGCCGCGGCGCCGGAGATCAACGACGTGCCGTTCAACGCGCATCCGGTCGGGACGGGTCCGTTCCGGTTCGTGCGCTGGGACCGCGGTCATCAGATCGTGCTCGAAGCGAACCCGCGCTACTTCCGCGGCCGCCCGAAGCTCGATCGCATCGTGCTGGAGATCGTCCCCGACATGAACACGGTCGCGACGCTGCTGCGCACCCACGAGGTCGATCTCGCCGTCACGGCGACGCCGCTCGTCTACTCCGAGCTGCGCGGCGCCGACGGTCTGCGCGAGACGCTGACCGACTGGAACGCAGCGCGGCTGCTCATGCTCGACGACGTGCGTCCCGCGCTGCGGCACCCGGAGGTCCGCCAGGCGATCGCGCGGGCAATCGACTTCCCGGCGCTGATCCGCGACCTCACGTACGGCACCGGTGCGCCGGCGCACGACATCCTTCCGCCCACCTCGCTCGGCTACGTCGCGAACCCGCCGTATCCGTACGATCCCGCCGCGGCGAGCGCGCTGCTCGAACACAACGGGTGGAAACTCGGCAGGGACGGCGTGCGCGTGAAGGACGGCGTGCGGCTCGAGCTGGTCATGGTCATCGCCTCGGCCGGCGACGATCAGGCGTTCGGCGTGCAGCTGCAGCAGATGCTACGCACGATCGGGATCCGCGTCGTCCTCAAACCGTATCCGTACAAGGGTATCTACGCGTACGACGGTCCGATCGTGAAGGGCACGTTCGATCTCGCGCTGTTCCGCAACACGCTCGAGTACGACCCCGACAGCACGAGCACGCTCAGCTGCGCCGCGTTCGCACCACAGGGCGAGAACGAAGCCCGTTTCTGCGATCCGCACGTCGACGCGCTGGAGCGCGACGGCCTCGCGACCGACGATCCGCACGCGCGCGCCGCGATCTATCGGGAGATCGGCCGCCTCGTCCACGACGAGGTCGCCTACATCCCGCTCTACCGGGCCCAGCGTCCCTCGGTGTTCAACGAAGACCTGCGGGGCTACGACCCCGCACCGGTCGCCGCGTCGTGGTGGGACGCCTACCGCTGGTCCATATGAACTATATCGGTTAGGCGGAAAGACTTGGCGGATATACTTTCCGTCTACGCGCGACATGGTTACCACGGACGCCGCCGAGCGGCGCCCCCGCAATCGCCTGGGAGCCTTCCTCCGAGAGCGCCGCGAAGCGGTTCATCCGGAGTCGAGGGCTCTTGGCGCATACTTGCGGCAGCCGCGCCGGATCGGCAGGCGCGTTACGCAGGAGGAGTTGGCCGAAGTCATCGGCGTCAGCCGCACCTGGTACGCGTTGCTGGAGACGGGGAGCGCGGTTCGTCCCTCGACGGCCGTGCTCGATCGCATCGCAACGGCCCTAGGGCTCGATCCGTCGCAGCGCGGCACGCTGTTCAATCTCGCGCTCCCCGAGCTGCGCGCGCGAAGCGTCGCGCCCGACTCGCTCGCCGTGCTCGACGCGATGGCGGCGCTGCGCAGGGCGGCTCGGAAGCTCTGGAGCGCAACCTCCGAGGCCGAGGCCTTGACGCTCGCCGCGGAGCAAAGCGCGGCCTGGTTTCGTGACGCGGCACTCGTCTTCCCGATCCACCGCGTCACGCCGGGAACCTGGGAGTTTCCGTACTCGGTCGATCGCGGCGAGGGCGCGCGCAATCGCGAGTGGTACGAGCATCTCACCGCGTCGCTCTCACCCGAGGCGTCCGACGAGATCGTCCTCTACCCGCAGCTCGCGCAACCCGGTGACGTCGGAACGATCGAGATGTATCGCGAGATGGCCGCCGGCCAGGAACACGATGAGGCCCTGCGCGCGGCGGCGGATCACGAGCTCGCGCTGATCCACGGCCGAATCCGCACGCGCTCCGGTCTCGTCGCGGGGATCACGATCAAGCATCGCAGCGGCCACGTCTATTCCGAAGAGGATCGCGCCGTGATGGCGACCCTCACCGAGCTCACCTCGCTCGCGCTCTCGCCGTTCGCGGCGGAAGACGAAGACGACGAGGCCGCGAGCTGACGCACGACCGGCTCAGGACGGCAACGCGACCGCGGTGAGGAGCGGTTTCCCCTCGAGCGCGGCGAGCACGTTTTCGGCGGCGAGCATCGCCATTCGCGTGCGGGTCTCGATCGTCGCGCTGCCGACGTGCGGGACGACGAGCACGTCGTTGCGCGCGAGCAGCGGATGGTCGGGCGGGAGCGGTTCCGGATCGGTCACGTCGAGCACGGCGCCGGCGATCCGTTTCTGGTCGAGCGCGCGCAGCAGCGCCGCGGTGTCGACGATCGGCCCGCGCGCGGCGTTGACGAGCACCGCGTCGGGCCTCATCTTCGCGAACGCCGCATCGTCGAAGAGCCCGCGCGTCTGCGGCGTGAGCGGGACGAGCGCGATCACACAGTCGGCCTCGGCGAGCAGCGCGTCGAACGGACGGTACGTCGCGCCGATCCGCTCGTCGTCCGTGCGCGGCGTACGGTTGGTGTAGATCACGCGCATTGCGCTGGCGTGCGCGCGTCGCACCAGCGCGCTCCCGATGTCGCCGAGGCCGATGATCCCGAGCGTCGCACCGGCCAGATCGCGTCCGTACGGCGCGTCGCCCTCGGTCATCCAGCGGCCCGAGCGGACCCAGTACATCCCGTACGCGAGCCGGCGCATCGCCATGATGATCAGGCCGAAGCTCAAATCGGCGACGGCTTCGATCAGCGAGCCGCGCGAGTTGCTCAGCAGGATCCCGCGCGCCGCGAGCGCCTTGGCGTCGACGTTGTCGACGCCGACCGAGGCGCTCGCGACGATGCGCAGCGCCGGCGCCGCGGCGATCAGCGTGCCGTCGACCTTCACCTGCGAGTTGACGAGCAAGCCCTGCGCGTCCGCCAGCACGGCGGGCCACGCGTCGCGCGGCTGCGCGCTCACGTCGACGACCTCGGTCCGTTCGGCGAGGTGTTCGAGGACGACGGGGGGGACCGGCGTCGTCACGACGACGCGGGGAGTTCCGTTTCGGTGCACGACCGCCGACTTCTAGGAGTCTGTCGGACTTTCGTTCCACCGACGCCGGCGGGCGGATCGGCCGCAGGCCGAACGCGACGGGTTCACGGAACGTGAACCCTCTAGATCGCCGCGGCGATCGCTTCGCCGACCTCCCGCGTCGAGGCGGACCCACCGATGTCGCGCGTGCGCGGCCCGCTCGCGAGCACCGACTCGATCGCCGCGATCACCGCTTCCGCCTCGTCGTGGTGGCCGAGATGGTCCAGCATCATCGCCCCCGACCAGATCTGGCCGATCGGGTTCGCGATCCCTTGCCCCGCAATGTCGGGCGCCGAGCCGTGGACCGGTTCGAACATCGAGGGAAACTCGCGCTCGGGGTTGAGGTTCGCGGAGGGCGCGATCCCGATCGTCCCGGTCACCGCCGGGCCCAGGTCGGAGAGGATGTCACCGAACAGATTCGAGCCGACGACGACGTCGAAGCGGTCGGGGTGCTGCACGAAGTGCGCGGTCAGGATGTCGATGTGGTACTGGTCGGTCGTCACCTCGGGGTAGTGCGCCGCCATCGCCTTCACCCGCTCGTCCCAGTAGGGCATCGTAATCGCGATCCCGTTCGACTTCGTCGCCGAGGTGAGATGCTTGCGCGGACGTTTCCGCGCTAGTTCGTAGGCGAAGCGGAGGATGCGGTCGACCCCGCGGCGGCTGAAGATCGACTCCTGGATCACCAGCTCGTCGTCGGTCCCTTCGTTGAAGCGCCCACCGACGGAAGAGTACTCTCCCTCGTTGTTCTCGCGCACGATCCAGAAATCGATCTCGCCGGTCTTGCGGCCCGCCAGCGGGGACGCGATCCCGGGCATCAGCCGCACCGGCCGCAGATTGACGTACTGCTTGAACTGGCGGCGGATCGGGATGAGCAAGCCCCAGAGCGAGACGTGGTCGGGGACGGACGGGAACCCGACCGCGCCCAAGAAGATCGCGTCGTGGTTTCGGATGCGCTCGAGGCCGTCGGCCGGCATCATCGCGCCGGTAACTGCGTAGCGTTCGCAGCTCCAGTCGTAGTGATCCCAGTCGAAACGGATCCCCGCCTTCTTGGCGACGGCATCGAGGACGCGGATCCCCTCGGGGACGACCTCGTTGCCGATCCCGTCACCGGGGATAACCGCGATCTTGTAGGTTTTCATCGGGTCAGGAACGCCTCTACTGCAACAGTTGCTTGGGGAGAAAGCCGAGGGAGATCCACGGGACGAACGCGATGATCAGCAACGCGACGACGAGCGCGCCCATGTACTTGATCATCGGGCGCACGGTCTGCTCGGGCTCGGCCTTGCCGATCGCCGCGGCGCCGAAGAAGCCGATCCCGAGCGGCGGCGAGAACAATCCTACCCCCATCGCAAGCACCGCGACGATCGCATAATGCACCTCGTTGATCCCGGCCGCCTTCGCGACCGGGAACAAGAGCGGGGCGAACAGGACCATCGCTGGGATCCCCTCGAGGACCGAGCCGAGCACCACGAAGAGCAGGATCGAGAACAGCATGATCCCCGTCGCTCCGCCCGGCGCATGCCCCAGACCGTCGGCGAGTTGCTGCGCGAAGCCGGACTGCGTGAGCGCCCAACCCATCGAGGTCGCCGTCGCGATGATGAGCAGGATCGCGCCCGCGAGCGCCGTCGTGTCGATCAAGGTCGGGTAGAGCTTGTTCCACTTGAACTCACGGTAGACGAAGACGCCGATCAGGAACGTGTAGATGATCCCGACGACGCTGACCTCGGTCGCGGTCGCGATCCCCGCGACGACGAAATAGCGAATCAGCAGCGGCAGCGCGAGCCCCGGGATCGCGACGAGGAACGCGCGCCCGACGACGGCGAGCGGCGCGCGCGGCGCGAGCGACGTCTTCTCCCTGTGCGAGTCGTAGAGCGAGACCGCGATCAGGAAGATCGAGCAGACGACGGCCGGCAAGAGCCCGGCGGTGAACAGCGCCGCGATCGAGACCCCGGTGACCGAGCCGATGATGATCAGCACCAAGCTCGGGGGGATCGTCTCCGCCATCGCACCCGAGGTGCCGAGCAGCGCGATCATCTCGGTCCGCTTCTGCCCGCGCCGCTCCATGTCGGGGAAGAGGACCGGCGCGACCGCGGCCATGTCGGCGATCTTCGACCCCGAGATCCCCGAGACAAGGTACATCGCCGCGACGAGCACGATGTTGAGCCCGCCGCGCAGATGCCCGACCAAGCTCGCCAGCGCGCCGACGAGCCGCCGTGCGATCCCGGCGGTCTCCATCAGCAGGCCCAAGAAGATGAACAGCGGGACGGCGAGCAGCACGAGGTTCTCGATCCCCTCGTCCATCCGCCCGACGACGGTGTTGAGCGGGACGGTCGTCGTGATCGCGAGATAGCTCAGCGTCCCGACCCCGAACGAGAACGCGATCGGGACGCCGATCGCGACGAACGTGCCGACCAGCACGACGAAGAACAGCACGAGGTTCACGTTTCCCAGGTTCGCGAACACGCCGCGCCCGAACCACGCCGCGGCGCTGATGACGATCGCCGTCCCGACCACCGCGCCCACCACCTTCGGATCGGTCTCGCTGAGCCGCAGCAGCGCCAGAACGAGGATCAGCACGAGCCCGACGATGATCGCGAGCACGACGTACGAGCGTGGGATGCTCAAGGCCGGCGTGAGGTCGATCTGCTCCTGCACGAAGAACTTGAGCGTCGCGGGGATCAGCTCGATCACGAAGATCGCGACGACGACCGATGAGATCGCCTCGAGGATCTCGGCGACGCGCGGTGAGGCGCGCCGCAGCATGATCGTCAGGCGGATGTGCTCGCCGCGGCGGTACGCGACGACCGAGCCGAGCATCGCCAGCCACAGGAACAGGATCGTCGCCAGCTCGTCGCTCCAGACGAGCGGAGCGCGCATCACGTAACGCGTGAAGACGCCGGCGGCGAGGATGATGACCTCGACGGCGACGAGGAAGGCGGCGACAGGCTCGGCGAGCGCACCGATGGCGCGGTCAATCGCCGCAGCCCACGGCCGGCGAAAGCGGTAGCGCGCCGAGCTCGCCTCGACGCCGGTTTCGGCCTCGATCAGCCCTGCGATTGCGGTGTCGGCGGTCATGCGACTCCTTCAGGCCAAGCGATTGGCGTAGCGTT
>Ga0310811_10006336_pt1 | contig 15118 bp, 10 predicted proteins | sample YCmetagenome_FD_207642 | JGI IMG/M metagenome (GOLD analysis project Ga0310811, IMG submission 207642) | Soil microbial communities from experimental microcosm in Duke University, North Carolina, United States - YC | ecosystem: Engineered > Artificial ecosystem > Soil microcosm > Unclassified ...
GCGGGGCCGCAACCGGCGAATGTAAAATCCTGCTTCAGCCAGACCAAGCCACCGCCGGTTGCGGCCCCGCCGGGTTCCTGATCGCCTCCGGTCGGCCGGCGCCGAGAGAAGCCCGCCGGACCCCGCCCCACACCCGGGCACCCCGCCCACCGCAGCCCGACCGTCCATCCCTCGGCGGAGGGCCCTGCCGGAGGCGGTTTTCAGCCTGAAACCCGGGCGGTGCGGCGTACGTTGCGGGTGCGGCCGGCGCGGCGGGCCTTGAACCGGCGGACGACAAGGACGGCCGCTGTCAGGGCAGTGCCGAAATACAGCGCTTTCGCCTTGGCGGCGAGCAGAGCGAGGGAGCTCGCGCCTAGGCCGAGCAGGCCGTGGCCGAAGGTGTCCGGCATCAGGTCGGCCAGCACCAGGATCGAAGCGACGAACGCGAGGGGCGGCGCCACCAACGCGGAGTAGCAGTCGGCCGGGCGCACCCGCCGTGCCGTGTAGCCGCACGCGGCGACGTACAGCGCCGTCAACGCCCAGTCCGGGCCGCCCACCAGGAACAAATCCATCAACGCGCCCAGCGAACTCGCGACCACCAGCAGCAGCGCAGCGCCGAGGCCGGTCAGCGCCCCTACCCCGCCGCCGCTCTTGTTGCCGCTCCCGCTCCTACCGCTGCCGCTACCCGCACCCGTACGTACACTCGCCGAGGTGTCCGCACGCACGCTGCTTCCCGCGTGTCCCCTGCCTTCCACGCTCCCCGAGCCCGCAGCGCCGCCCCAGCCCCCCGAGCCGGCCTGTCCGGCCTGTCCGGCCTGCCCGCCCGGCCCGGTCAGTCCGGCCGGGGGTTTCGGCGCGCGCGTCCCGCGCTGCCTCGCCGGGGCGCTCGGGCGCGAGCCCTCGCGCGGGGGCTCCGGCATCCTCGGCCGCACGACCACGTCCCCGGGCGGGGCGGCGGTGCGGGCCATGCGGTTCTGGCTCATGTGCTTACGTTACGAGCTGACACGGCGACAGACCGCCAGCGACGCCCCCCGGCTCACTCGTGTGGCTGACTCACCGCTCGGGCGGCGGTATCCAGGCTCCGCGCGGACGGCGGCTCCCCGTCGTCCAGGCCCAGTTCGCGCAGCCGCCGCGCCGTCACCAGCAGCCGTGCGTCCAGCGAGCCGACCGCCCTGTTGTACGCGGCCACCGCGCCGCCGAGCGAGCGGCCGAGCGTGTCCAGCGTCTCCGTGAACACCCCGATCCGGTCGTAGAGCTCCCGCCCCAGCTCCACCACCGTCCGCGCCTCCGACGCCAGCGTGTCCTGGGTCCACGCGTAGGCGACCGTGCGCAGCAGCGTGATCAGCGTTATCGGGCTCGCCAGCACCACCCGGCGCTCCGCCGCGTACTCCACCAGCTCCGGGTCGGCGCTCAGCGCGTGCGAGAGGAACGCCTCGCCGGGCACGAACAGCACCACGAACTCGGCGGTCGACGCCCCCGCCGCGGCCATCCGCTTCCAGTAGGCGCGCGAGGCCAGCACGTCCACGTGCGCCCGCAACTGCTTCGCGTGCGCGCGCAGCCGCTCCTGCCTGATCAGCTCGTCCGGCGCCTCCGCCGCCTCCAGGAACGCACCCAGCGGCACCTTCGCGTCCACCACCACGTGCTTCCCGCCCGCCAGGTGCACCACCAGGTCCGGCCGGGCCACGCCGGCGCCCTCGTTCGTCTCCGCGCCCTCCTGCGCCGGGATCACCACCTGCTCGGTGAAGTCGCACCGGTCCACCAGCCCGGCCAGCTCCACCGCGCGGCGCAGGTGCAGCTCGCCCCAGCGCCCGCGCACCTGCGGCGTGCGCAGCGCGGTGACCAGCGCCGCCGTCTGCCCGCGCAGCTCCTCGCCGGTGGTGCGCACGTCCTCGATCTGCCGGGACAGCGCCGCCTGCGCCGCCGCCCTGCCCTGCTCGATCTCGCGCAGCCGGTCGTCGAGATGCCGCAGCGACTCGTGGATCGGCTCGCTGGCCTTCGCCAGCTGCCGGTCCGCGGTCTCCAGCAGCAGCCGGGCCGAGCCGTCCAGGGCGGCCGAGGCCGCCGGATCCGGCCCCGCCGCACGCCGCGAACGCTCCCACAGCACGCCGAGCGCCGTGCCGAGGACCAGGCCGAGCAGGAGCAGTGCCAACGCGCCGAGAGTCACCTCGCCATTGAACTAGACTTGCTGCTCATGGGTCTGCAAATCGGCATCGTCGGCCTGCCCAATGTGGGCAAGTCGACCCTTTTCAACGCACTGACGAAGAACGACGTCCTGGCCGCGAACTACCCGTTCGCCACGATCGAGCCGAACGTCGGGGTGGTCGGCGTGCCGGACCCGCGGCTGGCCAGGCTCGCCGAGATCTTCCACTCCGAGCGGGTCCTGCCCGCCACCGTCGACTTCCTCGACATCGCCGGCATCGTCAGGGGCGCCTCCGAGGGCCAGGGCCTCGGCAACAAGTTCCTCGCCAACATCCGCGAGGCCGACGCGATCTGCCAGGTGATCCGGGTGTTCACCGACCCGGACGTGGTCTTCGCCGACGACAAGAGCGCGCCGGACCCCAAGTCGGACATAGAGACGATCAACACAGAGCTGATCCTCGCCGACCTGCAGACCATCGAGAAGGTCCTGCCGCGCCTGCAGAAGGAGTCGCGGATGAAGAAGGACCTGCAGGAGAAGGTCGCAGCGGTCGAGCAGGCGCAGCAGGTCCTCGAGACCGGCACCACCGTCTTCGCCGCCGGCCTCGACCCGGCGCCGCTGCACGACCTGCACCTGCTCACCGCCAAGCCGTTCATCTACGTGTTCAACCTGGACTCGGACGAGCTGGCGAACGAGGAGCTCAAGCAGGAACTCAGGGCCCTGATCGCGCCCGCCGAGGCGGTGTTCCTCGACGCGAAGATCGAGTCCGAGCTCATCGAACTGCCCGAGGACGAGGCGCTGGAACTGCTGCAGTCCATCGGCCAGGAGGAGTCGGGCCTGACCCAGCTCGCCCGCGTCGGCTTCGCCACCCTCGGGCTGCAGACGTACCTGACCGCCGGTCCCAAGGAATCGCGCGCCTGGACCATCAAGAAGGGCGCCACCGCGCCTGAGGCCGCCGGCGTCATCCACACCGACTTCCAGCGCGGGTTCATCAAGGCGGAGATCGTCTCCTTCGACGACCTCGTCGCCTGCGGCTCGGTCGCCGAGGCGCGGGCCAAGGGCAAGGCCCGGATCGAGGGCAAGGACTACGTCATGGCGGACGGCGACGTCGTCGAGTTCCGCTTCAACGTCTGAGCAGGCCACGACGTCTGAGCAGGCCACGACGTCCGGGCATGTCAGAAGCCGTGTGCCGGTGACCCGCCGGCGCGGCGTCGGCCGGCGCCAATTCCCTTAAAGCTCAACGGTCTTTCCCGCTCTGTGATCGTGCACCTCTTGTGCCGCGGGAGGGGGAAGAGTACTAACTCGATGTAGTACTCTTCGCCCGCCCGTGCGACCGACGCCGCTCTCACGGGCCACAGCTGGGGAAGGACCCACCAAGCATGTCCCCTGAGATACCCCGTTCCCGTGCGCGCCGGCGGCGCGTCGGCGCGGCATCGCTCGCCGTGGCCGCGCTGACCGGCTCGTTCATCACCGCGACCGTGGCGAGCGCCGGAGCTGCCAGCGCCTCCGCCGTCGCCGGCACGGCACCCGCCTGGGCCACCGCGTCCGCGGACCGCGGCCAGGTCGCCGCCGGGAGCGCAGTGACCTCCACCGTCTACCTGGCCGGCAAGGACCAGGCGGGCATGACCGCGTACGCCCAGGCGGTCTCCACGCCCGGGAACGCGCTCTACCACAAGTTCCTGACCCCCGCTCAGTTCCAGGCCCGGTTCGGCACCACCGCGGCGCAGGTGAACGCCGTCGAGGCGTGGCTGCGCTCGGCGGGCCTGCGCGTGGTCTCCGCCGACAGCCACCAGGTAGTGGCCTCCGGCACCGCCGCGCAGACCGAGGCGGCCTACAGCACCTCGCTGCACCAGTTCTCCGTCAAGGGCAAGTCGTACCGTGCCCCGTCGAGCGACGCGCGCGTGCCGTCCTCGGTGGCCGCGGACGTGCTGACCGTCAGTGGACTGAGCAGCATGCCGACGTACCTGGCCCCGTCCAGCCTGATCAGCACCGCCCAGGCGCAGGAACAGGTGACCGGCCAGAAGCCGAGCATGACCGAGCAGCCCGACGGGTCCTACTACATCGGCCAGGAGCCCTGCTCCAGCTACTACGGCCAGATCAAGGACACCAACGCGCCGGCCCTGAACGGCACCAAGAACAACCCGTACGTCATGTGCGGCTACGTGCCCTCGCAGATGCGCAGCGCCTACGGCGTCGCCGGGGTGAACGGCAAGGGCGTCACGGTCGCGATCATCGACGCCTTCGGCAGTTCGACGATGCTCGCCGACGCCGACAAGTACGCGGTCAACCACGGGGATCCGGCGTTCAAGCCCGGCCAGTACCTCGAGACGATGACCCCGTCGCAGTGGTATGACGAGGACGTGTGCGGCGGCGTGGCCAACTGGGGCGGCGAGGAGACCCTCGACGTCGAGGCCGTGCACGCCATGGCGCCCGGCGCGACCGTGCACTACTACGGCGGCAACTCCTGCCAGAACGCCGACCTGCTGGCCCCGCTGCAGCAGATCGTCGACAAGCACTCCGCCGACATCGTCAGCAACTCCTTCGGCCAGGTCGTCTACTCGACGACCGGCAACCTGGACGAGACCGACCAGGCCGCCGAGGACCAGGTGCTCAAGCAGGCCGCCGCCGAGGGCATCGAGGTGAACTTCTCCACCGGCGACTGCGGCGCGGAGATCCAGACCACCGGCTGCGGTCAGGCCGACACCTCCACCCAGCCGCAGGCCGACTGGCCCGCCTCCGACCCGTGGGCGACCGCCGTCGGCGGCACCAGCCTCGCGATCGGCAAGAACGGTCAGCAGGAGTGGAACACCGCCTGGGGTACCTTCATCCAGCTCGACGAGGGCACCAGTTGGGCCGACTACGGCTGGTACTTCGGCGGCGGCGGCGGAACCAGCGCGCTGTTCGCCCAGCCCTGGTACCAGAAGGGCGTCGTCCCGGCGAAGCTCGCCACCACGCTGCCCACCGGCGCGACCACGACGCAGCGCATGCGCGTGATCCCGGACGTGTCGATGGACGCCGACCCGTACACCGGTTTCCTCATCGGCATGACGCAGGTGCTGCCCGACGGGACCACCGGCTACGGCGAGAGCGACATCGGCGGCACCAGCCTCGCCAGCCCGCTGTTCGCCGGCCTGCAGGCCGACGCCATGCAGCTGCAGGGCTACCAGCCGATCGGCTTCGCCAACCCGGCGATCTACGCGCGCTCCGGAAGCCCGACGTACTCCGACGTGACCAGCACCGGTCCCGGCTCGAAGGCGTACAACGACTTCCCGACCCAGGACGGCACCGGCACCGACTACGCGGTGGACTTCGGCAACCTGCAGATCCTGCAGGCCACCCGCGGTTACGACGACTCCACCGGCGTCGGCACGCCCACCGCGCTCTACCTCTGGTCGCACCTGATCTGGTAGACCCGGACGCGTAAGCACGAACGAGGGCCGTCCCCCGGTGAAGGGGACGGCCCTCGGCCTGTTCGCATTCGCATTCGTGTTCGTGTTTCGTGCGCGGCGTCGGCCGCTACCGGGCCATTCCCCTGACGAGTTGCCGGGTCATTCCCCTGAGTAGTTGCCGAGGATGATGACCAGCAGCACCCAGCCGACGATCCCGATGATGCTGACCGCGAGGCCCGCCTTGGCCGCCCCGTTGGGCAGCCGCTGGGTGCTCGCCCGGGAGATCCCGACCGCGCTGAAGACGACGCCCAGGATCAGCAGGCAGGGCACGATGAGCCCGACGATCCCGAGGACCAGCCCCGCGGTGCCCATGCCGTTGCTCGGCGCCGCCGCATAGAAGCCGGTGCCCTGCGGCGGGGTGCCCGGCCGCTGCGGCGTGTACGGCATCGGACCCGGCTGCCGGAACGGCGGCTGGGCCGGCCGAGGCGGCTGCGCGGCGGGCGTGGGGCGCGGCGGGGTGGGCGGGAAGCCCGGCTGCTGGAACATCTGCTGCGGCGGCCCGAACGGCGCGTTCGGCCGGCTCTGCGGCGGCGCGAACTGCGGGTTGGACGGGTTCGACGGGTGCGAGGGCGGACCCGACCGGCCCAGGCCCGGCGCGCTGCCCGGGTTCTGCGGGAACGGCGGGGCGAACGGCGGCGCCGCCGGGCGGCCGGGGCCCGACTGCGGCGGCGGCAGCGTGTTGTACGCGGCCGAGGCCGTGTTGAGCGCCTCCGTGGCCTGGGTGAGGATCTCCTGGGTCACGTTGCCGGGAAGCCAGCCGGCCCGCGGCTTCTCGCCCGGCTCCTCCTCGAGCTCGGTGACCAGCTCGGCGGCGGACGGCCGGGCCGCGGGGTCCTTCGCGAGCGCGCGCGAGACCGGCACGGTCAGCTGCTCCGGCAGGTCGTCGGCCACCACCGGGCCGATCGCCAGCGCGCGGGCGTAGAGCTCCTGCGCGCCGCCGCGCCCGTAGGGGCCCGCGGCGGTGGCCGCGTAGTGCAGGATCGCGCCGAGCGCGAACACGTCGGAGGGCGGCCCGAACTGGCCGGTGTTCAACTGCTCCGGCGCCATGTACGGCGGGGAGCCGGCCACCATGCCGGTCTTCGTCATGCCCTCGTCGCCGACGCCGCGGGCGATGCCGAAGTCGATCACCTTCGGGCCCTGCGCCGTCAGCAGCACGTTGCCGGGCTTGAGATCCCGGTGCACCAGGCCGACCGCGTGGATCGCGGCGACCGCGCGGGAGACGCAGACCCCGAGCATCCGCACCGAGTCGGCCGGCATCGGGCCGTGCTTGCGCACCGCGTCCTCGACCGAGATGCCCGGCACGTACGCGGTGGCCAGCCACGGCACCGGCGCGGCCGGGTCGGCGGCGACGACCTCCGCGATGTACTCGTCGCGCACCCGCAGCGCCGCGTTGACCTCCTGGGTGAACCGGGTGCGGAACTCCGGGTCGGCGGCGAGCTCGCCGTGGATCGTCTTGACCGCGGCGTGCCGCCCGGTGGACTCGTCCCGGCCCAGGTACACCCGCCCCATGCCGCCCCGCCCCAGCCTCGCGACGAGGCGGAACGGGCCTATGCGGGCCGGATCCTGTGCGGTCAATGCGTCCATTCGATCCCCAACCCGCCGCTGCACGGATGGCCGACGCACCGGAAGGTACACGGCGCGCGGCAGCATCTGCCGGAAGATACGGAGGCCATTGAAGCGATACCGGGGCGGGCCGCGCAAGTCGGTCCGCCCTTTATCAAAAGCCTTGTTCATCGGTCGGGGCTGTGCTACTCATGATCGTCCCTCGGCGCCGTTCGGCCGCGGAAACGCCGGGCGTGCGGGGGAGGGACCGGAGACGACCGGGAAGAGGGAGGGGCGCGAGGTGCCGGTGCTGCTCGTTCTCGCGAACCACGGACAGTTCTGATGTTTCTGGTGCTGGTACTCGTCTGGCTGGTCTTCCTCGCGGTCCGCCCCCGCTTCCTGACCAGGCGTCCGAACCCTGACCAGGGCGTCGACCGCGCGAAGGCGCCCGCCCTCTACGCGCTGCTCGACCGTTGCGCCGCGGAACTCGGCTGCCGGGCGCCCGAGCGGGTGTTCCTCGACGCGCGGTTCAACGCGTCGACCGGCCGGGTCGGGGTGCGCCAGGCCTCCGTACTGGTCCTCGGCGTGCCGCTGTGGACGGTGCTGACCGGTCCGGAGCGCGTCGCTTTGCTCGGCCACGAACTCGCCCACCAGGTCAACGGCGACACCACGCACGGGATCTGGGCCGACTCGGCCCGCCGCACGATCTACGGCTGGACCCGGCTGCTCGACCCCCGGCAGAGCCGCGCCGAACGCGTCATCGCCGCGCGCACCGCGCGTTATCGGCGCGCCCGCGGTTCCACGGGGCTGGCGACGATACTCGCACCCGTGCTCATGGCGGTCGTCTTCGCGCCGTTCTTCCTTCTCGCGCTCGGCGCCCGCGTCCTGCTCACCCGGCTCGACCTCTACTGCGGCCAGCGTGCCGAGTACCTCGCCGACGAACTCGCCGCGCGGCTGGCCGGCAGCGAGGCCGCGCACGGCTGCATGGGCCGAACTCGCGCTCGGCGACGCGGTTCTGGGCTTCCTGACGGCCACCCGCAACAACCGCCGCGGGCGCGGGTCCGTGGACGCTGCCGGGCTGTGGCGGGCCGTCGCAGAGTACGCCGATTCCGTTCCGGAGACCGAGCGGCGGCGGCGCATGATCGTGGACCGGCTGCACAACACCCGCACCGACCGCAGCCACCCGGCCAACCACCTGCGCCTCGCGCTGCTCGCCGCGCGGCCGCAACTGCCGGCCGCGCTCACCGTCACCGACGCGCAGTGGGCGGCGATCGACGCGGAACTCGAGCCGGGGTACCAGGCCGTGGCGCGCGCCTACCTCGGCTGAGCCGCGGTCACTCCATCGTCTCGAGGATCTCCTCGACGATGCCGAGCGTGGTGTGCGGGTGCAGGAAGGCGAAGCGGGCCACCGTCTCGCCTTCCCAGCCGGTCGGGGTGACGAAGGCGATCTGCCCGGCCAGCAGGCGGTCCGACCACGCCTGGTAGTCCTCCGGGCCCCAGCCGGCGCGGCGGAAGAGCACCGTGGAAAGCTCGGGCTCGCGGATCAGCTCGAGCCGCGGGTGGCGCTCGATCAGCTCGGCCGCCTGCCGGGCCAGGGACAGCGCCGCCTCGACCGCGTCCCGGTAGGCGTCGGTGCCGTGCACCGCCAGCGAGAACCACAGCGGCAGCCCGCGGGCGCGCCGGGTCAGGTGGTAGGCGTAGTCGGTCGGATTCCACTCCTCCGGCGTGTCCGTGTGGATCACGTCGAGGTAGGAGGCGTCCTGGGTGTGCACCGACTTGGCCAACTGCGGGTTCTTATACACCAGCGCGGCGCAGTCGAACGGCGCGAACAGCCACTTGTGCGGGTCCACCACGAACGAGTCGGCGTGCTCGATGCCGTCGTAGCGGGCGCGCACGCTCGGCGCGAACAGGCCCGCGCCGCCGTACGCGCCGTCCACGTGGAACCACAGCTCCCGCTCGGCGGCCACCGCGGCCACGCCGGCGAGGTCGTCGATGATGCCCGCGTTCGTGGTGCCGGCCGTCGCCACCACGCCGATCGCCGGGGCCCCGCCCTCCTCGGCGTCCGCGGCCTCCAGCGCGGCGCGCAGGTCCGCGCCGGTCAGCCGGTGGTCCGCGGTCGGCACCGGCAGCGCCTCGACGCCGATGATCCGCAGGGTGTTGCCTATGGACGAGTGCGCCTGGTCGCTCACCGCGATCCGCACCGGGTCGTAGGCGCCGAGCCCCAGCCGGCGCCGGGCCGCGTCCCTGGCCACCACGAGCGCGGAGAGGTTGCCGGCCGAGCCGCCGGTGACGAAGCACCCGCCCGCCTCGGGACCCATCCCGGCCATGTCCGCGAGCAGCCGCAGCACCTGGTTCTCCGCCGCGATCGCGCCGGAGGCCTCCAGCCACGAGATGCCCTGCAGCGAGGCGCAGGAGACGACCATGTCGAACAGCAGCGCCGCCTTGGTCGGCGCGGCCGGGATGAACGAGAGGAAGCGCGGGCTGTCGCAGGAGATGACGGCCTGCGAGAGGTGCTCGTCGTAGACGGACAGCACCTTCCTCGGATCGTGCCCCCGGGCGCCGAGCAGCCCCGTGAGCACCGAGTCCAGCTTGTCCCTGCGGCCCGGGTGGTCCAGCGGGACCGGGTCGAGGGCGAGCCGCTCGCGCATGTACGCGAAGATCAGATCGGCGAGCTCGGCGTCGTAATCGTGCATGCTGGGCATGATCCCCAGTATCGCCCGTCTCACGGATCGGAACGCAACTCGCGGCCTGTAACCGGTTCGCAGGCCCGCCCTGGCACCCTGGCACCATGGAGCCCATGACCGATTCCCCCGCACCCGCCGCCGTCCCGGACGCAGCCCTGGAAACGGGCGAGGGCACGGCCGCCCCCGCGCCGCCGCGCACGGTGGTCGCCGCCGTCATCGAACGCGACGGCCTCTTCCTGGCCGCGCGCCGGACCGGGCCGCCCGCGCTGGCCGGGCGCTGGGAGTTCCCCGGCGGCAAGGTGGAGCCCGGCGAGGACGACGCGGCCGCGCTGCGCCGCGAGTGCCGCGAGGAACTCGGCGTGCGGATCGCGGTCGGGGAGGCGGTCGGGCCCGCCTACACCGCGGCGGGCGGCACGCTGCTGGTGCGCACCTACCGCGCGACGCTGCTGTCCGGCGAGCCCGCGCCGGTCGAGGGCCACGACGAGCTGCGCTGGCTCGCCCCCGGCGCGCCGGAGGTGCGGGCGCTGCCCTGGCTCGAGGGCGACTACGTGATCCTCGACGCCCTCGAGGCGTCGGCGCAGGCCGGGACCCAGGTGGCCTAACTCACGCGGAACATCCTATTAAACAGGTTGTCTCGGGGGATGAGGAGGGTGTAAGGCACTACTCCGCCGAGTCCCGGGATCCGCCCCATGCCGAACACCTCCCCGGTCCCCGAGGTGGCCGGAGTGCGCCTCGCGTACCGCCGGCAGCGGGGCCTGGTCACCGGGGAGGGCGGCGGGGACTGGTCGGACGCGGTGCGGCTGCCCGGCAACCGGCTGGTGCTGGTGGTCGGGGACGTGCTCGGCAGCGGACTGCCCGCCCCCACGGTCGCCGACCAGTTCCGCAGCGCGGTGCGGGTGCTGACCCAGCTCGACCTGAGCCCGGCCCAGGTGCTGCACCGGCTCGACGTGCTCGCCGAATCGCTGGGCGACCAGTACACGAGCACCTGTGTGTACGTCAGCTGCGATCTGTCCGACGGCAGCGCCGTGTTCGCCTCGGCCGGCCACCTGCCGCCGTTGCTGCGCACCCCCTACGATCCCTCGTACCGGGTGTCGCTGCCGACGGGCGCCCCGCTCGGGGTCGGCGGCGTCGAGTTCGAGGAGCGGCAGTACACGATCCCGCCCGGCTCGCTGCTCGCGCTCTACACCGACGGGCTGCTCGGCCACGCCCTCGGCGAAGACGCCGACCTGGCCATAGCGGAGCTCGGACGACAGCTGGACAAGGCGCAGGAGCTGCCGGACGAGCAGCTCGACCAGTTCTGCGAGCATGTCAGTTCCGTGATGCCGGGGTCCGGCGAGCACACCGGCGACGCCACCCTGGTGCTGGCCAAGCTCGGCCGGATGCCCGAGGCCGAGGCCGCGGCCTGGACCCTCACCGCCCGGCCCACCGCCGTCGCCCAAGCCAGGGACCTGATCCGGGACCGGCTGCTGGCCTGGGGCCTGCACGGGCTGGCCGACGCGGTCGAACTGCTGGTGAGCGAGCTGGTCACCAACGCCCTGCGGTACGGCATCGCGCCGTTCGGGCTGCGCATGACCAGGGACGCGCACAGCGTCATGGTCGAGGTCTCCGACGGCAACCCGACCGTGCCGCGGCTGCGCAACGTCCAGGTCGGCGACGAGGGCGGGCGCGGGCTGCACCTGGTCGACGAGCTGTCCGCGGACTGGGGCGTGCGCAGCCATCCGCAGGGCAAGACGGTCTGGTTCAGCCTGCGGATCACCGACCACTGAGGCTTCGTCGACCACTGAGACGGCACAGACCACTGAGACGCAACGACCGCTGAGGCGGCACCGACCGCCCAGGACCGACCGCCGAGGCGCCGGAAGCAGAACTCAGGAGGCTGACGTCGGGGCCGCCGGGAGCCGTCGGGGCCGCCGATCTCGCGGCCCCGACGCTCACCACTCGCCTGCCGCTACTGCGAACGCGGCAGCGTGGCCAGGCCCATCTCGGCCGGCCCGGACAGCAGCGGGTGGCGCGGCACCGCGCGCACCGTGTAGCCGAACGGCCCGGACTGATCGAGCTGGATGACGCCCTCGTAACGGTTGCGGCCCAGGTCGTCCACGCCCAGGTGCTCCAGCGCGGCGAGCGAGGAGGAGCGCAGCTGGTCGTCCTCGTCCACCCGGCCGAACACCGCCTGCACCTGCACCTCGTCCGGCGCCAGATCGCCGATCTGCACCAGGGCCCTGATGCGCAGCCCACCGCCGAGCCGCGCCGCGGAGCCCGCGCCCCCGCCCTGGTCCTCGGGCGCCGCGTCCACGTGCTCGATCGCCACCCGCGGCCAGACCGCGCGCACCTTGCCCGTCCAGGCCGCCAGCTCCTTCGAGCCGGCGAAGTCGTCCGCCGCGGCGGCCCGGCTCGAGCGCGCGGCCGGCGCGTAGAGCTCGTTCACGTAGTCCTGCACCATCCGGCCGGCCAGCACCTTCGGGCCGAGCGTGGTCAGGGTGTGGCGCACCATCTCGATCCAGCGGGTGGGCAGCCCGGCCGCGTCCCGGTCGTAGAAGCGGCGCGCCACCGAGTGCTCGATCAGGTCGTAGAGCGCGGCCGCCTCGAGCTCGTCGCGCCGGTCCGGGTCCTCGACGCCGTCCGCGGTGGGGATGGCCCAGCCGTTCTCCCCGTCGAACCACTCGTCCCACCAGCCGTCCTTGATGGACAGGTTCAGGCCGCCGTTCAGCGCCGACTTCATGCCCGAGGTGCCGCAGGCCTCCAGCGGGCGCAGCGGGTTGTTCAGCCACACGTCGCAGCCCGGCAGCAGCGTCTGCGCCATCGCCATGTCGTAGTTCGGCAGGAAGGCGATCCGGTGGCGCACCCGCGCCTCGTCCGCGAACCGCACCAGCTCCTGCACCAGCCGCTTGCCGCCGTCGTCCGCCGGGTGCGCCTTGCCCGCGATCACCATCTGCACCGGGCGCTCCGGGTTGGTCAGCAGCCGCACCAGCCGCTCCCGGTCGCGCAGCATCAGGGTCAGCCGCTTGTACGACGGCACCCGCCGGGCGAAGCCGATGGTCAGCGCGTTCGGGTCGAGCAGCGAGCCGGTCCAGCCCAGCTCGGCCGCCGACGCGCCGCGGGCGAGCCAGGACTCGTAGACCCGCCGCCTGGCCTCGCCGACCAGCTCGGCGCGCAGCCGGCAGCGGATCTCCCAGATCGTCTTGTCCGGGATCCGGCCCACCGCCTCGAACGGCGAGTGCAGCGCGTCCGGGCCGAGCTCGCGCTCGATCAGCTCCAGCACCAGCGGATGCACCCAGGTCAGCGCGTGCACGCCGTTGGTGATCGAGGAGATCGGCACCTCCGGCGCGTCGAAGCCCGGCCACAGGCCGCCGAACATCTCCCGGGAGACCCGGCCGTGCAGCAGCGACACGCCGTTGGCCCGCTGCGCCAGGCGCAGGCCCATCAGCGCCATGTTGAACGCCCCGGGGTCGCCGCCCGGGTACGACTCGGCGCCCAGCGCGAGCACCCGCTCGATCGGCACGCCCGGGTTGCCGTTCTCCCCGCCGAAGTGCTCGGCGACCAGGTCCCGCGGGAACCGGTCGATGCCCGCGGGCACCGGGGTGTGCGTGGTGAACAGCGTGCCGGCGCGCACGGCGGCCAGCGCGGCGTCGAAGTCCAGGCCGTGCTCCTCGACCAGCTCGCGGATCCGCTCGACGCCCAGGAAGCCGGCGTGCCCCTCGTTGGTGTGGTAGACCTCCGGCTCCGGCGTCCCGGTGATCGCGCAGTACGCGCGCACCGCCCGGATCCCGCCGACGCCCAACAGCATCTCCTGGTGCAGCCGGTGCTCGGGGGAGCCGCCGTAGAGCCGGTCGGTCACGTCCCGGCCGCCGTTCGCGTTCTCCTCGATGTCCGTGTCGAGCAGCAGCAGCGGCACCCGCCCGACCTGCGCCAGCCACACCTGCGCCACCAGTTCGCGCAGCTCGGGCAGCCCGATGGTGACGCGCACCGCGGCGCCGCCGGCGTCCCGCAGCTTGCGCAGCGGCAGGTTGTCCGGGTCGATCAGCGGATAGGTCTCCAGCTGCCAGCCGTCCCTGGACAGCGACTGCCGGAAGTAGCCCCGCTTGTACAGCAGGCCCACCCCGATCACCGGAACGCCCAGGTCGGAGGCGGCCTTGAGGTGGTCGCCGGCCAGGATGCCGAGGCCGCCGGAGTACTGCGGGAGCACCGCGGTCAGGCCGTACTCGGGGGAGAAGTACGCGATCGAGCGCGGCGGGGCGTCAAGGGTCTGGTACCACTTGGGCTGGCTCAGGTAGGTGCGCAGGTCCTCCGCCGCGGCCGCGACCCGGCCGGTGAACCGCTCGTCCGCGGCCAACTGGGCGAACCGCTCGGTGCGCACCGCGCCGAGCAGGCGCACCGGGTCGTGCCGCACGTCCTCCCACTGGTCGGGGTCGATCGCCTCGAACAACGCCCTGGTCGGCTCGTGCCAGGACCAACGCAGGTTGGTCGCCAGCTCGGTGAGGGCGGAGAGGGGCTCGGGCAGGACTGTGCGCACCGTCAGGCGCCGGATCGCCTTCATGGTGATCGAGCCTAGTCCCACCCCCCGGCGCGCGTAAGGGATTGCGGGGGTTCAAGAAGCCATTCGGTGAACGTGTCGCTCCGGCGGTACACACGTTCGACGGCTCACTCCGGTAGTACGCGCGCGTAGTTTCGGATAGAACAGGATGTGTGATCGGTCGCATCCCGCTGCTCGACGTCCAGCCACGGATCCTGGACGGCGCCCGCCCCGCCAAGGCGGTGCCCGGCGAGCCCTTCCCCGTCTCCGCCACGGTCTTCCGCGAGGGCCACGACGCCGTGGCGGCGAACGTCATACTGATCGGACCGGACGGCCGGCCGGACGGCTGGCACCGCATGCGCGAGGTGGAGCCGGGCACGGACCGCTACGAGGCGTGGGTGAGCGCCGACCGGGTGGGTGACTGGACCTTCCGGGTGGAGGCCTGGGCCGATCCGGTGGCCACCTGGTACCACGTCGCCCGCGCCAAGGTCCCGGCCGGCCAGGACATCGAGCTGGTCTTCGCCGAGGGCGCGGCGCTGCTCGAGCGGGCCGCCGCGGCCGAGCCGGTGATCAGCGACGAGCACGACGTCGAGTTCCCCGGGCAGGACCTGCTCGCCGCGACCGCCGCCGCGCTGCGCGACGAGGGCGCGAGCCCTGAGGCGCGGCTGGCGCTGGCCGAGGGCGCCGCGGTGCACGAGGCGCTGGCCGTGCGCCCGCTGCGCGAGCACCTGACCGCGAGCGAGCCGCTGCGGGTGCGGGTGGACCGGGAGCGCGCGCTCTACGGGGCCTGGTACGAGTTCTTCCCGCGCTCCGAGGG